>Ga0207873_1004042_pt1 | contig 10033 bp, 9 predicted proteins | sample BGWIniCompost_FD_187373 | JGI IMG/M metagenome (GOLD analysis project Ga0207873, IMG submission 187373) | Cellulose adapted compost microbial communities from Newby Island Compost Facility, Milpitas, CA, USA - BGW Initial Compost (SPAdes)... ... | reverse complement strand
GTGCACGCGACCGCGCGCCACGGCCTCCGCGAGCCGCCTCCGGGGGCGGGCCCGGGGGCGCCCCGCGACCGAGACGCGCACGGCCCCGGCCTGCGCCGGGGGCGCCCACGGCCGCGCGGCGCCCGCGAGCCGGCGCCCCCCCACGGCGATCGCTACCCTGGCCGCTCCGCCAACCGATCGCGCGAGGCTGCCCCCATGTTCGGCATCGGGATGACCGAGCTGCTCGTGATCCTGGTCGTGGCGCTGCTCGTGTTCGGCCCGAACAAGCTGCCCGAGCTGGCTCGCTCGCTGGGCCGGGCCATGCACGAGTTCCGCCGCGCCTCCAACGACCTGCGCGCGAGCTTCCACGAGGCGATCGAGCCGACCCCGCAGCCCGAGCCGCGCCGCCCGGGCGCCGCCGCGCAGCTCCCGCCGGCCGCGGCGCAGGCCCCGGCGCCGACGCCCAAGGACCAGCCCCCGGTGGCCGCCGCCCCGCCGTCCGGCGAGGCGCCGCGCCCCGCCGGCGAGGCCGCGCCGCCGGCGCCCTCCACGAATGGATGACACCCGGCTGCCGCTGACCGAGCACCTGGCGGAGCTGCGCAGGCGCATCGCCGTCTCGCTGCTCGCCTGGGCGGTCGCGACCGGCTTCGCCTGGTGGCTGCGCGAGGAGATCTTCCGCGAGCTGCTGCGCCCCGCCGTCGAGGCGCTCACGCGCGGCGGCGGACACCTCCAGGCGATCGCGCCGGGCGAGATCTTCTTCACCTACCTGAAGGGCGCCGCGCTGGCCGGCTTCGTGCTCGCGCTGCCGGTGGTGCTGTGGCAGGCGTGGGCGTTCGTCGCGCCCGGCCTGTACCCGGGCGAGAAGAAGCTCGCGGTCCCGTTCGTGCTGGTGTCGACCCTGCTGTTCGTGACCGGGGCGCTGTTCGGACACCAGTTCGTGTTCCCGGCCATGTTCGCGTTCCTGGGCGGCTTCGAGAGCGAGTTCGTGCAGGCGGCCTGGAGCATGCGCGAGGTGTGGTCGATGACGACCAGCATGTTCCTGGCCTTCGGCGTGGCCTTCGAGCTGCCGGTGGTGGTCTTCTTCCTGGCCAGCGCCGGGATCCTCACCGTGCGCCAGCTGCTCCGCTACTTCCCGTACGCGATCCTGATCAACTTCATCATCGGCGCCGTGCTGACGCCCTCGCCCGACTGGGTGAGCCAGAGCATGCTGGCCGTGCCGATGTGCGTGCTGTACCTGCTCGGCGTCGCCGTCGCTTGGGTGTTCGGCGGCCGGCGCGCGCGGGGCGCGGCGGCCGAGTCGCGCGACTCCGGGGCGGTGGTGCAGACCTGAGCGGGCCGCCGCGACGCCCGCTCACCCGATGCGCCGCAGCGTCGCCGCCACCAGCCGGTCGCAGCGCGCGCCCCCGAACGGGAAGGCGCTTCCCGCCGCCGGATCGGGATCGTCGCCGAGCGCCGCACGCAGCAGCGCGCGCGCACGGTGCAGGCGGGTCTTCACGGTGGCCTCCGGGATGCGAAGGCACTCCGCGACCTCGCGGGTGTCGAGCCCCTGCACCTGGCGCAGCAGGTAGACGAGGCGGTGCGGCTCCGGCAGCGCGTCCACCGCGCGCTCGAGGCGCTGCGCGAGCTCGAAGGCGCGGCGCTCCTGCTCGGGATCGCCGGCCGGCGCGCCCACCAGCGCCGCCGCCGGCCCGAGCGCCGCGCGGCGCGCGGCGGCCGTGCTGGCCAGGCGCCGGCGCCGGTCGAGCGCGAGGTTCACCGTGATGCGCGTGAGCCAGGTGGAGAAGCGCGCGCGGCGCTCGAAGCCGGCCAGGTGCCGGTAGGCGGCGAGCCAGGCGTCCTGCAGCAGGTCGTCGACGTCGGCCTCGTCGCGCAGGATGGCGCGCGCCGCGCGGTAGATCCGCTGGTTGTGGCGGCGCATCAGGAGCTCGAAGAGCGCGCGCTCGCCCCCGAGCACCCGCTCCACGATCTCCTCGTCGCTCCACGCCGCCGCGTGCGCGAGCGCGCCGCTCGCAGCGAGCACGGCTCCCGCCTCGGACACGCCTCGCCTCCTCTTGCTCGCGCGCTTCGCGTGGCGATCCCGTGACGGCGGCGCGGGCCTCCGCCCGGGCGCACGCGGGTGGACGCGCCCGCGCCGGCTCGGACCTCGCGGGCGCACATCGGACACGACGAGGAGATACGCCGTCGGGCCGCGCCCGGTTTTGCCGGCCCGCTTCGCGGGTCCCGGCCATGGAGAGCGCGGGAACCTGCGCTGGTCCGGTGCGTCGGATGGAACGGAAGCGATCGCGCGCAGCGAGCGCGCCGTATGCGCGCGCCCGCGTGCACGAAGGAGAGCCTGCATGCGCAGCCCGTTCCGCCGTTCCGGCTCGTTCCCGTTCTTCGTCGCCGCCCTGCTCGCGGCGGCCGTGCTCGCCGCCGCGCCGCACGCGCTCGCCGGCAAGCGCGCGCATCGGCCGCGGCCGCCCGCGCGCCACCTCGACCTGAAGCCCTTCGTCGACGTGCTGGCGCTCACCGCGGAGGGCCGGCGCGTGTTCCGCGAGGACACGTTCGGGAGCGAGGCGTTCTGGGGCGGGCGCCTGCGCCTGCACGAGGCGCTCGCGAACGTGCCTCCCACGGCGGCGCTCGAGGTCGGGCTCAAGGTGGACGCCGCCGCGCTGCCCGGCGCGCTGCGGGCCCGCCTGCGCCGGGGCGCCGTCGACCTCGACGATCCGGCCGTCACGCTCGAGCTCCTGCGGCTCGACGCCGTGGTGGGCGTGCGCGGCTTCTTCGAGGGCGGCCGGCTCGCGTCGGTCGGGATCCGCTGCGCGCTCTGCCACTCCACCGTCGACGACTCGCTGCTTCCCGGCGTCGGCCGGCGCCTGGACGGCTGGGCCAACCGCGACCTCGACGTCGGGCGCGTGATCGCGCTCGCGCCGGACCTCTCGCCGTTCAGCGAGCTGCTCGGCGTCGACGAGGCCACCGTGCGCGCGGTGCTCACGAGCTGGGGGCCCGGCAAGTTCGACGCCTCGCTGCTGCTCGACGGCAAGGCGCTGCGCCCCGACGGCCGTCCCGCCGCGGTGCTGATCCCGCCCGCCTTCGGGCTGGCCGGCGTGAACCTCCACACCTGGACCGGCTGGGGCTCGGTCCCGCACTGGAACGCGCTCGTCGCGAACCTCGAGATGGGCGGCCGGGGCACGTTCATCGATCGCCGCCTCGAGGACGCGGCGCGCTTCCCGATCGCGGCCCGCGCGGGCCTCTCCGAGGTGCGCAGCGATCCGGACCTCGTGACCGGCAAGCTCGCGGCGCTGCACGTCTACCAGCTCGCGCTGCGCGCGCCGAAGCCGCCGCCCGGCAGCTTCGACCGCGCGGCGGCCCGGCGCGGCCAGCAGGTGTTCGACGGCCCCGGCCGCTGCGCCTCCTGCCACGTGCCGCCGCTCTACACCGAGCCCGGTCACAACCTGCACGCGCCGGAGGAGATCGGGATCGACGACTTCCAGGCCGAGCGCTCGCCGACGCGCGGCTACCGCACGGCGCCGCTCGCCGGCCTGTGGACGCACGGCAAGGGCGGCTACTACCACGACGGGCGCTTCGCGACGTTGCGCGAGGTCGTGGACCACTACGACGGGACGTTCGGCCTCGGGCTGTCCGAGGCGCAGAAGCGCGACCTGGTGGAGTTCCTGAAGTCGCTGTGAGCGGCCGACTCAGGAGGCGGCCGGCGCGTCCTGCGCGGGAGGCGGCTCGACCACGAACAGCAGCGCGCCGCCCTCCACGGTCTGGCCCTCGGCCACGCCCAGCTCGGTCACGACGCCGTCGATCGGCGAGGTGATCTCGTTCTCCATCTTCATCGCCTCGAGGATCACGACGCCCTGCCCTTCCCGCACCGGCGTCCCCACCCCGGCGACGATCTTCACCACCTTGCCGGGCATCTCGGCCTCGACGCGCTGCGGGCCGCTCGCGGTCACCTTGACGCTGCTGGCGAGCAGCTGGGAGCGCTCGTCGAGCGCCGTGAGGTGGAGCAGCTGGCCGCCCACCAGCACGTCGAAGCCGTGGGCGCCCTGCTCGTCGATGATCACCTCGAACTGCCTGCCGTCCTCGAGGATCGAGTAGATGGTGCGGCCGCTGCGCGCCGCGTCGACCTCCACGGTGCGCCCGTCGAGCGTGACCTCGTAGCGGTTCTCACCGAGCTCCTTGAGCTCGACCGTGCGCGTCTCGCCGCCCTTCTCGCTGACCTGGTACTTCACCGCAGGCCTCCGCGCATCTGGCTGCGGCGGCCGAAGCTCTTCCAGGGATCGACGCCTGCCACGACGACCGGCCGGGCGGCCGCCGCGCGCTCCTTGTCGCGCTTGTAGGCGGCGATCGCCGCCATCATGAACGCCACGCGCCGCGCCTCCTGCGCGTCGGCGCCCAGCGGTCGCGGATCGCCCTTGCCGCCGGCCAGGTGCTGGTCGATGAAGCCGGTGTCGTAGCGGCCCTCCAGGAACACGGGGTGCTCCACCACCTTCTGGTGGAACGGGATCGAGGTCTTGATGCCCTTCACCACGAACTCCTGGAGCGCACGGCGCAGCCGCTCGATCGCCTCGCGGCGATCCCGGCCCCAGACCACCAGCTTGGCGACCATCGGGTCGTAGAAGACGGTGACGCGGGCGCCCTGGTAGACGCCGCTGTCGATGCGGATGCCGGGGCCCGCGGCGGGCCGGTACACGACGATGTCGCCGGGCGAGGGGATGAAGTTGTTGTCGGGGTCCTCGGCGTAGATGCGCGCCTCGATCGAGTGCCCGTTGATCGAGAGATCCGACTGCCGGAACGGCAGCGGCTCGCCGGCCGCCACGCGGATCATCGTCTTCACGATGTCGACGCCGGTGATCATCTCGGTGATCGCGTGCTCCACCTGCACGCGGGTGTTCATCTCGAGGAAGTAGAAGCGGTCGTGCTCGTCGACCAGGAACTCGCAGGTGCCGGCGCCGACGTAGTTGACGGCCCGGGCCGCGGCCACGGCCGCCTCGCCCATCTTCGCGCGCAGCTCGGGCGAGATCCGGTTGCCGGGCGCCTCCTCGATCACCTTCTGGTGGCGGCGCTGGATCGAGCACTCGCGCTCGAACAGGTGCACCACGTTGCCGTGCGCGTCGGCCAGGATCTGGATCTCGATGTGGCGCGGCTTCTCGATGAACTTCTCGACGTAGAGCGAGTCGTCGCCGAACGAGCTCTTCGCCTCGGAGCGCGCGCGCGCGATGGCGCTGGCCAGCTCCTTCTCGTTGCGCACGAGGCGCATGCCCTTGCCGCCGCCGCCGGCCGCCGCCTTGATCATCACCGGCGGCCCGATGCTGCGCACCAGGCGCTCGAGCGCCTCGTCGCTGAGCCGCTCGGTGGTGCCCGGCACGATCGGCACGCCGGCCTTCTCCATGGTCTGGCGGGCGGTCACCTTGTCGCCCATCGCGCGCATCACGTCGCCGCGCGGGCCGATGAAGATCACGCCCTCCTTCTCGCACAGGTCGGCGAACTCGCCGCGCTCGGACAGGAAGCCGTAGCCGGGGTGGATCGCTTCGGCGCCCGAGCGCTTGGCCACCTCGACGATGCGCTCGCCGACCAGGTAGGACTCGCGCGCGGGCGGCGGGCCGATCGGGTACGCCTCGTCGGCGAAGCGCACGTGCAGGGCGTCGCGGTCCACGTCCGAGAACACGGCGACCGTCTTGATGCCCATCTCGCGGCAGGCGCGCATCACGCGCACCGCGATCTCCCCGCGATTGGCGATCAGGACCTTCTTGAACATGCGGTGCGGCTCCGGTGCCCGATCAGAGCGGGATGTTGCCGTGCTTCTTCGGCGGGTTCTGGTCGCGCTTGTTGGCCAGCATCTCGAGCGAGCGGATGATCTTGGGCCGCGTCTCCTCGGGCCGGATCACCTCGTCGATGTAGCCGAGCTCGGCCGCCTTGAAGGGGTTGGCGAACTTCTCGCGGTAGTCGGCCTCCAGCTCCACGCGGCGCGCCGCCGGGTCCGCCGCCTCCTGCAGCTCCTTGCGGAACACGATGTTCACGGCGCCGTCCGGCCCCATCACCGCGATCTCGGCGGAGGGGAACGCGAAGTTCACGTCCGCGCGCGTGTGCTTGGAGCTCATCACCACGTAGGCGCCGCCGTAGGCCTTGCGCGTGATGACCGTGACGCGCGGCACCGTCGCCTCGCAGAACGCGTACAGCAGCTTGGAGCCGTGCGTGATGATGCCGCCGTGCTCCTGGTCGACCCCGGGCAGGAAGCCGGGCACGTCGACGAAGGTGATGATCGGCAGGTTGAAGGCGTCGCAGAAGCGCACGAAGCGCGCCGCCTTGCGCGAGGAGTCGATGTCGAGCACGCCGGCCCGGTGCGCCGGCTGGTTGGCCACGATCCCCACCGAACGGCCGCCGAAGCGTCCGAAGCCCACCACGATGCTCTTGCCGTAGAGCGGATGGACCTCGAGGAAGTTGGCGTCGTCCACGACGAGCCGAATCAGCTCCTTCATGTCGTAGGGCTTGTTCGGGTTGTCGGGGATGATGGTGCGGAGCGTGGACTCCTGGCGGTCCGGCGGGTCCTCGGTCGGGACGAAGGGCGGGTCCTCGAGGTTGTTCTGCGGGATGAACGAGAGCAGGTTGCGGATCAGCGCGATGCACTCCTCCTCGGAGTTGACCGCGAAATCCGCCACGCCGCTCTTCGAGGCGTGCGCGACCGCGCCGCCCAGCTCCTCCGCCGACACCTCCTCGTGGGTCACCGTCTTGATCACGTCCGGCCCGGTGATGAACATGTTGGAGGTGTTCTTCACCATCAGGATGAAGTCGGTCATCGCCGGGCTGTAGACCGCGCCGCCGGCGCACGGGCCCATGATCGCCGAGATCTGCGGGATCACGCCGGACGCCAGCACGTTGCGCGTGAACACCTCGCCGTAGCCGCCCAGCGAGACCACGCCCTCCTGGATGCGCGCGCCGGCGCCGTCGTTGAGCCCGATGAAGGGCGCGCCGGCCTTCATCGCGAGGTCCATCACCTTGCAGATCTTCTCGGCGAAGGCGCCCGAGAGGCTGCCGCCGAACACCGTGAAGTCCTGCGCGAACAGGAACACCAGCCGGCCGTTGATCTTGCCGTAGCCGGTCACCACGCCGTCGCCCGGGATCTTCTGGTCCGCCATCCCGAAGTCGGTGCAGCGGTGGACCACGAAGCGGTCGGTCTCGACGAAGGTGCCCGGATCGAGCAGCAGCTCGATGCGCTCGCGGGCGGTGAGCTTGCCCGCGGCGTGCTGCCGCTTGATGCGCTCCTCGCCGCCGCCCAGCAGGGCGCGGGCGTTCAGCTCCTCGAGCTTCTTGAGGTTCGACTCGATCGACATGTTCGGTTTCGCTCGGTCCTCAGAGGCGGGAGATCTCCGCCACCCTGGCCTCGAGCGAGCGGCGGTACTCGTCCATGTCCCGCTTCACGCGCGCGACGCCACTGTCGATGGCGGCCTGCGCCACCGCCGGCGCGACGTGCAGCAGCACACGCGGATCGAAGGGCTTGGGAATGATGTAGCGCGGCGAGAAGTCGAAGCGCTCGCCCGGATAGGCCTTGCGCACCACGTCCGGGATGCCGTCGCTCTCGCCCAGGCGCGCCAGGTCCGCCAGCGCGCGCACGGCGGCCTGCTTCATGGCCTCGTTGATCTTGCGCGCGCGCACGTCGAGCGCGCCGCGGAAGATGAACGGGAAGCCGAGCACGTTGTTCACCTGGTTGGGATAGTCGGAGCGGCCGGTCGCCATGATGGCGTCGTCGCGCACCGAGGCGACCTCGTCCGGCGTGATCTCCGGGTCGGGGTTCGCCATCGCGAAGATGATCGGCCGCGGGCCCATCGACTTCACCATCTCGGGCGTCACGAGCCCCGCGGACGACAGGCCGACGAAGACGTCGGCGCCCCGCATCGCGTCGGCCAGCGTGCGCGCCTCGCTGCGGCGGCTGAACTCCTGCTTGTAGACGTTGAGATCGGAGCGGCCGTCGTGGATCACCCCCTTGGAGTCCACCATGAGGAGGTGCTCTTCCTTGACGCCGAGGTCCTTGTAGAGCCGGGCGCAGGCGATCGCGGAGGCGCCCGCGCCCGAGAACACCACCTGGACGTCCTCGATCTTCTTGCCCACGAGCTCGAGCGCGTTGAGCAGCGCGGCGCCCGAGATGATCGCGGTGCCGTGCTGGTCGTCGTGGAAGACCGGGATGTCGAGCGTGTCGATCAGGACGCGCTCGATCTCGAAGCACTCGGGCGCGCGGATGTCCTCGAGGTTGATGCCGCCGAAGGTGGGCGCGATCAGCTGGCAGACCTCGATGACCTTGGTGGGGTCCTCGCTCGCGATCTCGATGTCGAAGACGTCGACGTCGGCGAAGCGCTTGAACAGGACGCCCTTGCCCTCCATGACCGGCTTGCCGGCCAGCGCCCCGAGGTTCCCGAGCCCGAGCACCGCCGTGCCGTTGCTCACCACCGCGACGAGGTTGCCCTTGGCCGTGTACTTGAAGGCGGCCTCCGGGTCCTTGGCGATCTCCCGGCAGGGTTCGGCGACGCCGGGGCTGTACGCGAGCGAGAGGTCCTCGGAGGTCACCGTGGGCTTGGTGGGGACGACCTTGATCTTCCCCGGACGCCCTTGGGCGTGGTAATCGAGCGCCTGCTTCTTCACGACGAGGGTCCGCCTTCTTGGAGGGTCCGCCTGGATGGCCGGGCGACTTTGGAGGCGGCGCAGGATATCAGATCGGCCGATCCGCCGTCGAGGACGCTTTCCATCGCAGGTACGGGCACTTGGGGCTCCGGAGCGGGCTTTCGGCCCCGCCGGGATCACTCCTTCAGCAGCTCGCGGGCGATGACCACCCGCTGGATCTGGTTGGTCCCCTCGTAGATCTGCATCAGCTTGGCGTCGCGCATCAGCTTCTCGACCGGGTATTCCCGCGTGTAGCCGTTGCCGCCGAAGATCTGGACCGCGTCCGTCGTGACCCGCATGGCCACGTCGGTGGCGAAGCACTTGGCGAAGGACGACTGCTTCGAGGCGCGCATCCCCTGGTCGATCATCCAGGCGCTCTGGAGGGTGAGCAGCCGGCCGGCCTCGATGTCCTTGGCCATGTCGGCGAGCAGGAACTGGATGCCCTGGAAGGTGCCGATGGGGGCCCCGAAGGCCTTGCGCTCGCGCGCATAGGCCAGCGACTCCTCGAGCGCCCGGCGCGCGATCCCGGTGGCCAGCGCGCCGATCAGCGGGCGGGTGCGGTCGAGGGTCTGCATGGCGATCTTGAAGCCCTCGCCCTCCTGCCCGAGCCGGTCGGCGACCGGGACCCGCACGTTGTCGAAGTGGACCACGCGGGTGTCGCTCGCCCGCTGGCCCATCTTGTCCTCCTTCTTCCCGGGGGTGAGGCCCGGCGTCCCCTTGCGCACGACGAACGCGCAGATCCCCTTGTGCCGGCTCGAGCGGTCGAGGGTGGCGAAGACCGTGAAGACGTCCGCCTCGCCGCCGTTCGTGATCCAGCACTTGGTGCCGTTCAGCACGTAGTGGTCGCCGTCGCGCTCGGCGAGCAGCTGCATGCCCGCCACGTCGGAGCCGGCCTCGGGCTCCGACAGGCAGAACGAGACGAGCTGGAACTCCTTCGTGCAGGGCGTGAGCCAGCGCCGCTTCTGCTCGTCGCTCCCCGCGATCACGATCGGGGTGAGGCCCAGGTCGTTGCACATCATCGAGGTCGCCATGCCGGCGCAGCCCCAGGCCAGCTCCTCGACCGCCAGGCAGGCGTCGAGCACGCCGAGCCCCACGCCGCCGTACGCCTCGGGGATGCAGGTGCCCACCAGGCCCAGCTCCCAGGCCTTGCGGATCACCTCGCGCGGGAACTCGCCGGTCTGGTCGTAGTGCGCCGCGACCGGCGCGATCTCCGTCTGGGCGAAGCGACGCGCCGTCTCCTGCAGCGCGCGCTGCTCGTCGCCGAGCGAGAAGTCCATGAGCCGCCTCCGTCGCCGCGCGCGAGCGGACGCTGCTCCGGAAGCGACCGGGAGTCACGTTTTCGCGCGCGACGCTGATCTCGAGAGGCGCGGACGATAGCGCGCCGCCCGCGCGGCGCGGGCGCGCTCGGCGCCGTGGA
>Ga0207873_1004041_pt1 | contig 10033 bp, 7 predicted proteins | sample BGWIniCompost_FD_187373 | JGI IMG/M metagenome (GOLD analysis project Ga0207873, IMG submission 187373) | Cellulose adapted compost microbial communities from Newby Island Compost Facility, Milpitas, CA, USA - BGW Initial Compost (SPAdes)... ... | reverse complement strand
GCGGTGCGATGGAGAAATGGCCGAGCAGATCGCAGTGTGGGGGCGCTGCGCGAGATGTGGCGGCAAGCTGCACCGGGCGGATTTCCCTCGCGTGCCGAGGGGTGGCGCGGGCCTACTCTCGGGGTCAATTCGACGGGTGAGCTTTTGCTCGTGAGCCCGGGGAGCACAGAGGAGCTCGCGGGGAAGCTCGTCAGGGCAGCGAGTGCTGCTTGAGGATCGGCCAGGCGACGCTGGCGTCCCCCGCCACGTGACCGGCGTTCTGCGTGCAGAGCACGACGTCGACGCCGCCGTCGCAGTTGGAGTATCCCTGACAGCCGTTCTGCCCCGTCGGTGACGGGCTCCCGGTGCACCCGTTGAGATCGGCCCAGGCCTCGAAGGTCGACTGGGCGCCCAGGAACGTGATCGGCATGCCAGTGACGACCGCCGAGTAGCCGCCGTCGTAGGGCACGATGGGGTCGGAGGTGCCGCGGAAGGACACGACCGTGAGCGGGCGCTCGGGCTGACAGTCGCCGATGTTCTCTTCGAGGAGATCGAAGGCGGCCGGCGCGATCGCCGCGAAGAGATCCGAGGCGTGACAGCCGAGATAATGGGACATGCCTCCACCCATCGAGAACCCGACGGCGTAGATCCGCTTCGGGTCGATGCAGGCTCTCTCTGCGACGTCGGCGACGAGCGCGCGGGCGAAGGCGACGTCGTCGGGGCCCGAGACGCAGCACGGGCCGACGTTCCAGGCGTTGCCAGAGGGGCCCGACATCCCCGAGGGGAACGCCATGATGACGCCTTCGGAGCCGACCTGCGCCGGGTAGGGAGAGCTCGAGCGCTCCGACTGACCCGATCCGCCGAGGGGGTGGAAGTCGACGATGAGGGGGACCGCCGTGCTGCCGTCATAGGCAGGGGGCACGTGCAGGATGTAGCTGCGCTCCGTGCCGCCCACCGAAATCGTGCGCGTCGTGTCGCCGGGCGTGAGGGCGGTGGACGGACAGACGATGGGGTCGTCCCCCGAGCCTCCGCCGCCACCGGACGTCATGCCGCCGGTGCCCAGCGGATCGCCGCCGCTTCCCCCGGTGCCCGGGTCGACGTCGCCGCCCGTCGCGCCGCTGCCCGGGACGCCGCCGCCGCCGGGGGCTCCGCCAGCGCCCGGGACGCCGCCCGTGTCACCGGCAGGTGCACCGCCCGTGTTCGATACGTCGTCGTCGGCTGCGTTCGAGCCGCAGGCGCCGCAGAACGACAGGGTCAACAGAAGCTTCCATGAAGGTCGGACGAAGAGGCGAGTCATGATGGCGAGGGGCACGATAAGCGCGCGCGATCGAGTGGGAGAAGGGACGTTTTTGTCCCCCCACGCCCGCGTCCCCCCACGCTCCCCTCACGCCGACGGCGCTCGAACTCGGTGACGAGCGACCGCCCATTCGTCGAGGCGCGGTTCGAGGACGCAGCGCGTCTTCTGGACCGCGGGCGCGTCCCATCGTCTCCCGGCACGTTGGAGCTGCGCTGTCTCTCCGGGGTTTCCCTGTGCGTCGGCGTGGTGTCCCTGCGCGCATCCCTCCGCGGCGTCGTGGACGATTGCTGCGGCGCTCGAAGACGCCGGAGATCCGTGTCGATCCGTTGACGGCGACCGGAGCAGAGTGGAGCCTGCAGGAGCGCGCCGGCCATGACCATCGACCTCCTCATCCACGCCATCGTCCGCCAGACGACGATCCTCATCGCCCAGCTCGCGACGGCGCATGGTGGACGCGCGCCGCTGGCTCAAGTCGCCAATCAGGTGTTCCTCGATCTGGTGCGCGAGCTCGAGCGGCAGGGAGTGAGCCGCAAGGTGAGCGCCGACATGTTCGGCGTCGGACTCAGGACCTATCGTCGCAAGATCCAGCGTTTGGGAGAGAGCGCGACACAGCGGGGGCGCTCCCTGTGGGAGGCGGTGCTCGAATACATCGATCGGAGCGGAAAGGTGACCCGCCACGAGGTGCTGGAACGCTTCCTGTATGATGACGAGGCTCAGGTCCGAGCGGTCCTGCGTGACCTCTGCGACAGCCGGCTCATCGTGGCGACCGGCTCGGGGAACGACGTCAGCTACCGCGCGACGTCACGGGAGGAGCTCACGGCGCTCCAGTCCACCCGCGGCAAACAGGGGGCCGACGAGCTCCTGGTCGCTCTCGTCTATCGGGAAGGCCCCCTGTCCGTCGACGCGATCGCGGCCCTCGCCCAGCGGGACGTGGAGACGATCCGCGAGTCCCTCGAGCGGCTCACCGAGGCAGGGCGTGTCGAGCGCATCGACGACGGAGAGACCGAGCGCTATCATGCTCGCTCTCTCATCATCCCCATCGGCGCGGAAATTGGCTGGGAGGCGGCGGTGTTCGACCACTTCAAGGCCCTGGTGACGACGATCCTCGCGCGCCTCGGGAGCGGCCGAGCCACGTCGACGGAGCTGCGTGGTGGGAGCACCTACACGATGGAGGTCTGGGAGGGGCATCCTTACGCGGAGGAGGTGGAAGGCACGCTCGCGAGGATGCGGGCTCAACTGAGCGAGCTGCGCGAACGCGTCGCCGAGTTCAACGCTGGGCAAGAGCTCCCCGAGGATCATCGTCGCGTCGTGGTCTACTTGGGACAGAACGTCATCGAAGAGGGACAGGAACATGCGAGCTGAGCGTGGTCAGAGCAGCGCGTCGTCCTCGGAGCCCCGGTGGGTCGCGCAGGAAGGGCGACAGGAGGGGTGGAAGGGCGCCCGGCGCCGTCGGTCCCGTTGGTTCGTCGCAGTGCTCGCCGGGCTCCTCGGCGTGGCGGGCTGCGGCTTGCGCGCGGACGAGACCATCGGCGGGGAGACGCATTTTCTTCGCACGTGCGAGCTTCCCTCGGACACCTGCGGCCCCTTCGATTGTCTGGGGCGCGTCTGCAGCTGGTCCTGTGACAGAGACGCGGACTGCGCGTCCTTGCCTGGGGCGCGCTGCATGCCCGAACAGGGCACCCTGCTGGAGGACGCGGAGGCTCCCCGGCGCTGCGACGTCCCCTGCGTTCACGAGGACGACTGCCAGGTCGTCTCCGCCGCTCACCGCTGCGAGGCGGGGATGTGCCGCGCCGGAGTGCCGGCCTCCGTGACCCCGAGCAGCACGGCGAGCCCTGAGCTCGAGACGGACCTCGACCCCGAGCCCGAGCCGGAACCGCCGGCGGCGTCGGGGGGTGGGGCCCCAGAGCTCTGCGCGGGAGGACGCGTGTCGCTGGAGCGGCGCGTGGTCCTCGGCGACAGCTTCTTCGCGACGACCGTCCCCTTCGCGGACGCGCTCGAGGGACGAGAGCGCTACGACGATCGCGCGCGGCTCGCCCTCAACGCTCTCGCGCTGGGCGGACGCGGCATCGAGGACCAGTACGCGGGCGCGCGGGCGGAGCGCCCGGTCGATCTGATCGTGATGACCGGCGGAGGGGCCGATGTGCTCCTCGGCTCCTGCCCCACGTCGGACCCGCCGCTTGAGGACGGATCGCCCGCGGTGGACGCCAGCTGTCCCATCATCGCGGAGGCCGTCGCCGCGGCTCGCGACCTGCTGGCGCGCTTCGGACGAGAGGGAGTGACGCGCGTGCTCTACGTCTTCTACCCGGACCCCCTCGTGCCCGCGGTGCGGGAGCGCGTCGACGTGCTGCGGCCCCTCGTCGAGGAGGTGTGCGCCGCGAGCGCTCTCTGCCACTTCATCGACCTGCGCCCGGTCTTCGAGGGGCGCTACGACGTCTACATCCAGGAAGACGGCCTCAACCCCACCGAGGTCGGCAGTCGAGCCGTGGCGGAAGCCGTCGGCGAGGCTTTGGACGAGCTGTGCATCGTCCGGTGACGTTCATCATCCGACCGGATGGTGCGAGCCACGGTGTCTCTCGGCGTCTGCCGAGGTGACGAGCGCATCGTCCGGTGCGGCCCCACTTCCGACACTGTCATCGGGCAGCCGAGCCGCGACCTTCGGACATGACCTGTCCCATGGACCTGTCCTCAGGCAACAGGGGCAGGGTCGGGGCGGAATGGGGTTGCGGCTTCGGTTGCCCCTGCGCTCGGTTGCCCCCTGCGCTCGGTCTGCGTGCTGGGAGGCTCGAGTACGAGGATGACGCTCAGGTAGGCGTGTGTGGTTCAGCGTTTGCTCGAGGTGGCCTCGAGGCCTGACCCAACCTTGTCGGGGACCACCTGTGTGAGCCCAAGTGCTCGATTGTAGGTCATCGTTGCGAGCTGCCTGGAATGGCGCCGATGCAGCCCGCGTACTTGACGGAGTGTCAGCCTTTAGTTAGCGTCTGCCGTGCTGAAGTTCCCGGAACTTTCCGGGATGCTGCTCGCCCTCGATCGAAGCGACCTGTTACATGGTGGATGATGCGCGTGACCTGTTTCGGCGAGTTGTCGCCGAACCCTACAGGATCAAGGTCGTCGAGCGACTGCGTTTGCTGAGCCGCGAAGAACGTGAGCGGGCGTTTGCGGCGGCATTCTATTCCCCTGCATACCTCGACTCACGAGACGTCTGCATCGACCTGGTCACCGACAGTGGTACCGGGGCCATGAGTGACGAACAGTGGGCGGGCATCATGCGGGGTGATGAAGCGTACGTGCGTTCGCGCAGCTATGCTCCCTTCGAAGAAGCGGTCCAGGAGCGTACGGGGTTCACGCATGTCATCCCGACGCATCAGGGCCGGGCTGCCGAGAAGATCCTGATGGAGCTCCTCGTCAAGCCGGGAGACATCGTCCTGAGCAATACGCACTTCGACACCACGGGGGCGAACGTGCGCAACCGCGGTGCGACGGCCCTGGACCTCGTGACGGACGGCTTCTGGAAGTTCGAGGAGCAGCAGCCCTTCAAGGGCAACTTCGACCTGGAGAAGCTCGCCGTAGCTCTCGAGCGTCATCACGAGCGCGTCCCGTTCGTGATCATCACTGTTCTCAACAACTTCGCTTGTTCGTCACCGGTCTCCATGGAGAACATCCGCGAGACGAAGAAGCTCGCGGATGCGTACGGGATCCCGGTCTTCTTCGACGCGTGTCGATTCGCCGAGAACGCATACTTCATCAAGCAGCGTGAACCGGGATACGAATCGAAGACGATCGCAGAGATCGCCCGCGAGATGTTCTCCTATGGCGTCGGCTGCTGGATGAGCGCCAAGAAGGACGCGATCGTCAATATCGGCGGCTTCATCGCCGTCAACGACGAGGCGCTCGCGCGCCGCTGTCAGGAGCGTCTCGTCCTGTACGAGGGGTTCTATACGTACGGAGGCCTGGCGGGGCGCGACCTCGAAGCGATAGCCGTGGGGTTGACCGAGGGGGTCGACGAGGAATACCTCGAGCACCGTACGGGGCAGGCGGCCTATCTGGGCGAACGCCTCCGGGCGGCTGGGGCCGTGGTCAGTATGCCGACGGGGGGCTCCGGGGTGTTCGTGGACGTCCAGGCGATGTACCCCCATTTGCCGCCGGAGAAGCTGCCTGGAATCGCGCTTTGCGCGGACTTCTACTTGGAAGGGGGGATTCGGGTGGGTGCCCTCCCGTTCCCGACCCAAACGATCGATCCAGTGTCGGGTGACATCGTGGAGCGGGTGTTCGAGTTCGCGCGGTTCGCGATTCCCCGACGAGTTTACAGTAAGGCGCACCTCGAGTACGTAGGTGCGATCGCGGAGAGGGTGGTGCAGGGAGCGCGATTGAACAAGGGGTACAAGGTGGTCGAGTATCCCGATGTTCTCGGGCACTTTTTTGCCAAGTTCGCGCCGGTCGAGTGACTGAATCGAGGTAACCAGAGTGGCCAGCAATCACGCCTTTCGCAGAATCAAAGATCTTGTCGTGTATCGGCAGACAAATCGTCCGCTCAGCGACCAAGAGTGGGGGGCGTTCTTGAATGTCTTGACGTCGGGTGATGGAATCCAAAACCTGCGCGTGCTCGTGGTGACGGACGGAGCGGGCCCGAACTCGGACCAGCGCCGTCGCCTCAAGGAGACGCTGGGGAACTCCAAGCCCAAGGCGTCCATCGTTACCGACAGCGTCGCCACGCGGTTCGTCGTTTCGTCGATCGCCTTCATCACGCCGAACATCCGAGCGTTCACGAAGAACGAGATGAACGAGGCCTACGAGCATCTCGGCCTCGATCCGGTCACGAGGAAGCTCGCCGAACGAACTCTCAGTGAGCTGAGCGAATCGCTCGGTGTGGCGGGTCACTGGCCAGCGAAGGGGTAAGTCGTCCCCCCCGACTTGGGGCGCGGGCGCGCCCATCGACCTCGCCGTTCCTCGAGCGGGTGGCGGCGAGCCGTTCGCGAGCACCGGAGCGGAGCCGCCCTCGCCTCGGGCGAGGGCGCGACCGTCAGGGCTCCAGGCGCACGCTCCCCCGCCGAGTCCCCGTCATGGGGGAGTCTCGCTTTCACTCGGCGAGGGCGGGGGCGCGAGGAGCTCGTCGACCTCACGAGGTCGCGAAGCAGACTCCGTAGAGCGCGTCGAGGAAGGCCCACTCGGCGCGGCGGCGTTCCATCGCGCCGAGCCAGAGAGGCTCGAAGGCTGCTTCGGGGACGCTGCTGGACAGCGCGGTGGTGGGATCGAAGCGCTTCGTGTTGCTCTGCCAGGGGAGCTCCGTGGCCCGGGGGCTCTCGTCCCGGGACACCTGGAGCTTGAGGAAGTCGGCGAGCTGGCGTCGGAACACCTCGCCGGCGAGGAGCGCTCCCGTGCCCACGTGGGGATCCGCCGCGGCGCCGAGCTCCTCGAGGCGGGCCTCCAGCTGTCGACCGGGGGCGAGCAGCGCCTGCTCCTCGGAGGAGCTCAGGAGCGACGGGCGCCAGGACTCGAGCTCCATCATGAGCGCGCAGAAGCCGCGGAGCGGCGCGCGCTCGAACTGGCCATGGCCGAGCTCCTCGCTGAGCACCGCGGCGATGGCGCTGCGTAGGGCGTTCGTCTCGACGCGCGCGGCGAGCTGGGCCAGCCGCCGCGGCCGGTTCCCCTCGCTGGTGAACAGGTTCGCCAGCAAGATCCAGGTGTTCTTGCGGTTGAACGGCTCGCGGGAGAGGCGCCGGATGAACGGGTGCGTCGTGATGTCGCCGTCGTCCTCGTAGCGGCGCACGATCTCGTACACGTTGCTCGGCTTGAGGGTGGCGCCGGTGCCGGCGACCGTGCCCGGTCGGAACGCCTCACAGGGGAGATAGACGGTGAGGCGGGGTTTGTGACCCTGCCTGCGGAACGAGACGTACGACTGGAAGCCGATGCCTTCCTCGAGCTCGCGGGTCGACAGGGCCGCGAGGGTGCTCCGATAGGGGGCCTCGTCCAAGCCGAAGGCGCGGTGGCAGCGGACGACGGACTCCGCCACCTCGCCGTCGTCGCGCGCGTAGCCGTTGATCGGGAAATGCGTGGTGATCGAGAGCGGGCTGTCGCCGCGGCCCTCGACGAAGGCGTAGCAGGTCGACGGCGGCCGATTGTCGAACAGGGTGCGGCCGGGCGCCGCCGCTTCGAAGAACTTGAGCAGGTCCCCGGGTTGGTGCTGCTCGCAGGCGCTGGCGATGTGTTCGAAGTCTTCCGGACGGGAGTCGTGATGGCGTGCGTAGATCTTCACCCGGGCCTCGGGTGAAGGAGCCAGGTCGAGAGAGAAGTAGTTGAAGACGTCCAGCTCGGGTCCGCGTGCGCCCATGTGGGGGCCGACCAGGCCCCAGGCGCCCCCGAAGCCGAGACGGACGAGCGCCTCCTCCAGGAGAGCAGACGACCAACGATCGCCGCGGGCTTGGGGGCAGAGATAGAGCTTGAAGTCAGGGGGCGCGTCGCCCTTGAAGATCGTCGCGATCCAGATCGAGAACGGTCCCTTGGGATCCTGGGGCAGGAAGAGATCTCGCACCCGCTCGAAGCGCTGGAGGTCGATGGAATACTCGCGCGCCAAGGTCTCGAGCAGCGCGCACGTCGCCTCCGCGTTCGACACGAGAGATGGCTCGGGGCCCCAGGGCTCGCTGAGGATACGTAGCTCGGGGGCGGAGCCGTACGCGGCGGAGAACTCGAAGGGCGTCCCGTCGTCGACCACCGCCGACTCCCACGCGACGCGGGAGCCGACGAGGCGCTCTCCCCAACCGGTGGAGAGGTGCTCGAAGAGCCGAGCGATCTCCGCCTTTCTGGACTGGAAACCGAGCGCGTCGCAGAGGGAAGCGAGGCGCTCCGCGCCGAGCTGACCGAGGGTGATCTTGGGAAGAGTTGCGAGAGAGGTCATGGCGTCATCGAGAATGGCGTCACTCAGAAGATGTCAGGCCCAGGCGTGAGGATCCGGGAGGGATCGTGACGCGCCTTGAGCAGGAGGATTTTCGGGAGGCGTTCGCCGTAGTGGTGAATCCAGTCGAGCTTGTTGAAATCGAGGGTTCCGATGGGGTATCTCATACCGCCGAGCAGTCGCGCTTTCTGAAAGAGCCGGCGATTCCGAGCGCGCATGCGACGATCGAAGTCCGCGTCGAAGCCAGGCGCGGAGGCAGACGTGAGGATGTCGAACAGGAAGAACCAATCGCTCTTGCCGATCGGCTTACGGAGCATTGGCATTTTAGCCTTGGAACGGCGCTGCGCGAAGAGGAGTAAGAAGCCGGTCTCGCCGACGTCCTCCGGTGTGAGTGACGCGGTGACACTGCGCACATAAGGCTCGACGGTCTCATCGGGCAGGAAGACATCAAACCACGGATGCATGACATTGTCCCACATTCCGATGGAGCGCAGGAAATCGATGCCCTGATTGACCCGCATCGTGTACGCCAAGTACGGGACGTCCTGGGCCACGGCGGCGCTCGGCGGCACGGTCAATCCGCGCAGGAGGTGAGCGTCGTTGGGCGGGTTCGCGGCGTTGAAGTGGGCGCCGAGGTTCAGCTGATAGATCCAGCCGCCCGTCGTGTGGGTGCCGTCGGGCAGCCCGTAGTTGTAGGCGTCGTCGAGCTCCTGGCGGTGGATGATCTTCCGGAAATCCTTGAAGAACGGCTTGCTGTCCGCGTAGTCGATCGTGTAGACGCGCACGAACTCCGGCGCGGGGACCAGTTTGACCGTGGCCTTGGTGATGATCCCGTACTGGCCAAGCCCGCCGAGGACCCCCTCGAAGAGGTCACGGTTGCGGGTGGGTGAGCAGGTGATGAGCTCGCCGAGGCCGTTCACCACCTCGAGCTCCCAGACGTTGTCGATCTGGGCGCCGGAGTTGTACGTCACGGAGATCCCGCCCACCGAGAGGGTGCCGCCCACGGACAGGCCGATGTATCCCGTCAGAACGGGCGGGGTCAGCCCGAAGCCGACGGCTTGTGTGACCAGGTCGGTCCACTTGACGCCAGCGTCGACCACGGCGCGTTCGGCGGTGATCGAGTGGATAGCGGACAAGCTGGACATCTCGATGATGAGGCCCCCCTTCACCAAGGCCTGACCGAAGGTGGTGTGCCCTTGTCCGCGGGCCGCGACCTCGATCCGGTGCTTGCGGCAGAACTTCACCATCTTCTGGATGTCCTGGACGGAGCCCGGCCGGAGGACCGCGAGCGGCGTCCGGGAGATCGCGTAGCCCGCGTCCACGGCGGCGGCGCTGAGGCTCGCCGGATCGGTGACGAGCTCGCCGTCGAGGGGAGGGATTTGGTCGACCGGGGAGCGAGGTTTGTGGCCGATCCACGCGCGGGCTTCAGGACTGAATCCGATAACGGTGGCGGCGGCTACTGCGCCTCGGAGTGCTTCGCGACGTGTGAGCATGACGTCCCCTTTCTGCGGCAATGACTTGCTGGAAGGCCAACCATCTCATGGTGTACCACTACTCATTTCAGGGACACAAGCCTTTGTTACGCGATTGTGAGGGGAGCGGCGGTCGTGTAGGTGGGAGGGGCGGGTTTCCAATCTGAGCGCTTTCCAGCGCGCACGTGTATTTCGCGGCGCTTCAGCTTCATTCGGAGGGGTGTCGAGTGCCGCCCTGTCGAGTGCCGCCCTGTCGAGCGCCGCCTGTCGAGCGCCGCCTGTCGAGTGCCGCCTGTCGAGTGCCCGTGTCCGTTTGGACCGACAGCGACGTGTGGAAGCGGGGTGGAAGCGGGGTTTCCCTGGTGCCGCAGGGGGACTGGAGAGGTGCGTTCGGCCGAC
>Ga0207873_1004040_pt1 | contig 10033 bp, 8 predicted proteins | sample BGWIniCompost_FD_187373 | JGI IMG/M metagenome (GOLD analysis project Ga0207873, IMG submission 187373) | Cellulose adapted compost microbial communities from Newby Island Compost Facility, Milpitas, CA, USA - BGW Initial Compost (SPAdes)... ... | reverse complement strand
CCTCGCAGGTCGTGCGGCGCTTGATCCGCCGGTATATCGAGGAGCGCACCGGGAAACCGTGGGTACCCGACGAGAAGGCCAAGAGCACGCCGCGTCGTCGTACTTCGGGGCGACGCTCGCGGCCGGCAACCTCGTAGTTGCGAGGCTCGATACCCGCGGGCGCACCTGTCAGTGGCGCTCGAACGCCCCCTGACGCCCAAGGAAGGCGCCGTCCCGCAGGACGGACATTCGGGGTCGCCCCGCCGCGTTTAGCAAGGTAGAATCCGCGGCCCCGCGGCGGCCGGCTTGGCCGGCTCTTGCGCACGGCCGCGCAGCCACAGCCGCAGCATCCCGAAGCCACACTAGTCGCCGCCACTCGCGTGGCCGCACCCGAAGAGATGCTCCAGACGCCCTACTACCTCATCGACAAGACCAAGCTGGTCGCCAATCTCGAGAAGATCCGCACGGTGCGCGAGCGCTCGGGTGCCAAAGTGCTGCTCGCGCTCAAATGCTTCGCGAGCTGGGCCGTTTTCGACCTGATGCGCGAGTACATGGACGGCACGACCTCCTCGTCTCTCAACGAGGTGAAGCTCGGCCGCGAGAAGTTCGGCGGCGAGACGCACGCCTACAGCGTCGCGTTCGCCGATTACGAGATCGACGAGGTCGTCGCGAACGCGGACAAGATCATCTTCAACTCGATCGGACAGCTCGAGCGGTTTGCCGAGCGAACGGGAAATCTGCCGCGCGGGCTGCGGCTGAATCCTGGCGTGAGCAGCTCCGCGTTCGATCTTGCGGATCCCGCGCGCCCGCACAGCCGGCTCGGCGAGTGGGATATCGCGAAAGTGGAGCCGGTGCTCGGGCAGATTTCCGGCTTCATGATCCACAACAACTGCGAGAACGAGGATTTCGCGCTGTTCGATCGTCTCCTGCGCCAGACCGAAGAGCGATTCGGACGGCTGTTCGAGCAGGTTCAGTGGGTGAGTCTCGGCGGCGGAATTCACTTCACCGGCGCCGACTACCCGCTCGATGCCTTCTGCGATCGGCTTGCAGAGTTTTCCAAGCGCTACGGCGTGCAGGTGTATCTGGAGCCCGGCGAAGCGGCGATCACGAACTCCACGACGCTTGAAGTCACCGTGCTCGACACGATGTTCAACGGCAAGCATCTGGCGATCGTGGACAGCTCGATCGAGGCTCACATGCTCGATCTGCTCACCTATCGGGAGAGCGCGGAAATGTCGCCGAACGTTGGTGAATATCTTTACACCGTGTGCGGGAAATCCTGCCTCGCCGGCGACATCTTCGGAGAGTTTCGCTTCGAGCGCCCGCTGCAGGTCGGCGATCGATTGTCGATTCAGGACGCGGCGGGCTACACGATGGTGAAGAAGAACTGGTTCAACGGCGTTCGCATGCCGTCCATCGTCGTGCGCGAGCTCGACGGCACGCTGCGCGTACAGCGCACGTTCGGTTACGAGGATTACGTGGCGAGTCTCTCTTGAGACTGCCGTTCTCTTGGTTCACAGCCGAAGGAGGCTCTCACGGGAAATGAAAAAGAACGTCTTGATCATCGGCGCCGGCGGCGTCGCTCAGGTCGTGGCTCACAAGTGCGCCCAGCACAACGACGTGCTCGGCGATATCCATATCGCGTCACGCACGCTTGCCAAGTGCAACGCCATTCTCGATTCGATTCGCGAGAAACGTAGCTCCAAAGTACCGGGAAAGCTCGAAGCGCATCAGCTCGATGCGATGGATACGGCCGCGACTGCGGCGCTGATCAAGAAGACGGGCGCCGGTATCGTCATCAATGTCGGGCCGTCGTTCGTGAACATGTCCGTGCTGGGTGCCTGTCTCCAGACCGGCGCGGCGTACATGGATACGGCGATTCACGAAGATCCGTTGAAGATCTGCGAGAACCCGCCGTGGTATGCGAACTACGAATGGAAGCGCCGCGCGGAGTGCGAGGCGAAGGGCGTCACGGCGATCCTCGGCGTCGGGTTCGATCCCGGCGTCGTGAATGCATACGCAGCTCTCGCGCGCGAGGACTACTTCGATCAGATCGACTCGATCGACATCGTGGACGTCAACGCGGGCAGTCACGGTCGTTACTTCGCCACGAACTTCGATCCGGAGGTGAACTTCCGCGAGTTCACCGGCCAGGTCTGGACCTGGCAGAACAATCAATGGACTTCGAATCGAATGTTCGAAGTGCGCAAGGACTGGGACCTGCCGGTCGTCGGCGAGCGCACGACGTACCTCACGGGGCACGACGAGATCCATTCGCTCTCGCAGAACATGGGCGTGCCGCACGTGCGTTTCTGGATGGGCTTCAGCGACCACTACATCAATGTGTTCACGGTGCTGAAGAATCTCGGACTGTTGTCCGAACAGCCGATCCGCACGGCCGAAGGCCAAACCGTCGTGCCGCTGAAGGTCGTCAAGGCCGTGTTGCCGGATCCGGCATCGCTCGCGCCGACGTACACCGGCAAGACGTGCATCGGCGATGTCGTGAAGGGCACGAAGGACGGCAAAGCTCGCGAAGTCTTCATCTACAACATCAGCGACCACGAAGCCGCCTATCGCGAAGTCGGCAGCCAGGCGATCTCGTATACGGCCGGCGTGCCGCCGGTCGCAGCGGCGATCCTGATCGCCCGCGGTCAATGGGACGTCAAGCGCATGGTCAACGTGGAAGAGCTGCCGGCCAAGCCGTTCCTGGGACTGCTCAATCGCATGGGCCTGCCGACGCGCATCAAGGACGAGCAAGGCGATCGCGAGTTGAATCTCGACTGAGATCGAACCTGCGGGCATCTCGGTCACGGAAGACCGAGACGCCGACGGCGGGTATTCCACCCGTCGTGAATCATCAAAGCCAACTCCTCATAGCCAACCCCTTTGCGCATGAATTGCCGGTCGAGTTGGATCTAGGTCCAACTGCGAACCGGGCCCGGACGTTATAAAAGCGATCGGGTGCGACACTCCGTTCATAGCGCTCTCACGAGCGCGCTTCTTGCGTTGGCTTGTCCCGGCTCCGTCGCATTCGCGCAGGCACCGGCGCCGACAGCCGTGCTCTTCGAGAATGTTCGCGTCTTCGACGGCACGAGCGACCGGCTTTCCTCGGCCTCGAACGTCTTGGTGGTGGGAAATACGATCGAGGCAGTTTCGGCTTCGCCGATCGCGGCACCCGAAGGCGCCCAGGTAGTCACGATCGACGGCGGCGGGCGTACGCTCATGCCCGGGCTGATAGACGTGCACTGGCACACACTGCTGGTACGGCCGACGGTCGCGCAGCTCATGACCGCGGACGTCGGCTATCTGAATCTCGCCGCAAGTGCCGAAGCGACCGCCACACTGATGCGAGGGTTCACGACGATTCGGGACATGGGCGGGCCGGCATTCGATCTCAAACGCGCCATCGACGAAGGCCTCATCGTCGGACCGCGCATCTTTCCGTCCGGCGCGATGATCACGGTCACCAGCGGTCACGGCGACTTCCGCCAGCCTTTCGAGTTACCTCGTGCGATCGGCGCTCCGCGCACCCGCGGAGAAGAGGTCGGCGCTGCGATGATCGCGGATAGTCCGGACGAGGTGCGCGTTCGCGTTCGCGAGCAGCTGCTGCTCGGTGCCTCGCAGGTCAAGCTCACCGCCGGGGGCGGCGTGGCTTCACCGCACAGTCCGCTGGATGTCTCCACATTTACCTTGGAAGAGCTCCGCGCCGCAGTTGAAGCGGCCGAGAATTGGGGGACCTATATCACCGTGCATGCCTATACGCCCGAGGCCGTGCAGCGCGCCATCGCGGCCGGCGTGAAATGCATCGAGCACGGTCATCTCATGGACGAGGAGACAGCAGAGCTCATCGCCAGGAGCGATGTCTGGTTGAGCATGCAGCCGCTCCCACCCGAGCTCGGCGAGGCGTTTCCTCCAGAATCCGAACAGCGACGGAAGTTCGAGCAAGTGGTGAGCGGCACGGATGCCACGTACAACTTCGCGAAAAAATACAAGCTCAAGACCGCGTTCGGCACCGACGTCCTGTTCTCTCATGCGCTCGCGAAAAGACAGGGTGCGCTGCTCGCCTCGCTCGCCCGCTGGTACACGGCGGCAGAAATTCTGAAGATGGCCACCGGCGTGAATGCGCAACTCCTCGCGCTATCGGGATTGCGCAGCCCATACGAGGGCAAGCTCGGCGCCATCGAGGAAGGCGCGCTGGCCGACATCCTGATCGTTGACGGCAACCCACTCGAGAACATCGAGCTGATCGAGGACCCGGCTACGAACTTCCTCGTCATCATGAAGGACGGGAAGATCTACAAGAATGAGCTGCGGTGATCTCGGGAGAATCGGCGCCCGCGAGGGCGCCGATTCAGCCGTCGCCTAGAAACTTGCCGTCACCGTCACCCGAGCCGACCTCGGGGATCCGGGAGTGATGTTGTTATTGTTGTGGGCGAACTGGAAGTAGTCTTCGTCGAAGAGGTTCTCGACGTTCAGTTGAGCGCGCCACCGATCGTTCAGCGAGAAGTACACCGCGCCGTCCACACGAGTGAAGCTCGGCAGCGTCACGTTGTTGGCGGGCGTCGCGAGATTCTCGACGGCGGCGAAAATTTCGTCGCGGTAGACCACACCGAGGGCCACTCCCCACGAGCTCGAGATGTCGTAGCGATTCCAGAGTGAGAACGTCGTCTTCGGCAGGTGGGCGAGCTCCGCGCCTTCTTGCACCGTCGCCGACTGGTTGCTGGTGATCTCTCCATCCTGATAGGCGCCCGCGGCTATGATGCTCCATTGCTCCGTGACCTGGCCGGTCAGCCCGAGCTCGATGCCGCGATTGCGTTGACCATCCACGAGGATCAACCGCGTCGCATCGGAAGGATCCGCCACTGCAACCTTGTTGCGCTCGAGCTCGAACAGCGCAGCGGTCACTGCAAGATTCGGGGTCGCATCCCACTTGACCCCGATTTCGTAGTTCGTGAACTCCTCGGGATCGAGCGACGAGTTCGCTGCCGAGAGCGAGGCCAGCTGGTCGCCGGCGCGCGGCTGATAGGTCAGGCTGTACGAAGCATAGGCCGACACGCTGTCGACCGGCTTGTAGACGACAGCCAAGCGCGGCGAGAACAGATCGTCATTCGAGCTGAAGTCATCCCCCGTGCGGTTGTTGGTGAAGTCCACCTTGAAGCTGTCGTAGCGGGCTCCGGCGACCACCAAGAAGTGGGGCGAGAAAGCGATTTCATCCTGTAGATAAACAGCGGCAATCTTCGCCGTGCCGTCGTTGTCGGCGTCCGTGGCGCTCTGACGAAACGAAACCGGCAAAGTCGTGCGCGGGTTGCTGACCGGCACCTGGATGGATGTCGTGCCGACCGCCACGGTGTCGAAGTAACCGGTATTGCGGAAATTCTCGGTTTCTTGGCGACCGAGCTCGACGCCCGCCAAGAACTTGTGCGTAACCGCACCCGTCGTCAGCGTGAAATTCAGGTCCGTCTGGTTGAAGAAATTCTGGCGCTGGGTGGCGTTGTTGTAAGCCGCGATCGACACGAGCGTGCCCGGCGCATCGTCGCCCACGGCCGCAGTATTCACCGCGCCGGGAAAGACGTTCTGATAGAACTTGTCGTAGTCGCCGTAGCGCGTGCGATTGCGCAAAACGAAATCGTCGTTGAAGTAGTGTTCGACGAACAGGTTCGCCATCTTCACGGTCGCCTCGACCGGTGACTGATCGGGATCGCCGAAGAATTCGCCGCGACGCGTATCCAATGGGCGTCCCTGGAAGGACGACACGCCGCGATCGGCCGTGCGCTCGTCATGGAAATATTCCACGCCGGCTGTGACGGTGGTGTTCTCCCCTGCTACGAACGTCATCGTCGGGTTGATGCCGTAGCGCTCGAGCGTCACATCGTCACGATAGCTCTCGGAATCTTCGTACACGCCGTTGACACGGAAGGCGACGGTGTCGCTGAGCGCATCGCCGAAGTCTGCAGTGACGCGCTTGTTGTCGTAACTACCGAATTGAAGGGTGAACGAGCGAATGGGGTCGAATACCGCTTGCTTGCTGACGCGATTGATGAGACCGCCGACGCCGCCGCGACCGAAGAGCGCGCCGTTGGGGCCCTTCAGCACTTCGACTTGTTGGATGTTGTAGAGATCCCGGTAGTACTGGACGTCATCGCGCATGCCATCGAGAAAAAGATCGCCCGTGGAGCTGTTGCCGCGAATGACCGGCGTCTCGCGATTGCCTTCGCCTTGCGCCATGCCGACACCCGGCACGTACTGAACGGCATCGCCGATGTTCTGCACGTTCAGGTCGTCCAGCGTCTGACGCGTGAGCACGCTGATCGATTGAGGCACATCGCGAAGCGGCGTATCCGTCTTGGCCGTGTGAGCAACGCTCGACTTGTAGCCTTCTTCGTCAAGCGTGTCTTGAACCTGAATCTTCGGAAGTACGGACGGTTTCTCATCCGCGGCCTGTGCAACAGAAGCAACGATCAAGGGTAGGCCCAGTAGGGTGACCCGGATCAGGGGGGATGTCATTCGGCGAATCTCCAGATGCAACTACAAACGCGAATCATTCTCATTAAGATATCCGCTTACAAGGCGTTTGTCGAGAGTTACACCTACAAGCAGGTGCGACTGTTGCCGAGATTTGGCGGGTCTAGCCGCAGAGCTAGGCAGGTCCGCAGCAATCGCGATCGCGTTTCGATACTTATTCGATACTTATAAGAGACGCCCGTGCGATCTGACTCCTTGATGTCCACCCTGCGGTGACGCAGCCCTCCCTGAAGGCTCACGCCACCGCAACGCCCGACGCTCATATCGTCTTTGCCAGCGCCTCCAGTTGCCGCGCCGTCTGCGTCCAACCCGGCTCGAAGCCCATTTCTTCATGCTGCTTCTTCGTTTCTTCGTTCCAGTGACGAGCAACGGCGCGATAGCGCGTCTTGCCGCTGCCGAGATCTTCGAACGTGATCTCCGCGATCATGAACGGACCTGACGGGCGGAAATCCGGCGTCACCGCATCGGTCGTCACGATCTTCTTGTTCGGCACGACCTCCAGATAAATCCCGCTGTTCGGATACTCCTGCCCTTCCGGCGAGGCCATGATGAAGTTCATGCGCCCGCCGGCGCGCGGATCGATGTCGACGCTCTTGATGGTCCAGGGCGCAGGAGCAAACCACTGCTGCAGAAGCTTCGGGTCGGTGTAGCAGCGAAAGAGCTTGTCGGCCGGTGCGTCGAGCGTGAGATCGATGGCGAGTTCGTGCGTCATGACGGTTCCTTTCTTGGCGAGATGAGTCGAAGTCTTGCCGCCTAACCTTCAGGGTCTTGGCGGCACCTGACCCAAGGACGTCGGACATTACCGCTTCCCGACATCGGGCGCGAAGATCGCGCGCCTACAGTAGGTACAGCGCCGAGACCAGATAGGCCGCTACATCGGCGAGCTCTTTCACCCCGCTCACCGGCGCCGCGCCTGCCATCTACGGGTACACGACTTCGTAGACGCGCTCGTATGCAGGATGGCGCTCCGGATGCCACTCGCCATCCTTCAACTCGATATTCGTGATTCCCAATCTGCGCAGGGAATCCAGTCGATACATGAATCCAATATGGTTGTACGACTTGTATGTGGATTCGTATGGACCGATCTGTCCGTACTCGGGCAGCAGCGGATTGACGCCCAGCTTTCGATAGAACTCATCCGACAAGCTCCTGAGTTGGTGCACGAGCTCGACCAAGGACGAGCCCGCCTTGATCGACAAGAACTCCTGCACTTCCCTGCTCGCGTCCGACGAGACTTCGAAGTAAATACTGCCTTCCTTCGCTACCTGGCCAAACGTCTTCGATGTGATGTCCGCGCCGCTCATCTTGGCGGCCCGGTCTGCTTCGACTGCCATGTCTAGGAGATTCCGCTGGTGCGGACCTCCATGAAAAAGCAGCATCGCGTTCTTATTGAGGTACTTGACCCTTCCCGCCGGGAAAATGAAATTGGCACACGAGGATGCACAAAAATCCACGATTTCAACGTCCCAGTTGTGCTCGTGGATCAGGGTCGCTATCGCCAATGCCGCCTGCGCACTGCCGCCCCCTGACGTCGTGACCACGAATCTCTTCTGCGCGGCCGAGGATCGAACGAGGCAGTCCCTCATTTCCACGAAGGCTTCCGGCGTCAAATCCCCTGCGAAGGTAATGGTGTCACAGTGAACTGCTTCGTCAGCGCGGTGTGCAAGCATCAAGCAAACTCCGAGAATGACGATGAAACCGAGCGCACTCCCGACTTTCAGATAGGTACTCACGCCATGGACCTTATGTGCGAACTAGGTATCTCCGGCCGAAATCGCTTCAGCCGGAGATACCGTGGTGGTTGATCACTCTACGTATATCCGACCGAAACCGGTTTCAGCAGGAGATACGATAGTCGATCGATCAAGAGCCGAACCACGCCTGCCTGAAGAGCCGCCACGATGGTTCCAATCCGGCCGTGATGAACCACCAGACAGCTGTGTTTGAACGCCTGCACGAACGGCAAGTAATCCAGGCACAAGAAGTTCCTGCCGCCGTACTTGAGCTCCGGAGATACGTTCGGTCCGATGAAAACGCCCGGCTTTCCCAATGCCGCGCATGCTTTCTGTGCCCATACGACGTAGCGATCGGATTGGCCGAAGGCTGTCCCCGGTGCGAAGACGATCGGGGCGCCTTGCTGCTTGCAGAACTCGGTGAACACGTGCATGGGCCCGGTCGGGCGAACCTTCTGTTCGTCCAGAGGAAACCCCAAACACGTCAGCTTCCTGAGCGGGTTTACGAACGGATCGATGAACAGCTCGTACTGCTAGTCCCTCATCTTCTGCTCGATGATGGGCATCACTGCCTCTCTATCCTTCTCCGCTATCTGCGCGCGCAGGGGAAAACAAGGATCCACCGAAGAGTGAACCGCCGAGGGAGCGAGCACCAATTGAATCGACGGAATGCCGAATTCCATGCACGCCATCTTCACGCCGTTCATGCTTCCTTGGCAATCCGTTGCCCGTGACCGCCAGCAACGTTCCAAGTATCGAGCAGCTTCGATCGGACGCGATCGACTGCCCGGCGTGACTCCGGCGCCCGATACGGGAACAGAACGAATCGGAATTTTCCGCGTTGGCCCGGCCTCTTGCGCAAAAGAGAAGGCGCCCGCGAGGGCGCCTTCTTCATCGGTCGCGTGTTTTCCTATTGACCGAAGCTCCAGCGACCGCCGACGTACACCGCGGTGCCGTCGTCGTCGAAGGTCACATCGACGCCTGCAGCGAGCGCGCGCGTGAAGAAGTAGCGGCCACCGACGGTGAAAATGGTGTCGTCGCCGCCTTCGTCGAAATCGACGTGCTGAAGATTCGCCGTCAACTCGAGCTGATCGAGCGCGCGACCGCGCAAGCCGATGCCCAAGCCGAGTGCGTCATCGTCGAAATCGCGGCGGCCGGGTACGTCGACTTCAGTTCGCAGATACGACACCGTAGCGATGACATCCAAATTCGAACGTACCGGCCATGCGTAGCCGCCGCCGACTTCGAACGTATTGGTGTCGATATTGAAGTCGAAATCCAGATCCGTGTACGAGGTGAACACGTGAATGTTGTTGGTGACCTCCAACGAGCCGCGCAGCTCGAAGCCGTCGCCGTCGACGTTGAAGTCATCCAGGTCCGTGTTCACGTAGCCGAGCTCGACGTAGGAGTAGTCGAAGCTGCTCTCGGCAGCGACTGCCGTACCGGCCATACCCAACGCTGCGATCGATGCAAAGATCAAACCCTTGCGCATAGTGTCTCCATAGAAGAGTGGACATAGCGCTGTCGCATCCACGCATCACACGCCAAGCGACAGCGCAGCCGGCTCTTCGCCGGCGCGGCGAATTGTAGGTCGCGCGAGCGGAATGCGCACGCGATCGAGTGCAGCAAAAAAGCGACAGCCGATCAGCCAGCGCGAAAAAGCGAGCTCACGCCCACATCGGAGGCTTCGCGCGCTCGCGACACCGGCGAATCCAATGACAGTTCGCAATCCGGGCTACTTCGCCCGATGCTTCGAGCGGGGATTGCATTGCGAATGGCGCTCGCGATGAGCCGAG
>Ga0207873_1004039_pt1 | contig 10033 bp, 7 predicted proteins | sample BGWIniCompost_FD_187373 | JGI IMG/M metagenome (GOLD analysis project Ga0207873, IMG submission 187373) | Cellulose adapted compost microbial communities from Newby Island Compost Facility, Milpitas, CA, USA - BGW Initial Compost (SPAdes)... ... | reverse complement strand
CAGCGCGACGGCGCGATCGCGCAGGCGCGCGCGCGCCGGCGCTCGGTGCGCGTCGCCCTGCGCGCCAAGGGCGTCTCGTTCGGCGAGCTCGTCGCGCACCGCGACGGGTCGGTCGACACGAGCCGGGTCGAGGGCGTCGACCCGGACCTGCGCGTGAAGCCCTTCTTCGCGCACGGCGGCGCCTTCAGCATCCGGCAGTTCGTGGTGGGCGCCTTCGCCGACGAGATGGGCCTGCAGGCCGTCGATCCCGATCTCGCCGCCGCCGCGCGCGGCGAGCGCGTGGTCACGCCCGCCGGCCTGGTCCTGGACGGGCGCCTCGACGCGATCCCGGCGCCGCCCGCGGGCGACGACCCCGACGCCGATCCCGACGGCGACGGCGTGCGCAACGAGATCGACGGGGCGCTCGTCGACCACCTCGAGTGGTACCTGCTCAACTACTTCGAGCCCGCGATCCACCAGCGCAGCGAGCTCGGCGAGATGGGGCGCGAGCTGATGGAGGGCATGGGCTGCACGGACTGCCACCGTCCCTCGCTCGTGATCGAGCGCGACCGCCGCGTCGCGGACGTCGAGACGCGCTACGACGGCCGCCGGGGCGTGTTCAACGGCCTGTACGCCACGGCCACGCCGCTGTACCGCGAGCGCCGGGACCGACCCGGGCTGCCGCCGCGGCGCGAGCCGGCGGGGGGGCGCTTCGTCGTCGAGAACTTCTACTCGGACCTGAGGCGCCACGACCTCGGCCCGGCCTTCTGGGAGCGCAACTTCGACGGCACGCTCCAGAAGGAGTTCGTGACCGAGCCGCTGTGGGGGGTCGGCTCGACGCCGCCCTACGGGCACGACGGCCGCAGCATCAACCTCCACGAGGTGATCCTGCGTCACGGCGGCGAGGCGCAGCGCGCGCGCGACCGCTACGCCGCCGCCGGGCCGCTCGCCCAGTCGGCGGTGCGCGCCTTCCTGGAGTCGCTGGTGCTGTTCCCGCCCGACGACACCGCCTCGAACCTGGACCCGGGCGATCGCGCCGCGAGCGACTTCCCGCAGCGCGCGCACGGCAGCATCGACCTGCGGTCGCTGTTCCTGGATCCGGAGGACGCCGAGTAGGTGGGGCTCGGGCGCGCGCGGGCCGCGAGCGCGCCTCCCGGGCTCGCGGGTCCGCGGGCGGGCGGCCATCCGCAGGTGTCCGCTCCCGCCTCGGCTCGGGTAGGCTTCGGGCCGGAGGCCGCCCCCATGCCCTACGCGCACCGCCCGATCCACGACGCCGACGCGCACTTCATGGAGACGCCCGACTGGTTCCACGCCCATGCCGATCCCGACGTGCGCGCCAAGCTGCCGCCCGTGTACGTGGCGACCGTGCGGCCGGGCGAGGAGCAGATGATCGACCGCTTCCGCCGCCAGCACGCCGATCCCGCCTACCGCGCCGAGGACGAGGCGCAGATCCTGCTGCGCAAGAACTGGGCGGCGACCGGCTCCTTCCTGAAGGAGGACCGCCCGCGCGCGCTCGACCTGCTCGGCTTCGAGAGCCAGCTCGTCTTCAACACCTTCGTGAACGGCAAGCTGTTGATCGCCGAGCGCGGTGACGACGTCGAGTTCGCGTACGGGTTCGCGCGCGCGCACAACCGCTCGATGCAGGACTTCTGCTCGGTGGACCGCCGCCTGCTGGGCACCGGCTACGTGCCGCTGCGCGACTTCGACCGGGCGCGCGCGATGGCGCGCGAGGTGATCGAGATGGGGCTCTCCGCGCTGCTCGTGCCCTCCGGCTGCCCGCGCGGGCACTCGCCGAGCCACGTCGGGCTCGACCCCGTGTGGGCGCAGGCCGAGGAGGCGGGCCTCCCGGTCGTGTTCCACGTGGGCGGCGGCCTGCGCCTGGCCGACGATCGGCTGCTCGACCGCGACTACTTCGAGAACGGCGGCCCGCCGGTGCCCGACTTCCACGGCGGCGACGAGAACTTCCGCTCGGTGGACTACATGGCGATCCCGAACGCGCCCATGCAGACGCTCGCCACGATGATCTTCGACGGCGTGCTCGACCGCTTCCCGCGCCTCAAGTTCGGCGTGATCGAGCAAGGGGCGTCCTGGGTGCCGAGCTGGATGCGCTACATGGACTCGGCCTTCGAGGCGTTCCGCAAGCGCGAGGAGCGGCTGCAGAAGCTGAAGCTGCGCCCCAGCGAGTACGTGCGGCGCCAGATCCGGGTCACCCCCTACCCGGCGGAGGACGTGGGCTGGATCGTGCGCGAGGCCGGCCCGGAGATCTGCCTGTTCTCTTCCGACTACCCGCACGTGGAGGGCGGGCGCAACCCGATCAAGCGCTTCGAGGCGAGCATGCAGGGGCTCGGCGAGGCCGAGAAGCAGCGCTTCTATTACGACAACTTCGTGGACCTGATGGGAAGCGCGTTGCCGGCGCGCGAGGCTCGGGCGCCCGAGCCGCGCTCTCTCGAAACGCCGGCGACCGCCCGATAGAAGGCCGGTCGGAAGCCGAACGGAACCCGTCGAACGCCGGTCGAGAAACGGTGCACGCACCGCCGCGGGTGGCGGTCGTGCCACGAGGAAGCGGAGGCAGAACGTGCGGACGAGGAAGCTGCGACGAGGTGTGCTGGTGCTGGTGTTCGGGCTCGCGGGTGCGCTCGCGCTCGGGGCGGACTGCGGCGACGTCGCCCAGTGCCCGGCGGACTTCGAGCCGGTGGAGCTCCCGGAGTTCATGTTCGGGCTTTCGCAGGTGCCGGCCGAAGCGATCGCGATTGCACAGGACGTCGGCGCGAAGTACCTGCGCCCCACGCTGGCGTGGCGCGCGATCGAGCCGACCGTGAGCGTGGAGGGGCTCACCGTCGAGGGCGTGCGGGGCGATCCGGCCGGCATCGCCGCCTGGGCCGCGAGCCGAGACTGGAGCTCGTTCGACCAGCGCCTCGATGCGATCGCCGCCGCCGGTCTCGTGCCGGTCCCGATCGTGGGGCACGGCTACAGCAGCGCGCTGCCGCTCCTGAACGGCGCTCCGGCCGCGCCCGACGTGCTCGGGCGCGAGGAGTACCTGGCGCGCCAGTACCGCTTCGTGCGCGCGGTCGTGGAGCGCTACGACGGCGACGGCGTGGACGACGCGCCCTCCGGGCTGCGCATCGCGCTCTGGCAGACCGAGAACGAGCTCAACCAGGCCTTCTTCACCGCGATCTTCGGCTGGCGCCATCCCGCCCTGTTCAACGCCCTGGGCTCGGCCTGGCAGGACTGGGCCTTCGTCACGCGCATCCTCGACACGCTGCGGCTCGCCGTGCAGGACGCCGACCCGACCGCGCTCACCACGATGAACTTCCACACCGACGTGCACCCGGGCATCAACGAATTCTTCGGGCATCCCGGCTGGCTCGAGTCGATCCGCGAGTGGCGCGACAAGATGGACGTGGTCTCCTTCGACGCGTATCCCAACTACTACCGGCCCTCGCCGCCGGACGGGGCGGCGGTGGGGACGCGCGCCGCGGCCGTGCGCACGATGGCGTGCGGCCGGCCGGTGATCGTGATGGAGACCGGCTATCCGACCGGGCCCGCCGAGTCCGGCTACGACGAGCAGCAGCAGGCCCAGTTCATCCGCGACGCCTTCGATTCGTCGGTGGCGGCCGGCGTGCGCGGCTTCTTGCTGTTCGGCGCGCGCACCTCGGAGACCCACACGGCCACCATCACGCCCTACGACCTCGAGCAGCTGGCGACCCTCGCCGACATCTTCGAGACCGGCGACGCCGCGACGCTGCTCCAGTACGCGCTCGCGAACCTCGAGTACGTGCAGACCCAGCTCGCCGCGGTGATCCAGTCGGTGGAGGGCTACTGGGGGCTCTACCGGGCCGACGGCACCGAGAAGCCCGCTTTGCAGACGATGCGCGAGATCGGCGCCGCGCTGCCCGAGTGACCCGCCGGGGCGAGCTCGGCTAGAGCGCGCCCAGCAGCTTGCGCTGGAGCAGCCGGTTCACCCAGTCCACGATCACCGGCACGGCGACGTTGTCCTCGGCGGTGAGCGGGTCGAGGTGCGCGTAGCCCTCGGCGATGAAGATCTCGCGGTCCTCCGGCGGCGTCGCGATCGAGGAGAGGTAGCTCGCGAAGGAGGCTTCGGTGGGCGCGAGCCCGTTCGAGCCGCCGATCGCCAGCACCGGCTTGTCCATCGTCGCGTTCTGCGTGATCGCGAGCCGGCTCTCGTCGCCGAGTGCGCTCGAGTCGCGCCCGTAGGACTGGTCGAGGGCGAGCCGGCCGGCCTGGTAGTACCACTCGAGGAAGTTGGTCTCGCCGAACTGGTTGCGCAGCAGCGCGCGCAGGTCCGAGGGCTCGGCCGTCGTGCCCCAGCGCGCCGGCGGGTCGGTGGGCGCCGGGCGCGGGCCGCGATCGAGGATCGCGCAGCCCACGCCGTCGCTGGCGTCGGGCGCGTTGGGCGGGCAGGTGGGCAGCGTGGGGTCGTCGAAGGCCTTCCAGCTGCGCAGCCCGCCCGCGGGCGCGGGGCCGGCGAGATAGGTGCCGAACAGCGGGAACAGCGCGTTGGGCCCGTCGTCGCTGAAGCCGAACGAGCCGGAGAGCTGCGACACCGGCGAGAAGTCGTCGTCGATGAACAGCGCCACCGGCATCTCGGCGGTCATCGGCACGCCGAGCAGCAGCGAGAGCGCGCCGCTCTGCAGCAGCGAGACGCGGCTCGCGAACGAGGGCTGCCCGTACCGGTAGTGGCCGTCGAGCCCGGCCAGCTCGGCGCCGGCGCCGAGCTGCGCCAGCGGGATGGTGAAGAAGCTCGACAGGACGACGTCGGGCCCGCCCGGCGCGGCGAGCTGCGCCACGAGCGCGTCGTACTCGGCGGCCGAGGTCGGGCGCGGTACCGGGTTCTGCGCCACCCCGTTCACCTGGAAGGTCACGGTGGCGTTCCCGGGGCCGGGCCCGCCGCCTTCGAGGAGCAGCAGGCCGTCGATGTGCTCGTGTCCGGCGTCGACGCCCGGGCCCGGATCGAAGTCGTAGGCGGCGAACTGCCCGCTGAAGCCGGTGCCCGCCGAGTGGCCGCCGAACACCACGAGCCCGCTCGGGCCCACGATCGCGCGCGCCTCGTCGACGAGGATCCTCCAGTCGCGGAACCAGGTGTCGAGCCCCCAGTGGGCGACGAAGCGCACGTCGTCGCTCCCGAGCTGCTGGAAGGCGCTCGTGCCGCCGAGCGCGTCGGGCAGCGCAAAGGGCGGATCGAGCACGCCGTCCTCGTCCACGTCGGCGTCGCCCGGATTGTTCGGGAACGGGTTGGGCCCCGCGTGCACGTCGGGGAAGTAGAACTGGAGCGCGTCCAGCGCGCCGGCGATGTCGCCCTCCTCGAAGCGCGCGCGCCCGTAGAGCGCGCCGCGCCGGTCCTCGAGCTGGTTGGTGCGCCGGTCCACGGCCCAGACCTCGAGGTTGCCGTTGAAGCGGCGCACGAGCTGCTCGGCGAGCGGCGTGAAGTTGGTGGCGCCGCCCAGGAAGCCGGGCACCACGATCAGGATCACGCGCGGCGGCGCTCCCGACGGCTTGGGCAGGAAGTGTCGCAGCACGGTGACGCGGTTGAGGTCGGGCGACGGGCCGAGCAACCGCTGCACGGGCAGGCTCGCCGGCAGCTCCTCGGGCGCGCCCGAGCCGGGCGTGTGCGGCTCGAGATGGCCCGGCAGCACGCGGTACTCCCGCTGCACGGGCGGGGGCGGGCACTGGGCGACCGTGACGCCGGTGGCGAGCAGCCCCGCGGCGGCCAGCAAGGCGACCGAAGCGCGCGCGCTCATCGCCGCACCTCCTTGCGGGCGCCGCGCGCGGCCAGCGCGGCGAGCCCGACGGCCAGGAGCGCCGCGCTCGCGGGCTCGGGCAGCGCGGCGATCGTCACGGTGAGGAGCCCCGCCTGCCCACCGGTCGCGAGCTCGAGCTGCGCGTCGAGGCGCGCCAGCGAGGCGCCGCCCGGGCCGAAGGTGACCGTGCCCGTGACGTCGGGGATCGCGAGGTCCAGCACGTCGCCGCCCTGCTCGAGACGCAGGAACAGGGTCGGGATCAGCACCTCGCCGGTCGGCCGCAGCACGCCGAGCCCCGGATTCGCGAGCGCGGGATCGAGCCCGATCGTGCCGCCGCCGCTCGCCGTGAGCGCGAGCCCGATCACGTCGAAGCTCGTGCCGGTGCCGCCGGGCGGAAGCGCGCCCACGCGCAGCGTGAGCGTTCCGGCCAGCGTCTGGGCGGGCCCGCTCTCGGGGACCAGCGTGCTGGCAGCGGGGTCGAGCGCGAGCGTCACGATCGACACCGCGCGGGCGTCGGCCGCCGGCGCGAGGAGCGCGGCGGCCAGCAGGAGCGAGCGCACGAGCAGGGACATGGGGGCCTCGGGCGACGGCAGGCCGATTCCTGCCTTCGCGGGGGGAAGTGGACGAAACGGCCCCTCGCGTGGCCGGCCCGGCCGGCCGGCCGGCTCTCGCCGCCGCTCCGGGCCTCTCGGGGGCGCCTCCTCGTCCCTGGCGGCGGGATCAGGCCGGCGCGAGCTCCTCGACCACCACCGCGGTCGAGTCGCGGTAGCCGGTGCCGAGCGCGCGGGCGAGGCGCGCCCCGAGGTAGCGGCGGGTGAAGCGCAGGCGGATCGCTTCGGCCTCGGCCGGGTCGTCGACGCAGCGGGCGCGCCCGCGCAGCCGCGTGGCGCCGATCTGGAGCGTGACCGCGCCGCCGGCCGCCTCGTTCGCGCGCACGTTGCGCACCCAGTGCGGCGGCTTCCCGCTGCCGGTGAGGTAGATGCGCCCGGCCTCGGGATCGGGCGCGAACCACATCGTCACCGTGCGCGGCAGGCCGCTCCGCCGCCCCGGCACGGTGAGCCGGCAGCTCCAGCGACGGGCGAGCCGGCGCAGGGTCTCGGCCGGCACGCGGGCGGCGCCCGCCGGGCCTGCGTCCGCGCTCACGCGGCCGCGCTCGGCAGCGGAGGCGGCGCCACCGGCTCGCCGCCCACCAGGATCGGGTACTGGCGCTGCGGATCGTTCGCCGGCCCGCCCGGCCCGCCCAGGCCGGTGCGCAGCACCCGCGCCCCGTCCGGCGCGAACTGGACGATGTACGCCTTGCGCACCGTGTCGCTGCGGTTCGGGCCGGTGCGGTGCGGCGTGAGGCTCGAGAACACCACCACCGAGCCCGCGCGCACCGGCACGGGCACCGCGTCGGGCGCCTCGTCGAGGCAACGCCATCCGGTGTCGGTGAGCCAGTGGCGCAGCGTGCCGCGGCGGTGCAGGCCGGGCGCCACCCACGGGCAGCCGTTCTCGAGCGTGGCGTCGCTGAGCGCCACCCAGCAGGTCAGGTACTGCTGCGGCTCGACGAACGCGTAGCCGTTGTCCTGGTGCCAGGGGAAGTCGCGGTCGGCCTCGGGCTTCTTGTACACGGCCTGGTCCCAGTAGAGCCGGACGTCCGGGCCGATCAGGTCGTGGCCGAGGTCCTGGAACAGCGGCGAGGCGCAGAAGTCGCGCAGCACCGCCGAGCGCAGCACGAGATGGGTCGAGAAGGTGATCTCGCCCGCGCGCGCGATGAACAGCCTGCCGTCCGGCCGGCTGCGCAGGAACGCCTCCACGCGCGCCTCGATCGGGTCGATCTCGGCCCGCACGCGCGCGACCGTCTCGGGGTCGAGCGCGTCCTCGAGCACGAAGAAGCCCTGCTCGTCGAAGGCGCGCGCCTGCTCGGGCGAGATGCGCCGGAACGGGCCGCGCGGGCTGCGCCAGGCGAAGCCGGCGGAGAGCGGATCGGGCTCGAGCGTCACGTCCGCAGTGTACCCAGCCGGTAGCGGCGCAGCTCCGGGATCCGCCACGCGACCAGCGCCAGCACCAGCAGGCAGCCGATCCCGCCGCTCACCACCGCGAAGGTGGGGCTGGTGGCGGCGGCCACGAAGCCGGCCCGCGCGGCGCCCAGCTGGTTCGAGGCCTGGATGAAGATCATGTTGACCGCGCTGACCCGGCCGCGCAGCGTGTCGGGCGTCTCGAGCTGGATCGCGGTCTGGCGCATCACCACGCTCACCTGGTCGGCCATCCCGACCACCATGTAGGCCGCCACCGAGAGCGGGAACGCGCGCGAGAGCCCGAACACGATCGTGGCGAGCCCGTACACGCCCACCCCGATCAGCAGCGCGCGCCCGGGCCGGGAAGCCGGTGGGCGCAGCATCATCGGCACCGCCACCAGCAGGCCGCCGAGCTCCAGCGAGGAGCCGAGCACGCCGAGCCCGCTCGGCCCGACCGCGAGGATCTCCTTGGCGTAGACCGGCAGCAGCGCGGTCACGCTCGCGAACATCACCGCGAACATGTCGAGCGCCATGCAGCCCAGCACGACCGGCTGGGCGCGCACGAAGGCGAGCCCCTCGCGCACCCCCTGCCAGCTCGGCGCGCGCCGCTCGCCGCCCTCGCGCACCGGGCGGAAGAAACCGATCCCGACCCAGTTCGCGGCGACCAGCGCGACGTAGAGCCCGTAGGCGGCCGGCAGCCCCGCGTGGTCGATCGTGAAGCCCGCCACCGCCGGACCCAACGCGAAGGCGAGCGTCTGGATCGTGGAGGCGATCGTCACCGCGCGCGGGAAGGCGGCCAGCGGCACCAGCGTGGGCACCAGCGCCTGGCGCGCGGGGCTGTCGAAGGCGAACGCGCAGAAGATCAGGAACGCGGCGCCGTACAGCGCGGGCAGCGAGGCGGCCCCCGCCTGGGTGACCCAGAACAAGGTCGCGCCCGCGGCCAGGATCGGCAGCTGCGCGATGCGCATCACGCGCTTGCGGTCGTAGGCGTCGGCCACCGCGCCGCCCACCAGCGTGAAGGCGAGGGTGGGCGCGAACTGCACGAGCCCGAGCAGGCCGACGTGGAACTCCGAGCCGGTGAGCTCGAACACGTGCCAGAACAGGGTGGTGCGCAGCAGCATCACCGCCGTGGCGGCGGAGAAGCGGCTCACCAGGTAGATCGCGAAGCTGGGCGGGATGGCGGCGGCGTCGCCGGCGGGCGGAGCGGGACGGTCGGGCACGGGCGTGGGATGGCACGGCGCGCGCGCGGCCGCAAGCGCAGCGGAGTGGTACGCTGGCGCGCCGGCGCACGCGACGAGGAGGGCACATGGCGACGGCGGTGGTCGAGACGGGTCTGGGCCGGCTCGTGGGACGCGAGGCCGACGGCGTGCGCGTCTTCCGCGGCATTCCCTACGCGCGGCCGCCGGTGGGCGAGCGGCGCTTCCGCGCGCCCGAGCCGCCCGAGCCGTGGGCCGGCACGCGCGACGCCACCGCCTTCGGCCCTTCGGCGCCGCAGCCCCCGCTGCTGGTCGCCGCGCTGCCGGGCATGGACGTGGGCGCGCAGGGCGAGGACTGCCTCTACCTCAACGTGACGGCGCCCGCCGGCGCGCGCCCGGGCGACCGCAAGCCCGTCCTGGTCTGGATCCACGGCGGCGGCTTCGTGATCGGCTCGGGCTCGCAGCCGGTGTACGACGGCGCGGCGCTCGTGCGGCGCGGCGACGTCGTGCTGGTCACGATCAACTACCGGCTCGGCGCGCTCGGCTTCCTCGACCTCGGCGAGCAGGGCGACGCCGCGACGCCCAACGCCGGGATCCTGGACCAGATCGCCGCGCTGCGCTGGGTGCGCGACCACATCGAGGCCTTCGGCGGCGATCCCGACGAGGTCACCATCTTCGGCGAGTCGGCCGGCGGGATGAGCGTCGGCACGCTGCTCGGCTGCCCGGCGGCGCGCGGGCTGTTCCGCCGCGCGATCGCGCAGAGCGGCGCCTGCCAGGCGCTGCACGCCGATCGCGAGTCGTCCGCCGCGGTGACGGCGGCGGTGCTGGCGAACCTCGGGCTCGCCACGCCCGACCTGCGTCCGCTGCGCGCCGTGCCGGTCGAGAAGCTGCTGGCCGCGCAGCAGCAGGTGAGCCTGCAGATGATGACGATGGGCGGCCGCCACCTGCTGCCCTTCCAGCCGGTCGTCGACGGCGACACGATCCCGCGTCACCCGCTCGACGCGATCCGGGACGGCAGCGCCGCCGGCGTCGCGCTGCTCACCGGCACCACGCGCGACGAGTGGCGGCTCTTCGGCTTCCTCGACCCCGAGGTGCGCCGGCT
>Ga0207873_1004038_pt1 | contig 10034 bp, 4 predicted proteins | sample BGWIniCompost_FD_187373 | JGI IMG/M metagenome (GOLD analysis project Ga0207873, IMG submission 187373) | Cellulose adapted compost microbial communities from Newby Island Compost Facility, Milpitas, CA, USA - BGW Initial Compost (SPAdes)... ... | reverse complement strand
GTCGTGGTAGACGTACTTGCCCCAGTAGGGCGCGGAGCGGGGGAAGCCGTCGTCCCACTCGGTGCGGTGCTTCGTGTAGCGGTAGTACCAGTCGACCTGGCGGTCGCGGCCGTCCGGCTCGGCCACGGGGTTGATGATGGTGATGACGTTCTCGCGGATGCGCCGTATGGCGGGGTCCTCGCTGACCGCCAGCCGATAGGCCAGCTCGGTGAGCATCTCGGGCGAGCCCATCTCGGGCGAGTGCAGCCCGCCCATGATGTAGTAGATCGGCTTGGCCTGGTCGAGCACGGCGTCCAGCTCGGCGGCCGGCAGCGTGCGCGGGTCGGCGAGCCGCTTCATCAGCGCGCGGTAGTGGTCGAGCCGGCCCATCGTGGCCTCATCCGCGACGATGACGAGCAGCAACTCGCGGCCTTCCTCGGTGGTGCCCATGCGCTCCACGCGGACGCGCGGCGTGGCCGCGGCGAGCGCGCGGTAGTAGCCGTAGAGCTCGGCGGAGCGGTGCATCACGCCCTCGGCGCCGGCGATGGTGCCGAAGTGGTCGCGCGGCGAGGGCACCGTGGGGTGCTCGGGGATGGTCGCGACGGACGCCGGGAGGAATGCCGGGTCCGATGTCGCCTCACGAACCAGCCGTGTGTAGGCCGTGTCCACGCCCTGCGCGAGCGCGGGCGCGGCGGTGAACGGCGCTGCGCCGAGCAGCAGCGCGGCCAGGATCGCGGACGGGATGCGGGTGCGATCGAGCATCGTCGGGCGCATGGCGGAACGCTCCGGAGCGGTGGGCCGTGGTCGGGGGTGTTGCGCGTGAGGGGAGAGAATAGGCCGCAGCCCGCGGGGCGGGCAAGCGGCGTCGGGATGTGGGAGAACGATCGGTGGGCGGGGGCGCTCGCGGCGCAAGGCTCCGTACGCGTACGCCTACGCGTGCCCGTGCCCGGCCGTTCGGGAACGGGATCGGGAACGGGAACGGGAACGTTGACGGGCACGGGCTGTCGCGCAGACGCCGACCCACGCCTTCAGCGTTCCGACTCCTCCATGACCTCTCGCAGCTCGACGAACGCGTCCGGCGGCTGGCCGGCCAGGTGGCCGAACGGCCTCTGGAGCGCCCAGATCAGCGTGAGCGTGAGCGCGAGCGCAGCGGCAATGGCGCCGCTCACGACCGCGTGCAGCCGCGGATCGCGGACGCCGAAGAGGTAGGAGAAGCCGATGGTCGCCAGGCTGAGCACTGAAAGCACAACCCACATCGCGGCCGGCAGCCTGGCGCGGCTGTGGAGCAGGCGGAGCCGCCTCGCGTCGGCGAGGATGTCGAGCCGATCGAGGGACTGCTCGAGCCAGAGCGCCTCGCGCATGGTGTTCGGCGTCACCTCGAGGTAGGCGCGTCGGATCGCCGCGTACGCCTGCCACGCCCGCGGGCTCTCCTCGCGCTCGGCCATCGCGCGCCACTCGTCCGTCTCCACCGCGAGCACGTACTCGCGGATCCGCTCGCGCAACCGCGTGCGGTCCGGCTCGGGGAAGGCCGCGGCATCGGTGTACAGGTCCGCCAGCGCGTTGGCCTCGCGCTCCGTGATCTCCTCCGCCTCGACGTACCGCTCCCACACGGCCACGACCATCAGCGCGAGCAGAATCCCGATGAAGAGGCTGAGCACCGCGTACCCGTGGCCGACGACGGTGTTGTGGCTCTCGAGGATGGAGCGCGGCACCACACGCCTGGACGCGGCGAGGCCGAGCACGGCGAGCAGCGTCGCGGCGATGGCTGCGGCGGCGACGAGGGCGGCGAACATCATCAGGCTGCGCGCTCCGTGCGCCGCTGTCCGGCAGCGGCCGGGATCCAGAGCGTGAACGTCGCGCCGCGGCCGGGCGTGCTCTGTACCGTCAGGTCGCCACCGAGGGCGCGCGCGACCTGGCGGCTGATTGCGAGGCCGAGGCCCTTGCCGCGACTGTCGCCGGGCTCCAGGCGGGTGAACTCCTCGAAGATGTGCTCCCGCTTCTCCGGCGGGATTCCCGGCCCGGTGTTCTCCACGTCCACCGCGTGCCAGACACCGGGCCCCGGCGCTCCGCCGTCTGTCCTCTCGGCGACGCGGATCGTGATGCGCCCGCCTTCCGGCGTGTACTTGACCGCATTCGAGAGCAGGTTGCCCAGGATCTGCCGCACGCGCGCGGGGTCCGTGTATGCGGCCGGCTGCGGCCCCGCGGCCTCGACGTGGAGCGTGATGCGCCGGCCCTCGGCCTCGGGACGGTGCCCCTCCGCCACCTCGGTCACGACGCGGTGCAGATCCACCGCACGCGGCTCGATGGAAAGCTGCCCGGCCTCCGCGCGCACCAGCTCGACGAGGTCGTCGATCAGGTCGACGGCCGCGGCGATCGCGCCGCGGGCGCGCGCGAGCGCCTCCCGCTGCGGCGCCTTCAGCTCGCCGACCAGACCTTCCTCGAGCAGCGCGATCTGGCCGACCGCCGCGCCCAGCGGGTTCTTCACGTCGTGGCTGAAGCCGCGCACGAGCCGCGCGCGGGCCTCCGCCGCGCGCACCACCTCGTCCCGGCTGCGCCGCGCGTCCTCCAGCAGTTGTGCCTTGTGGAACGCCAGCGCGGCGAGGTCGCCGAACACGTGCGCCCGGGCCAGCTCGTCATCCCGAAACGGCGCGCGCTCCGGCCTCCGCACCAGCGCGAGCGCGCCGATCGGCGTGCCTCCTGCCACGAGCGGGACGACCGCAGCGCGGCACTGCGCACAGACCTCGAGGAGGCCGGGCGAGAACGGGCGCCCGCTCTCCGCGATCACCGGCACGGCTTCCACTCGTCCGTGGACCAGCGCCGCCTCGGTGAACGATCCTCTGTACGGTCCCCGGCTTCCGACCCGTGGGACGTGGCTGCCCGCGACCGCGATCACCTCCACCGCATCCTCCGCCGGCAGCACGCGCTTGACGACGACGCCGTCGGAGCCCGTCGCCTCGAGCGCGCTTTCCGCGATGCGCGGAACCACGTCCTCGATGGTGAGGGCGGCGGAGACCGCCTCGGCCGCGCGTCGCAGCGCCAGCTCCGCCCGTGCCTGGCTCTCCGCCTGCGCCCGCGCCACCCGCTCGCGCCACAGCAGCCGGCCGCGCGCCGCTTCCGCCTCGCTGCGCCGGCGGTCCAGCCGTCCCAGGACGGCGCCGCCGGCCCAGACGGCGGCGCCGAGCATGACCATCTCCGCAATCGCGTTGAGCGCCGCGCCGAGATGGGGACTCCACAGGCCCATGCGCTCGCCCGCGAGCTCGACCCGCCCGAGCAGCAGTGGGAGCAGCACGATGATCGGGAGCAGCCGCCGCACCACGATGCCGCCCAGGTCAGGCGCGGTCACCACGCCCGCCGGGCCGTGCCCCGGCCGGAGCAGGAAGAACCCCGTCGCAGACGCCATGATTCCCACCGCGGTCGCTGGCGCCATGCGTGTCGCACCCGCCAGGAGGTAGAGCCCGCGGGCGCCGTAGGCGTAGCCGATGATCGCGAACAGCCCGACCAGCCCTGCCACCATGGCCAGGGCCTGGCCGGCGACGACCGCCGCACGCCCGCGGCCCCAGGTCAGGAGCAAAGACGCGGCGCCCATCGCCAGCAGCGACACGGCCGCGTTTGGCGCGATCCGCCCGGCGTTCGGCAGGCCGGGCCGAAGGATGGCACGGGGGAAGAGCAGGTTGTCGATCCCGAGGTTGACGCCTGTCGCGGACTGGACGAGGAAGGCGCAGGCGAGTGCGATGAGCAAGAGCCCGCAAGCGCTGGCGCCGGCTCGCCAGAGCCGGCCCCGCCGCCTCCTGTGGCTGCACCACAGGGCCGCGGCGGCGAGAAGGAGCGCCACCGCGGTCCACGGCGACATGGGCACGTAGCCGCTCGCCGTGCGGCTGAGGAGTTCGGCCGGCACGGCCCAGTCCACCAGCACCGCCCCCGCCAGCCCGGCGGTGAGCGCCGCCATCAGCAGTACGGGCCAGGCCGGTACGCGGCCGTCTGCCACGCCGACCGCTACCCCGGCCGGCGCGGCCCCGGCCCGAATCGGCGCGGCCGGCCTTGCCGTGCGGGCCGCCCTGCCGCGGGCGGCCCGGGCACTCTGCCGCCGCTCCGCTGGTCTGCCATCATGCCGCACTCCACCCCTGCTCCCGGCAGGCTCCGCGCGCCGCGCCCGCCCGCGCGACCGCGCGCGTAGCACATTGCTCCGTGCGCGCAGGGTGCAAGCGGTATTCCCCGCCCGGCGTGGCCGGCCGCGCCATCGCCGGCGGGCGATCCTGGCCCGCTGCCTGCACCTCCCACCGCCGCGCCACGCGCGCGCCCCGACCTCTCCCCGACGCGCATCCACATGCGCGCCAACGTGTTCCGCCGAGCGCGGCCGCCGCGCCGCGAGCGGCCGGCGGGTCGCTGTCGTCCTCTGACGGGGTCAACGCCCTGTCCTCCGACCGCGAACGGCGCCCGCTCCGCCCGCCGCCGCGCCCGCCCGCTCGCCGGGACTCGTGCCGGAGGAAGTCGATGCCGACGAGCAGAAGCGCCACCGCCACCCCGCCAGCGCTCACCGTCTCCGTCCTGATCCTGTGCCCGGCCCTCCTGATCACCGCATGCGCGTCCGCGCGCCCGCCGGACCCGGAGCCGTCGCCTGTCCCGGAACGTCATGAGCACGACGTCGGCCTCGCCGCCGATGAGGCCGCGCCGCGCGACCCTGAGCCACGCGAACGCGCGCTCGCGCACGCGGTCCGCATCAGGCCGCCGTACCGCGAGGCGTTCCGCTTCGCGCCCGACGGCGCTGCCGCGGCCGTTGCCTACCGCCTGGAGCTGGCCGGCGGAGAGCAGGTGCGCATCGAGACGGAGCCGCCCCTGCTGCGCCGCGGCGGCGTCGCCATCGAGTTGTTCGAGGTCGCGGACCGGTCAGCGCCGCTGGCGCCGCATCTCCCTCGCCTCGTCGCGCGAGCGGGGCCGGGCGCGCACGAGCTGGAGGCGCGCGTGGCGCGCGGCGGCGAGTACGTCGTCCGCATTCAACCGGCGCGAGGCCACGAGGGGCTGTACCGCATCGCGATCCTGGACGCCGCTCCGGCCAAGGGAAACGAGGCCGCGCTGGTCTTCCCTGTCGCCGGACGGGACGCGCAGGCGATCCGCAGCGGCTACGGCGCGCCGCGCGACGGCGGCCGCCGGCGCCACAACGGCGTGGACATCTTCGCCCCGCGCGGCACGCCCGTCCTCGCCGTGGCGGACGGCGTGGTGCGCGCTGTCAGCGTTTCCGCGGTGGGCGGCAAGGTGATCTGGCTCGAGGCGGAAGACGACGACGTCGCTTACTACTACGCGCACCTCGACGAGCAACTCGTGGAAGCGGGCGCGCGCGTGCGCGCGGGCGATGTGATCGGGCGCGTGGGCAACACCGGCAACGCGCGTCGCGCCTCGCCGCACCTGCACTTCGGCATGTACCGCCGCGGCCGCCGCGTCGCGACGGATCCCACGCCGCTGTTGCGAACCGCCGTGCTGGCCGCGAGTGCGGACGCTGAACCCGTCGAAGGCGATGTCGGCGCGCTGGGCGGCAACGCTCGCGCGGTGGAGGCGGATGTCCCCGTCTATGCGGCGCCCGCGGAGGACGCGGCGGTCGTGGACACGCTCCCGGCAGGCGCGCTCATCAAGCTGCTCGGCGCCACCGGGCGCTGGTACCGCGTCGAGCTGCCGGGCGGCGGGATCGGCTTCGTCCCGGTGGCTCGGCTCGAGCTCGCGCAGTAGGCGCCTTGCGATCCCGGTCGCTTCGGCGTATGTCATGCCCCGACCGGGTCGGGCCCCCGGCCGACACGGCGCGCTGATGCTTGCAGCGCCAGCGCAGTCACTCGCAACGCGGACTCACGTATGAAGACGTCGGCTCGGCTTTCGATCCGGCTCGCGGCGGCGCTGGCCGTCGCGGCGCCGGTGCAACCCGTGTTCGCGCAGGCGCGCCCCGACAGCGTGCGGCCGGACTCGGCTTTCATCATTGATGCGCTCCAGGTCCAGGTGACGCGCGCCGCCGCGACGGTGGGCGGCACCAGCGCGCTGCGCATCGAGCTGGATTCGCTGCGCCTCGCGCCCGCGCCCACGCTCGACGCCGCGCTGCGCCAGGTCCCGTTCGTCCTCGTGCGGCAGAACTCGCGCGGTGAAACGGAGCTCGCCATGCGCGGCTCCGAGTCCCGCCACGTCGCCGTGCTCCTGGACGGCGTGCCCCTCACGCTGGGCTGGGACGCGCGGACGGACCCGTCCATCGTGCCGCTCACGGGAGCGCGGCAGATCACGCTCGCGCGCGGGCTCTCTTCTGTACTGCATGGCCCCAACGTGCTCGGCGGCGTGGTCGAGGTCGGCGTCGCGGGCGGATCGATGCGCACGCCGTCGTCGCCGGCGTTCTCGCTGAGCGGCGGCGTGGACGCGGATGGCGGGCGCTCCTTCGGCGCCATGGGGACGACGCCGCTCGAGCTCCGCACCGGCGACCTCACCGTCCGCGCCGGTGCCGGCTACCGGCAGCGCGACGGCATCCCGCTGCCCGGCGACGTGGCTGACCCGCTCGCGACGCCGGACGGGCTGCGCGGCAACAGCGACACGCGCTCCGCCGACGGCTTCCTCGCCCTGCGCTACCACGCGCTCGGCGGCTCCTGGCTCTCGCTCTCCGCGTCCGGCTACCGCGCCGAGCGCGGCGTGCCGCCCGAGCTGCACGTGGCCGAGCCGCGCTACTGGCGCTACCCGCTCGCCTCGCGCATGCTCGTCGCGCTCTCCGGCGGCACCGGCATGCGCGCCACGCGCTGGGGCGAGGGCGACCTCGAAGCGAGCATCGGCGTGGACATCGGCCGCACCGAGATCGACGCGTTCACGGACGGCACGTTCTCCACGCTCGACAGCGAGGAGGACGCGACGGACCGCACGCTCTCGCTCCGCCTGCTCGGCGACCACACGCTCGGTTCGCGTGCCATGCTGCGCGCCGCGTTCACGTACGCGGACACGCGGCACGACGAGACGCTCACGCCCGGCGGCGAGAATGGATACCGGCAGCGGCTGTGGAGCATTGCGGGCGAGGTGGAGCGGACGCTGCGCGCGGACGCGCGCGATGCGTGGCTCTCCGACCTGCGTGTCGCCGCCGGCCTCGCGCTCGACGGCGCGGACACGCCCGAGAGCGGCGACAAGCCGCCGCTCGGCTCGCTGGCCACGTGGGGTGGCCGCATCGGCGTCTCGGGCGTGGCGGCGAACGGCGCGGTGATTCTGCACGCAGGCGTGAGTCGGCGCGCGCGGTTCCCCTCGCTGCGCGAGCTCTACTCCGGCGCCCTCGGCCGCTTCGAGCCGAACCCGGACCTCGAGCCGGAGGTTCTCCTGGCAGGTGAGGCCGGCGTGACGTGGCAGCGCGGCGCGCTGCACGGCCAGGCCATCGCGTTCCACCACCGGCTGATGGACGCGATCGTTCGCATCTCCACGCCGGCCGGCAACTTCAAGCGCGTGAACCGCGACGAGATCCGCAGCACCGGCATCGAGCTGCTGGGCGGCGTGACCTGGCGCGGTTGGGGGCTCTCCGGCGAGACGATGATCCAGCACGTGCGCGTGCACGACCCCGACGCGAGCAGCAGTCGCAGGCCGGAGCACCAGCCCGAGTTCTCCGCCGCGCTCGACCTTTCCGCGCCGCTGCCCATGGGCGTGCGCGGCGGCGCCGCGCTGCGCTACAAGGGCACCCAGTACTGCGTGCATCCGGACCTCGGGGACGACGTCGAGCTCGAAGGCACGCCACGCTTCGACGTCGAGCTCGCACGCTCGTGGAGCGTGGGCCGGCGCGGCACGCGCGTGGAGCTGCTCGGCGCGCTGGACAACGTTGGTGATGCGGCCGTTTACGATCAGTGTGGGATGCCGGAGGGCGGCCGCCTGCTGAGGATACAGTTGCGGTTGTACTAGGCGCCGCGCGCGCGGAGCGCGCGCTGGGCACCACTTCGTTGGGCACCGCGGCCTTCGGCCGCTGGGCACCGCCGCCGCTGCGCGGCGGCTGGGCAGCGGCCGCGCTCGCGCGCGGCCTGGGCTCCGCGCCGGCTGTGCCGGCGCTGGACGCGGGCGAGGCAGCGTCCCGGTGTTCTTCCAGGCGCGAAGCGCCGGAGCCCAGCGGCGCCGCAGGCGCCGCGGAGCCCAGGCCCGAAGGGCCGGTGCCCAGCGCGGCCGAAGGCTGCGCGGTGCCCAGCCGCGGCTCCGCCGCGGCGGCGCCCGCCTGCTTCATTTTGTATCCCTCTCCCCCCATTACTGCATTGACGCCCCCTGCCGTTGCTCCTTACCTTTGGAAACCTCGACTCCGTGCATGCGTTCACGGGGTCCGTTGCGCATCGGGCTGCGGGGCGTGCACGAATGAGGCGCGCCGGGCAGCGGCCCGTGGCCACGGAGGCCGCGCGGGCGCATGAGTCTGTCATGCGGAGCCGGGCCCTGCCGCGGCAGTGAACGCATTCCGGCCCCGAGCTTGCACCGATCACGCCGGTGCAACGGCCTACAGGGCAACGAACGGGCGTCACGGCGACCGTTCCCGTGATTTCGTGTGGTCCCCGGAATCGCTAAACCGTTCATAGCGAAGTGAAAAACGTACGCCCTCCGTCCAGTCTGGCCGCGCGGTTTGCCGCGTGGCTCAAGACGTCGCGCGCCGATAGCGCGTCGGACGTGGAGGCCATCCGCGCCGAGCTCGAGGCGCAGCAGGCGGAGCTGGAGCAGTTGCTCGAAGAAGCGACTGCGCAACGGAACCTGCTCGAGCAGCGGGAAGCGGAGCTGCTGGAGGAGCGGCGTCGTGGACTGGCGGCGTTCAGGGCGATCGGGCGGCTCGTGCGTGCGAGCCGCGACCTCGGCGCGCTGACGCGTCTGCTGGCGAACGCGGCGACCGATCTGATGCGCGCGCGAGGCGCGTGCATCGTGTTGCCGTGCGGCCCCGGCATGGAGGAGCTGGAGGTCGTTGGGGGTGGCGGGATCGCCGTGGAGCTGGAAGGGCGTCGGTTCCCTGCGGAGGGCAGCATCTCCGGGATCGCGCTGAAGGCAGAAACGCCGCGGCTGGTGAGCGGTTCAGAGGTGACGCCCGTGCTCGCGGAGTTCATTGCGCGAGAGAAGGTCGACCGGATCCTGGTGACGGCGATCGCGCGCGCTGATGATCAGCCGGGCGGCGCGTTGCTGGTGATGGATCCGCGGGACGCGTCGGAAGACGCGATCGAGACGCTGTCTGCGCTCGCGGACCAGGCAGGTGCGGGGCTGGAGAGCTTGCGGCGCGCGGCGGAGGCGGAGCGGCAGGGCAGGCAGTCCAGGCTGATGGTCGCGGCGATGAGCCGCATGCGCGCCGGTGTGCTGATCACGGACGGCAAGTCCGTAGTGCGCTACGCGAACCCTGCGGCCGCGGTGCTGTTCGGCTGTGAGCGCTCGAGCGAGCTGCTCGGCCGGAACGTGGAGGAGCTCTACGGCGCCGACCTGCCGTCGGCGGCGCGGCTGAAGATCCGCGCCGCCGCGCTGCGCTCGCGCTGGAGCGGCGAGCTGCTGATCAAGCGCAGAGACGGCACGCTCGTGCCGGTGCAGCTCATGCGCGTGGCCGTGCGCAGCGAGGGCAAGGTGCTGGGCACGGTCGTGATCGTGCGGGACCTCACGAAGGAGAAGCGCCGCCAGGCGAAGTTCATGGAGTCGGACCGGCTCGCGCTGGTCGGCGGTCTGGTGTCCGGCGTGGCGCACGAGCTGAACAACCCGCTGGGCGCGATCAGCAACTTTGCCGAGCTGCTGCTGAGCGGCGACCTGGATCCGGACAGCCGCGAGATGGTCGAGACGATCGGCCGCGAGGCGCGGCGCGCCGGCGAGATCGTACGCAACCTGCTCGGCTTCGCGCGCAGGGGGGAGACCACGCGCCGGGAGGTGTCGCTGAACGACGTCGTCAACCGAACGCTCGCCTTGCGCGTCTACGACCAGCGCCGCAACCGGATCGAAGTGGTGCTCGACATGCCTCCGGACCTGCCGGAAGTCTGGGGTGACGCGAACCAGCTCCAGCAGGTGTTGCTCAACCTGATCGTGAACGCGGAGCAGGCGATCGGGCAGGATGGCCAGATCACGATCCGCGGCCG
>Ga0207873_1004037_pt1 | contig 10035 bp, 8 predicted proteins | sample BGWIniCompost_FD_187373 | JGI IMG/M metagenome (GOLD analysis project Ga0207873, IMG submission 187373) | Cellulose adapted compost microbial communities from Newby Island Compost Facility, Milpitas, CA, USA - BGW Initial Compost (SPAdes)... ... | reverse complement strand
ACGAGCTGACTACCACGTGATGGCATTCGAACTGACGCCCCAGGCGCCGGCATTCTTGGATCGGTCATAAGCGCGAACGCGCGCTTTCAGATAAATGCCCGACGGGAATTCAAAATAGTAGACGTTACCAATGATATATCCTTCTTGACGAAGTATCAACTCGATGTTACCCATGTACGTGCCTGGTCTCGGATTCTGCCTATGAGTGAGCAGAAGCTGTGTCATTGTGCCTGTATCGGGGTCATACTCCCAGAACTCGATTTCATAGTATTCAATATCAACGATTGTCTCATGTAGTGCCGTCCAGAGTAGCACCGTTGTAATCCATTTCGCGCCAGGTCGCACTTCAAACTGCACACTCGGCGCGGGTGGGGCCACGCTGTCGGCTGCGGTCGTGTAGGTGACCTCGGGCGACGGCGTGCCGCGTATGTTGAAATGACTCACCGGCACGACGCGCAGCTTGTATGTCGTGCCTGTGGCCAGATCGTCCACCGATGTCTGGAATCTATACCACCCAGCCGCAAAGAACTCTTCATCTTTTGGAATCTGCGCCACCGTGCGCCACTTGCTGGTGCCCTGCTCCTTGATCTGCAGCTCTGAATGTGACCGGAGAGAGTCGCCCAGCAGGCCAACCACTTCCAAGTTCAGCCTGGCGAATGCATTGCCGTCTGCGCTGAAGTACTGAGCTTCTCCCTGAACTGATATGCTGACCGTGTCAAACCCCAAGGGCGCCCGGGCATCCGGTTCCGGATAGGGCACCATGGCGCTTACCGGACCGGCGGGGGGAGACTCGTTGTTCCAGCGATCCAGCGCCGTGACCCAGTAGTAGTAGGTCGTGCCGTAATCGCCGGAAGTGTCCACGAACGTCGTACCCGCCACGTCGCCCACCACCTGCGCTGTCGCAAAATTGCTGGCCGTGTTGCGATACACCCGGAACTCATCCAGATCCTCGTCCGCAGGAGCCGTCCATTTCAGGCGCACCGCACCGGGCACGGCATCAGCTGTCAGACCAATAGGCGCGCCGGGCGCCGTGCCGTCGCCTGCAGCCACGACCGTCACGGGCGTGGAGGGCGCCCAGTCGCTGGCACGGCCGTCGTGCAGGATAGCGCGTACCTGGATTTCGTAGGTGCGCCCGGGCAGTACGGGTTCAATGCGGTAGGATGTAGCACGCAGCACGATCTGCGTCCATGCGCCCCCCTGCTCGCGCCAGCGCAGTGCGAACTGGTACGTCAGCCCTGGCGGTGGATCCCAGCTCACGTCGACGAAGGGCAATACGACCTGCTGCGTCTGGTCCAGTCCGCTCGTCGCCTGCACATTCGAAGGGGGCTGTACGGTGGGTCGTGCCTGCTGGCCGCGGGCATCCTTGTAGTACCAGCGCCGATAGGCCGAGCGCGGCTTGCCCCGTAGCGTCAGGACCGTCTCTCCCGCATCCGTACGTAGCACGTGCGTGATCGACACGACAGCCGCCGTGACGGGCTGATCATGAAGCTCTGTCGGCTCGACGCTGTAGTAGTCGCCGATTTCGGACCAGGGAAAGAAAGGCACCGTGATCTGATAGGACACGTCCGGATAGGCCAGGTCGGCCAGGATCGCATCGGCCATCCGCTGCGCCTCCGTGAGCGTGTCGATCTGGCTTGAGGCGCTTTCGACGATTTCCATGTAGCGCACGCCGTAGCGTCCGATCGATGTCGCATCCTCGCGCAGGATGCTGGAACGCGATCCATCCGACAGCTCCGGACCGTAGTAGATGCGCACCCGGTTGCGCACGAACGCGCGCGTCACGGATAACTGTCGCACGTCCAGGATGGCCCCGGAAGGAATGGTCGCATCCGGCGAGGTGATGGAGCGGCGCGGCTCGAGCAGCGTGAGCCGCCAGAGCCCGGATCCCTCGTCATACCGGTAGCGCAGATCCCAGCCGATCTGATCCGCCAGGCGCTCGAGGGCCTCCCAGAGCATCTCCTTCTGCTGGACGTAGGGCTTGATAAGCCAGCCGGGGCTGGTCGGCACCACCAGCGCCGGCGCGCCAGCGCCCAGGTTGTCGTCCAGGATCTGCTGCATGACAGTTTCGACGGGGGTGCCAGCATCCGAGCCGTAGATACGCTCCGTCTCGATGAAGGTCTGCTGCAGCTCGTAGGCATCGTCGTAGGCCAGCACGCGCACCGGGTCCGTGCCGAAGTCGATCTGCTCGATGCGCCCCCTAAAGACATGATAGCGCACGCCGCCCAGCGTGACGTAGATCTCCACGCGCCGCCCCACGTCGAGCAGCGGACCTTCCCGGTTGAGCCAGCTGCTGCTGCTAAGCTGGCTCAGCGTCAGGCGCTGGCGCTCGCGGTGCAGCGAAAGCTGGGCGCTGGCATAAGCACGGTCCAGATCGTGAGAAATCTCGACACCGTCAACCCAGTCGAGGCCGTCCAGCGCCACCAGATCTACAAGCGCCCCCGTGGCGTCTTCCACCAGCACCTCGAGCCGCAGGTGCTGGCGTCCCAGGATCAGATCGTGCCGGTAGCCGCTCAGCATAGCATCAGACCTCCAGCAGCTCAAACTCGATCTGCTCGGCATCAGGGTAGTACACGCCATCCTTCGCAATAGGTACGGCGCGTGCGCTGGTGATGCGGCCTTCGGCGATCATCTCACCGGAGATCGCATCGCCCGCCACGTGCAGCTGCGGCGCATAGAAGGGACGGGCCGCTGCCGCCACTGATGCAATCTGATCATCATCCAGCGGGTAGGGCAACATGGCAATAAAGTCGATCAGGCAATTGTGATTGTCGCTCCACCATTCCAGCAGGTCGTCGTCGCCGAAGACCAGGGGCCTGTCCAGAACAAACGACGTCGTCCCCTGCCGCGTAGCACCTTTAAAGAGGAAGCAATCCACCTGTGTCTCCTGAAAACGCATGGCAGCAAGGTACCAGGTGTCATCTTGATCTATCCCGATTATCTGTCGAGAAAGAATAAATTGTGTATCTGTCCATGCCTGGTAACCAGCACGATCTATGCCCCACCCTGACCCGTAATAGATGCCAATTCTGTTGGAAATGATTGGCCCTCCAGAATATGCAACTGTAATTAATTGAGACCACGTAGCAGGCTGTCGTTTCTGCGGGTTGAAGCGAACGATCAGTGTGGCGCGGCTCCAGTCTGTAAAAGGAAGCGGATAGCGCAGAGTGCCTGTGCTGCGCGTGCCGTCCACAAACGAAGTAGCGCTATTTCGTGCCTCCAGCTGCGCATGATCCAGCCAGAGCGCATAATTGTAACCTGGCTGGATAGGCCCACTTAACGTAATCGTGGCGCGCAATGGACCGGTGAAGGTCGACGGCGTGGTAACCGTAAGTTGCACGCGTTTCCATTCCGTTGTCGCCCCTGCGGACACGATCGTCTGGCTTGCCAGCGTGTTCCAATCATCTCGCAACTCTATGACGATTGATGTGTCCGCCCTGCTACACTTGATGTAAAGGCTGAACGTGTAGGTGGTATTCGGTGCAGCACTATAATCCTGATAGATATGTACACGAGGAGATGGACCCGTGATGGCAGACGAAGGGATGTTTTCTGCTTTGATATGCCATGCCTTGCCGCCAAAAGGACTGTCTACCAGAGTTTTCGTAAAAGCACCGGTATCAATGTCCATCGCATTAAAAGTCCACCCATCCGGCACTCCATCGCTGTCGGTGTCCGTCTCAAAAGAAGGATTGATCAAGAGGTTTGTAGTGCCACTTTCCACCGCGACAGCGCCGCCTCCATAGACGCCTTCACGCTTGCGATGGGTCGCCACCAGATTGGTGCCCGTCCACAGTCCGTACCACGTCTCCGTAGCGTCCGGTGCGGTCGGTGCAATGCCGCTACCGCTGAGCAGCCAGCGGTCGAAGTCCCACACATGCCCCTCCCCGCCGATCAGGGCGCGCAGCGGCTTCGCCTCATGAGGAGGAAGCGGCACCGTGCGTGCGCGGATGAGCCGCTTCCGCACGCGCCGAAAGCCCCTGAGCTGCCCACTGAAAGCACGTCGCTGCGTGCCAATCTCGTCATAGCCGATCTCCAGTGAGCCCGCCGCCACGGGCACCGGAATGCCGTTGATCTCCAGGTATGCCATGGCTCTACAGTGTCGGTATTACGGGTGATGCGTATCGCTCCATGCTGATGCGCTCCAGCGCGGCCCGGGCCGCACGATCGATGCGACGCTCCAAGTCGTCCGAGCCGTAGACCGGCCCTTCGAAGACGATCGTCAACTGCGTCTGCGGCGCACCGCTCGCCATTTCCGGCACGATCGCCTGGTAGCGCGCCAGGGCCGCACCGAAGGCCTGTGGCATGCTGGCCAGCTCCGCCGTCGCCGCACCAACGGCCACAGCCGCCCCGGACGCCGCCATCCGGACGTCCGCCAGTGCTGCGCCCAGCGGCGCCAGCAGGCCCTCGAGCTGGCGTGCCAGCAGCGTCGCGGCGCGGAGCACGTGCGTCCTGGCCAGCTCCGCCGTCGCAGCCAGGCCGTCTACGGCTGCAGCCATAGCGGTCGTCAGGTGCGTGCCCACCGCCGTCGCAGCCGCTACCAAGCGCTCCTTTGCCGCAAGCGCCGCGCCCGACATGGCCGCCCCGACGGTCGTCATGGCGTCGCGCGTCAGGGCCTGCGTCTGCGCCGGGATCGTACGCAGCCCCTGCACCACAGACGCCATCGCTGCAGTCACGTCCGGCACAGACGTCAGCCGCGCCAGCAAGGCGCCCACCTGATCCGGCACCTCCCGCAGCAAGGGCACCGGCGCACGGAAGGCCACGCCGGCATCCTCCAGCGCTGCACGCACGCGCGCCACGCCCTGCTGCAGCAGGGTCGTCACACCACCGCCCGACTCCTCGCCTGTACGCTCCGGCGTGGTGGCCGACAGGCGCATCAGCATCTCCCGGACCTGCTGCGGCACCGCCTTCAGCCGGGCCATCATGCCGTCAATGCCCGCGCGAGCCTCCAGCATCGACGCCTGCAGCACCTCCACGGCCCCACGCATCGCTGCCACCACGCCTTCCATCTGCTCGGCCGAGGCGGCGGCGGCTTCAGCCAGCACCTGCGGCACACGCACCATACGAGAAGCAGCGGCGTCCAGGACGGATGCCATGCCAGCAGCCGCCTGCTGCACCGGTGCCGTCAGTGCCAGATCCGAGGCACGTGCCTGGAAGACACGCTGCACCGCCGCCACCACCTCCGGTATGATCGCCTGGTAGCGCGCCAGGGCCACCTTGAAGCCCTGCGGCACGTTCGTCAGCTCGGCCGTCATGGCGCTGATCGCCGAGGCAGCGCTCGAAGCCGACTCGTACAGTCCCGCCAGCGCACCACGCAGCGGTGCCAGCAGACCTTCGAGCTGGCGCGCCAGCAGCGGCACGGCCGCCGCGATCTGCGCGATCGTCTGCTGGGCGGCCCCGAAGGCGCCCTGCCGCAGTTGCGTCACGAGCTGCTCCAGCAGCGAGCCCAGCGCTCCCTGCACGATCGCACCGCGCACGACCGCTTCGGCGATGGCCGAGCTGATCGCATCCCGGATGCCGCGCCGCAGGTCTTCCAGCCATGTGCGCGACCCCTCCAGGAACGACTGGATGCCCGATCGCAACGCACCCGCCACGCTACTGTCGAGCACCTGGGCGATCGTGCGCGCCAGCTCGTCGATCTCCACGCGGTACTCGCGCGCTCCGAAAAGCCCGAAGAGCCCTTTCTTGCGGCGGCTGGTGATCTGTGCAAAAACATTCTGGGAGATCAACACCAGGCTGTCGCCCAGCTGCGCAAACTGCCGCTCAATCTCCCGGCGATTGTCCGTGAAAAGCTTCTTGATCGTGTCGAAGAGTCCCTGCACAACGCTTCCGGCCGCCCGGGCCACCTGTGCGTAGCCCTCCTGTCCGACGGCTTCGAGTGCCAGCGCTACGGCATTGCCGATGGCCTCGGCCCAGCGCTCCGCCTCGGCCGCATTGAAGGCGGCGTTCAGGTCGTCCAGCATGCGGAGCAAGCGCCAGAGCTGGCTGATCAGGCTGTCGGCGCGCCACTCGCTCAGGCGGCCGAGCGTCTCGCGGAGGCGCTCGATGTCCTGCGCCAGCGCCTGCGCCGCCTCGCTCGAAGCGTCCATTTCGGCCAGCCAGCCCTCCCAGACCGCCAGCGTCACGCGAAGCTGCTCGGCATAGTCGCGGGCGCTGATGCGTCCCGTACGGAAAGCCGCATCCAGGCCCTCGATCTCGCGGGCGCGCGCCTGATCCTGAATCTCCTGGATGGCCCGGGCCACGTCGCGGTACTGCTCGGCCGCCTTCATCCACTCCTCGGTGGAGGGATCGAGCGCATCGACCTGGGCGCGCAGCTCTTTGCGCAGCGCTTCAAGCTGCTGCACGTACTCCGAAGCCGACAGGCGCCCGACTTCGAACTGGAGCTGCAGCTGCTTGAGGCGGTCGATGGACGTGGTGAGCGGCTGGAGTCCTTTCGGGATATTGCTCAGATCGAACGAGCCAATGTTCTCGAAGCCCTCAATCGTCTCGTCGATCTGCTTCTTGATGCGGTCCAACAGGTTCAGCAGCAGACTGGACTGCTGCGCGCCGCCCTCACCGCCCGTAATGGCGTTTTTGAGCGCCTGGAAGCCCTGCTTTAAATCCTCAATAATTTTGGTCGTCTGCGAGATATTCTGCTCGGCCAGCTTCTGCCAGTCGATCTCGCCCGTGAAGATGCCCTTGACCAGGCGTACGATGTCGGCGATGCCCGTGGCGAAGAAGCGGATCACACCCTGCAGGATGCGTCCCAGACCGTAGAGTGCCTGGCCCAGTCCCTGCACGACGCGTCCCAGATCCCTGAAACTGGCGCCGAGCTGCAGGGCCGTTTCAGCCGCCACGGCACCGATGGCGACCCAGATGCCCAGCCGCCGCACGATCGACACGACGCCGCGTGCCAGTCCGATGATGGCTGGCGTCAGCGCCCCGCCGATAGCCCCGGCCAGCAGCACCACCTGCTCGCGCACCTGGGCAAGCCACTCACGCAGCCCCGTGCGCTCCAGGCTCTCACGCACTGCTTCGCTGAGCGCCACCATCTGCTCAAGCGCGCCGCGCAGGTCCAGCGCCTCGACGACCTCCTCGCCAAGACGGCGCATGAGCTGGCTCACGTTGTCGCGCAGGTTGGACCAGAGCCCCAGCAGCGTGCGCGACTGCTGCTGCATCATGCCGCCGAAGCGGCTCTGCATACCCCGCACGAGCGCTTCGATGGCCGTGCCGGCAGCGATCGCTCCGCGCTCGGCCATCTTCATGGCGGTGGGGATGTCCGTGCCGATCGCCTCGGCCAGCATCTGCCAGGCCGGAATGCCCGCCTCGGCCAGCTGCATCATTTCCTCGGCGGAGACCTTGCCCTTGGCCGCCATCTGACCGAGCGCACGGATGACACGGTCGATCATGTCGGCACCGCCGCCCAGCCCGGCGACGGCGTCCCCGACGGCACGCAGCATGGGCAGGATGTCCTGCGCGGCAAAGCCGAAGGCCAGCAGCTGCCGCGCGGCACGCTCCAGCTGAGGTAGTTCGAAAGGCGTGCGCGCCGCAAAGCGCTCCAGGTCGCGCAGAAAGGCCGAGGCCTGCTCGGCGGATTTGAGGAGGTTTTCGAAGGCGATGCGCGTCTGCTCGTACTCGGCGGCGGCTTTCACGGCGGCAGCACCCACGCCCGTCAGCGCAGCACCGATGCCCGCCACGGCGACGGCCACGCCCCGGCTGGCGCTTTCTGCCTGGCGGACCATCGTGCCCAGGCTGGCACGGGCCTGCTCGACGGCGCGCACCAGCCCCGTCGCATCACCCCTGATCCGTACGATGATCCCGCGCAGCGTGGCCATCTTGGCGTCTACGATCTTCGCCGCCCAGAGCGGCCGTGATGATCTCAGCGATCCGGAGCTGCTCCTGCCAGCTCTGGCGCCGACGGTCAAAGCGCGGCATGAAGTCCTCCGGCCGGTAGGGGCGCGGCCGCTTGCGCGGATCGCGGTTGACGTTGGCGATCACGCTGGCCACAATCCCCGCCCGGAGATCGGCCCGCTCCTCACCCCACGGCTCCACGGTGAAGTAGGCCATCCACTCCGTTAGCTCCCGTGAGGACATGCGGGCCAGCATCTCCGAGACCGTCATGCCCAGCGCCAGCGCCAGCCGGAAGAGGAAGCGCCGGCGCGGGTTCTCTCTCAGTTTTTTGCCAGCTCCTCCACGTCCTCAGCGCGCAGGCCGCTCAGGCGCATCGCCACGTCGAAGACGCGCTGCAGCGCAGCCGCCGACTTGCGGCCGAGCGCATCGACGTCCTCATCGCTGAAGAGGCGGTTGCCCTCCTCATCGACGATGGACATCGCCACCAGGCGCGCCCGGAAATTCTCAAGGCGCACCTGACCGTTCGTCTGCAGCATGGTGCTTTCGAGGGCGTCGCGCTCGGCGGCCGTGAGTCCGCGCACGCGCACATAGCCGCCCCATTCGGGCACATAGACCTCTTCCTGTGGGAGGTCCTGCGCTTTCAGGATCGCCTCCCGCGTCAGAAATTTCTTAACCATTGTGTTAGCCAAGGGTTGGTTTGCCGGTTATCTTCAGCGTGACCGAAGCGCTCAGCTTTCCGTCGACGTTCTCCTGTGGCTCAAAGCCCGTGATCAGGGCATCGAAGGTCCAAGGGGTGCCGTCGGGGAACACCACCTGAAATTTGTCGACGTAGGCACCAATGCGTCCGGCCAGCTCGGCATGCGTGGTGTTTCCGGGGATGAAGTTGATGTCGAACGTCACCTCGCCGCCGTCCTTGAGACCGCCGACGTACTCGCGCCAGCCTTCCGGCGAGTCGTGGCTGGTCACGTCGATCGCTTCGGCGCTGAGCCCCGGACCACTGATCGACACCACTTCAGCGATCGTGGTGTAGGTCGTGCCACCATCCTTCGAGTGCTTCAGCAGCGTGCCGTACGCAGCGAGAGCCTGTGCCATTTTGCCCTCCTCTTTGTTTTAGGGTTGCCGGATTTCGATGCGGTAGTCGCTGACCAGGTGTCTCAGCTCGCCATCACGCAGCATCTGCTGGTCCACCAGCCAGGTGCCCACGTGCGCCCAGCCCGTGACCGCAAGCGGCTGGCGGTGCAGCAGTTCGTAGATGCGTTGCGCGATACGCTCGCTTTCGAGCCAGCCCGCCGCCTTGCTCCAGACGTGCAGGCTGATGCGCAGCGCAAGACCCGGTGCGTCCAGGCTGTCGTCCGCCGTGCTGTCGATGCCTTCGATCACCACGTAGGGAGGCTCGGTGCCGGGCGGCACTTCATCGTAGATGCCCGTCACGAGCCCCATCAGCGTGGCATCGTCCGTGAGCTTCTGGTAGACCGCCTGTTGCACCGCGCTGATCATAGCCCCAGTCGCATCAGGAAGCGTCCCAGTGCCGACTCCAGCCGCCCGGGCAGGCGCGGCAGCACGATGTCCACTGCAGGCCGCATGAACGGCTTGGCCCGGGCGCCCGGGTGCGGACGCTGCGCGCCTTTTCGGAGCTTATGTGGAGCCGTGCCCCACTCAACCATGTGGGCGTACCACATGTCCGTGCCTGCCGCCGCCTCCAGTTCCCGCAGCTTCAAGCCGGGAAAGCGCCGCTGGTGGTGCGCCCGGATGCTCCGGCGCAGCGCACCGGTACGTTTCGGCGCCAGTCGCCTCGCTTCAGTGGCCACTGCTTCAGCGGCACGCTCCAGCTCCTCCTGCGTGATGCGCACCGCGCCCACCTGGACCTGGCGCATCACGTCGTCCACTTCGCGGTAGCCTTTGATTTCAAAGGTGACGTTCACGGCACTCCAGCGTGTAGATTTTCCGCTCGGGATCCGGCACGACGGCCAGCACGTCCAGCGTGCGGCCGCTCCACGTGACGCGATCGCCCAGAGCCGGCACCAGGTCCGAGCGCCGCCGCACGGTGATGCGGTAGCGTATGTCCTCTTCGGGCTGGCGGCCTTCGACGACGTAGCGCACGCTGTAGGGCTCGACGGCCGCCCAGATCGTGGCCAGCGTCGTCCAGCTTTCGCTGAAGCCGCCCTGCCCGTCCGGCGTGCGCACCAGCCGGCTGATCGTCACGCGCTC
>Ga0207873_1004035_pt1 | contig 10036 bp, 7 predicted proteins | sample BGWIniCompost_FD_187373 | JGI IMG/M metagenome (GOLD analysis project Ga0207873, IMG submission 187373) | Cellulose adapted compost microbial communities from Newby Island Compost Facility, Milpitas, CA, USA - BGW Initial Compost (SPAdes)... ... | reverse complement strand
ACTCGTCCGGATCCTCCGGGTCCGCCCCCTGGTCCCGCTCGGCCTCGAGCCGGGCGCGCGTCTCCTCGAAGGCGTCGGAGATGTACTTGAGGAAGATCAACCCGAGGACGACGTGCTTGTACTCCGCCGCGTCCATCGAGCCGCGGAGCGCGTCGGCCATCTTCCAGAGCTGGGCCTCGTAGCCCAGAGGGGCCGACGCGGTCGTTCCCTGGGTGGCTCTGCGTGCCCTCCTGGCCAACGTCACCTCGCTGCTGAGACCGGTTTCTCGTGCCGAATTGAGCAACAACGGCTTGGCTGGACGGGTGGAGAAAATGGCCGGAGATGGCCCCGAGAGCAACTCGCAGTTGGGCCATCAGCCGGGTCGTTGCACATATGCCCGTGTGGATCTGGCTCGAGGTTCTCGATTCCTCGAGCCGCGACGTTCAGGAACTCGCCGGGCTCTGCCGGATTCCGGATCGGCGGACTCGGGAGGAGCTGAGCGCTCGTCTCCTGAGCAGCGGCTCATTTCGAACCGCTCCGTTCCGCCATTCTCGGCGCAGCCGTGAACATCTCGGGTAAGGGAGCCTTTTCGCGGGTTCGGCCCGAGCGTGGGCCGCGTGCTGACTCAATGCTCACTCGAGGAGCACTGCGAACCACAATACAGAACGGCACCGCTCCCGTAACTGGTTGCGGTGCCTTCCGTTATGGCCAGTCGGGACGGCCGGATTTGAACCGGCGACCCCCTGAACCCCATACATCGGAGGCGGAGGGTGTGGATGTGTAAGCTCGGACGCGAACGCGCTTTAGAACCCCTGTTGATGTCGCGAATCGCCAAGGAAAGTTGCCGATCTTGGCGCTAGACTTAGTCAAATCCTTAGTCATGCGTCAAGCCGCCAGAAGGCGCGCCACCGCCGGTGCCTTGCCAGCGTACTCGCCGGCGCCGTTGTAGCGCCTCACAAGGTTCCAGACTTTTCGGCTGCCCGTGAGAGTTACACCTCTCCGGTGACTCATGCGGCAGCCTGAAGCCGCTGCCGGTTGATCCGTTCCCGCTGCTTCCGACCCACCTCGAGCTTGGCCCGCCGCTCGCGTAGCCGCTCCGCAGGATCGCCGCGGTAGAACTCCGCCGGCGGCAGGTAGTCCAACCCTGCGTGCAGCCGCTCCCGGTTGTAGTGCTCCACCCAGCGCCCGATCACCTCGCGCGCCTGCACGAGATTCTTCAGCTCCTCCTCACTGAGCGCCTCCCGCGTGGAGCGGTGGAAGCGCTCGAGCCTCCCGTTCGACTCCGGGTGGTACGTCCGGATCCGGATGTGCTCCAGCTCGAAGAGCCGCACCAGTTGCTTGAACTCCTTCGCCGTGAACTGGCTCCCGTTGTCCGTGACGAGCTCCGGCTTCGCCCCCGTCCGCTCCAGCGCCGCCTGGATCACCAGCCGCACGTCGGCCGCCGTCATGGACACAAGCAGCTCCCAGTGCACCACGTAGCGGCTGTAGGCGTCCAGCACGCTCACCAGGAAGTACCACGTGTCCCCGACCCGCAGGTACATGAGGTCCGTGTGCCAGCGCTCGTTCGCCCGCGTGGGTGCCGGCGGCGCCTCGCCCGCCCTCCGGCTCCGCTTCCAGCGGTACAGGAGATGCCGGTCCGCCAGGATCCGGTACACGCTCGACGGACTCACGTACGCCACGTCCTCGTCCACCATCTGCCAGGCGAGGCGCCGGTAGCCGTCCCTCGGGTGCGCCAGCGCGTACTCGACCACCGCCTCCTTCTCCTCCGGCAGAATCCGCGACAGCACGCTCGGCACCGACGGCCGGTCCGCCAAGCGCTCCTCCTCCGCACGCCTGCGCCACTCATGGTAGCGCGCCCGCGGCAAGCCCAGCCGCCTGAGAATCCGCCTCAGCGTCCAGCCCGTGCGCCGCCGCGTCCGCTCCACCTGCGCCAGCACCTCCGCCTTCTCCTCCGCCGTGAAGCGCCGGCTCACGCCCAGCCTCAGAGCCCCTTTTTTAGCGCCAGGTTCTCTTCCACCACCTCGGCGATCACACGGCTCTTCTTCTCCAGCTCCGCTCTCAGCCGCTCGATCTCGCGCTCCTGCGCCCCCTCCTCTCTCCGTCCCCTCCCGTTCAGCGCCTCCAGCGCCGCCGCCTTCGCCTTCTGCTCCCACCGGTAGAACGTCGTCGCATCCAGCTGGTGGCGCCTGAGCACCTCCGCCACCGTCGTGTTCGGCTGGCGCGCCTCCTCCAGGATCCGTACCTTCTCCTCCGCCGTGTACCGCTTGCCCTTCTTCCGCATCGCATCCTCTCCCTCTCGGGGGGCGCCGGCCTCTCGCCGGTCGAGGGAAAGGTGTCACTCTCTCAAACCGCCCGAAAGTCTGCTTCCGGGTGAACCACTACATCCAAAGGTAGCCTGTTCGCCGCGCTTACTGGCGTGTGCGGCGCCGTGCCATTCGCCGCCTCCTCGCGTGGAAGGTCGCCGGGCCGAGAATCTTCCAGTCCCCCGGCGATGACGGGCGCCGCCTGATCGGATCGAGGAGCCGCCGAACTACAGTCTGGGGCGGCGGGGCCGCTAGGAAGCCTGACACGTCAGGAGTGAAGCGTCGGAACGCCTCCGGGATCTGCGAGGTCAAGGGGATGTCCGGCGCGGAAGCCCCTGCCCCGATCACGAACCACGTGTACGGCGCGGACAGCGCCTTGAGCAGGCAGGCAAGCTCGCCGGGTTGGATGTCCTGGGATCGTCGGGCGAAGCGCGTGAGCAGGGCGACACCAATGCGTTAAGATGATAGGCGGCGCAAGAGCGATTGTCCGAATGATCGTGAAGCGCGACAGGCGAACTAACTCCCCACCGCACGACAACCCCGCCGCCGCCCCCGCCAGAACGTCGCCATCCCCGGCGACGCGCCCCCACGTCGTCGCTCGGCTAGTCCGGGGCGAGCACCGGCTGCATGATTGCGTACTCGGCGCCGGCTTCTACCCTCCATTAGAGGCCGTTCAGCTCGTACTCGCGGTCAGTGGTGCGGGGGGCGCGCCCACGCCGATGGTGAGCGACGCTCGCCCAACGCGTTCCGGCCCGGGTCCGGCCCCTCTTTCAGCCGGCGCACGAAGTTTGTGAGGCCGGAACCGCCATAGCCAACCGCCAAGAAGCCGATGAACGACCACGGAGGGCGCCCAAAGCCCGAAGTTTGGACGCCCTCCGAGGCCAGCCTCTCAGCCTACCCTTCCGGGAAGACCGGGTCGTTCCCGCCGCCGTCGTCACCACCGCACTCCTTGCGGAAGGACAGTGCCTCCCCGGGGCAGGTATAGAACGCTTCCTCCTCGTTGGGCTGCCAGGTCTTCGTACATGTCTTCGTGGTACCATCAAACTCGCGCTGCTCTTGGTCGTTGCACGTGCTGCTTACCCACTGTGCAAACGCTAGCTGCGGGATCAGAATCGCCGCCACCAGCCACCAACCGATCCGCATGCGCCTCTTCATGATCGCCTCCTCGGAAGGAATGGAGCAATGCCTCTTCAGCCTTCCTCTAGTGGCTTGAAGAGGCGGTGAACAACCACCCTCTCGACATCAAGCGAATCACGAGTAACACCGAGCACGTAGTCGTGACCAATCTGGTGAACGTGCAGACCTTGCGGCATCGCTACCGATCCCCGGAACTTGCCACTAGAGCTGAAGACGGACCACGTATGCGACCGGTAATTCCGAACCCAAACCTGGCCCTGCAAATCTGTCAGGATACGGTCGAATGCTGGCATGATCGCTGCGACGGCACGTTCCTCCGGGGCTCGGGCGCTAGACCCACCGGAGTCCAGGACGCGTACGTCCTCGTCGGTTACGTTTCGCGCGGAGAACGCTCGCCGAAATGCAAACGCTGTACTCCCATCAAGATTCAGACCGCGGATTAGGTAATCTACTGATGTCCCGAAGTACAACCGACCGTCGCCCGCTGCCCAACGCGCTCTCGGACCGAAGACCATCGTCCTACACGGCAAGCCGCTCGTATTTGTGCATCGGTCCACAGGCAACATGCCAATCGTGCTGATATGCTTGCCGTCTTTGCCGTACACCCCGAAGTACTCGTAGCCCCAGCTCTCGCCGGTGCTGTCCGTCTGGATCTTCGGGGGGCCTGCGCGGACCAGAATGGACCCATCTGGAAAGACCAAGTCCGGGAAGATGATCGGGAGGCCAGTCGTGTTCTCGATGGCCACCGTCCGGACATATTGTCCGTCTGGCCCGAAAACCGTTCCCCTAAATTGATCGCTATCCCACGCGAAAATGCTGTCTCCGCTAAACAAACCGAACCACGATAGACCAGTGAATTCTCCGGGACCGCGCCCCTGGCCGCCGAGGGTCAATAGAAGCCGCCGTCCATCGGGATCGAAAACTCGAATGCGCTGCGACGACCGCTCGCCCACCGCGATTCGTCCATCGCCAAGCATGAGTGCGGTCGCGATCCGGTAGAACTCGAAATCGGGCGCGCCGCTCGCACTCCCAAGCTCCACGATTGGCTCTGGCGCGACGCGCCACTCGTAACCACTCGGCCACCGCTCCTCCTGGGTGACGACAACATGGGTTGCCTCGCCAGGATCCTCTGGTTCTCCGCACCCGTACAACAGGATGCCAACGATGGCGGCCCCGCTGAGCCCAAGCCTGGCCGTGGGCCGCGCTACCAGGTAGCTGCACTGCAACCGGCGTCGAGCTGTTGGCTTAGGATGGAGCGAGACGGCTGGTCCGGGCGTCGGCCTTCGGCGGCGGATTAGCGTCAGGATGACATGCATTCTCACCGCGCAACGCGTTAAGCAGATTGGACTCAGTATCATGTTGTTTCAGGGACGAAGGTGTCGTACGCCAGAGTCTCAAACTTCGATCATTCCACCCCTCAGCGCGTCAAAGGCAGTCTCTCACATCGGATGGCTCGCCCCCGCAGCCCCTGTACGCCGACAAGGGACGCCTACGAGATCGGAAGCGTTGGACCCGACAAACGCAGAACGATTGATTCGGGTCTGGCGTAACCTCCACACGAATGTTGTCATACCGCCACCTTGGAACGCAAGCGCAAAACGTTGGGGATGCCTACCAAATGTCGGAGGGGAGCTGTACGCCCATAGGCCTGATGCAGAAGTCCACGAATCGTCGCAGGATGGCGGAGCTACCAAGGCACTCAAGCTCCCTCAGGCTCACTCTAGCTAGCCGTCTCGCGGTCCGACCAATCCTCTGCTCGTGGACACTGAGCGCTTCGCCGACGGCCTGCCAGGTCATGCCAGGGGCTTTCAGGGCGGCTGATCGGAGCAGGATCACCCAACCGAGGAAGTCCTCGAGCCGCGGGTGATCGTCGCCTCGTCCCACAACGGCTGTCCAGTGCTCCCAAAGCGTGGAACGGTCGCGATTCACGGCGCGGGCCAACTGGGCAACTGAGCGCACGGGTGGCCGGCTTCGGCATACGAGAGCCAACGCTTCCCGCAGCTTCGGGGGCAGGTGATCGCTCCGCTCAATCGTGCTCGCAGTGGCCTCCAGAAGGCCGGTGCCCTCGGCCCGCCTGATGGCCACCAACAGTTCTGCCTCCAGTTCCTCCGTCCAGACGACCTCCTCCACCGTAAAATCCTTGAGGAAGCGGGCGTTCTCGCGGTCGCTGCTGGTCACGAGGACGATTGGATTCAACGGTCGCTTTGCCTTGACGGCGGATAGGCGAGGCAGCAACTGCCCAGATCCTAGCCACCGGGCGACGACTACCGAACATCGTGCCAAGCCGTGTAGGCGCTCGAATGACCGCCAATCCGCACAGCTCGTTAGCGTCGCGAGGGTAGGCAGAGTCCTTCTGACCCTTCTTTCGAACGACGGATCCTGACTGAACAGAACGTAGAACCCGGATGCCATCGCGAGAATCCCGCTCGACGTGAAGAACGCTGGCACACCAGGCGGAGCAACGCACTGCCCAGATCGGCTGCTCCCGTCGCCCACGCTAGGTGGAGTTACTGGGTCTAGCGTCGTCTGGACATGCTGGGGTACGAGTACTCTGACGGTTCCTCCGGACACTACATGGCCCGGTGACGAGTATAGCGACGGTTCTTGCCGTCTGGCAATAGCAGTCTGGGACATCCCGATAGCAGAACGGGACACGGCTGCCTGGGTCCCCCTGCCTGCCTTCCCAGAAGCCCTGCGCCCCCCTCTCCTCGAGCGCCGGGGCCGTGTCCCCACGCTGCCCGTTTAGTTCAGTTATGAATCATGTTGGGAAACGTTGGGTTTTTCTGTCTTGCCCCGCAGCCCTCCGCCTCCCTATCCTCTCTTGTACACAACGGCTAGCGCGCTGGGACCCGAACAGCGCCACCTACACCTTGAAGTCTAGACCCCAGAGCCAACAACGGAACGCCGAACCGGCCCCTCCAACTCGCGCTTCGCGGCCATGGAGCGTCTACTCGGCCGGACTGCCGTCGTCCTCGCACACAACTTCCACGGGCACGTGGAGCACGCCTTCCACACGGTCCCGAAGCCCTCCACCGTGGATCACGTAGGTCACCTGGAACGGGCGGACATCCTCAAACGAATCAAACCAAACGCATACCACGCCGAGATCCCGGGTCAGCTTCGCGGGCAGGCTCCGGACGTGATAGCTCACGATCCATCCCGCATCTGCCTCCATGATCTCAGGGCCTACAACGGTGACGGCCATCTGCTCGGCCATGCTCGGTATCCGCGGCATCCAGTAGCTTGGATCATGGGTCGTGATCGGCGGATCGAAGAGCGCGCGAAGAGCAGGCCGCGGCGGGTCTGGTTCCGAGGGCGGACCTGGAAGTTGCCCGGGCCGCACGATGTCCACATTTGACAACGGGATGCTCAACGCGACCTCGAGGTCATGAGCATGGGCGGTGCCGCGGTTGGCAATCTCGAGAGGCAACCGAACGACGCGAGCAAGCTTACCCTCGTATGCGTGCAGCAGTCTCAGGTACTCCTCGTACTCCTTGGCGTAGTTGGCCACATCGACCGGGCGGGGCAACACGAGTTCAGCCGTAAATGGGTTCACAGCCTTGGCTCGGCGGTACGGCCTCAGCGCCGTGCTCACGCCCTCACCGATTTCGTCCTCAGATAGAGGGGCCGGCACGACAATCTTCACCTTCGAGTGATTCGCCCCTCCCGCAAACTGGAGCTTCACATCAGGCGCGGCAGCCCTCAGCCGATCCACCTCCGCTCGAAGCTCCCGGTTCTCCTTCTCGAGCGGATCCAACTCCTCTGGCAGCCTCCACCCCTCCGGAAGCTCGAAGAGCGGGATCTCCAGATAACGGGCATCGATCCGGAGATTGGCATCGTCCGTGGCGAGAACGACATCGCACTCGGGGTTCTCTCTCCTGTAGGCCACGACGACCGCAAGCAGCTCGTCGTCCGCCTTGTCGGGGTCCAACCCCAGCTCCTCCATCACCGCCTTGGGCGCCCGGCCGTACCGGACGGCGCGCACTCCTTTCCGGATCTCGCGCCTGCCCTCCAGCACACCCTCAATGACCGGGAGAATCTCGCGAGCGCGTTGCCTGACCGTCCGGCTCCCCTCATGCTTCTTGTTGTCCAGCTCGCGCGTGACGACTCGGGGGATCACGATCAGCACTTGGTCCGCTCCCAGCTCCCGGCACCAGTCGATCTCGGTGAAGCGGCGGAAGTGGAGGTATGCGTTGGTGTCGAGGAAGAGCGCCTTCGCCATGGTAGCCCACCTGGCCAAGAGCTGAAAAGCCGATAAGCATAGCACCCGCCGGCCGACACCTGGTTCCGCCGTTTGACCCTGTGCCTCGGCACCGGCGGAACTACAGCCGGGAGGGTCTCGGACCGCAGCAGAGCGGCCCGCCATGTTCGCGCCGGTTTCTAGCCGAGGGATGCGATCCGCACCATAACGGGGCCGGGCGCCGACCACCCGGGACCGGGTGGCGCTTGACTCGCGTGCTCACTCCGCCACACGTTGAAGCTCTTCGGCTTAACACTGCTTTGTCAGCTACGCCGACGCCCTTGCCTGCGCGGGTTGCCGCTGTCGCGAGCCGCCGCGCCGCGCGCTCCACAAACTTCACACACGACCGCCGTTGCGCGGGCGGATGTTCAGTCCCGCGTGATATGCACGCCCGGTTGCACACTCGCCGCGGAGCCACCGGCCGAGCGTGCAGTTCGGCGTGACTATCACGCCAGAATACACGGGCACCCCACCGCTCTTGTTAGGGAACCTCTGCACAGGTCAGTTCCGGACTGCTCGTCTTCGCTCCAGTGGAGCTGATCAGCGAATGTTCACGTCGTGAGGGGCTCGATTCCTTGCTGAACTCGATGCAGCCGCATGCTTCTGTCTCGGTCGCGCCGCTACAGGTGACACTGCGCCCCAGGAGGCAGCAGCCTGCGCCGCAGCAGATAGAGGTTCGCCAGCGCGAAGGCCACGTGTGCGCGTGCGCTGTTCTTTGCCAGCCCTCGGTAGCGCGTCTTCCGGAACCCCCACTGCACCTTGACCACCCGGAGCGGGTGCTCGCAGCGCGCCCTCACCTTCGAGCGCCTGCGATTGAGATCCCGCCAGTAGGGGCAGAGAGGCCGTCCCGCCTTCCCACGCCGGTTCACCCGGTAGCGGACCCCGACCTCCTGAAAGCGCCTCCGGTCCCACTCGCTCCAGTACGCCCGGTCCCCGTAGAGCTCGCTCTCCTCTCCGTGGATCAGGTTCGGGAGCTGGTTCACGTCCGCTTCCGCCACATGCGTGCACACCAGGCTGTGGACGATGCCCCGCTTGTCCGTTCCGATGTGCACCTTCATGCCGAAGTGCCAGGTGTTGCCCTTCTTCGTCTGCTTCATCTCCGGATCGCGGCTCTTCGTCCGGTTCTTGGTCGAGCTCGGTGCCGAGAGGATCGTCGCGTCCACGATCGTGCCCTGCTTGAGCATGAGGCCCCGCTCCTCCAGGAGCGCACGCACCTCCTGAAAGATCGCCTGCGCCAGATCGTGCTCCTCCAGGAGGTGCCGGAAGCGCAGAATCGTGCTCTCGTCCGGAACCGTGTCTTCCCCCAGCTCCACTCCGGCGAAGCGCCGCATGGACTCGCTGTCGTAGAGTGCATCCTCCGCCGCCGGATCCGACAGATCGAACCACTGCTGGAGAAAGTAGACCCGCAGCATCTTCTCAAGCCCGAGCGGCTGGCGGCCCCTGCCCGCCTTCGGGTAATGCGGCTCGATCAGCCGCATGAGCCGCGCCCACGGGATCACCGCGTCCATCTCGGCCAGGAAGCGTTCGCGCCGCGTCACCTTGCCCTTGCTCGTCCACGCGAGTCCCGCAAACGTCCTCTGATCAGCCATGGCGCCGGCCCTCTTCGGAATGGATTCAGGAGGTCGGTTCCAACCTATACATCGCTCGCCGCGGACGCCATCCCTTCAGGAGCACCGCGCACGCTTGTGCAGAGATTCCTTAGCGGCGGTTGAAAATTGGTTCTCCCGCATATGTGGTGATGAGGCCATGAGCACAGTGCGGATTTGTCAAGCGCTCTTTTTCAGGCGGCGCGGAGCACGCGTTGGCGAAGCAGAGCTATTGTCAAATGTTGTGGATCGGGGTTGATCAGGCGGCGTCCTTCCGCACGATTTGATCCTGCCTCTCCTGCATGATGCCATCAGTGAACTTCACCCCTGCTCGCACGAGGGGGAGGAGCTTGGCACCGTCGAGCCGCCGCCAACGCTGGCTTGCCATGTCCAAGAGCTTGTAGGCGAAGACGAGCCCTCGCGTCCTCGAGCCCGCGCCCTTCGTCACCCGCTGCCGGAGCCGCACGGTGGCAAAGGAGCTCTCGATTGGATTCGTCGTCCGGAGATGCTTCCAGTGCTCCGCCGGGAAGTCGAAGAACGCGAGCAGCTTGTCCTGATCCCGCATGAGCGACTCGACCGCTTTCGGGTACTTCGCCCCGTAGTCCGCAACGAAGCGTTGGATGCCCTCTTCGGCCGCGGCTCTGCTCTCGGCGTTCATGATCTCGCCGAGCGCCTCCTTGGCCCGGCCCTGGAGCCGCTTCGGCAGCTTATCGAGCACGTTGGCCAGCCGGTGCACCCAGCAGCGCTGCTCCCTCGTCTCGGGCCACACCTCGCGCACGGCGGCCCAAAAT
>Ga0207873_1004034_pt1 | contig 10037 bp, 8 predicted proteins | sample BGWIniCompost_FD_187373 | JGI IMG/M metagenome (GOLD analysis project Ga0207873, IMG submission 187373) | Cellulose adapted compost microbial communities from Newby Island Compost Facility, Milpitas, CA, USA - BGW Initial Compost (SPAdes)... ... | reverse complement strand
GGCGCGGTGGCCGCGATCGAGCGCACGGAGCGCTGAGGCGCGGCCGGCGGCGACGCGTCGCCCGTGCGCGCGCGGGAAGACTCCTCCGAGCGGCCCCGCGGCGCGGCGGCGGCGCCCGACCCCTAGAACACGCCGAGCGGGCGCGTGACGGCGGAGCGAGCCTGGTCGGCGAGGGCGCGCGCGGCGTCGTCCGTGGTGAGCGTCGCGGCCGTGATGGGCAGGGTGGCGACGAAGGCCACCGCGCCGGCCGCGAGGCCGGTCACCAGGACGGGTCGCACGAGGAGGAGATCCGCGGCGGCCGCGGGCACCCGCGCCCAGCCTCGGGGATAGCCCTCGGGCTCCTCCGGCCCGGGCGGGTACGGGTAGGGCTCGCGCACGGTCTGGCCGTCGGGCCCGGCGGCCCGAGCGGGCGTGGCCGGGAGGCCCGGCCCCAGCGCGAGGGCGAGCGCGAGCACGGCGGCTCCCAGCGAGCGGCGGGCGAATGCAGCGGCCATGACCACCCCCTCCAGCGATCGGGGCCGCAGTCTACGCCGCCCGAGCGCCCTGCGGGAGCGGCCGGCGGGCGAGAAGGGCGGGCGTTGACCACCAACCGGTTGGTGGGGTAGAAGGGGGTGCGCCGCCCACAGCATCCGGAGCTCTCGCCGTGGCCCTGCTCGCCTCGACCCGGGTCCTCGCCCACGTCGTCCGCCGCGCGGTCTCGAACGCGCTGCACGCCCGCTTCGGGCGCTTCCGCAACTGGCCCGACGACGCCCTGCTGCTCTCCGAGCCGCTCGCGCTCGCCGAGCAGCAGACCGACCGGCTGCGCCGCATCTACGCCAACGCGCTGCGCGACGCCTGGGACGGTCCGGCGGTGTTCCGGGAGGCGATGAGCCGGCACGGCGGGATCCAGCTCGACCCCGCGCGGCGCGCCGCCCTCGCGCACCCGATCTCGATGCTGATGTGGGGCGAGCTGGCCGCCTGGATCGTGTCGGCCGAGCTGGCCGAGCGGCTCGAGGAGCCGGACGCGCGGCTCGCGGCCTCCGCGCAGGTGTTCGACGAGGCGCGACACTTCTACGTGCTGCGCGACTACCTGGCGGCGCTGCACGTGCCGGTGCCGAAGCTCGACCCGTACTTCGCGATCGGCGTGCGGCGGCTGCTCGCCACCCGCGACCTCACCGTCAAGCTGTTCGCGATGCAGCTGCTGGCCGAGGGCACGGCCATGGTGATCTTCCGCTTCCTGGCCGACGCGAAGATCGAGCCGGTGCTGAGCGACCTGCTGCCCTACATCGAGAAGGACGAGTCGCGCCACGTGGGCCTCGGCGTGCTGTATCTGCCCAAGCGTCTGCGCGAGCTGCCCGTGAAGGAGCTGCTGCGGATCCGCGACGTGACCTACGGGATCGGCGACCTGTTCGGCGCCACGCAGATCCGCTTCGCGCGCCACTACGCCGCGCTGGGCGCGGATCCGCGCGAGCTGATCCGCGGCGCCGACAAGATGCTCCACGAGCTGTCGCAGAAGATCGGGCCGATCCCGGGCACCGATCTGTGGTTCTTCCCGACCAACCCGACCCAGGCGCCGAACTACGAGGAGAACCTCGATCTCGTGCTGCCGCGGCCCGGCGCCGAGAAGCGGCTGCTCGGGCGCGTGCTGCGCGGGGCGATCGAGCTCGGCGCGCGCGCTCTCCCCGCCTAGCGCGATGGGCGAGGCGGCCCCGCGCCAGCGCATCCTCGACGTCGCGCTCGAGCTGCTCGCCGAGCACGGCTACGAGGGCATGAGCCTGCAGCGCGTGGCCGAGCGGGTCGGCCTGCACAAGAGCTCGCTCTTCCACCACTTCCGCAGCAAGGAGGAGCTGGCGCGCGAGGTCTACCGCGGGCTGGCCGAGCGCCTGCTCAAGCGGCTCGAGCCGCTGCTGCGCGAGGACCCGCCGCGCTTCGAGTCGCTGCTGGCGGCGCTCGACGCGAGCGTGGAGCACTTCGCGGCCGAGCCGGCCTCGGCGCGGCTGCTCATGCGCCTGCTGGTCACCACCCGCCACGGCGTGCGCACGACCGAAGGCGACGACCCCTTCGCGCCGCCGCCCGGGCAGGCGGATCCCATCGACCGGGTGCTGATGCTGGTCGGCGAGTGGCTGGCGCGGGCGCGCGCGGCGGGCGCGATCCGCCACGTCCCGGTGCGCCACACGGTGCTCAACCTGATGGGCCTCGTGCTCTTCTACCCGGCGGTGTCGCACCACATCCCGCCCGCCCTGCTGCGCGCCGATCCGCGCGCGCCGGAGGTGCTGGAGGCGCGCAAGCGCGAGCTGCGCGAGCTGCTGCGCCGGGCGTTCGCGAACGAGTGAGGCGCGCGCGGCTGCGGCCCCGATCTCGGATCGGATCGGGCTCCTAGGCCGCGGCGAACGCGAGCGGCAGGCGGATCTCGAAGCAGGGGCCTCCGCCCTCCGCCTTGGCGACCTGGATCGTGCCGCCCATGTCCTCGACCAGCTTCTTCACGACCGCGAGGCCGAGCCCGCAGCCGGCCGGCTTGCCGAAGCCCGCGAAGGGCTCGAAGAGCCGCTCCGCCATCTCGGGCGGGATGGCCGGGCCGGTGTAGGCGAGCGAGAGCACGACCCGCTCGTCCTCGCGCACGCTGCGCACGGTGAGCCGGCCGCCGTCGGGCATCGCCTCGAAGGCGTTGCGCGCGAGGTTGTGCAGCGAGCGGCGCAGCGCGCCCTCGTCGAAGGCCACCAGCGCGTTCGCGCGCAGGTCGAGGTCGATCTCGACGCCCTGCACGCCGGCCTCGTGTGACAGCTCGCTCAGCGCGGCGGCGACCGCGTCGTCGATCAGCGCCTGGCGCAGCACGACGGGGCGCTCGTTCACGCTCGCGATCTCGAGCAGCTCGTTGCACATCCGCTCGAGGCGGGCGGCCTCCTCGAGCACCTCGGCGCCCAGCTCCTGGAGCTGCGCATCCGCGCGCTTCTCGCCCTCGCGGCGCACGTCCGCGCCGGCGGCGCGGATCGCGGCCAGCGGGCCGCGCAGGTCGTGCACGATCATCGCGCCCATGCGCCCGATCGCCGCCAGCCGCTCGCTGGCGACCAGCTTGCCCTGCGCCTTGCGCAGCGTCTCGAGCGTCTCGGCGAGCTGCGCGTTCTGCTCGGTCACGACCGACAGCAGGCGCTGGTTCTCGCGCGCGAGGCCGACGCGCTGGAGCACCGTGGTCACGGTGGCGAGCAGGTCGGGCGGCGAGCAGGGCTTGTGCAGGTAGGCGTGGACCCGGCCCTTGTTGATCGCCTCGACCGTGGTCTCGAGGTCGGTGTAGCCGGTGAGCAGGATGCGGCCGACGTTCTCGTCGCGCTCGGCGACCCGGGTCAGCAGCTCGACCCCGTTCAGGCCCGGCATCCGCTGGTCGGAGATCACCAGGTCGAAGGCCCGCTCGGCCTGGAGCGCGAGCGCCTGATCGGCGGACTCCGCCGTCACGACGTCGCCCACGCGGCGCAGCGAGCGCACCAGCAGCTCGAGCGCGCGCGGCTCGTCGTCGACGACGAGAATCTGCGGTCGACGTGCCGGCATCACGGCTCTAGGTATCGGATGCCGGACTGTCCTCTTGAGCGGGCGGCTGGTAGCGGACCGGCAACTCGACGGCAAAGGTGGAGCCGCGGCCGACCTCGCTGCGCGCCCGGATCGTGCCGCCGTGGCCGGTCACGATGCCGTACGAGATCGACAGCCCGAGCCCGGTGCCGCGGCCCACCTCCTTGGTGGTGAAGAAGGGCTCGAAGATCCGCTCGAGCTCGCTCTCCGGGATCCCGCAGCCGTCGTCCTCGACCTCGAGCAGCACGCGCTCGCCGTCCGGCAGCAGGCGGGTGCGGATCGTGATCGTGCCGCCCCCGCCGCGCTGCTCGATGGCGTCCGCCGCGTTGGAGAGCAGGTTCACGAGCACCTGGCTGATGCGGCCCTCGAGGCACTGGATCGGCGGCAGCGGCTCGTCGTCGCGCACCACCTGGATGCCGGAAAGGCGCCCGCGCAGCAGGTTCACGGCGGCGTCGATCGAGGCCGACAGGTCGATCTCGGAGGGCTTGCCGCTGTCGGTGCGCGAGAAGCTGCGCAGGTCCTTCACGATCGCGGTGGCGCGCGACACGCCCTCCTCGCAAGCCTCGAGGACCTGGGGCAGGTCCTCGATCACGAACGGCAGGTCGAGCGCGGCGCGCAGCTCCTCGACGCGCGGCGCGAGCGCGCCCGCCTCCTTGCGCACCAGGTCCTCGTAGGCGTCGAGCGCGCTGGTCAGCGCGCGCGCGTGCTCGCGCAGATGGAACAGGTTGCCCTCGATGAAGTTGAGCGGGTTGTTGATCTCGTGGGCCACGCCCGCGACCAGCTCGCCCAGCGAGGCCAGCTTCTCGCGCTGCACGATCTGGCGCTGCGCCTCGCGCAGGCTGGCGAGGGCGGCGGCCAGCTCGGCGGTGCGCTGCTCGACCTTGGCCTCCAGGGTGGCGTTGAGCTCGCGCACCTCGGCCAGCGCCAGCGCGTTCTCGACGGCCAGCGCGCCCTGGTTCGCGAGCGTGGTGAGCAGCCGGCGGTCCTCGCCGCTGTAGCCCCGGCCCGAGAGGCGCCGGCCCAGCGAGAGCAGCGCCACCGCGCGCCCCTCGACCACGAACGGCACCGCGATCCCGCCGTCCGCGCCGTCCACCACGCGGCTCGGCCCGGCGTGGTCGAGCAGCACGCGCGCGGCCTCGAGCTCCGGCTCGTCGTGGCTGCGCGTCTCGAAGTGGATCGACTCGGGGGCGAGCGCCTCCTGCGCCACGCGGATCATCTCGGCGCGGATCACCTCGATGTCGGTCGCCGAGGCGAGCCGCCGGCTGGCCTCCTCGACCAGGCGCCGGAAGTCGTAGGTGGCGCGGAACAGCACCCGGTCGACGGTCGACTGCACGCGGTCGCGCAGCGGCAAGAGGACGCCGACCGCGAGCGCGCCGAACAGCAGCGCCGTCGTCCAGCGCGTGGTCTCGACGTGCATGCGCAGCCACTCTTCGCCGATCGCGAGCACGGCCGCGTAGCCGAGCGCCACGAGGCCCGTGAGCACCGCGTAGGTCACCGAGCGGCGCAGGAACGCGTCGACCTGCAGGAGGTCGCGCCCCAGCACCGCGTAGGCGAGCGAGATCGGGAAGAAGATCCCGCTCCAGCCCACCAGGTTCTCGGAGCCCTGGCCGCCGGTCACGAACGAGCCGATCAGGAGCACGACCTGCGGGCCGAGCGCGGCCAGCGAGCCGAGCGCCACGATCTTGACCCGCTGACGCGCCTCGAAGCTCGGGGGGCGCAGGTAGACGTCGATCTGCGTGGCGATGAGCGCGAGCAGCGCCAGGGCGAAGGCGGCCATCGCCGCGCGGTGGACCGCCGTGTAGCCGCTCGGGTCGTAGAGCAGGAGCTGGCCGGCCAGCACCAGCAGGCCGCCGGCGCCGTACAGCGCCGGCACCAGCCAGCGATGGTGGCGGCGCCAGAACGGGCGCGGGTAGGGGAACACGAGGGCCGTGTGCAGCACGCCCGCGAACAGCAGGGTCTCGAAGCCGACGTGCAGGCGGAACAGGCGATACGGGCCGTAGAGGTCGCACGCGGTGAGCGCGTACATGCCCGTGATCCACATCGCGATCGCGCTGCCGGTGGCCGCCGCGTCGCGGCCCAGGAGGCGGATCACGAGCGCGAGCCCGGCGAGCGCGATCCCGCACACGAGGTAGCTGCCGAACAGCAGCACGTAGTCGAGGCCGCTGAAGATGCGGGTCTCGATGCGGCGCTCCATCACGTGAGCGCCGTGACGCAGCCGCCAGACGATCGGCGTGCCGGGCGGGAGGGCGTCCACGCGCGCGCGCAGCTCGGACGCGCTGGCGACGGGCACGCCGTCCATCGCCACGACCTCGCGCTGGTAGATCTCGCCGCCGCGCACGCCCGGCCAGGACCCGAGCCCCGCCGAGGCCACCACCCGGTTGCCGAGCACGAGGAAGCCCGGGAACGGCCGGCCGATCCAGCCGCTCGACTCCCAGGCGACGCCGGCCAGCACCACGGCCGTGAAGAGCGCGGCGGCGATCAGCAGCGGGTCGCGGGGGCGGTGCATGGGGGTTGGATCGGCCCGAGCGGGACGCCGCTCAAGCCGGGTTTCGCCCCGTGGGGTCCCCGGCGCCGGTCCGCGCCGGTGTCGCGCGGCCGCGCCCGGTGTCGGTCAGCGCTTGCGGAAGCTCGCCGAGAGGACCTTCTTGCGCAGCCGGACGGACTTGGGCGTGACCTCGAGCAGCTCGTCCTCGGCGATCCAGCCGAGCGCCGCCTCGATCGTGAGCTGGCGCGGCGGCGTCAGCACCACGTTCTCGTCCTTCCCGGCCGCCCGGATGTTGGTGAGCTTCTTGGCGCGCCCGACGTGCACGTTCATGTCGCCCGGGCGCCGGCTCTCGCCGACGATCATGCCCTCGTAGATCGGCACGCCCGGGCCCACGAACAGGTCCGCGCGCTCCTGGATCTTCCACAGCGCGTAGGCGGTGGTCTCGCCGGCCTCGGTGGCGACGATCGCGCCGTTCTGGCGCGTGGGCAGGTCGCCGCTCCACGGCTCGTAGCCGCGCACGGTGCGGTGCAGGATGCCCTCGCCGCGCGTGTCGGACAGGAACTCGCTGCGGTAGCCGAACAGGCCGCGGCTCGGCGCGACGAACGTGAGGATGGTGGTGCCGCCCCGCTGCTCCATCCCGGTGAGCCGCGCGCGCCGCTGCGAGAGCTTCTCCACCACCGCGCCGGCGCAGCCCTCGGGCACCTCGGCCACCACGTCCTCGACCGGCTCGCAGCGCACGCCGTCGACCACCTTCGTGATGATCTCCGGCCGCGACACCGAGAACTCGTAGCCCTCGCGGCGCATCGCCTCGATCAGGACGCCGATCTGCATCTCGCCGCGCCCGGCGACCTCGAACACGTCCGGGCTGTCGGTCGGCTCGACCCGGATCGAGACGTTGCCGAGCGCCTCGCGGCGCAGCCGCTCGCCGATCTGGCGCGAGGTGACGAAGCGGCCCTCGCGGCCGGCCAGCGGCGAGTCGTTGACCGAGAAGCGCACCCGCACGGTGGGCGGATCGACCGCGACGCGCGGCAGCGCCTCGGGCGCGGCCGGATCGCACAGCGTGTCGCCGATCTCGATCGAGTCGACGCCGGCGATCACGACCAGGTCGCCGGCCAGCGCCTCCTCGAGCTCGACGCGCTCGAGACCGAGCGTGCCGAACAGCTTGGTCACGCGGAAGGTGTCGCGGGCGCCGCCCGCGCCGAGCCGCAGCACGGTCGCGCCGCGGCGCAGGCGCCCGCGCACGACGCGCCCGATCACGAGCCGGCCCAGGAAGTCGTCCCAGCCCAGCGTCATGGCCTGGAACTGGAGCGGCGCGTCCAGGTCCACCTCGGGCGCGGGCGCGTGCGCGAGGATCGTCTCGAGCAGCGGCCGCAGGTCCTTGCGCGGGGCGTCCGGCTCGAGCGCCGCGGCGCCCTCCTTGCCCGAGGCGTAGACGACCGGGAAGTCGAGCTGCTCGTCGTTCGCGCCCAGCTCGACGAGCAGGTCGAAGACCTCGTCGAGCACCTGCTCGGCGCGCTGCTCGGGGCGGTCGATCTTGTTCACCACCAGCAGCGGCCCCAGCCCGTGCTGGAGCGCCTTGCGCAGCACGAAGCGGGTCTGCGGCATCACGCCCTCGACGGCGTCCACCAGCAGCAGCACCGCGTCCACCATCCCGAGCACCCGCTCCACCTCGCCGCCGAAGTCGGCGTGGCCGGGCGTGTCGACCAGGTGGATGTGCACGCCCTCGAAGCGCACCGCCGTGTTCTTGGCGTGGATGGTGATGCCGCGCTCGCGCTCCTGGTCGTTGGAGTCCATCACGCGCTCGATGGCGGCGTGCCTGGGCGGCAGGGCGCCCGTCTGGCGCAGCAGTCCGTCGAGCAGGGTGGTCTTGCCGTGGTCGACGTGCGCGATGATCGCCAGGTTGCGGACGTCCGGGCGGGGTGCCTTCATGGGGGCGCGCAGGCTAGCAGACGCCTCGTGCCCGGCGGATGCGGACTCCTGCGCCCGCCCGGCTGCGGGCGATCGGGCGCGAGGCGGGCCGTCGCAGGCGAGGGGCGCGAGGCGGGGACGCGAGCGCCCCGGCCCGCGCCGCCCCCGCTCGGCCGAAGGCGCTCAGGCGCGTGCGCGCGCCTGAGCCTCGGCGATCACGCCGCGCACCTGCTCCGCCAGCTCCTTCGCCGACAGGCCCTCGAAGCGCTCGGGCGGGATCGGGTCGAGCACCTCGACGCGGATCGGATGCCGGCCCTGGAGCACGAAGCCGCGCTTGGGGAGGGCGTTGGCGGTGCCCGAGAGCACGATCGGGAGGATCGGGCGCCGGCAGCGCAGCGCCAGCTCGAAGGCGCCGGTCTTGAACTCCTTCAGCTCGCCGGTCAGCGAGCGCGTGCCTTCCGGGAACATCATGATCGAGCTGCCGGAGGCGAGCGTCTCCTCGCAGGCGGCCATCATCTGGACCACGCTCGCCCGGTCGCCGCGACGCAGCGGGATGTAGCGGTTGAGGCGCATGTTCCAGCCGATGAAGGGGATCCGGAAGTTCTCGATCTTCGAGACCCACTTGAAGTGCCGGAACAGCCGGAACAGCACCAGGATGTCGAGCAGCGAGAGGTGGTTCGCCACCATCACGTAGGTCTCGCCGGGACGGATCTTCTCGCGGCCGCGCACGGTGACCGGCCACAGCGGATTCACGTAGGTGTAGAGCGAGCCCCAGAAGCAGGTGAAGCCGTGCAGCAGCGTCCGCCGGCGGTCGAAGGGCGCCGTGAGCGCCCAGATCCCGAGCGCGACCGGGAACAGCAGCACCGAGCTCGTGGCGAGGAAGGCCCAGAACGCGGTCGAGTACAGGCGGCGAACGAGCATGGCCGCAGTCTAACCGCGGCGCGCGGGCCCGTTCAGGGTGGCGCGCGATGCGCGCGCTCGTGCGCGTGGGGCGCGCGCGGCGGATGGCGTCCGCGCGTCGCGCGCCTTGGAGGGCGCGCTCCGTCGCGCATGGGCTCAGTGGGTCTCGGAGAGCGTCTTCCAGACTTCCTGCCAGGCCGCCTCGGCCATCTGGGCGGCGCCGGCCGGCGTCTCGCCGAGCCCGACGATCAGGCGGCTCTTCGTGCCCGGCGCCGCGGGCGTGCGCACCAGCGCCACCCAGCGCGGCGTGCCGTCCGGGCGCGTGCCCTGCCGAACGAGCACGCCGCCCACCGAGCGCACCCAGCGCTCCGCCTCCTCGGCCGTCATCGGGCGCAGCACGCCCGCGTCGGGATCCGCTTCGCCGATCGCCATGCCCGTGGGTGCAGCCGTGCAGCGGCGCGGTGACGCCCGCATCCGGTGCGGGCAGCCACCGCCGGGCGCATCTCGGCGGCAGGACCGGCGCAGGCGCGGGTCCGTTCAGGGAGAGGGAGCGGGGACCTCCCAGCCGAGCGCGGCCACGATCGCGTGGAACACGAAGTTCTGTTCCTGGGTGCCGCGGAAGCGCTCCGCGCCCGGCCCGCCGGCGTAGATCGGCACGTCCTCGCCGCCGTGGGTCTCGTTGCGCGCCGGGACGGCGGCCTCCTGGAGGTAGTCGGGCGCGCTCGTGTCGACGGCGGTGAGATCGGGGCGGCCGCGCGTGATGCCGCGGTACGCGCTCGGCAGGTGCGGGAAGCGCTTGGGGCCCTCCGGCTGCTCGGGCGACGCGCCGGTGTAGCCCGGGCCGTTCGCGTAGGTGAGCGTCGTGAAGGGGCGGCCGGAGGCGTCGCCCAGGTAGCGGGTGGCGGGCCGGCCCTTCTCGTCGAGCGCCACCACCTTGCCCAGGATGTCGTTGCCGCGGTGCGGGTAGCCGCCGATCGTGAGCACGTGGCTGTGGTCCGCGGTGACCACGATCAGCGTCTCGCGCGGATCGGTCATCGCACGGGCGGCGCGCACCGCGTTCGAGAGCTCGATCGTCTCGGTGAGGGCGCGATACGCGTTGCCGAGATGGTGGCCCTGGTCGATGCGGCCGCCTTCGACCATCAGCACGAAGCCGCGCGGGTTGCGGCGCAGCAGCTCGATCGCCTTCACCGTCATCTCGGTGAGCGAG
>Ga0207873_1004033_pt1 | contig 10039 bp, 1 predicted proteins | sample BGWIniCompost_FD_187373 | JGI IMG/M metagenome (GOLD analysis project Ga0207873, IMG submission 187373) | Cellulose adapted compost microbial communities from Newby Island Compost Facility, Milpitas, CA, USA - BGW Initial Compost (SPAdes)... ... | reverse complement strand
CGAGCCGGTGGACGCGACCGACCGCGCGGCGCTGGACTGCCTCCATCTGTTGCACGTCGTCCGCGCACTGGCGGGCGCGACGGACGAGGCGAAGCTCTGGATCGTCACGGCCGGGGCGCAGCCGGCCGGCGGCGGGTCGGAGCCGCTGTCGCCGTCCCAGGCCGCGCTCTGGGGACTGGGCCGGAGCATCGCCTCCCGCTACCCGAGGCACTGGGGCGGCCTGGTCGATCTGCCGCCCGGCGAGCTCCAGCCGCGGGACGCGGCCGCGCTGGTCGCCGAGCTTCGCGAGCCGGACGGCGAGGATCAGATCGCCTATCGGGGCGGCCGCCGCCTGGTCGCGCGTTTGGTGAGGGCGGCCGGACCCGACGCCGCGCCGCCGGCGCTCAGCGCCCGCGCGACATACCTCGTGACCGGCGGCCTCGGCGGCGTCGGGCGGAAGGTGGCGCGCTGGCTCGTGGACCGGGGCGCGCGGCACCTCGTGCTCACCGGGCGCACGGCGCTGCCGCCAGCCGGCTCGCTGCCGGAAACGTCGCCGGACGACGAGCTGCTCGCCCGCCTCGCGGCCGTCCGCGAGCTGGAGGCGCGCGGCGCGACGGTCGAGGTGGTCGCGGTCGACGTCGCCGACCGTGCCGCCATGGCCGAGCTCCTCGAGCGGATCCGTGCCGGTGGGCGGCCGCTGCGCGGCGTCGTGCACGCCGCGGCGGACATCCGCCCGCAGCCGCTGGATCAATTGGACGACGCGGCCCTCCGCAGCATGCTCGGCCCCAAGGCGGGCGGGGCATGGACGCTCCACGCGCTGACGCGGGAGCTCGACCTGGACTTCTTCGTCCTGTTCTCGTCGACGACGTCGCTGCTCGGGTCGCCGGAGCTCGCGCACTACGCGGCGGCGAACCAGTTCCTGGGTGCGCTCGCCCACCAGCGCGCCGCGGAGGGCCTGCCGGCCCTCGCCATCGACTGGGGCACGTGGGACGTGATGCGGACGTTCTCGGTCGAGGAGCAGGAGGCGGTCGCGCGGTCGGGGCAGAACAAGATGGATGCGGCGCGCGCGCTGGACGCGATGGGCCGTCTGATCGGCCAGGGCGTCGTGCAGCGGGTCGTGGCGGACCTCGACTGGAGCGTGCTACGGCCGATGTACGAAGCGCGGCGGCGGTCCGCCTTCCTCGAGCGGATGGTTGCGGCGGGTCGCGGCCAGGTTGTGCCGGCCGCCCCGCGTGCCGGTGCGCCGCGTGCCGGCGCCCTCGTCGAACGGATCGCGAACAGCAGGCCGTCAGAGGCGCAAGCCATCGTTCAAGCCTTCGTCGAGGATGGGGTGAGACGCATCCTCGGGCTCGGCGAGGCCGAGCCGATCGATGCAGAGAAGGGCCTGTTCGACATGGGCATGGACTCGCTGATGTCCATCCAATTGAAGGGGGAGCTCGAGCTGGGCGTTGGTGAACCGCTGCCCGCCACGCTGACGCTGAACTACCCGAGCGTGCGCGCGCTGGCCGACTACCTCGCGGACCGGTTCGCAGGCCGCCGCGCGCCGGACGCGGATCGTGTCACTCGTGAGGAAGCGGCGATCGCGGACGGCGATGCCGACGACGAGCTCGTGGCCGAGATCGCACGGCTCTCCGACGAGGAGAGTGCGCGGCTGCTGCTGGAAGAGCTGAGCGGGCTGGCGATCGATGCGGACGAGCCGGTGGACCGATGAGAAACCACTGCGATGCCGGGGGCAGGTGAGCCCATGAGCGGAACGGACGCGCACGCGCCGGGCCTGTCGCCCGAGAAGCAGGCGCTGCTCGCGGTGCGCCGGCTGAAGCAGAAGCTGGACGCGCTCGAGCGCACCCGGCGGGAGCCGATCGCCATCGTGGGAATCGGCTGCCGGTTCCCGGGCGGCGCGAGCGATCCGGATGCGTTCTGGCGGCTGCTGCGCGATGGCGTGGACGCGATCCGCGAGGTGCCGCCGGACCGCTGGGACATCGACGCGGTCTACGACGCGCAGCGTGGCACGCCCGGCAAGAGCTACTCGCGGTGGGGCGGCTTCCTCGACCGGATCGATACGTTCGACGCGAAGTTCTTCGGCATCTCGCCGCGCGAAGCGGTGCGCGTTGACCCGCAGCAGCGGCTGTTCCTCGAGGTCGTCTGGGAGGCGCTCGAGAACGCCGGCATCGCGCCCACCAGCCTGGCAGGCAGCCGCACGGGCGTCTTCGTCGGGACGACGGTGACGGAGTACATGCAGCTCCAGACCCGAGCGCTGGATCCCAGCGAGATCGACGCGTACGTCGTTCCCGGAAACACGATCCACGCCACCGCGGGCCGCGTCTCCTACTTCCTGGGGCTGCACGGTCCGAGCATGGCGATCGACAGCGCGTGCTCGTCCTCGCTGGTCGCGATCGACCGCGCGTGCCGGAGTCTGCGCGAGGGCGAGTGCGAGCTCGTCATCGCCGGCGGCGTCAACCTGATGGTCGTGCCGGAGACGTTCATCTGCTTCTCGCAGTGGGGCATGCTCGCCGCGGACGGGCGCTGCAAGACGTTCGACGCACGCGCGGATGGCTTCGTGCGCGGCGAGGGCTGCGGCGTCGTGGTGCTGAAGCGGCTCTCGGATGCGCAGGCCGCCGGCGACCGCATCCTCGCGGTGATCCGCGGCACCGCCGTCAACCAGGACGGGCCGAGCAGCGGACTCTCCGTGCCCAACGGGCTGGCACAGCAGGCGGTCATCCGCGAGGCGCTCGCGAACGCCGGGATCGAGCCCCGCGACGTCGGCTACGTGGAGGCGCACGGGACGGGCACGTCGCTGGGCGACCCGATCGAGGTCGAGGCGCTGGACGCGGTGCTGGGTCATGGACGCGATCCGGACCGGCCGCTGCTCATCGGCTCCGTCAAGACGAACATCGGGCACCTGGAGGCCGCGTCCGGCGTGGCGGGGCTGATCAAGGCGGTGCTTGCGCTCCGGCACGGGGAGATTCCGGCGAGCCTGCATTTCCGCGAGCCGAACCCGCTGATCGCGTGGGAGCGGATGCGTGTGCGGGTGGCGGCGCAGCGGACCGTGTGGGAGCGGGGAGAGGGCGGGAGCCGGATCGCGGGCGTGAGCTCGTTCGGCTTCAGCGGGACGAACGCGCACGTGGTGGTGGAGGAGTGGCGGGGAAGTGAGGAGGCGGAGCGAGCCGAGCCGAGTGTTGAGCGGCCGGTGGAGCTGGCGGTTTCCGGGGCTGGCGCGCCGGTGCGGCTCGAGCGGTCGGTTGTTGATCGGCCGGTGGAGGTGCTGACGCTGTCGGCGCGGGACGAGGCGGCGCTTGCCGAGCTTGCGTCGCGCTACGCGGCTCACCTGGAGGCGCGTGCGGAGCAGCGGTTCCAGGACGTGGCACACACGGCGAACGTGGGGCGTGCGCACCTGCCGCACCGTGCGGCGCTGGTGGCGAGGACGGCGGAGGAGGCGCGCGCGGGGCTCGTCGCGCTGGCCACAGGCAGTGAGGCGGTGGGGCTGAGGCGCGGGGTGGTGGAGCGGCGACCCGAGGTGGTGTTCCTGTTCACGGGGCAGGGGTCGCAGTACGCGGGGATGGGGCGGGAGCTGTACGAGAGCTCGCCGGTGTTCCGGAGTGCGCTGGATCGGTGTGCGGCGGTGCTGGAGGGCGAGCTGGAGGTGCCGCTGCTGGAGGTGCTGTATCCGGAGCCGGGTGGGAGGGGCGAGGGGCTGCTGGAGCGGACGGAGTACACGCAGCCGGCGCTGTTTGCGCTGGAGTGGTCGCTGGTGGAGCTGTGGCGCTCGTGGGGAGTGGAGCCTGCGCTGGTGCTGGGGCACAGTGTGGGGGAGTACGTGGCGGCGTGCGTGGCGGGGGTGCTGGAGGTGGAGGAGGCGCTGCGGCTGGTGGCTGTGCGCGGGCGGCTGATGGGGAGCCTGCCAGGGGGCGGGGTGATGGTGGCGGTGTTTGCGCCGGAGGAGCGGGTGCGGGAGGTGGTGGAGCGAGTGGGCGGGGGAGAGGTGTCGGTTGCGGCGGTGAACGCACCGGAGAGCGTGGTGGTGTCTGGTGCTGAGGAGGCGGTGGAGCGGGTGGTGGGCGAGCTGGTGAGAGGGGGAGTGGGAGTGCAGCGGCTGCGGGTGTCGCACGCGTTCCACTCTGCGCTGATGGATCCGGTGGTGGGGGAGTTCGAGCGGGTGGCGAGCGGGGTGAGGTACGGGGAGGCGCGGATCGGGGTGGTGTCGAACGTGACGGGAGAGGTGGTGGGCAGTGAGGTGCTGGGGCAGGCGAGCTACTGGGCGAGGCAGCTGCGGGAGACGGTGCGGTACGCGGACGGGGTGAAGGCGCTGTGGTCGAGAGGGCAGCGGGTGTTCGTGGAGGTGGGCCCGAGTGCGACGCTGGTGGGCCTTGGGCAGAAGTGCGTGCCGGACGCGGAGCAGGGTGTGTGGCTGTCGTCGCTGCGGCCTGGGCGGGGGGAGTGGGAGACGCTGCTCGGGAGTGTGGCGGAGCTGTACGTGAGGGGAGTGGAGGTGGACTGGTCGGGAGTGGACCGGCCGTACCGGCGGCGGCGCGTGGAGCTGCCCACCTACCCCTTCCAGCGCCAGCGGTACTGGATCGACACCGCGCACCGAGAGAGGCGGCCGGCGGCGCGCCGTGCGGCGCACGCGTCCGGCGTGGCCGCGGCGCACCCGCTGTTGGGAGAGCGGCTCTCCACCGCGGGCGGGGAGCGGATCTTCGAGGCGAGGCTGAGTCTGGCGGACGTGCCGTGGTTGGCCGACCACAGGGTCCACGGCCACGCGGTGCTGCCGGGCACGGCCTACCTCGAGATGGCGCTCGCGGCCGGGAACGCGGCGCTCGATGGCGGCGCGGACGTCCTCGAGGACGTGGTCCTGCACGCGCCATTGCGATTCCCCGACGAGGGCGAGCGGATCGTGCAGGTGGTGATCACGCCGACGGACGCCGGGGCGGGCGCGTTCCGCGTCGCCAGTCTCGAACCGGCGGCGAACGCGGAAGCGGAGGGGCGCTGGCTGCTCCATGCGACCGGCGTTGTCCGCCGCGCGGGGTCGGCGGCTACGCCGGCCGATGCGGACCTCGATGCACTGGCCGCGGCCTGCGCAGAGGCAGTCCCCGTCCAGCAGGTCTACGACTCGCTCGTGTCCCGCGGGGTCGAGCACCACGGTCCGTTCCGCGGGCTGGTGGCGCTGCGCCGTGGCGGCGAGGAGGCGTTCGCGCACGCCGCGCTTGCGTCGGCGACGGCTGCGGAGCTCGGGGACTACCGGCTGTCTCCCCCACTGCTCGATGCATGCTTCCAGGCGCTGGTGCCGTTGTTCCCGGGTGGCGACACGGCGACGTACGTGCCCATGGGCGTCGAGCGGCTGCGGCAGCACCGGCCGATGCCGGATGATGTGCGGTGCCGCGCCACGCTCCGGGCTGAAGGGTCCGGGCCCGGCACGCTGCGCGGCGACGTCGTCGTCTACGACGCAGCCGGCCGGCCGGTCGTCGAGGTCGAGGGTCTGGCGCTGCGGGCGATCGAGCGCAGCGGAACGGCCGGCCACGAGGGGTTCACGTACGAGGTCGCATGGGTCGAGGCGCAAAGGGGCGAGGCCGGAGCCGAAGCCGCGGCGCCGGGCACGTGGCTGATCCTGGCGGACTCCGGCGGCGTCGGCGAAGAGCTGGCCGCACGCCTCCGCGCGGGCGGCGACCGCTGCATCGTGGCCGTTCCGCGCTCCCGCGGAGCCGGGGACGCAGGCGGGATCGAGGGCAACGGCCGGGCTCCCGCAGGCGCGCCGGAAGGCGTGCACCACGTGGACCCGGCCCGCCCGGAGGACTTCGCGCGCCTCGTCGCGGCTGCGTTCCCGGCGGACGGCCCGCCCGCCCGGGGCGTGGTGCACCTGTGGTCGCTGGACGATGCAGCGGCGCCGACCGACCTGACGACAGAAGTCTGCGCGGAACTGTCAGCCGCCCAGCTCAGGATGACGGGCAGCGCGCTGCACCTGGCGCGCGCGCTCGTCGAGGCGGGCCTGGCGCCGCGGGTGTGGCTCGTGACCCGGGGCGCGCAGGCGGCGTCGGCCGGCCAGGGGGTCGAGCCGCACGCGGCGGCGCTGTGGGGCCTCGGGCGGACGATCATGACGGAGCACCCGGAGTTCCGCTGTGTGCTCGTCGATCTCGACCCGGATGCGCAAGACGGCGCCGACGCACTGCTGCCCGAGCTGCGGGCACCGGACGGCGAGGACCAGATCGCGATCCGCGGAGGAACGCGGCTGGTCGCGCGGCTGGTGCGGTGGAGCGGGGCGAGCCGCTCGCCCGACGCCGCGATCGCCTCGCCGTCGGCGCAGGGCCCGTTCGAGCTGTGTCCGCCGGGGACCGGCGTGCTGGACGACGTCCAGGTCCGCCCGCTGGAGCGGCGGCCGCCGGGGCCGCGCGAGGTCGAGATCGAGGTCGTGGCCGCCGGCCTGAACTTCCGGGACGTGTTGAATGCGCTCGGCGAGTACCCGGGCGGCCCGGTCCCGTTCGGCGCCGAGTGCGCGGGCGTGGTCACCGCGGTCGGTTCGGATGTGCACGAGGTCGCGGTCGGCGACGCGGTCATCGCCCTCGCACCGGGCAGCTTCCGCTCCTTCGTCGTTGCACGCGTCGAGTGCGTGGCCAGGAAGCCGGCGACGCTCACGTTCGTCGACGCGGCCGCGCTGCCATCCGCGTTCGTGACGGCGTGGTACGCGCTGCACACGCTGGCGCGCATCGGGCCGGGGCGGAGCGTCCTGATCCACGCGGCGGCCGGCGGCGTGGGGATGGCGGCTGTGCGGCTCGCGCAGCGCGCGGGCGCGGAGGTGTTCGCCACGGCGGGCAGCCCTGCGAAGCGCGCGCTGCTCGAGGCCATGGGCGTGCGGCACGTGATGGACTCGCGCACGCTCGACTTCGCCGGCGAGGTCGCGCGCATCACCGGCGGCCGCGGTGTCGACGTCGTGCTGAACTCGCTGGCCGGCGAGTTCATTCCGGCGAGTCTCGAGGCGCTCGCGGAGGACGGGTGCTTCATCGAGATGGGCAAGCGGGACGTCTGGGACGCGGAGCGCGTTGCGGAGGTGAGGCCGCGCGCCACCTACCACGTGATCGACGTGGGCGTCGTGATCGCGGAGCAGCCGGCGATGATCGGCGAGATGCTGCGCAGCATCGTGGACGCGATCGAGGCAGGCGAGCTGGCACCGCTGCCGACGCGCGCGTTTCCGATGCACGCTGCGGCCGATGCGTTGCGCTTCATGGCGCAGGCGCGGCACACCGGCAAGATCGTGCTCACGCATCCACCGCGGCGTCCGGTTGATGGCCTGCGGGCGGATGGCACGTACCTGGTCACGGGTGGGCTCGGCGGTCTGGGGCTGCGCGTGGCGAAGTGGCTGGTCGAGCGCGGCGCGCGCCACCTCGCCCTGGTCGGGCGGAGCGCGCCGTCGGAGGAAGCGGCAGCCGCGCTGCGCGAGCTGGAAGCCGCCGGCGCGCGCGTCGTGGTCCTGCGCGCGGACGTCTCGCGCCTGGACGACGTGGACGGCGTGCTGAGCACGATCGGCCGGACCATGCCTGCGCTCCGCGGCGTGGTGCACGCGGCCGGCGTTCTGGACGAAGGCACGCTGCGCCAGCAGGACTGGTCGCGCTTCGCCAGCGTGTTCGCGCCCAAGGTGGACGGCGGCTGGATCCTGCACGCGCGGACGCGGGGGCTGCCTCTGGACTTCTTCGTGCTCTTCTCGTCCGGCGCTGCGCTGATTGGCGCCGGCGGGCTCGCGAACCACGCCGCGGCGTGCAGCTTCCTGGACGCGCTGGCCCACCATCGCCGGGCCGCGGGCCTGCCGGCGCTGAGCGTCAACTGGGGTCGGTGGTCGGACGTGGGCGTGGCGGCGGCGGACCGTGTGGCGGAGCGGCTCGCGGCACGCGGCATCGGCGCCATGACGTCGGAAGAGGCGCTGAGCGCGCTGGACGCGGTGCTCGCCCGGGCCGATGCGTGCGCGCAGGTCGCCGTCCTGCCGGTCGACTGGCCGAAACTCCTCGCGAGCCGCGCGACCCCGCAACCGCTGTTCTCGCTCGTTGCTGCGTCCGCGCGGACGGCGGCGGCGCGGACGCAGCCGGACGCCGCGCCGGATGCGCTCGCGCACAGGCTGCGCGAGGCGGCACCGGCTCGGCGCAGGGCGATCCTGCTGGCGCACGTGCGCGAGCAGGCGGCCAGGGCGCTCGGCATCGCGGCGCCGCACTCGATCGACCCGGGCCAGCCGTTGCGCGAGCTCGGGCTGGACTCGTTGATCGCCGTCGAGCTGCGCAACCTGCTGGGCGTCGGTCTCGAGTTGCCACGGACGCTGCCTGCCACGCTGGCGTTCGATTATCCGACGGTCGAGGCGTTGACGATATATCTGGAGAGCGAGCTGTTCCCCGAACAGCCCACCGCCTCCGTTGCCGATCTTTCTGATGAGGAAGCCGAGGCGCTGCTGCTCGCGGAGCTGGACGCGCTGCGCGCGCAGGGGAAGTAGGAGACGCGATCGATGTCGCAGGACCACGGCATGCCGGAGTCGACCGGGCTCTCACCGGTGAAGCGCGCCCTGCTCGAGGTGCGTGCGCTGCGCGCGCGCCTCGAGGAGGTGGAAGCCGCGGCCGCGGCTCGCGCCGAGCCGGTCGCGATCGTCGGCATGGGCTGCCGCTTCCCGGGCGGCGCGCGCGGTCCGGCGGCGCTCTGGCGGTTGCTGCTGGAGGGGCGCGATGCGATCGGCGAGATCCCCCGCGACCGCTGGGACGCCGACGCGTACTTCGACCCGGACCCGGCCGCGGCCGGCAAGATGGCGACGCGCTGGGGCGGCTTCCTCGACGACGTCGCCGACTTCGATCCGCTGTTCTTCGGGATCTCGCCCCGCGAGGCGATGTCCATGGATCCGCAGCAGCGGCTCCTGCTGGAGGTGGCGTGGGAGGCGCTGGAGCACGCGGGCCAGGCGCCGGACCGGCTGTTGGGCAGTCAGACGGGCGTCTTCGTCGGCGCGAGCAGCCTCGACTTCATCCACTCGATGTTCAGCGCGCCCACCGAAGCGTACGACTCGTACTTCGCGCAGGGAGTCGCGCACAGTGCGGTATCGGGCCGGCTGGCCTACGTACTCGGGTTGGAAGGCCCGGCGATCTCGGTGGACACGGCGTGCTCGTCGTCGCTGGTGGCGGTGCACCTCGCGGTGCAGAGCCTGCGCCGGCGCGAGTGCCGCATGGCGCTGGCCGGCGGGGTGAGCGTGATCCTCTCGCCGCACATGCACGTCGGGATGTCCAGGGCCGGGATGATGGCGCCGGACGGGCGGTGCAAGACGTTCGATGCGCGGGCAGACGGGTTCGTGCGGTCGGAGGGTTGCGGCGTCGTCGTGCTCAAGCGTCTGTCCGACGCGCTCGCCGACGGCGACACGGTGTGGGCCGTGATCCGCGGCTCGGCCACGAACCAGGACGGCCGCAGCAGCGGCATGAGCGCGCCGAACGGCCCGGCGCAGGAAGCGGTGATCCGCGCAGCGCTGGATGATGCGGGCATCGCGCCGGAGCAGGTCGGGTACGTGGAAGCGCACGGCACCGGCACCGCGCTCGGCGACCCGATCGAGGTGCAGGCGCTGGGCAACGTGCTGTGCGTGGGGCGCACGCGAGCGCAGCCGCTGCGCATCGGCTCGATCAAGACGAACCTGGGGCACCTGGAGGCCGCGGCCGGCGTGGCGGGGCTGATCAAGGCGGCGCTGGCGGTGCATCACGGCGAGATCCCGCCGCACCTGCACCTGCGCACGCCCAGTCCGCACATCGCGTGGCGCGAGCTGCGCGTGGAGGTGCCGACCGAGCGGACGCCGTTCCCGCGCATCGACGGGCGCGCCATCGCGGGCGTCAGCTCGTTCGGGTTCACCGGCAGCAACGCGCACGTGGTCGTGGAAGCGCCGCCCGCGTCCGTGACCACGGCGCCGGATCCGGACCGGCCGCTGCACCTGCTGAAGCTGTCAGCGCGCGAAGAGGGGGCGCTGACCGAGCTGGCCGCGCGATATCGCGACCACCTCGCCCGTGCCGAGGACCGGTTCGCGGACACGTGCTACACGGCCGCCGTCGGCCGCGCCGATCTGCCGCACCGG
>Ga0207873_1004032_pt1 | contig 10046 bp, 15 predicted proteins | sample BGWIniCompost_FD_187373 | JGI IMG/M metagenome (GOLD analysis project Ga0207873, IMG submission 187373) | Cellulose adapted compost microbial communities from Newby Island Compost Facility, Milpitas, CA, USA - BGW Initial Compost (SPAdes)... ... | reverse complement strand
ACGCGACCGCGCATGGCGGGAGCACCTTCGACAGGAGATCGAAGTGCGCGTGCACCGGTTCGACGCCGACATTCTTCCTGATGAGATCGAGCCGGCCATTCTTGAAGGCATTCTTCCCATGCTGTCCGAAGACGTTGGAACGTCTTTTGCAAAAGACGAGTCTGAACATCAACCCACTACAACAACGGGATAGGAGAAGATGGCTGCTCGTCGTTTCATGCCCACCGCCTTCGAATTTTCTCAGGACGGTGGAACGGAATGGACTGCAATCCCCGAGGTTGAATTCGTGGACATACCCGATCCGGAAGCGGAGCGCTTCGAGGGCATTACCGGCCGTCGCTACTTTTTGCGTAGCCGTCGTGAATATGCCGTGGGCTCGCTGGATGTGAACGGATCGTGGGTTTCTACACTCCTTACCGCCCAGAACAACGGCGACAACAACATCACGCTGCGTATCACCCATACCGGCAACAAGACCGAGACCATTGAAAACTGCTCGGTCGAGGTGCTTCAGATTCCGGCCCGTCCGGATCGACCGGCCATGGTGATCGCACGCTTCTACACTGCCTCCTACGATGGTAGCGATATCACCTTCTCGGCATAGGGCGCTTGAGATATCTTTCGTTCTGGTAAGACATTATGAAGGATTCCGGCCGGAAGTCTATAAGGATCCGGCCGGATATGCTACGATAGGCTACGGCACGCGATGGATGGCGGGAATGCCGAGCCGCATAAGCGAAGCGGAAGCCGCCTTCTATGCCATCATGGACCTGATGAAAGTGGCCGTGGCCCTTGAGGGCATCGTGGACGGCCCACCCGAGCGTATGGCCGCCCTTTATGACTTCTGTTACAACCTTGGCGTGTATGCTTTCCTGCGGGGAAGCGTCTATCATGCCATGGTAAATGGAGATCTGGCGACGGCGGCAAAGTCCATCGAGGCCTACGTGTATGCGGGGGGGCGAAAGCTCAAAGGATTGCAGCGACGCCGCTGTGCAGAGCGCCTGCTCTTTACCGGCGAAGTGAAAGATCCGTATGAAGCCATACGTATTGCCGAAGCGAAGTACCGATGAGTGGTTTTGAAATCATCGCGGCAGTAGCAGGGGCCGTTGCAGGCCTGCTCAGCGGTCTTGTGACGGCATGGTTAAGAAGCAGGTCCCTTCACCGGAAGTATGAGATCGAGGAGCGTCGCATCTACGTTGAACAGTATTCGCAACTGGTAGCCGACCTGCGAACCAGGATCTCGGAACTTGAGGCCCGCGTTCGCGAACTCGAGGCCGAAGTGCTTCGTCTTCGTGATGAGAACGAATTCCTTCGCAAGCTATCACAACGTAACAGAAAAAATGGTTGACCTGATCACAGCCATAAGCCTGCTCGTTTCGAGTGTGGCCTCGCTGATTGCGGTGCTCAAGCACCGTGAAAGCAAGACGAACCGGGAGGGGATGGAGGCCCTTGTGAAGGCCATCGAGGAGTCCAACGCGAAGCGGGCCAAGCGTATCGTGGAAAAGATGATGCGCGAAGGCGAGATCACGCCCCGCGCCACACAATACATCAACGAAGCCATTCGGAGGATCGAACATGGAAAAGATGCAACCGAAGGGGCCGCAAGACCTGGGCCGAAAGAATAAAGACGTGGTTCTTCCAGATGCCGGAAGCCTCGACATCAGGGAAACCTACGAGGCCATTGTCGCCGTGGGAAGGATCGCCACGAAGGTGGCCGAAGCCATCGTCAACCGCAAGTCCATGCTGGACCTGGTCTATGAAATTGCAGGCGAGTGGAAATATCTGCAGCAGGCCATCGAAGGCGGACATCTTATTCCGCAAGAGATGGCCGACCTTGCGCCTTCCGAGCGTAACTTCCTGCTGCGACAGGTGCTCTATGTTGCTGCGGATATTCTTGCTGCCGTCGACCGGCGCCACAGCGAAGCCGCACTCTACAACCTGGCAGACCGCCTTGTGGATCTGTTAGAAGCTTTCGAGATCGTAAAGGATGCGTCTGGCAATTGAAGGCGTCCTGGTGAAACTTGGGTTCGTTCCGGAGTACAGGTTTGCACCGCCTCGAAGGTGGCGCTTCGACTGGGCACATCCGGATCGCAAGGTCGCCATCGAAATAGAAGGGGGCGTCTTCGTAGGCGGACGACACGTAAGACCGGTGGGCTATGGACAAGACTGTGAAAAGTATAACGAGGCGGCCGTCCGTGGATGGCTGGTCCTCAGATACACCACGGAACAGTTTGGAAGAGGCCGTCCGCTCGATGACCTACAACGACTCGGATTTGAGCTTGATCTCGAAGATCCAGCTTGAGGCGCAGCGTTTTCTGGATCTGATCGCCATGGGCTTCCCGCCGGTGGCGGTATGCGAGCACCTTGGTCTTCGGGCGGACGAGTGGTCTCGAGCCGTCGAGCTGGCCGACCTGATCCGATCCCACACACCTGATCATCCGTTCGTGCGGATCATGGATCAGGCAATCGACTACGGCCTTCAGAACTACGGGCGGCTCGGGCGCACGATCTACGAAGCGGCGAAGGGCGACCCGAAATGGGCGGCATGGCTGCTGGAGAAGTACTACGACCGGTATCCGGTGATTCCACCGCGTAAGGCGCAACTGACGAGGATCAGCGTGATGGTGGCCCGTGATTAGGCTTCAGTTTCATGCAGGGGGTGTGCTGCTGCCAAAGATGCATGCCGGTGGGCAGCAGCGTGTATTTGAGGATAAGCGGCGTTTTCTGGTGGTAAGGGCCGGACGCCGGTGGGGCAAGACGTTCGTAGCGGCCGCCCTTGCACTCAAGTACATGCTCGACGGCAAACGCGTCTGGTGGGTGGCCCCGAGCCTGCGTGTCACCACGGAAGGATGGCGCTACCTGTATCCGGCAGCCCGCCAGCTTCAAGACGTGTTCGGCAAGCAGCGCGTGCGCATCTCGCGAAGCCTTGGCGACCGCATGATCGGGTTCGAGCTGGACGACTACCGGGAAGGATCGATAGAATTCCGTTCGGCCGACTCGGACAACGTGGACGAAACGCTTCGTGGTGCCGGTCTCGACCTGCTGATCGTAGACGAAGCCGCCATGATTGACGACTACGTGTGGGATGCCGTTCTGCAGCCTTCGCTGATCGACAAGCAGGGACGCGCCATCATCATCTCAACCCCGAAGGGGAAAAACTGGTTCTATCGCCTCTGCCGCTATGCGGCCGATGGGGGCGATCGCGACTGGCGGCACTACCACTTCACCACCTACGACAACCCGCACATCCCCAAGCGCGAGATCAACCGCCTGAGGAAAACCATGCCGGAATACATCTTCCGGCAGGAAATCCTTGCCGAGTTCGTAGATACCAGCGGCCTTGTCTTCCAGAACGTGCGCGAGTGCGTCGGGGACTACCTTGAGATTCCGCCTGAAGAAGGACACACCTACGTGATCGGTGCGGACTGGGCGCGCACAGAAGATTACACGGTTTTTGCTGTCTTTGACATTGACACGAAAAAGTTCGTCAAGGTGGTACGGATGGGAACGATCAGTTTCTCAAGCCAGCTCGAGGCGCTGGAGGAACTGTACCGGGAGTACAGGCCCTATGCGGTCGTTTCGGAGGCGAACGCGGTAGGGGCGGCGCTTACCGAAGAGCTGGCTTCGCGTGATATTCCGGTCGTTCCCTTTCATACGACGGCCAGCACCAAGAAGGACGTGATCGATGCGCTGGCGCTTGCCTTCGAGCGCCGTGAAGTGACCATACCGAACGATGCGCAGGTGATTGACGAGCTGGAGTCGTTCACGATGCACCGCACGAAGAGCGGCAACGTTCGGTATGCGGCACCGCGCGGAGGACACGATGACGTGGTCATGGCAATGGCGCTGGCCTACCACCTGATCAGCCAGAAGGTGGACGTAGAATGGATCTGAAGGAATTCTTCAGGCGGCTCATTACGCGGCAGGTACCAAGGCTCGTTGACGCGACCGCCGTTGCCAACATCTTCGGTCTGGGATCCGAAATCTTCCAGACGCAGAAGGATGTAAACTTCTGGCGGGGCATCTTTTACCGCTGCGTCGACCTGCGGGCTTCTGCCGTGGCGGAAGCCATGAGTCTGGCGCGCGTGGTCCGCCGTATCGATCAGTCGAGCTTCGTGAAAGTAGAGCCAACCCATCCGTGGGTAACGCTGCTTGCACGTCCGCATCCACAGATCTCGGCCTACGAGCTGTGGTACTGGGTGTCGCTTTCGCGGGACGTGTACGGCGAAGCCTACCTGGTGGCGGAGCGTGACCGTCTTGGCCGCGTCGTAGCGCTCTACCCGATCTATCCCGCCTTCGGCACCATGGAGGCGAGGGTCGGCTCCAGCGGCGCCATCGAGGAGTACGTCTACCGGTCCGCCATGACGGGCCGCCAGATCACCTTCGGTGCCGATGAAGTGGTGGACCTTTCCGTGCGGGACCCTGCAGATCCCCGCAAGACGATCTCCATGATCACGAAGATGTACCACGAGCTGGAGGCCGATCTCTACCAGCATGCCTTTCGGTCCAACTACTTGAAAAGCGGCGGCATCAGCCCCTTCTACATCCGCGTGGAGGGATTGCTTTCCGAGCCGCAGCGCCGGCGCATGCAGCAGGAGTTCGAGTCGCACTTCATGGGCTGGCGCAATGCTCGTAAGATTCCGGTCCTGACGATGGCCGACATCAAGAGCGTGGCGGCCAGTGCCCGTGATATCGAGTATTCGCGCGGCACGGACGCCGTATCGCGGCTCATCATGCGGATCATGGGCGTGCCGGAAGGGATGCTGGGTGGCGATGCCAACCGGGCCAATGCCGAAGCGGCGCGGGCCGTCTTCACGCAGAACACCGCCATGCCGCTTGCCCGTATGATTGCGGAGCGGCTTACAATCGAGCTGGAAGAGGCGTTCCGGGCGCAACGTGGCGTCCTGCTGGTTCAGCCGGACGACATTGTGCCGGTAGACGGTCTGACGCTTTCGCGGCGTCGGCAGATCGAGGTGATGATCGGAATGCGCAGCCCCAACGAGCTGCGTGCCGAGGACGGTCTTCCGCCCTACGAAGGCGGCGACAAGTACTACATGGCCGCCAATTTGATCGAGGTCACGTCCGATCCGATGCAGCAGCCGCAGAGCGGCGCCGGACAGGGACCGAAGGAAGTAGGCCGTAGCTTTACCCCGGTGCTTTCGCGTCGTCTGATTGTCGGAATGGCCCGCGAAGCCGAGCGTGAACTTGCCGAGACGCTCGGTGAAATGCTGGAGCGGATTGGTCGGGATATCACGAAACATCTTGAGCGGGACTTCGAAATATCGCCCGATCTTGCTTCTTACTTTCTTGGCATTAGAGACGAAGCTCGGCGGCAGGCCCTGCGCATTGCCGAAGAAGCCGTGCGCTATGCGGAAGAAGCGTTTGCCAGTGCGGCCTCCGGAAGCATTCCCTACATGCACCGCCGGCGCATCGAGGACGCACTGGCGCGGCACGCCGAGTTCATTGCCGCAAGCATCGACCGGCGGATGGCCCGTCTGCTGGAGAAGGCGATCATGGAGGGGTGGAATGCCGATCAGTTCAGGGCTGCCGCTGCCCAGACCATTCAGGAGATGCGCAAGGGGCGGGCGCGTGTGTGGGCCGCAAGCCTTGCCACCACGACGGTCAATGGAGGTCTTTTTGCGGCCTACGATGTACTCGGTGTGGAACGTGTCAGATGGCGGGCCGTACGAGACCAGCGCACACGCCCCCACCACTTCGTGGCAGACGGTCTTGAAACGGAATTTGGCAAGCCTTTTGTAGTAGGCGGTGAGCAGATGTTGTTTCCCGGCGACATGAGCCTGGGGGCTACGGCCCGCAACATTGCAAACTGCCGCTGCTGGATAGAACCGTCGGTTAACGGACAGGCTGAGGAATAATGGCGTGGAAGGTAGGCGCATCAAGAGGTCTGCCGATCGTCGAGCGGTCCGGGTGGGACGATGGTCCCGTCCGCGCCCGCGTTTTCAAATGGGCCGGCTGGCCCGACAACCCGCAGCCTTCGAAGGCCCGGCGTGCTTTTCTGGTCTACAACACGGATGATCCGGAGCTGAAGGGAAGCTACAAGCTGCCGTTCGCCGATGTGGTGAACGGTCGGCTTGTGGCTATCTCGTCTGGACTTCGGGCTGCGGCCAGTCGTCTTCCGCAGACGAATATTCCGGAAGACGTGCGGGCGCGGGCCCGGGCCGTGCTGGATCGCTACTTTGCACGCATGAAAAAGAAAAAGGAGAAGGCCATGTCGAACGTGCTTTATCGGACGTTCGGCCCGGATGTGGTTCGACTCGATCTTCCTGAAGGGGAGAAGAAGTCCTACCGGGCCGTCATCAATACCGGTCGTCTGGACCGATACCATTCGGTGATCAAGCCGGAAGGCATCCGGTACGATGATTTTCTACGCTACGGTTCCGTCCTCTTCAACCATGATCCCAACCGGGTGATTGGCCGCGCGGTCGACGTGCGGCAGGAAAACGGTAGCCTTGTGGCCGAGTTCGTCTTTGATGAGGAAGACGAATTCGCGCTCGAGGTAAAGCGCAAGGTGGACCGCGGGTTTTTGCGCGGCACGAGCGTGGGTATCCGGGTGCTCGAGTGGGATCGTGACTCGGACGGCGTCATGGTAATCAAGGAAAGCGACCTGGTCGAGTTCAGTGTCGTTTCGACGCCCGCCAACCCGGATGCCCTGATCATGAACAACTTCTTCATGCGGCAGCTCGAGCTTGTCGAGGAGAAGAAGCTGGAACAGGCCGTTCGGAAGCTCGGGCGTCGCATACTTGATCTTTCCGAGCGTCTGGATGATATTGAGCGTCGTCTTGCCAGCATCGTGCGAAGAGACGAAAATCCTTCGCATAAGGAACGGGATTTGCAAGGCGATCCTGAAGAGATCGATCCGGAAGAACTCAAGCGCATTGTAAAAGAAACCATCCTTAAACAACTCGGGAGACTGTAAGATGGAACTGAAAGAGGTCGTTCAGCAGAGCATTGCCGAAGTGCTTGAGCAGTTCAAGTCCGACTTCGAGTCTCTGAACAAAGGGCTTGAACGGATTCGTAAGGACATCGAGGCTTCGGCCGCTCCGCAAAACCGGGATGAAAAGGAAGTCTATCGCGAGACGGCCCGCCTTCTGGACGCCGTTGCCCGAGGCGACACGGGTACGATGTACAAGCTCGTGGAAGAGTATCAGAAGCGTGGCTATTATGAAACGCGCGATGGCTTTTCGACGGCCGATTCGGCGCCGCTTCTTCCGACGCTGGTGGCCGATCGCATCATCTCGCTCTTTCCGCAGTACGGTGTGGCCGCACGGCTGGCCGACACGTTCCGCATGAGCACCGATACGCTCAAGATTCCCTATACGTCGGCCGAACTCACGGCTTTTGCCGTCAACGAAGAGAGCGAGATCAAGTCGAGCAAGCTGGCCTTCCAGTCGGTTACGATCTCCCCGAAAAAGTGGGGACTTATTGCGCCGTGGACCAGCGAAACTGAGGAAGAGGCCCGCGTTCAGTACACGCAGAAGGTGGTCGAACGGGCTGCGGCCGCTTTTGCCAAGGCGATGGACGAGGTGATGTTCATTGCCGACGGCTCGGCTGCTTACCACAACTACACGGGCTTGCTGAATCTTTCCGGCGTGAACATCTACACGCTTCCTTCCGGTAAGACGCAGTATGCCGACGTGACGGTGGACGACCTGATTAAAGCGCAGCAGCTCTTCCCCGAGGGGGTTGATCTGCAGCTTACGGGCGTCTATTCGCGCAGCGTGGACATCCAGCTTTCGCTGGCCAAGGATGGAAGCGGCCGTTACATCTTCGATCCGGCCGGTATGGTGGACGACGGCACGCGCGGTCGCATTCGGCGCAAGGTGATCGGTGATGCGGTTTTCCTGACGAGCCCGGTGATGCCGAGCACATCGGATACTTCGCAAGGCGATAAGCCGTTCTGTGTGATCGGCGACTTTCGCTACTACATGATCGGTATTCGCCGGGACATCAGCGTTACGACGCTGACAGAGGCCGTCATCAAGAGCGTGGACGATACCACGACGATCAACCTGGCCACGCAGGACAGCCGGGCACTCCGGTTCACCGCGCGGTGGGCTTTCGTGACGCCTCCCGGTCCTGCGCTGAAGGCGTTTACAGTGGTCAAGACCGCTGCTGAGTAATGAAGGTTAAGATGGGGTTTCGGGGCGGCATCTGGCATGAAGGCCGCCTGTACCGATGGGAAGCCGGACAGGTCGTTGACATGCCCGAGGAGGCAGTACGCGCGCTTGGCAACATGCCCTATGATGTTGTAGAGGAGCAGAAGCAAGAGGCCGAGCCAGGTACCGCCCCGAAGAAATCCAAAAGGCGTAGTAAGTAATGGCCGTTCCGTGGTGGTCCATCGTGACCGAGGTGGACGTGGCCGCCACGCTGCAGCCTTCCGAATCGCTTGACCCGCTTGAACCGAGCAACGTCAAACTTACGGAGCGTGCCGCAGCGTGGGCCACGGGTATGGTCGAATCCTATCTCGGTCGTAAGATCATTGCCCGTAAGCATCTGGAGATGCCGTATGCAGAGACTTTCATTGTGCGGCATTTCCCGGTGCTGGAAGTGCTGTCTGGCGGCACGCTGCTAAACGAATACGAGGTGCAGGCCGACGACCTTGAGACGACGGTTGAATACATCGGGGGCTATCGGCGTCCCGATCAATCGCTTACCGATCTACAGGCCTATACCCCGGAGATGACGGTAGAACCGCCTGAAGTGCCGTCGCTTATTTCCGAGACGACCGCAATCCTTGCGTCGCTCTACCTGAAGCACACGTTGCGGGGCACCTGGACGCATGAAGAAGCGATCACGCAGATCGGTACGTTCACGGTGCGCAGTCGCGCCAGCCGCGAGATCATGGAAATCCTTCAGATGATAGATTCGGAACGGGTGCTATGAGAGGCGGACTTGAGTTCTGGAGCAACGTTTTCTATCTGGCGGCCGGAGTGTTGATGATGGTGAAGGGGCACATCCCGACCGGGATTGCCCTTGTTTTTCTTGCCGTCACGTCCGGGTGGTTTCATCTGACCGGGGAGCGTACGGCGCGGCTTGCGGACCGCCTCGGTATGCTGGCAGTGATGATGGCGATGGCCTACGAGGTGGGAGCCTTTCCATGGTGGTTTGCCCTTTCCGTGGTGCTGCTCGGACCTGTCATTGTGCAGCGCCCGATCGATCTGATCGTGGCGATCATGGCGGGTTTTCTGGTCGGGCTTCGCTGGCCGGATAGCCTCTGGGCGGCCGTGCTTTTTGCCGGGGCCGTTCTTTTTGCATGGCTTGCCGAGCCCTTCCAGTACGATAGAGAGTTTGCACTGGCTTATGACGTGCTGCATAGCCTGTGGCATCTCCTTACGGCTTCGGCCATTACGGTGTATATGCTTGCATGAAACGCGGACCTGCCACTATATTGATAGGGCATGGCAGTCTGCGTGAAGTTTGGAAAAAGTTAACCTGCACGTCGTCTATAAGCACGCTCTTGAGGCGCTACATGCGGCAAATGCTGCCTGCATGGTAGCCCTTACTACTGCCGAGCGGATTGAAGCCCTTGAAGAGGACGAAAGAAGCGAAATCACGGGGCTGATACGGGCACACGTAGCTACGTGCGAGCGTCACATGCAGCGACTTGAGAGTTTCATTGATCACCTTGCGAAAGAGCTGTCGAAGATGAAGTGATCGGCACATCTGTTGCTTTTTGTGTTTCAGGAGGTGGTGCCATGAGGTGGTCCTACTACTTCATAGGAGGGAAGATACGGAAGGTGGCGGTTGTCCATGCAGGCGAAATCTCCTCGTCGCATGACTTTGACAGGTTCATCGACGAAGCCCGTGACAAGCTCGGGTGGCCGCTCAAGGTGGAATATCGTGAGGGTGAAGTCTGGGCGTATCGTGCCGATGAAGATGAGAAAGAAGGTTCTTCTTAGTTTGCCTGTGGCGCTTTGACGAAATTCCGGATTGGAGATGATCAAACGCCTTGAAATCAAGATCAGAGCGGAATATTCTGGTGGGATGGGATGGAACTATGAGGCCGAGTTTACAGAGCAAGAGGC
>Ga0207873_1004031_pt1 | contig 10048 bp, 9 predicted proteins | sample BGWIniCompost_FD_187373 | JGI IMG/M metagenome (GOLD analysis project Ga0207873, IMG submission 187373) | Cellulose adapted compost microbial communities from Newby Island Compost Facility, Milpitas, CA, USA - BGW Initial Compost (SPAdes)... ... | reverse complement strand
CTTAAGCCTGTGATTCGGGTCTTTTCTGAAGCCACAACCGGCGCTATCAAAGGAGTTGTTGATCCTGCAGGTGAGGTGAATATCACGGTGAAATCCGGGGACGAGGTTGTTGCAACTACGATCAGCAACGAAGATGGCGGGTTCCTGATTCGCGGACTTGGCGAAGGTTCCTATACCGTCGAGTTTGAAAGCCCGGAAGGCGGAACCCCGGTTGTCAAAACTATCGAAGTTTCTGTTGGCGAGGTGGCCGACCTCGGCACAGTCACTTTAACCGAGTAAAGAAAAACAGCAATAGAGCAGGAAGGCGGGTATTCCCGCCTTTTTCGTTTTTAGCCGCCAGATCCGCCCCGGATTCGCTCCGTGACCAATTTGTGGTCAAGCCATTGGACTGCCGCGATGAGGACTGCGGCAACAATGACCAGGCCGGTGTAGGAAGAAATCTCTTTGAAGAAGCCAAGATGGAGTTTCAATCCCGTCATTAAGCCGGTGAAAATCGCCGCCACGGTCATAAAGACGAGACCAGCGGCGTAGCCGATCCAAACAAGCTTCGAATGTTCCTGTCCCTTCTGGGGCAGGCTCGCAGCGACCTTTTCGGCAAAGCCGGGCGGCAGGGCATATCCCGGATCTTTTGCCAAAGCCCGGAATACGTGCTGGTATGCCGTTATATCCTCTTCGGGGCCGACGGGCATCTGTCCGCTCTCGACCGCTTTTTGCAGCTCTTCATCAAAATGCTCCATCATAACACTTCTCTTCCTATGGATGCTTTAATTTTTTCTTTCAGCAGGTGGCGTGCGCGGAAAAGGTAGTTCTTAACCGTGCCCTCAGGCATGCCCGTCGCCTCCCCGATCTCATCATAACTCATACCGTGCAGGTGATAGAGGGTCAACACGGTTTTGTAAGCTGGCGACAGCGCATCGACCATCTTGAGAATGAAGTCGTCGAGGTCCCGGTCTTCAAACATCGACTCCGGCGTCGATGCCTCCATCAACTGGTGCTCGATTCGTTCATCTTCCTGAATGCTCGTTACAGGCGCCTTTTTGCTGCGAACATAATTGACCGCCTGCCGATAGGCGATGGTGGCAATCCACGTGGACAGTCGTGACTCAAATTTAAATTTTCCGAGATTCTGATACACACGCATAAATACGTCCTGACAGATCTCTTCACGATCCTCGGCATGGCGCACCACCCGGCCGACCATGTGCACGACGAGTCGTTCATATTGCTTTACCAGCAGTACAAATGCTTCGCGCTCACCCGCCAGAACCCGCGATACGAGCGTCTTTTCATCGGTCATTGGACCATGAGACATACTGCGTGAACGAAATGTTGCAGAAGATAGCCCAAATCTGTGAACTTTTTCCGGGGCGAAATATTCACCCCGCGGTGCAACATTCTCTCAGGCGCGCGTGTCCCATCGGGAAACCAACAAATAATTTACGTATGACTCAGCACATTGGAGAATCCCTTCTTGCCTTTGTCGTGCTCGGAACGCTCGGCACAACTCTGGTGCTTTTCACCCGCAGTATTCAGAATTACATTTTGCGCAAAAAGCTGATTGAGCGGGGGTTCGTCAATGAGGAAGCACAAGGCCTCCTCAAGGAACAGCGCGCCAACGAAAACCGCTACGCAGACCTAAAGTGGGGACTTGTTATTCTGTTTGCGGGGATATCGTTGATCGTTATGGAACCCCTTGACTACGATTCGTCATCGCCGTTGCCGTATGGCTTGTTTGCTGTCGGCGTTTCACTCGGCTTCCTTATCTACTATTTCATGGTCAGGAAAGACCTGACGCGGTAGCTATTTCAGGCCTGGTGTTAAAAAATTTTGTGAAATATTCTCAAAATGAGAGAGACGCGGGTGCGCGTCTCTCTTCGGTTTCTAAGTTTAACGAAGGCTAGCGCGTCTTCCGCGACTCGTTGTGCGCGTTCATTTGCTTATCCAGCTGTTGCTTGTCGCCGACAAGAACAAGCGCCATATCCTCATACCGAAAATGTTTCTGCGCCAGCTCCTGAATTTTTTCGGGTGTTACTGCATGAATGTTCTTCACACGATTCTCCAGATACGTTTCATCCAATCCATGAAAGTCGATGAAATTCAATTGCGCGATAATGCCCTGAGGTGTTGAGTTCTGCAGAACAAACACGCCGGCTTCGTAGTTTTGAATACCCTTCAACTCGTCTTCACCGGGCGGCTCTTCCTGGAGGCGCTTGATTTCCTTTGCAATCTCCTGCAACGCCGCGCCTGTATGTTCGGTGGTTACGTCGGCGAGCTCATACCACAGTGCCGACCTGAATCCGGTGTTGATTACGCTGCGCGGCGAGTACGTGTAGCCCTTGTCTTCCCGAATGTTTGACGTAATACGTGAACCAAACGATCCACCGAGAAGCGAGTTTGCCACGCCCAGCGAAGTATAGTCAGGATGGGAGGGGTCGAGCGCAGGCAGTCCGAGGATGATAGTCGTCTGCGGCGCGCCAGGCCTGTCGATGATCGCGACTTCATTCGTGTTTTCCGCTTTTGCTACGGGGTAGTGGACTTCCGGTCCTTCCTTCCAGGAGGAAAAGCTTTCCTCAATCGCCTTGTCCACCGCGCTTTCATCAAACTTTCCAACAGCATAAACCACGGTGCGGCGCGCCCCGACATTCTTAGCATAGAAGGCTTTCACCTGCTCGGTAGTGAAGCCGTCAATCATTTCGGTAGTGGGGAAGATTCGACCATAAGGGTGATCCTTGTACATGATCGCCCGGAACTTTTCTATTGCCTGTGCCTGGGGAACGCTCTTTTGAACGGTAAGCTGCCTTTTCAAGTCGTTCTTCAACCGATCAATCTCCGACTCAGGAAACAACGGGTTCATGACAATGTCGGCCAGCACGCGAACCAGATCAGCACCATACTCCGACAACACGCTGCCTGATATGGTCATGGTGTTGGGGCCGGTGCTGATATTTACTTCGCCGCCCATCGCCGCGACCTTTCGTGCGATGGCTGTGGCGTCCATGGAAGATGTTCCTTCCTGCATGAGTCTTCCCGTCAGATCAGCGAGCCAGATCTCATCAGGGCCTTCGTGAATGTTACCTGTCTTGACAATAACGCTTACATGTACTTTTGGAACAGTACCATATTGCACCAGGTTTGCAGTGAGCCCATTGTCAAGCGACTTCGTTTTACGTTGGGGAAGCTTGAATTCAACCGGCGTCCCACCTGCAGGCGGCGTTTGCTTTTGTGCTTGCGCATGGAACCCGAAGAGAAGGACGGGCAGTGTCAGGATATATAGCTTTATGCGATTCATGGCTGTATGCTTTTTGTTGATTCTTGTTACATCCCTGCGGCCCCGGGTTCCAGAATCAGTATTGTTCGATTCGTGGGCCGCAGGTATTCCTTTACTGTATTGCGAACAATTTCAGGCGTGATCTTTCTGAACTCGTCTTCGAGCGTATTGATGCGCGCCGGATCATCATCAAACAAAGCAAAGGAAGCCAGCAGATCCGCAGTTCCAAAGCTGTAGAGCTGACTAAGGTTGTCGTAAAGATTTGAGCGCATCTTGACAATGGCATGGTCAAGCGCCTGCTGATCGATGGTGTCTAGCTCAGCAATTGCCTGATCCAGTTCATAGAGAATGGAGTCTGTTGACACATTGTCGTCGTGAATAAGGTTGGTCATCCACAACATCGGACCGTTGTAATTGAACATGTTGCCGAGATAATTGATACCGCCCGACACATTGCCCGCGTATCCCTTATCCTGAACGATGCGCTGATACAGCTTACTGTCATTACCCTGCACGAGCAGTTGATCAATGAGGCCCATCGCATAGTACTCCGGCGTATTGCGATCAGGCATCTTGTAAGCTACTGCGATGGCCGGCTTATTGGCAAGGTTATCCTTCTTCGTGAACCGCTTCTCCTCAGTCTGGCGAGGCTCAGAAATGTCGGGTGCCGGCGGAAGTTCAGCTGAGGGAATGTTTCCGAAATACTTTTCTACCCATTCCTTTGCCTGTGCGGGATCGAAGTTGCCGACGATTGCAAGTGCTGCGTTGTTCGGCGCATAGAAGGTTTTGAAAAACGATTCGACATCCTCGAGCTTAGCTGAATCAAGGTCGGCAAGGTCGCCATAGAAGTTGTGAGCGTTGTACCAATTTTCATTGGCGTATTGTGGCATATCCAACCAGGGAAAACCGCCATAGGGTTGGTTGAGTACGTTCACCTTCACTTCGTTCTTCACCACACCCTGCTGATTCGTCAAATTTTCCTGCGTAATGTCCAAGCCACGCATGCGGTCCGCTTCCGCCCACAGCGCTGTTTCAAGTTTGTGCGCAGGCATAATCTCAAAGTAGTTGGTGAAGTCAAAACGCGTTGATCCATTAAGGACACCTCCATTGGTTTGGACCAGTTTGATAAACTCCATCTTGCCGAGGTTCTCCGAGCCCTGAAACATCATGTGTTCAAACAGGTGAGCAAAACCCGTCCGGTTTTTTGGTTCGATTCTGAACCCGATGTTGTAGTACACGGCTACCACCACCGTTGGCGATTCCTTGTTTTCGGATAACACTACTTTCAATCCGTTGTCAAGCTTATAGTAGTCAACGGGTACCTTGAACGTTGAGGGTTCCTCCTGTCGGGAACAGGACGATGCCAGGAGTACCGTGATGACAAGCCCTATCCTGCTCAGGTGTTTGGTCAGATGCATTGTTCAATTGAATTGGTTATAGACTGGGAATTTAGTACTCTTTTTTGAAAACGATTGGAGTGGCTATCACGAAAAACCTGATTTGGCGCGACTAGCCCGATAAGATAACCCTTATTGGGTGACAGAAGCAACCGATCTCGCGCATAACCACGCCGTGCTCCACGCAGCCTGAAAATTAAACCCGCCCGTTTCGCCGTCAATGTTCAGCACTTCGCCTGCAAAGTAGAGACCTTTGATTCGCTTGCTCTCCAAGGTATCGAGGTTCACCTCATTCAAATTCACACCACCGCAAGTAACAAACTCCTCCTTGAAGGTAGTTTTTCCCGTGATCGAAAAGACACACCGATGCAGGTGCTCAACCAACCGGTTGATATGTTTTATTCCCATGTCGCTCCAGATCCGGTCCTCCTCTATCTCGGACAGCGCGCACAGGCGAACCCAAAGGCGGGAAGGTAACCCGTATAGCGGATGGCCGGTCACCTTTTGACGCGCGCGCGCTGAACGTTGTTCCATTAGATAGTCGCGCACTTCATCCTCGTTTGTATTTCCAATCCAGCTGACCAGGATCTGGAAGCGATAATTCACTTCGTGCAACCATTCGGCCGCCCACGCCGACAACCGAATCACAGCAGGGCCGCTCAGTCCCCAGTGCGTAACCAGAACGGGACCGCTCTGCCGGAACTTCGTTCCCGCAATACGGATTTCACCGGAAGGCACACTAATTCCCATCAGATCAGCAAACCGTCGTTCAGGATCGTTGAACGTAAACAGCGACGGAACCGGCGGTCGGAGCGTGTGCCCTAAACGCGTAATGAACTCATATGCATCCGCCCGCGGGTGACCGCCAATGGCCACCAAGACATTACGCCCAATATATCGGACCTCATCTGTCGTGACTTCGAGGCTGTCGGCAATGGGGTGAATCGCTTTGACAGCGGCCGATGTCTTGACGACAATGCCCAGTTCCCGTGCCCGATCCAATAACGCGTTCACGATCGTTGCAGAGTTATCTGTTGTGGGAAACATTCGACCGTCTTCTTCGGTTTTAAACTTAACACCCCTGCGTGAAAACCAATCGACCGTCTCACGAGCCGCATAGTCATTGAATATCCGGCGCAACTGCTTCGCACCGCGCGGATAGTGTTTTGATAGAGGACCGGGCTCGAAGCAATGGTGGGTAACGTTGCACCGACCCCCTCCGGAAATCCGAACCTTTGACAAGAGTCTGCCTGACTTTTCCAAAATGATCACCCGCAGCCGGGGTTGCATTTCTACCGCCTGAACCGCTGCATAGAAACCGGCCGCCCCGCCGCCCACGACAATCAAATCGTACGTGGCATTGTCATTTATCATGGTAAACCCTATCCTTGAGGTCGGCAATATTACCACAATTCGCGTTTCATTCTAAGGCCACAATATTGAAGCAAAGCAGCAGCGATATCGATTCTCCCTTCTCGTCCGGGCCTGTCCAGCGATTGCTGGCAGACCTGGAAAACAGCGATGTGCACAAGATTCTTCTGAAGCACCGCGACCTTCTTGGCATTCCGACGGCGGAATTGGTAAAGCAGTTGCAGTCCCGTCGAAAAGCGAAGGAGAAGCTCCCGCTCTATTACCACACTCCGGGCGCTGTTTTCCCTCCGGAAGAGAATCTTGAACAATGTTCGTCAGAAGCAACGGCGCGGTTCAAATCGCATTTGATCCAAACACGATTCAAAGGCGCAGCCCTAAAATCAGCTGACCTGACGGGTGGCTTCGGTGTTGACACGTTTTTTCTCAGCTCTATTTCTTCGGAAGTTCATTATGTTGAACCCGACCAGAATCTTTTAAGACTCGCGCGATATAACCATGGTTTGCTGAAGGCGAGCAACATTGCATATCATTCAGCACTCGCTGAGGAGTTCCTCCAGCAGACGACCACAACCTTCGATGTCATCTATATTGACCCCTCACGGCGAACGGCGGATAAGAGGCGCGTTTATTCGCTGGAAGACGCCCGCCCGAACGTTCTTGGACTCAAAGACGCAATACTTGAACGGGCAAAGGTGATGGTCGTAAAGACGTCACCCCTCCTGGACATCCAGGCAGGTATTTCACGGCTTGGAAATGTCGCGCGTGTCACAATCGTTGCTTTGCAAAATGAATGCAAGGAGCTGTTGTTCTGGTGCGAATCCGGAAAATCAGTTGAGCCGCTGATCGAGGCCTTCAATATTTCGACAGCCGGGCAGGCCGAAAGCCAGTTCTCGTTCACCTTTTCAGAAGAAAGAGCCGCACTTGCGGACACAGGGCCACCGCAATCTTTTCTTCATGAGCCGAATGCCGCTATTCTAAAGGCGGGGGCGTTCAAGACAATTGCGCAGCGGTACGGTCTGAGAAAAATTCATCCCCATACTCACCTATACACCAGCGCGGAGCCGGTATCGGACTTTCCCGGTAGGATTTTTCAGGTCGAGACCTTCATTAAGGCAGACGTGGGCGACGTCGAAAAGCATTTTCCCGACGGTAAAGGCAATGTGATGACCCGGAACTACCCGCTTTCGCCGGAGGCTTTGAAAAAGAAAATCCGCTTGAAAGACGGAGGCGACAATTTCCTCATTGCGTTTTCAGGAACGGAGAAAAAGTATGTTGCCGTTGCCCGGAGGTTATAACGCGTTGATCAGGCTATCGACCGGCGTTGGTCCGCTGAATGACTTTTGAAGCTTTCCCTCCTCATAAATATAGGCCGAGGGAATGCGGATGGGGCCATAGAAATCCAGTACCCCTTCAGTGCCCGACCAGGCGAAGCGCACATTCTCGCGGTCTTGCAGTTCGTACATTTCAGCAAACTCCTTGATCTTCCCCATATCGAGGGAAGAGATAAACCAGATGGTGTAACCCCTGAAGTCGTCAAGTCGTTCGCGAATGGCGCGAGCCTCTTCATGGCAGTGAATGCATTCCGGGCTGAAGAACATAAACACATTGCGACCTTCGAGCTCGCGGGCGTTCAGCGCTTCGCCATTCTGAAGGATAAGCTCAATATCTGGATATTCGTTGACCGCCTGGTCTGTATGGGCTGTTTCGGGACTAGAGGCGCAGCCGAGCAACCCCATCACTACAAAGCAAAAAGCAGTACTGGTTTTCATTGTTGTTTATCGATTATGTTCAAGACCCACCAGCTAAGGAGCGCAAAACCCGTGACGCCACCATACAGCCGAATTACTTTTTTCCTATTCTGTTTGTCCTCCCACCACAGCACAACCCACGGTTTATAAAGGCCCACCACTAAAAGGAAGGCCGCTACAACAGCCAAATAGCGCAGTACCTGCTGTATGAATTCCATACGGCTCCAAAAATAGCAGAAAAACCGGGTGCCGGCTGGCTTTACGGACCGTGAAAACTATATTTGCGCCCTCCTCGTTCTGGACAAGGAGAAATTCGATCTCAAGGATTAGTGACGGCGAGTGACTTTTTGAGTATCTATACCGCGGATGGCTATATCAAGACCGTAACCGCAGGGATAGGTGCGCCCGCCCCAGCCGCCGTCCGGATCAAAGGTTTATCCGGAAGTCTCGATTCCCTGATTGTTGCTGCTGCCTTCAAGCTTGGTTCATTCGATCATCTGGTTGTTGTGCATGACAAGGATGAGGCTGCCTACTTTGCGAATGACCTTCAAAATCTTTTGGGAAGGGATATTCTTGTCTTCCCGATGTCCTACAAGCGGCCGTACGAGTTTGACGAAGTGGAAAATGCCAACATTCTCATGAGGGCCGAAGTACTCAACCGACTTTCCACCCGGCGGGGACATGAGATTGTAGTCACCTATCCGGAGGCGCTCAGTGAAAAGGTCATTAATAAGCGGTCTCTCGCCAGCAATACGTTCAAAGTCAGTCTTGGCGAAAAACTCGACATGGCTTTTCTGGAGGACTTCCTCCACTCGTACGACTTTGAGAAAACCGATTTCGTTTATGAGGCGGGGCAATTCGCGGTAAGAGGTGGCATCGTCGATATCTTTTCGTTCGCCAACGAATTGCCTTTTCGCATAGAACTTTTTGGTGATGAAGTTGACAGTATCCGGACTTTCGAACCGGGCTCCCAGCTGTCGGTGGAAAAACTCGACTCGGTATCCATCATCCCCGATGTTCAAACCAAGCTCATTCACGAACAACGGCAGTCTCTGCTCGAATTCATTTCGCCCGACACGCGACTGTGGTTTCGGGACTACCAGCACACCATCGATATTGTCGGAAAGAGCTTCGAGAAAGTAACCAAGTCGTTCGACAAGCTACTGAAACAAAGTGGCGATACCAAGGTCGTTGCAAAACCCGAAGAGCTGTTTGAAGATACGGAAACATTTGTGCAACACGCCGAGCGGTTTACACGCATAGAATTCGGTAGTCGTTTTGCACTTGACAGCTCGCAGACCTTCGAATTGCCCTCCGCCGGGCAACCGTCGTTCAACAAAAACTTCGCGCTCCTCACGACCAATCTCGCCGACCAACAGCTACAGGGTTATCAGAACTTTATTGCCGCGGACATGCCGCGTCAGCTGGATCGACTGCAGGAAATTTTCGGGGAGATAAACCCACAGGTAAAGTTCCAGCCACTTGAGTTTGCACTGCGCGAAGGGTTCGTCGATCACAGTCTTAAGATCGTCTGTTACACCGATCATCAGATCTTCGAACGCTTCCACCGATACCGTGCGCGCGAGCGATTCACGAAATCAAAGGCGCTCACGCTGCGGGAACTTCAGACACTTCAGCCGGGCGACTTTGTAACCCACATCGATTATGGGATTGCAAAGTTTGCGGGTCTTGAAAAGAAAATTGTCAATGGTCACGAGCAGGAAGCTATCCGTCTGGTTTACCGCGACGACGACCTGCTCTATGTGAGCATCCATTCGCTTCACAAGATTTCGAAGTACTCCGGCAAAGAGGGCGCCCCACCTGTCATCAATAAGCTGGGCACACAAGAGTGGGAAAACAAGAAGGCGAAGGCGCGCAAGCGAGTCAGAGACATTGCCAAAGAACTTATCGAGTTGTACGCGAAGCGAAAGACCGCACCCGGATTTGCTTATCCGCCCGACGGCTTCCTTCAGGCAGAGCTCGAATCTTCTTTCCTGTACGAAGATACGCCCGATCAGGCAAAGGCGACAGAAGATGTGAAGAAAGACATGCAAGCGCCGCATCCTATGGATCGCCTGGTTTGCGGGGACGTCGGCTTCGGTAAAACGGAAGTGGCCGTACGCGCGGCCTTCAAGGCTGCGACGGAGGGACGACAGGTGGCCGTGCTTGTGCCAACCACCATTCTGGCCATGCAGCACTATCGCACCTTTAGTGATCGGTTGTCCAATTTCCCGATCACCATTGAATACGTTTCCCGCTTCAAG
>Ga0207873_1004029_pt1 | contig 10050 bp, 11 predicted proteins | sample BGWIniCompost_FD_187373 | JGI IMG/M metagenome (GOLD analysis project Ga0207873, IMG submission 187373) | Cellulose adapted compost microbial communities from Newby Island Compost Facility, Milpitas, CA, USA - BGW Initial Compost (SPAdes)... ... | reverse complement strand
GCCTGGGCGAGGCCGAGAACGCCGTGGTGACGATCACTCCCGCCAACGGCACCGGCCAGGTCAAGCCGGACGCGCCGATCGAGGTCAAGGTCACCGACGGCAAGCTGGACGGCGTCACCGTCACCGGCGGGTCCGTTCCCATCACCGGCACGCTCAGCGCGGACCGCACCCACTGGCGGGCGGACCGCACCCTGGTGCCCGGCACCTCCTACACGGTGTCGGTGCGCGTCCGCGACGGCGGCAAGACGACCTCGGCGACCAGCACGTTCACCACGCTCAAGCCTCGGCAGACCTTCGGCATCGCCGACGTCACCCCCAACATCCGCGGGGAGAAGGTCGGCGTGGGCATGCCGATCATCGTCCGGTTCGACCGTCCGGTCACCAACAAGGCCGTGGTGGAGCGGGCATTGGAGGTCACGCCGGAAAAGCCCGTCGAGGGCGCCTGGCGGTGGATCGACTCCCAGCAGGTCATCTACCGGACCAAGACCTACTGGCAGCCGCACCAGAAGGTGCGTTTCACCGCCCGGCTGGCCGGGCTGCAGGGCGCCCCGGGCGTCTACGCCACCGAGGACAAGTCCTACACCATCGAGATCGGCCCCAAGCAGGTCATCACCGGCGACATCAACAAGCACCACGCCACCGTCTACCGGGACGGCAAGAAGCTGCGCACCATGCCGTTCAGCGCCGGCAACGGCACCACCCGCGAGTACACCACCACCAGCGGGGTGCACCTGCTGATGGAGAAGGCCCACCCGGTCAAGATGACCGCCCCGGGCCGCAAGCCCGGCGACCCCGGCTGGTATGAGCAGATGGTCGACTATGCGGTGCGCATCTCCAACAGCGGCGAGTACTTCCACTCGGCGCCCTGGTCGGTGGGCGCGCAGGGCAGGGCCAACGTCAGCCACGGCTGCCTGAACCTGAGCCCGCAGAACGCCAAATGGCTCTTCGGGATCGCCCAGCGCGGCGATGTGGTGAAGCTCACCGGCACCAGCCGGCAGCTCGAGTGGGACAACGGCTGGGGCTACTGGCAGCTGTCCTTTGAGGAGTGGAAGGAGGGCAGCGCGCTCACCTGAGCCCCGGCGGATACGGCTCCGAAAGCCCCCGGATGAAAGATCCGGGGGCTTTCGAACGGATAAGGGGCGATGGGGCCGACGGCAACACTTCGATCTCGACCGGCCGGAATCCCGCCGGTCGGGACATGCTCGTCGAGTTTTGTCGCTAATGTCTGTCCGGTAACCGGCGGGGTCTTGGAGGTTCACGGTGCGACTGCGTGGAATGGGGGCTGCGGGGGTCACGGGAGTCGTGGTGCTGTTCGCCTCGACCGCCTGCTCCGGGGGAGAGGGCAAGGGGACGGGCAGCACCGTCGCCGGCCAGGAGGACGCCGCAGCGCCCGAGGTGACGATCACCCCCGCCACCGGCACCACCCGGGCGGCCCCCGAGGACGGTGTGGTGGTCAAGGCGGCCAACGGGACGTTGGAACAGGTTGCCGTCACCATCAAGGGCAAGCCGGTGGAGGGCCGCATGTCGGCCGACAAGACCGTCTGGAAGTCCCGGACGCTGATCCCCGGCGCCGTCTATGAGGTCTCGGCGGTGGCCCGCAACGACAAGGGCAAGACGACCACGGCCACCAGCCGGTTCAAGACGATCAAGGCCGCCAGCCCGCTGACGATCGTCGACATGATCCCGATGCCGGGGGAGAAGGTCGGCATCGGCATGCCGGTCACGCTGACCTTCAACCGGCCGATCCCCGATCGCGCCAAGAAATATGTGGAGCGGGCGCTGCAGATCCGCTCCACCAAGCCGGCCGTCGGCGCCTGGTTCTGGATCAACGACCGGCAGGTGATCTTCCGGACCAAGAACGGCCAGTACTGGAAGCCCAACCAGACGGTCGCGGTCCGGGCCAACCTGGCCGGCATCAAGATCGGCAACGGTGTTTACGGCATCAGCGACTTCGGCCGCAAGTTCCGCATCGGCGACGCGCACGTCTCGATCGCCAACGCCAAGACCAAGCAGATGGTCGTCAAGGTCAACGGCAAGACCGTCAAGAAGACGCCCATCAGCGCCGGCAAGGGCGGCCGGGTCGTCAACGGCGTCGACACCTACCTGACCACCAGCGGCATCCACCTGACCATGAGCAAGCACCGGGTCGAACGGATGACCTCGGAGTGGATGGGCGTCGACCCCAAGGACAAGGCCAACGGCGGCTATGACCTGCTGCTGCCGCACGCGGTGCGCATCTCCAGCAGCGGCGAGTACGTGCACGCCAGCCCCGACCGCTACTGGGCGTTCGGCCGCGTCAACGCCAGCCACGGCTGCATCAACACCCCGCCGCCCTTCGCCGAGTGGTTCTACAACCTCACCTACCGCGGCGACATCGTCATCGTGACCGGCACCACGCGCCGCCTGCCGTGGAACAACGGCTGGAGCTACTACGAGATGCCCTGGAGCCAGTGGGTCAAGGGCAGCGCCCTGGACCGCGAGGTCAGGACCGGCTGACTCGATTCCGCTCGCATCCGCCCAGCCCTTGCCTTCGAAGGGCTGGGCGTCGCTTTCTTTTCACCGGAATTCTTGGAGCCGGTTGCCGCACTGGGAAATGGGGATGTGCTCAGCCTTTCAGCGGACGCGGGTTTGCAGGGCGCGGCGGGATGATCAAGGACGCAGCACGGTGCAGTGGGTCGTGCCGTGGGCCAGGATCTTGCCCCGCTCATCGGTGATGCGGGCCTCGGCGGTCGCGGTGGTCCGTCCGCAGTAGAGCACCCGGCCCTCGGCGAACACCTCACCGCCGCCGATGCGCAGCGGGCGGACGTAGTGGATGTTCAGCTGCAGCGTGGAGCAGAACGCCCCGGCGGGCATTTCGGTGTGCAGGGCGAGCCAGGCGGCGCTGTCGATGAGGGAGGCGGCGAGTCCGCCGTGCACGCCGCCCGTGCCGTTGCCGTGGTATTCGGCGGGTTCGAGCGCCACGACGACCCGGCCTTTTTCCGCCTCGACCCCGCGGATGCCGAGCAGGCGTGACATGGGAGCGGCGGGCAGCTCGCCGGAGAGCATGGCCTTGACCGCGTCGATGCCCTCCATCGACAGCGCCTTCAGCAGCCCGGCGTCCGGATCCTCCCAGGTGACGGTACGGGTTCGGGTTGCGTCGCTCATTCGGCCCTCCTGGCTCGACGGACGATGGGGCGTATCGCGCGCCGATCACTGAACCTTTTCCAACACGACGTTCTCGCAGGCGGGGACGGGGCCTTGGAGCCGGGGACGATGTCGTGACCTGCCACGTCGTGACCTCGGATACCGCCTGAACTCCCGTCTTCGGTGCCTAAGGCCATGTGTTGGCAAAGGTTCACTCGGCCGGCCGGTGACGGACTCTGCCGTCTGCAGGACGCCGGCCGTGCGGACTTGCGGGATGCATCGCCACCGCCCACCTCACTTCACTAGTGAAGTAAGGGTGATCGCCGCCGTGCGCCTCTGTCAAGATCTGCACATGCCCGAGCCCGACGAGCGCCTGTACTTCCTGCTGCAACGCGCCGCCCACCGGCTGCGCACCATCGCCGACCGGCGCTGCCTGGCCGTCGCCGGGATCACCACCGCGCAGCTCGGCGCCCTGCTCGCCGTCCATGACCGGCCCGGCATCACCCAGCAGCAGCTCGCCCGGACCCTGGGCCTGCGCGAATCGGCCGTCACCGCACTGGTCGCCCGCTTGATCGCGGCTGATCTGATCATCCGCGACCCTCATCCGCACGAGCACCGCGCCGTGGCGCTGCACCTGTCCGAACGCGGCGCCGCCACGCTCCGCGCCGTCCGTCCGGAGATCGACCGTTTCAACGCCGAGTTGCGCGCCGTCCTCGGCGACACCGCCTTCACCCAGACCGCCATCGCTTTGAACAAGCTCGCTTACGGCGACTCCGACCCCGTTTAAGGGGGCGTGAGAGAACGCCGTGAACCATCGGCCGCCGAACTTGCACTGAACCTTTTCAACACGGACGTTCCCGCAGGTGGGGGCGGGGGTCTCGGAGCCAGGAACAATGCCGTGACCTGCAATGTCATGGTCGCGGACGTCGCCGGTGCTCCCGTCTCCGGTACCCAGGATCACGTATTGAAAAAGGTTCACTGATGGGTAGAGCGGCTGCGGACGAGACGACGGGGAATCCGGCCGACGGCAGGTCGATGAGCTTTTCCTCCACGGTTTCGGACGCCTGTCGCTGCGTCCTTCTCAAAAGGCGGACCGCCGGTCGGAATATCCGTGGGGAAAGGTCTCACTAGCCGCAGGGCACGAAAAGGCGGCGGTTGAGTTTCGACGGCCCCCGTCACCCCCTATGTAGAGTTACGACATACCTGGTTATAGAGATTGAAGGCAGACCCCTGACCCGGCTGGCCATCGGCATCCGGTTCGCGCTCGGGTTGATCCGTGCGGCGCGTTCGGTTGGACATGCCCGTGCCGGGGGCGGCCCGCAGCAGCAATGACAAGCTCTTTTACACCTACGACGTCCTGGGCCGGAAGACCGCGCTGCGCTCCGGCTCGGCCAACGGCCCCTTGCTGGCGACCTGGGGGTATGACACCGTCCGCAAAGGCGCGCTGACCTCTTCCACCCGTAAGGGCACCGGCCCGGACGGCAACACCTACGACTACACCATCAAGGTCAACAACTACGACGTCCTCGGCCGTCCCCGTTCGGTCACCTACACCATCCCCAGTGTCGAAGGCGTGGGCACCAGCTACACCTTCGGCACCAACTACCACCTCGACGGCACCGTCCAGTCCCTGGGCATGCCGGCCGCCGGAGGCCTGACCGGTGAGGCGCTGGTCTTCACTTACGACGACTATCGGCGGCCGACCCGGTTGACCAGCAACCTGGCCACCTACGTCAACAACACCCTCTACACCCCCACCGGCAAGCCGCTGCAGTACGAGCTGGGCAACACCACCGGCAAGCGGGTCTGGCTCACCACCACCTGGCAGTACGGCACCCAGCGGCTGGCGTCCTCCCGGGTCGACCGGGAGGACATCACCGGCAGCGACCGCCACGCCGTCTACGACTACGACGACGCGGCAACATCACCTCCATCACCGACACCGCCCTGGCCGGCACTGAGATCCAGTGCTTCGGCTACGACTACCTGCGCCGCCTCACCGACGCCTGGACCCAGGCCGGTGGCGCCTGCGCCGACGACCCCGCCGACGCCACCATCGGGGGCCCTGCTCCCTACCGGTTCACCTACACCTACGACATCGCCGGCAACCGCACCCAGGAGAAGCAGTACGGCGCCGGTGCCAATGGCGGTGCACTACAGGCCACCCGCACCTACGCCTATGCCGGTGCCAGTGGCGTGGACCCGTCGGTGACCGGCCACATGCTCGGTGCCGTCACCCAGACCGGCACCAGCCCTTACAGCGGGCCCGCAGTCACCGAGACCTACAAGTACGACGCCGTCGGCAACACGGTCGAACGCAAGATCGGCAACCGTACCCAGACCTTCACCTACGGCGCAGAGAACGAGCTCACCAAGGTCGTCGACGCCGGCGCCCCCAACAGTGCCGACGACGGCACCACCACCTTCGTCTACACGGCCGATGGCGAGCGCCTCATCCGCCGTGACCCCACCGGCACCACTCTCTACCTGCCCGGCACCGAGGTCCTCATGGCCGATGGCACCACCAAGCCCATCGAGGAGCTTCAGGTGGGTGACGAAGCGGTCGCCACCGACCCCGAAACCGGTGAGACCAGGGCCAAGAAGGTCCTGGCCACCATCGCCGGCGAAGGACCTGAGGACCTTGTGGAGATCACCGTCGATGTCGACGGCCCTCGTGGAGACAAAACGGGCCTGATCGTCGCCACGGACGAGCACCCCTTCTGGGGCGACGGCTTCATCCGCCGCTGGGTCGACGCCGAGAACCTGCGGCCCGGCATGTGGCTGCGCACCAGTTCGGGCACCTACGTCCAGGTCACGGCGGTCCGCACCCGCACCAGCCCGCACCAGCGCGTCCACAACCTGACCGTCGCCGACACCCATACCTACCATGTGCCGGCCGGCGGCACCTCGGTACTGGTCCACAATGGTGGAAAGGCCGGTCGGGCGAGATTTATCTTTGGCGTGCGGTCACTGCTCCCGAGCTCAGGTACATCATGAAGAATCGATCCTGGAAGAGCCCGAACGGGGTCAAGTACTTCTCCTTTACGGAGCGTGGAGCTGCTGAATATGCGCGGAGGGCTTACCGTGACTTCCCCGAAGGGGGGCCGTATGCCATGATCCGGACCAAGGTTGAACTTGCGGATCTCCCAGAGGGGGCTCGAATGACGTACACGGCCGATGTCATTGACGGTGGCGTTGCTCTCAATGATGAGGAATTGAAGATTCTGGGGAGGCCGTCGATCATGCCGAGCATGAGCATTGATGTGGGTTGCAAATGAAGTATGTGATCGCTTCAGGGCTGGCGAGAAACTTTGAGACGTGCCGAGAGTTCTTGGGGCACATAAAGGGGCTGGAGATCAGATTCGGATCATCTCCGGAAACGGGTTGGGACTGTGATGCCGAGATCGTGTGGTTTCCGATCGCCCACGATCGCTATGGAGGATTTCCAAAAACAGGTGTCGCCCAAGTCCTGGATAACAGCCGCTTCGACGGAGCTCCGGGAATCGTCTTGGCGACGCCTCCCTTGATGAGGGGTTCCGCATCGAATGCTGATCAGGACGCCGAGGACGAGAGGCAAGTGCTGGAAATTCTACGCTCGTGTGTAGCGGCGTTCGTCGACGAGTTCGGTCGCGATGATGAATCAAAGATTCTGATCCATTTTGAGGGCTCCGGCATAGCCCGGCCGAATCTCGAGCCTACGCTGAAGGCTCTCGAAAAGTTCCTCAAAGAGGAGGGGTACGAATAAAAACCGCGTCCAGAGGTTCTCTGAACGGAAGAGTGCGCGGGCAAGTGCCAAAGGACTGAGAGGGCGCCGGATTTCACAAGGGGCGATCAGCCCTAGCCATCGGGCCGTGCCCGTTCGACGTTCTCACTGGTGGGACGGCAAGCCATGTGCCCGATCATGGAAGATGGATCCCAAGTTCACAGAAGGCAGGCAGCGCTTCGCAGGTCTTCATGGGCCGAGCGGTGGTGGCGCAGGAGGCGGCCGACGCCCCGTAGCTGTCCGCTGGCGGGTCGGCGCAGTGAGGTTTTCTCAGCGAAATTGAACGGGACACACCAGGGCAAAACATGCATCAGGGATGTTGAACGTGTTGGAGGGACGCTGCGCCATCGCCCTCTGAAAGCCACAAAGCCCCTGGCAGGAGCTCTCTTTACCACCAGAACGAGCCACTGCCCACAGGCTTTGCGTTGGTTCCCGATCATGCCATGCTCGACGCCTCCCGTCCCGTGGTTGAGCACCAGGCCCGGTTGCCGGCCGCTCGCCGTCGGATCGGCACCCCACGCGGTTCCCGGGGCTTGGGCCCGTTCTGCCAGGCCATGCCGGTGGCGCGTCGGCTTCCGGCATGGCACCGACGTGCCCGCCCCGACCCGCGATGCCGGCATCTGGCAGGCCACCGGCTACCGGCCTCTGCATGAAGGCATCACCGTCTCTCCAGGCGGGTGCCCACCTTGCATCAGGTCTTGGCCCACTGCCGCAAGGCAGGGCTTCGGCCCGTGACCTTGGATGGGATGCTCAGCTTCTGTGACCGGGCCACTGGCACCACCGAGGACGGTAACGACCTGCGATGCCCGGGGCAGGGCCCACCGTTGTGCGGGCAATGCTTCTGTTCCTTGCCGCTCCGGACGGCATCCCATTGAGGGTTTGCGATGTCGAACGCGGCAGCGCACACGATGTGTACACCGCCCGCCTCCACGCTTTGCCGGCGTTGTATCCGGCTGCCGCGGCGGGGCTGGTGGCATTGGCCGGTGTGGGCTATGTGGGGGCCGGGATCGGCATCCGCACTCCACGCCGCCCGCGTCCGACATTTCCAGCTCGTTGAATGCCGGCATTCGTGTTTATAACCGATTGGTGCGGAGCCTGCGCGTCCTGGAGGACCGCGCCGCCACGCGGCTCAAGCAGCGCCGGCGGGCTCTGCGTCATGTCACCTTGAGCCCTGGCCGGATCGGCGTCATCGTCCAAGCCGCGCTGGTGCTGAACAACGTCTGGCGGCGACTTTCGTTGAGAAAACCTCATTGCGGCCTGGGATGAACCACGTGCTGGTCGTGCAGCCGGACGGGACGATCATGAACGGGAACACCAGGGTCGCGGTTCTGCGGTCCCGTGGACACGATGTCGGCTTCTTGCCTCGCATGACCTATGACAAAGGAAATCGATGGTGAGCGAAGATTTTTGGGGCATGTGGCAATGAATGTCAGGGAAAAGTTTCTGGAGATTCTGGGATCAGAGTCCAGGGGAACTTTCTTGGTGTCCTTGGGGAATCATCTCGGAATTTCGATGCGCGATATCCTCAGGGAGGGAGGTTCAGGTGATTTGCGGCAGGCTCGAGCCTGCAATGAAATAATGATCGCCATTTGGTCTCAGGTGGGGGCGACGATTGGTGGGAGCGCGGCCGGCTATCCGGACTCGGAGTTCCTCTCGATTTTGATCGAGAAGGCGGATATGGGAAATGCGCGGCACCATCTTCGCAATGCGATCGAAGGTGCCCTCCTAGTGGTGGAGAGCGCCGAAGGGGCGCAGTAGGCATCGCTGGACTTGTGGAGTCAAGTGCTGAGGCGAGGCGCTCTCGGTGGGAAGTCCGCCGGTCATGAAGTGGAAGGTGGCCGACTCGGTCGGGAGTGCTCGGCATTCGGTCTGAGCCCGTGTGGCTGAGGCTCTGCTCGCGGCAGCAGGCTGGAACCGGCTGCGAGGTGGGGGCCGAGGACCTGCAGCTATCTGCTGGCGGGTCAGCGCGGTGAAACCGCCGGCCGTAGGGGCGGGGGACGAACCGAGGCGATGCTTAAAGCGGCGGCGTAGCCGAGGACGCAGGCGGTGACCGCCATCGACCTGGGCCTTGGTAAATACGGAATGCTTTTGCACCAGGCGAGCAGGCGGATGTCGGCGACGGCCGGCTAAGACGGTGTACTGATACTTCGCCGCCTGGCGGGACGAGGGAAGTCCACCGAGCCGAACGGCCTGCTGCGCCGTCTCGCGCTCTGCCGAGGGCCGCAAGCGCGGCATCGCCACCGACGCCCTCGGCCTGCTGCCGGCTATCACCATCACCGCCGCGAGCGTGCAGGACCCCCATTGCCGGCACCCGCCTGTTCGGCCACGTTCGCACGGAGCATCCCACTGCCCGCAAGCCCGGGCCGGTGGCGGCCATCTCTCGCGCTTCATCGAGCACGCCGCCACCCTGGGCATCGACGCCCAGACCGTCCCCTGCGATCTCGCCGCCAAAGGTTTCACCGTGCCGCCCCGACGCCGGGTGGTCGAGCGAACCTTCGGCCATCTCATGCACCATCGCCGACCGGCCCGCGACTACGAAGCTCTGCCCGCCACCTCCGAAGCCATGATCCGCCTCGCCATGACCGGGCACCATGACCCGTCGCCTCACCGGCGAGAACACCTTGAACCGGCATGAAACCTCGCAAGAAGTGACTTGTTGGGTCTCATGAGCTCAAATGCCCATTCAGGCGGCCTGGCCGGGCTCGGGGCGCCCACTGCCGTGCCATCGCAAGTCACGGCCTCTTCTCCGGCCGGGGCGTACCCGTGCCGAGCCGCGGAAAAGGCGCACAGGAAAGGTTCGCTCCGCGTCGTCATCTCTGAAGTGGCCTGCTGTTTCCCACGGCGGCTGGGACTTCACTGCACCACAGGCAGGTGTTCTGGCGAAAATCCGGATCCAAGGCGCTGAGCGGGCGGCTGGAAGAAAGCGCCCGGAACGCCGTTCTGCTCGGGTGCATGGTGCGGCGTGGGCGCGGTGTATGCTCCTGCGGTGAATCGCGTATCGATCTTGGTCGCTTGGCTCGCCCTGTCCTTGTTCTCCCTGATCGGATGCTCCGGGAGTGACTCCTCATCGGGGGAGGCGCGGGCCGGTGCTTCCGCCGCGAAGGCGTCGCCGCGGTCGTCCGCCCCGGTGCAGACCGGCTATGCGCGGCGGACCGTGAAAGACT
>Ga0207873_1004028_pt1 | contig 10053 bp, 6 predicted proteins | sample BGWIniCompost_FD_187373 | JGI IMG/M metagenome (GOLD analysis project Ga0207873, IMG submission 187373) | Cellulose adapted compost microbial communities from Newby Island Compost Facility, Milpitas, CA, USA - BGW Initial Compost (SPAdes)... ... | reverse complement strand
CGGGCGCCGGGGGGCCCGCCAAGGGACCGGGCAGGCCCCGCGAGGCGCCCGCCCCCTGGATGCTCGTCGTGTCCATCAGCCCTGCAGCGTGTCGAACAGGGAGACGTCCACCACCGGGACCTCGATACGGGTCGTGATCACCCCGACCCCGAACTGCTCGCACAGGCGCGCCAGCTCCAGCCCGTCGGTGAGGGTCACCGGAGCCGCGCCGGGCACCGCCGCCTCCTCCCGGGCGCCGCTCAGGACCTGCCCGGTGGTGATGAGCCAGCCCTGGGTGGCCGGACCGTAGTGGTGCAGGGCGCCGCGCAGCTCCGTCACGCGCTCCCGCCCGATGTCCTTCCCGTCGCGACGGATCAGGATGGCCACGGGGATGGCGCCGGTCGCGCCGCGCACCACCCCTTGCAGGTGCAGCTCGGCGCCGTGGGTACCCGGCCGCCGCACGGGCGCGATGTCCTGCACCCCGGCCTGCTCGAGCACGACGACCAGCAGCTCGCCGAGCCCCTTCTGAGAGAGCCCACGCAGAGCGTCGAGGAGCGCGCGGCGGGTCATCTCGCGGAGCTTGGCGACCTGCGTCTCCACGACGCGCTGCTGCGCCTCGGCGCGCCGATCGCGGCTCCACTCCGCCAACGCCACGCGACCGCCGCCGATGCGGAACCGCGGCACGCGGCCCTCTCGCTCCGCACGGAGGTTGTCCGCCGCCACGGCCGCGGCCACCGCGCCCGCCGTCAGGCTGAGCTCCCCGTTCCCGCGCAGCTTACGGCGCACTGCGTCCGCCACGTTCTGGAGCGACACCGGGCCACGGCTCCGGTCGAAGCCCGACAGGGCCCGGGCCACGTTGTCCGCCAAGCTCCGCCCAAGCTCGGCGGGGGTTCCCTCGAGATCGGCCTCCCGCTCACCGCGGTCACGCTCACCGCGGTCGCGCTCGCCGCGGTCACGCTCGCCGCGGTCACGCTCGCTGCGGTCACGGTCACGGTCCCGCTCGGCGCGGGCGGGGCGCTGGGAAGGCTCGGCTGCTGCCGGAGCTTGCTCGTCGTCCTCCTCCGCCTCCACCCCGAGATCCCCCAGATCCGCGGGCGCGTCGGAGAGGGTGTAGCTGGGCAGATCGTCCTCGACCTCGCCCAGCTCGTCCTCCCGCTTGCCTCGCCCACGGCGGCGCCGTCGGCGACGCCGACCGTCGCGCTTGGAGTCGCCGTCCCCGTCGACCTCCGCGTCCACCTCTTCTTCGGGCACGCCGAAGATGGGCTGATCGTCGTCCTCCTCCTGCTCGAACAGCTCCGTGGCCGCCGCCGACAGGGCCGCGCGATGGCGCTCCTCGTCGTCCGTGGGCTCGGCGACTTCTCCGAGCTCTTTGTGAGAGGCGACGGACCGCGGGCTCGGCGGGCGAGCGCCGTTCTCGACGACGTCTTCGGTCTCCGCGTCCTCCGTCGCCTGCTTCTCGGCTTCCTGGGTCGAGCGCTCGGCGGCGAGCTGCAAGGCCGGCGTGCGATCCGCGAGCCCCTTCTCGATCGTCGCCTCGTCCCACTCACGAAGAGCAAACACCCCGGGCTTGATGCGCACGAGGGGGTTCTCCTTGTCCCCCTTCTTCACCAGCGCCGCCAGGCGGGCACCCATGGTGACCTCCGGGCTCTTGCCTACGTGGCTGAGCAGGTTACGCTCGATCGCTACGTCCGTGATTTCCTTGTAATGGAGGGGCTTGCCTACGAGGCGCAGGACTTGCGCCGCCGCTTCGGTGAAGGTCATTCAGTTTTCTTTCATCAGGGGAGAACCGTCGTTCTCACGTCCTCAGCCCGACGCTCCTGGAAGGCCTCGTTGCCTCCACCACCGGCAGCGCCGAACGCACGGCGCGCGTCTTACCACGCCCCCCAAAGGGGAACCAATCGCTTCGACGCAGAAAGCACCTCCCGGACGCGCCCGACGTCGCCGACGCCAACCGCCCAAAACTGCTCGTGATTGTCTGACCCGAGCGGGCGCGACGTCGGGGCCGTTCGGTGGGGAGCGCCCGCAGGTCTATACTGCTCCGGTGACCCGGGAAGCCCTCTACGAGGAGCTCTGCCGCCTGCTCGAAGCGGCCGGGGTCGAGGTCCGCGTCGAACCATTTCAGCGTCCCTCCGACCGCAGCGGCGGCTTGTGTCGCCTCAAGGGACATCACCTGGTGCTCCTCGACGCAGGCGCGAGCCCGGCGCAGCGCGCCCGCGCCCTGATCGAGGTGGTGGAGCGCATCGGCCTCCCCGCCCTGGGCCTCAGCGGGGCGGCCCTCAGCGCCGACCTGCTCCGCCAGCTGAACCGACGGGGCCGCATGCCCTGGCCCCACCCTCGGGAGGCGCCCGGCCTGGCGCGCTGTGAGCCGCCGCCCCCGTGGCACGGCAAGACGACGGGCCGCGGCAAGTAGAGCCTGTGCTAGACCCGCGCCGTGTTGGTCGAATCCCAGGTCCCCCTCGCGCCCCTCTCCACCCTCGGCGTGGGGGGCCCCGCCCAATATCTCGTCACCGCGACGACGGAGGCGGAGGTCGTCGACGCCCTCCGCTGGGCCCACGAGCGTGAGCTCCCGGTCCACGTGCTCGGCGGCGGCAGCAACCTGGTCATCAGCGACTCCGGCGTCCGGGGGCTGGTCCTCCGCATCGCCCTCCGCGGGCTCACCCGGGTCCGAGCGGGCGCGGGGCTCTGCTCCTTCAGCGTCGCCGCCGGCGAGCCCTGGGACGACCTCGTCGCCCAGACCGTCGAGGCGAACTGTCAGGGCCTCGAGTGCCTGAGCGGGATCCCGGGGCTGGCCGGCGCGACGCCCATTCAGAACGTGGGCGCCTACGGCCAGGAGGTCTCGGAGACCATCGAGCGGGTCCGCGTGCTCGACCGCCACGGGCTCACGGTGTCCGAGCTCCCCGCCGCCGACTGCGGCTTCGGCTACCGCGACAGCCTGTTCAAGAGCCGGTGGCCGGAGCGTTACGTCGTGCTCGGTGTGACCTTCCGCCTGCGCGAGGGCGCGCCGGCCCAGCTCGCCTACGGGGAGCTCGCGCGCCACTTCGACGTCCCTCCCCGCACGGCTGGGCCCGACACCGCGCCCACCGACACCGCGCCCGCCACCGCAGCGCCCGACACCGCGCCCAGCGCGGGCCCGTCCCTGCGCCAGGTGCGCGCCGCCGTGCTGGAGCTCCGCAAGCGCAAGTCGATGGTCCTCGACGCCAGCGACCCGAACCGACGCAGCTGCGGCTCGTTCTTCGTGAACGCCCTCGTCCACGCGGAGGACGTCGCCCGCGTCGCGGCCGTCGCGGGAGCCCCTCCCCCAGCGTTCCCCCAACCCGATGGACGGCTGAAGGTCCCCTCCGCGTGGCTCATCGAGCGCGCCGGACTCCCCCGGGGGACGCGGCTCGGCCCCGTCGGCCTGTCGAGCCGGCACACCCTCGCCCTCGTCGCCCACGACGGCGCCACGGCGCGGGACGTGCTCCGCTTCGCTCACCACGTGCGCCAGCGCGTCTGGGAGCGCTTCGGGATCCGCCTCGTCCCCGAGCCGGACTTCTGGGGCTTCGAGGAGACCGAAGCCCGCCTGCCCGTGCTCGCCGCTCAGGCGCCCCTCGCGACGCCGTAAATCGCCTGCCCGTGCTCGCCGCTCAGGCCCCGGCCACGACGCCGTAGATCGCCTCGATCGCGTCGTCGAGCTTGGCGACCTCCGTGCCCCCGGCCTGGGCCATGTCCGGGCGCCCTCCGCCCGACCCGCCCACCTGCGCCGCGATGGGGCGGATCAGCTCGCCCGCCTTGAAGCGCTCCGTGAGGCTCTTGGAGACTGTGGCGACGAGCTGCGCCTTGCCCTCGCTGGCCGAACCCACGAGCACCACGCTCTCACCGAGCTTGTCGCGCAGCTGCTCCGCCAGCTCCCGCAGGGCGCCGCGATCCGTGACCTCCGTCCGGAGCCCCAGGACCTTGACCCCCGCCACCTCGCGCGCCTGGGCCACCAGGGCGTCGATCCCTCCGGAGCCGCCGCCGCTGAGCAGCTTCCGCTGCAGCGCCTCCACCTCCTTCTCCAGGGTGCGCTGGCGCTCCATCAAGCGGGCGATCTTTTCCGTGAGCTCTTCGGGAGTGGTCTTGGCCACCCGCGCCGCCTCCGCGACGGTCGCCTCCAGATCGTGCACGTAGGCGAGCGACCCCTCACCCGTCGAGGCCAGGATGCGCCGCACGCCTGCGCCGACGCTCTGTTCGCTGACGATCTTGAAGAGGCCGATGTCGCCCGTCGCGCGCGCGTGCACGCCGCCGCACAGCTCCGTGGACGGCCCGATGGTGAGCATGCGCACCACGTCGCCGTACTTCTCCTCGAAGATCATGGTGGCGCCGCGGCTGCGCGCCTGCTCCATCGTCAGCACCTCGGTGCGGATGGGCGTGTTCTGCAGGATGGCCTCGTTCACGAGCTGCTCGACGCGCTCGATCTCCTCGGGCGTGAGCGGGTGGTTGTGGGTGAAGTCGAAGCGGAGCCGGTCCGGCCCGACGAGGGAGCCCTTCTGCTGCGCGTGGGGGCCCAGCACCTGCCGGAGCGCCCAGTGCACGAGGTGCGTCGCCGAGTGGTTGCGGCGAGTCCGCTCCCGGCGCGCCACGTCCACCGACAGCTTCGCGTCCTGGCCGACCGCCACGGTCCCGGAGCTGACCTCGCCCCGGTGCACCACGATCCCTCCGACGGGCTTGAGGGTGTCGGTGATCGTCACCCGGGCCGCGCTCCCTCCGGCGTCGCCGCCCACCTCGATCACGCCCTGGTCGCCGATCTGACCGCCGGACGCCCCATAGAAGGGCGTGCGCTCCACGACGAGCTCCACCGAGTCCCCCTCGCTGGCGCTCTCGACGAGCTCCCCGGCGCGGACGATGGCGACGATGCGCGACTCGTCCACGTCTCGCTCGTAGCCCGTGAAGCGCACCTCGCCCCCGGGGACGCGCTCGAGCGCCTCCCGGTACACGGCCTCGACGGCCTGCTCCACACCCGTGAACTTCGAGCGCTTGCGGGCCTCCTCCAGAGCGGCCTCGTAGCCCGCCATGTCGACGGTGAGCCCACGCTCCTTGCAGATCACCTCCGTCAGATCGACGGGGAAGCCGTAGGTGTCGTAGAGCTGGAACGCGTCGCGGCCGTCGAGCTGCTCGGAGCCGGCGCTCGCGAGCTTGTCGAAGCGCTCCTCCAGCAACGACAGGCCGCGCTCGATCGTCTGGCGGAAGCGCACCTCCTCCGCCTCGGTCACGCTGGCGATGAGATCGGCCCGCTCCCGCAGCTCGGGGTACTGCTGCCCCATCGTCTCCACGACCCGCGCCGCCACCCGGTGCAGGAAGGGCTCCGCGATGCCGAGCCGGTGACCGTGTCGCACCGCCCGGCGCATCACGCGGCGCAGCACGTACTCGCGCCCGGTGCTGTCCGGCATCACCCCTTCGGCGATGAGGAACGCCGTCGTGCGCGCGTGGTCGGCGATGACCCGCATGCTCACGTCGTCCGGGGCCATGCTGGCGCCGTAGGCCTTGCCCGAGATTTCGGCGGTGGTGTCCACCAGCGTGCGCAGCAGATCGACCTCGTAGTTGCTGGTCTTGCCCTGCACGACGCTCGCCAGCCGCTCGAGGCCGGCGCCCGTGTCGATGCTCGGCTTCGGCAGCTCCCGGAGCTCCGCGCGGCCGTCCACCAGCAGGCGCTCGAACTGCATGAAGACCAGGTTCCAGATCTCCATCCAGCCATGGCCCTCGGCGGTCTGCTCCTCGCCGAAGCGCGACAGATCCACGTCGGGGCCGTTGTAGAAATAGATCTCGCTGCAAGGACCGCAGGGGCCGGTCTCGCCCATCTGCCAGAAGTTGTCGTCCATGCCGAGGCCGACGACGCGGTCCTCACCGAAGCCGGTCACCTTCTTCCACAGATCCCGGGCCTGCTCGTCCGCGCCCGCGACCCCCTCCTCCCCCTTGAAATAGGTGAAGACGAGGCGCTCCGGCGGCAGCCCCAGGTCCTTGGTGAGGAAGTCCCACGCGAAGACGATCGCCTCCTCCTTGAAGTAGTCGCCGAAGCTGAAGTTCCCGAGCATCTCGAAGAACGTCTGGTGCCGCGGCGAGGGCCCCACCTCCTCCAGATCGTTGTGCTTGCCGCTGATGCGGATGCACTTCTGGCTCGAGGCCGCCCGCGTGTAGGGCCGCGACTCCTTCCCGGTGAACACGTCCTTGAACTGGACCATCCCCGCGTTGTTGAACATCAGGGTCGGGTCGTTGGCGGGCAGCAGGGAGGCGCTGGGCACGACCTCGTGGCCGTTACGGCGGAAGAACTCGAGGAACGCTTGGCGGAGCTCGGAGGTGGTCTTGCTCATGGCGATTGCCCCGCCCTCCTAGCACGCCTTGGACTCATCGGTCATAGGCGCCGGACGTCAGCTCCAGGTAGAGCTGCTCATAACGCGCCGCCACGCGCGGCGCCGCGAAATGGCTCTCCGCCGCCTGCTTGCCCCGCGCGCCGAGCTCGGCGCCGCGCCCCTCCAGGAGCCCCGTCGCCGCGTCGAGCCAGGCGCCCTCGTCCCCCGGCAAGAGCTCGGCCCCCGCGAGGTCCCGCAGGGGTCCCTCGTCGAGGGCGAGGACGGGGACGCCCAGGGCCATCGACTCCAGGAGCACGATGGGCAGATCGACCTTCCCCCAGAGATCGTCCACGGGGAACAACACCCCCGCGGCGCCCTGGATGAGCGCCAGGATGTCGCCGAGGTGCTTCGAGAAGCGCACCTTGCCGGGGTCGAGGCGGGCCGCCAACCCGCGGGCGATCTCGTCGGCGCGGGGCGTCTTCTGACGATAGGCGAACACGACGCGCGCTCGGGGCTCCCGCTCCGTCAGGGGCGCCACGAGCCGGGCCACCCGCTCCGCCCCGGAGCTGACCTCCAGATCCCCCGGATACACGAACACCGGGGCGTCCTCTTCGAGCTGCAGGGACCGCCGCACCTGGGCCACCGCCTCCGGGCTCCGGCGCTCGATGGTCGGCACCGGCGGCGGGATCACCTCCAGCCGCGGCGCGCTCCCCCCGTCGGGGTACCCGGCCCGGAGCCGCTCCGCGGTCCAGCGGCTCTGGGCGACGACCACGTCTCCGAACAGGAGCTTCTCGGGGCGGTTCATGTCCCGGGGCGGCGAGGCCACCGTCTGCACGACGGGGGTCCGCCGGAGCGTGCGCAGCACCCGCCCCACTGCGCTCGATCTGGGGTTCGGCGCGAACACGAAATGCCACACGTCCGCCCGCGATCGCGCCCCCACCCAGAGCGCGGCCCGCAGGTTCTCCCGCAAGCTCGGCGTGAAATGACCAGAGCTCGCGTACACCGGGGCGACCTCCCAGGCCGGCGCGCCCCCCGACCCGAGCGGCGCCGTCGCCCCGGCCGTCGCCATGACGACGGGGTGGACCGCGTCGAGGTGCGACGCGATGTCTCGGACCAGACACTTCGTACCATCGTGGAACGGCGCCACGATGGGCTTCGACACGAACAAGACCCGCGGCTTCACGAGGCGCACACTGGCTGACATCCCTCGCCGACACCAGAGGTCACGACCTCCGGGCCGTCCCGAGACGCAACCACCGCGACGTCTCCGCGCCGGCTCCGTCCCGGAGGTCGACCAAACCTCTCACCATGAGCATTTTTCAAGACCGACGCTCCTCGCGCACCGGTCAGTCGGCACAGGGTGCGAGCGCAAACTACAAATCGTCCGCTCCGCTAGAGGCACACCGGAAAACCGACCACTTGACCATTGTCGCGTCGCGGCGACGGGAACGAAGATGGAAGGATGGGGTTCTCGATCGGATTACGACGTGCTTTTGCGCTGGTCTCCCTCCTGTTCGTGCCCTTCGCCTGTGGCGGCGGAGCGAAGGTCGACGGGGAAGGCTCGGGCGGTGGCGGAGGTGGCGACGACTCCGCCTGCCGTGAGCTCTTCGGCAAGGCGTGCGGGCGCGCCTGCGACGACGACACCCCTTGCGAAGACGGCATGCATTGCCGCGCCGACAAGTGTCACGCGGAGTGCGGTGAGGGCTTCCCCTGCAGCGGCGGGCGGACCTGCTCGAGCTCTGGAGAGTGCCTCGGCCTCAACCCCGCGCCGCCGGACGAGTGTGAGCCCCAGACGTGCGCCGAGGCCGGCTTCGCCTGCGGCATGATGGTCGACGAGTGCGGCAACGTCGTGGACTGCGCCGAGGAGGGCCTCACCTGCGCGGCGAACGAGGTGTGCAGCGGCAACCCGACCGAGTGCAAGGAAGCCTCGGGCTTCGCGGACTGTGAGGTCTGCTCGCACATCCCCGACTGCAGCGACGAGGATCAGGTGACGGTGCTCCGCGGGCGCGTGGTGAGCCCGGGCCGCGACGACGACGACACCGCGAACCAGGTCGGCATCCCCAACGCCGTGGTCTACCTGCTGCGCACCACCGACGTCGGCGATCTCCCGGCGATCCCCCGGGGCCTCCCCGACGGCGACGGCCAGAGCTGCGATCGCTGCGACGATCAGGAGTTCGGGCCGCTCCTCGTGGGCGCCGTCTCGGACGCGAGCGGCTACTTCGAACTCGAGGAGTACGTGCCCGTCGACACGGAGCTGCTCCTGGTGGTGAAGGCCGGCAAGTTCCGGCGCGCCGCGAAGATCACCGTGCCCGCGAGCGACGCGTGCAAGACCAGCGAGCTGCCCACCGCGCTCCCCGGCAACCCGGCGCGCCTGCCTCGGGATCTGGACGACGGCTTGGCGGTGAACATCCCGCACATGGCCGTGTCGACCGGACGCATCGACGCGATGGAGTGCGTCTTCCACAAGATGGGCCTCTCCGCGGACGTGTTCGGCGGGCCCGGCACGGACAAGCCCGTGCACATCTATCATGGCGCCAGCTCCAGCGATCGCCCGGCGGGCGGCGCCTGGCCCGCGGACGACACGAGCGCGAGCTGCGCCGCCTGCGACGCGTGCTCCAACGGGACGGGGAGCAACGCGTGCCGCGCGGAGCACTGTGGGGGCGGCTCCCAGGCGGACAAGTTCGCCTTCCTGTCGGAGAACTGCGTCGCCCGCAGCTGCCGGAGCTGCAGCGCGTGTGGCACAGGCAACACCACCTCGGCGCAGAACTGCCGCGCGGCGAACTGCGGCGGGTCCTCCACCGCCGCGAGGAACGACTTCCTGGACAGCCAGTGCCGCCCCTACCTGGACACTCGCTTCCTCGAGGACGCGTCGGTGATCGGGAGCTACGACATGGTCGTCCTCGATTGCCAAGGCACCAACTACGACTCCGGCGGCAGTCGACGCGACGCCCACGGAGACCACGTGCGCCACTACGTGAACCGCGGCGGCCGGATGTTCGCGAGCCACCTCGCCCACACCTGGCTCTACGCGAACGGTGACGTGCCCTACTCCGAGAGCGATCCCCTGAGCACGGGCCTGGCCGACACCGCCTCCTGGGAGCCAACGTACAGCTCGACGCCCAGCTCGGGCACCGGTCAGGTGACCCTCCCGGGCTACTGGGAGGACGGCGTGAGCGACTGGACCCCAGAGAACGCGAGCCCCCGCATCGAGTCCTTCGCCGAATGGCTCGACAGCGAGGGCATCACCGGCGCCGACCAAGACCACAAGTTCTCTCTCACGGATCCGCGCAGCATGTGCATCGAGCCCGGAGAGCACACAGAGGTCTTCGTCGACGGCGTGGACAGCATGAACGCCATCGCCAACCGCGTGCAGCAGTTCTCCTTCAACACGCCCTACGGCGCCCCCGAGGCGGCCGCCTGCGGACGCGTCGCCTACAGCGGCTTCCACGTCGTGGCGGGCGGAGGCGGCTCGAACCCCTTCGAGCACGTGCTCTTCCCGGAGCACTGTGGCGGCGACCTCTCGGATCAGGAGAAGGTGCTCCTCTACATGCTGTTCGACCTGGGCGCCTGCGTGGGCTCGGAGCCCCCGATGATCCCGTGCGTACCCGCCACGTGCCCCTCGGACGCCTGCGGCTTCATGCCCGACGGCTGCGGCGGCGTGGTGGACTGCGGCGCCTGCGTCCCCACCCCCGTGAAGTAACCCCACCCCGTCCACCCTCCCCCGCGGCCCTCGCCCCCCTTCGGCGAGGGCCGCACCCATTTCGGAACCTCC
>Ga0207873_1004027_pt1 | contig 10054 bp, 10 predicted proteins | sample BGWIniCompost_FD_187373 | JGI IMG/M metagenome (GOLD analysis project Ga0207873, IMG submission 187373) | Cellulose adapted compost microbial communities from Newby Island Compost Facility, Milpitas, CA, USA - BGW Initial Compost (SPAdes)... ... | reverse complement strand
GCGGGCGGTATCGAGCGAGTCCTCGACGAGGATCGTCGCCAGCACCGGGTCAGTGCGCCCGAGGGTGAGGCGCTCCATGTCCGCCAGGAACGCCGAAGCAGGGTAGGGGGGCACATCTGTGCGCGGCAGCCGCTCGTCCGACGGATCGGCGAGGAGGGCGACGAGGTCATCCTGGCTGTCGAAAGCGATGCGGAAGGCCCCGGCCGTGAAGTAGCTGTTCCCACCGACCCAGTCCTCGGGCCCTTTCTCGAGCATGAGCACGCGGGCGCCGTGATCGCGCGCCGCGTGGGCGGCGCAGAAGGCGGCGTTGCCGGTGCCCACGACCACCACATCGACCACGTCGTTGCCCATCCGCACGATCCTTCTCCTCTCGTCGATCGAGCCGCGCCTGCCGCGGGGAACGGTCCCATGGGAATGGTCCCATACTGTATGCCACTGGTCGCCCGGATACGCTACAGTGACGGCACCATCACCGGCGGTGGGGCGGAACGTCGCTCCTTTGCTGGGGGCTGCCGGGTCGGTATAATCCACCCGATTCCCCGTGAATGCTCGCGGGGTCACGGCTGATGTGTGCCGTGAACGTTTGTAGCAGCCTTTCTGCGCTGTTGCCTGCACCGGATGGCAACGGTCCGGTGGCTTGGCCAGCGTAAGCCCGGAGAAAGGGGGTCTCGTTGCCCACGTTTGAACCACTTCCGCGACCATACGAGTTGATGGTGCTGATCAGCCCCGAGGTGACCGATGAGGCGCTCACCGCGGAGGTGGACGGAATCAGCGCCCTGATCGCACAGCACGGCGGTGAGGTGACCCACGTCAAGCGGGATACGCCGTGGGGGCGCCGACGGCTCGCATACCCGATCAACAAGTTCCGGGATGCGACCTACGTGCTGTATCACTTCAACTGTGCCCCGTCGCGGATCATCGAGATCGAGCGCGACCTGAAGTTGAACGAGCGGGTCATCCGGTATCTTCTGATTCGCCAGGAGGGGGCTCCCGCCGCGCCGGAGGCTCCTGCGGAGTCGGAAGCTGTCGAAGCAGCGGAGTGACCGGCTCCTAGCTGAAGGAGCAGCGGCATGTTCCAGGGACTCAACCGGATTCAGATCATCGGGAACCTCGGCCGCGACCCGGAGATGCGCTACACCCCGGGTGGGTCACCGGTCACGAACTTCTCCGTGGCAGTCAACCGACGCCGGCGGGGGCAGGACGACCAGTGGGTGGACGAGACCGACTGGTTCACCGTGGTCTGCTGGGAGCGGCTGGCAGAGCAGGTCGACAATATGGCGACCAGGGGATTCCTGACCAAGGGGACCAAGGTCTACGTCGAGGGTCGCCTGCAGGTCCGCCGCTACGCCGGCAACGACGGCATGGAGCGCACGGCGGTTGAGATCGTTGCCAACCGGATCCTGATCCTCTCCAGCCGCGGAGAGGGGATGCCCGTCGAGCGGGGCATCCCGGCTGAGCAGGCCGGCGGGCCCGACTTCGGCCCGCCCGAGGACGATTTCGACGACGTACCTTTCTAGGCACCTCGACGGCACTCCCGGTACGTCGGATCAGATGCACGACATAGACGACGATCGATCGAGGAAGGACAAGAATGGCTGAGGAGCAGCAGGAGCAGCAGGAACAGCAGACGGCGCAGCAGACAGAGGAGCAGCCGAGCGTCCAGGCCGCCGCGCAGCAGACTGAGGAGCAGGCGGGTGGTCAGACGGCCGCGCGCCAGGAGGCACGGACTGAGACGGCGCGGCGCCGGCGCTTCGGCGGCGGCGGACGCTACTACCCGCGCCGCAAGGTGTGCGGCTTCTGCATGGATGGTATCGGCGAGGTGGACTACAAGGATATCGGCCGCCTGCGGCGCTACATCTCCGAACGCGGCAAGATCGAGCCCCGGCGCCAGACGGGGACCTGCGCCAAGCACCAGCGCTCGCTCGCGGTGGCGATCAAGCGGGCGCGTCACGTCGCGTTGCTTCCGTTCACGCAGTAGCTCCGAGCGGGCCAGCCGCGCGGGAGAGTTCCCGCGCGGCTGATTGCCGCGCCGCATCCACGCCGGGTGCGTCCGGCCCGTATCCCGGCGTCCGGGGTCGCGTGCGGCCGGGGACGCTGGTGTCGCGGGAGATTCGCCGGGTGTCGGAGACGAAAGCAGCCTCATGAGAGATCAGTTGCGACAGTGGATTGGGTTCGGCCGCTCACGATCCGCCACCTCCGAGCAGCGGTGGGTGTCACGCCGTGAGCGCGAAGCGTACCGCCAGCGCATGGTGATCCTCGGCGTCGTGGTGGCGGGTGTCCTGCTTGTCGGCATCCTGGCGGCCGGTGCGATCTACCAGTACCTCTATCTCCCGAACCAAACGCTGGCGAGCGTCAACGGCGTGGAGATCAAGCGCGCCGACTACTGGAAGATGCGCAAGCTGGAGCTGTTGAACCAGATCCAGCAGTACGTCCAGATCGCGCAGTTCAGCCAGGGCGAGCAGGCCGTTCAGTACCAGCAGCTCGCCGAACAGGCGCAGGCACGGTTGCGGACCGTCGAGAGCGACCCGGTTGAGAGCACCACTGTTAGCCAGATGGTGGACGACCAGGTGGTGCTGCAGCGGCTCGAAACCCTCGGCCTCAGCGTCACCGACGCCGACGTCGAGCAGACGATGGAGCAGTTCTTCTCCCCCGAGCCTTCTGCAAGCCCGACTCCGACGCTGGGCGTGGATCCCACGGCTGCGGCGTGGGCTACGGCCACCGCCGAGGCACAGGTGACGCCGACGCCGGAGTCGACACCGGAGGCTACCCCGGAAGCGACGGAGGAGGCGGAAAGCGCCACCCCGGCAGCGAGCCCGACTGCGGACGGTGAGGACGAGGAGAGCAGCGCCGCTTCTCCTGAGGCAGCGGAGGACGCCACTCCGGAGGCGACGCCCGAGGGTACTCCGGAGCCGACCCCGACGCTAAGCCCGGACCAGGTGCAGGCGACCGCGACGGCGACGTTCCAGCAGTACAAGCGGAATGTGCTGGACGAGGCCGGGATGAGCGAAGAGGATTTCCGGCGTCTCGTCGTCCTGCCCGAGGCGGCGCGCCAGAAGGTGGTGTACGCGCTCCAGGAGAAGATCCCCACCCGTGCCGAGCAGGTGCACGCGGCGCACATCCTGGTGGCCACCGAGGACGCTGCCAAGGCGATCGAGGAACAACTGCGGCAGGGAGCCGACTTCGCCGAGCTGGCCAAGGAGCAGAGCGCGGACTCTGCCACCGCAGTGAACGGGGGCGATCTGGGCTGGTTCCCGCGCGGGCTGATGGTTGAGCCTTTCGAGGAAGTTGCCTTCAGCCTGGAGCCGGGCGAGATCAGCGCGCCGGTGCAGACCCAGTTCGGCTGGCACATCATCACGGTGTTCGAAAAGGAAGCCGACCGCCCAGTGGACGTGGAGACGCTTCAGACGCTGCGTAACCAGCAGTTCTCCAAGTGGCTGGAGGAGCAGCGCGCGGCGGTGACGATCCGCTGGGAGATTCCGGCCCCGGCGCCGACGCCTGAGCCGTCAGAGTTCGTGCCGCCGCCGGATGCGCCACCGACGCCGACGCCGACGCCCTCGCCCACGCCGACACTCCCGCCATCGGCGACGCCAGGCACGGACGAGGCCACGCCGGAGCCGACGGAGGCACCCTAATCGCGCCAGCGCCGGGACGGCGGCGGGCGCGGCCCGGAGCGAGAGGGGGACGAGCGTGACCGCCGCTGCTGCACGAACTCTGGCCCGGTTTCGTGATCCCGGCCGTCCCGGCGAGGGCCAACGTCGCCGCCGCACCCGTTGCTCGGCGCCAGCCGGGCGACGGGTGTAAGACGGTAGGGCGGTAGGGGACGATGTCCAGGACACCTGTGGACGCCACCCTGGGCCGCTGGAGGGCCGCCGCTTCCCCCGGCGGCCTGATCGGCATCCTGATCATCATCCTCAGCGTGCTGGGCGCCGGGGGTGCGATCCTGGTGCTGGCGGGGGTCGCCAGTGTGCCTCTTCCCACTCCGGTCATTGGGGTGGCGGCGGTGCTCTTCACCGTCGTAGCAGTGGGTGCGGCGTACCTGGTGTACGGGTACACCACGATCGGCTACGCGTTCGGCGACGACGTCCTCGAGATCCGGTGGGCAGGTCGCCGCTACCCGATCGACCTGGCGTCGGTCACGTACATCGGCCCGGCGATTGAGGTGCTGGAGGAGCGACCGGGCCGCTGGCAGCGCTTCTGGCCGGGCTACTATGTCGGAGTCCGGCAGGAGAAGGTCGGCCCTGTCCGGGTGGTGGCGACCCTCCCGCTGCGCCGCCAGTTGCTCATCTCCACCGATACGGAGCATTTCGCCATCTCGCCCGAGCGCCCGGTCCTCTTCGTCGAGGAATACGGGCGGTTGCGTCGTGCGCTGGATGCACAGCGTACCGACGGCTTCCCGACCGTGGCTCCCGGCCAGGGAGCACAGCGTCTCGCCGAGGCCGGGTGGACAATGCAGTACCCGGTGATCGCGCCCGGTCGCGGTCCACGCGGGGAGCAGCCGGAGGCGGCCTCGGCGACGGGCTCGTACCAGATTGCCGCGCCCGGTCGCGGGGTGAGCCCGCTGCTGCGGCCGGTTCTGCTGGCTGATCGGGTGGCTCGGCTCTTCCTGGCGATGGCCATCCTGCTCAACCTGCTGATGGTCGGGTACATCCTGCTCAAGTACGACAGCATCCCCCAGTCGATCACCCTCCACTGGAACGTGAATGGACTTCCCGACCGGGTCGGTTCACCGCGCGAGATCTGGACGCTGCCCCTGATCACCGGGCTGGTGACGTTGGCAAACTTCGGGCTGGCGTGGAGCATCGTGACCTTCGACCGGTTTGCGGCGCGGTTCCTCCTCGGCGGGACCTGCCTGGTCCAGCTCGGCGCCTGGGTCGCGCTGATCACGTTGATCAGTTGACCCCAGGATTGGAAGGTTCGGTGAAACTATCTGCGCCCCGGCGCGTTTGACTTGGTGGGGTCACCTGGTTCGTGCGTACGTACTCCACTGAGGGAAGCCCGAGCCAGTTGGCAACGTCCCGGATTCGCGGGTGGGAGACACCCCCAGGCTCGCTGCGGTCGAGAGTGTGGGAAGGAAACCAAATGAGGCGGCGGCTTGCGATCGTTCTGTGCGCCCTCGCGCTCCTGGCGACGGCGTGTACGCTCGGGTCGTCTCCGACGCCCACACCGGTTCCTCCAACGGCTACGCCGGAGCCGACCGCGACGGCGACACCGACTCCCACCCCGACCCCTTCGCCGACCCCAACACCGACGCCGGAGCCCACGCCGACACCGGTGGCGCACCGGTCGCCCCTAACCGGTGAGCCGATGGAGACCGAGCCGCCGCGGCCGATCGCGGTGCAGGTCGACAACGCGCCATTGGCGCGGCCGCACACGGGCCTGACCCAGGCGGACGTGGTCTACGAGACGCCGACCGAAGCGCAACTCACCCGGTTCACTGCGCTGTATCAGACCAAGGCCCCGGACGTGGTTGGTCCGGTCCGGAGTGCCCGGCTGGTCAACCTGGAGGTGGCGCCGGCGCACGACGCCATGCTGGCCTACTCGGGCGCGTCGATCGGCGTGCAGGACCTGCTGTGGCAGTCGGGGATCAACTTGCTGATCGTTGAGGGGAACGCGGCGGAGGCCGGTTGGCGCGACTGGTCGCGCCCCGCTCCGCACAACCTCTACACCTCGATCCCGTCGCTGCGCGCGGTGGCCGACCGGTTCGGTTGGTCGCGGCCGACGACCGGGCAGTCCTTCACCTTCGGCCCGCCGCCGCCCGGCGGCCTGCCGTCCTCCGGGGTGTACATCCCGTACGCCACCGGCGAGGTGTCGTTCCAGTACGACCCGGGGACGAACCGCTACCTCCGCTTCATGGGTGGAGTCCCGCATAGCGACGCCCAAACGGGCGAGCAGATCGCGCCGCGGAACGTCGTCGTCATCTTCACTACATTCACAACGACCGGCATCGTGGAAGACGTGCTTGGCGCCTATTCGCTCGATGTCGACCTGCACAGCGGTGGCGACGCCTGGATCTTCCGAGACGGGCAGCGCTACGGCGCCCGCTGGGAGCGCTCCGGGCCCGATGCCACATTCCGCTTCATCGACCCGGCGACGGAGCAGGAGGTTCCGCTGGGCGAGGGGCAAACCTGGATTGCTCTGGTGCCCCAGTGGCTCAGCGCGACGCCGAATCCGTGAGATGGCTCTGTTATAATGAGCCGGGTGTGTATCGCATGAGCGCCGTGTACGTGTGGGTCGCCCAGCCGGTTGTGGCAGGCGCGGGTGCAATGCCGGGCGGAGGACGATGGCCAATCTCATCACGATCGGTCGTTTAGTCCTCCTGTTTGTGACCATCGCTCTGATCTACACACATTCCTACCCGCTGGCGCTCCTCTCGATCGGCCTCATCGTGGTGGTGTTCCTAAGCGACGGGCTCGACGGCTTCGTGGCCCGGCGGCGGAACTCCACCAGCGAGTTTGGAGCGGTCCTGGACATCGCGGGCGACCGGGTCGTGGAGAACGCGCTCTGGATCGTCTTCGCTGAGCTGGGACTGATCGGCGTGTGGGCGCCTCTGGTGGTGATGACCCGCGGCTTCCTGGTGGATGCGATGCGGAGCGTCGGCTACTCGCAGGGGAAGTCAGCCTTCGGTGCGAACACGATGATGCTGACGCCGCTGAGCCGGTTCCTCACCGCATCGCGCTTCATGCGCGCGTTCTATGGGGCGGCCAAGGGCCTGGGGTTTGTGTTTCTGACGGGGCTTTTTGCCGCAGGGCTGCCGGACGCGGTCGGTACCAGCTTCGCAGCGCTTTACGACCAGCAGTGGGTCCGGATTGCCGGATGGTTCATGGTGTACGCCGCCCTCGCCCTCACCATCGTGCGTGGGGTGCCCGTATTGTTCGACGCGATGTACTACGTGCGAGGCTACGATAAGCAATGTCAGTGATCGCAGCGGTCTTCGATGTCGATCGCACGCTGCTGCCGGACACTACGGCGGAGCGGCTGTTCCTCCGCTTCCTCCTGCGGGAGCGGGTGCTGGGTGCGCGAGCGGCGGCGGAGACGCTGCGATTCCTCGCGGTAAGCGGGTGGCGTCACCCGGTGCGGGACCTGCGTGCGCACCGGCCCTGGCTGCGTGGCCAGCAGGAAGCAACGATGGTTGCCCTGGGCGCACGTTGCTTCGAGGAGATGATCGGCCCTCGCCTGGCGAAGCGCGGGATCGAGCGCGTACGCGACCACATCCAGGAAGGGCACCAGACGGTGCTCCTCTCCGGATCGCTGCCGTACGTGCTGCAGCCGATGGCGCGGATGCTGGGCGTCCGGCATGTGATCTGCAGCCAACCTGCCACGCGCAACGCGCGCCTGACCGGCCGGCTCGCCGGATTGCACCCGTACGGCGCCGCCAAGGCGCTCCTGATCCGCCGGTTCGCAGAGGCTGCGCAGATCGACCTCAAGCAGTCGTTCTGCTATGCGGATCACCACACCGACGAGGTGGTGCTGCGGCTGTTTGGGCATCCGGTTTGCATCAACCCCAATGACCGGCTGTACAGCATCGCGCAACGACTTGGTTGGCCGGTCGAAGAGTTCCGCTAGCTGCACACCGGACGCGAATTTGGGGGTACGCGATTGTCCGGCAATACCCGTCAACGCGTCCAGACCTCGCTCAAGAACCGCGTGAGCGTCGGGCTCGCATGGCTCCTGGGGCATATCCTCTATCGGTTGCCGCAGGCGTGGGTCTACTGGCTCGCCGACCGGGCGGGCATCATTATCTACCACCTCTTCCCGACCTACCGCCGCAACGTGCGTGACAACATCACGCGGGTGTTGGGGCCGGATACCCCGCCCGCGGAGGTAGACCGGGTGGTGCGGCGCGTCTTCCAGACCAGCGCGCGGAACTTCACCGACATGCTGCGGGTGCCTTACATGCCGGCCGACAGGCTGAGCAAGATGGTGCGCACCGCCCCAGGGGCGTGGGAAGTGGTCGAGAATGCGCTTGCGCAGGGGCGGGGCGTGATCATAGCTACCGCCCACCTTGGAGCGTTCGACTTTGTGGCCCAGATCTTGGCGCTCCGCGGGTTTGACGTCACGGTGCTCACGACGCGTACGGTGCCCGAATTCATTCACGCCGCGGTAGACTACCTGCGTGGGAGCCGTGGTCTGAAGCTGGAGCATGCCACGCCTGGTGGGGTGCGACGGGTCGTGCGGGCGCTGAAGGATGGCGCGGTGGTGGGCATCGTGGCGGACCGCGATTTCTTCCAGAGCGGTGTGCCCGCCGTCTTTTTCGGTCACGAAACGACCCTGCCGCCGGGACCGATCCGGATCGCGCGGCAGACCGGCGCGATGATCGTCCCGGCCTTCGCACCGCGCGTGGACGGTGGTTACGAGCTGATCATCGAGCAGCCGTTCGTGGTGCCGCGCACCAATGATGCCGAGGCCGACCTCCGCGTGGGCCTGGAGCGCCTCATCGCAGCGTTCGAGCGGCATATCCGGCGGGTGCCGGAGCAGTGGGTCATGTTCCAGCGGGTGTGGCCGGCCCGGGTTGGGAGCGCCCTGCGCGTCTTCCCTATCGGCTCTCCACTCGAAGGGGAATTGCTCGGCCGCGGCGCCGACGTCGCCCGTCCGCTGACGGCGCCGCCGGAGTCGCCCACAGATCGTACGGGCTCGCCGCCGTCACCCGTGCCTGAATCAGTTCCCCGACCGGCAACGCGCCGGGAATGAACACCAGGCCGTCGACTTCGGGTGCGTGCCGGCGCGCCCGGCCAACCGAGATCGGCTCGGTGCGCCCGCGCTCGTCTTCCATCTCGCCGACGGCTTCGACGAGCACCTCCAGCGTCCGCCCGACCAGGGCCTGGTTCTTCTTGAGCGAGATTCCCTGCTGCAACTCCATGATCGCGGCGCGCCGCGCCTCGGCTTCCTCGGGAGGGACCGGGTTGTCCAATAGCGCGCTCTTCGTGTTCGGCTCGTACGAGTAGGTGAAGACGCCGACGTGGTCGAACTCCATCTCGGCCACGAAGTCGTACAGCCGCTGGAACTGCTCTTCCGTCTCCCCGGGGTAGCCGACGATCAGGGTGGTGCGCATGGTCACGTCGGGCAGCCGATTGCGAGCGTGGTCGATCAGCCGCCGCGTCATGTCGATGCTGCTCGGCCGGCCCATGCGACGCAGCACGGTCGGGTCGGCGTGCTGAATGGGCATGTCGAGGTAGGGGACGAACATCGGATGCTCGGTCATGGCGTCCACCAGCCGCAGCGTGAGCGGGCTGGGGTAGATGTAGAGCATCCGGAGCCAGGGCAGGTCCGGCACCTCCTCGGCGATCATGCGCAGGAGCCCCGGCAAGCCGTTCTTGATCCCGAGGTCCGCCCCATAGCGGATCGTGTCCTGCGCGACCAGGATGACTTCCTTGGTCCCGCCGTCGACCAGCTCGCGGATCTCTCGGATCACGTCTGATGGGCGCTTGGAGACCTGCCGGCCCTTGATGAGCGGGATGACGCAGAAATGGCAGCCGTGATCGCAGCCGTCGGCGATCTTCACGTACGCGCTCGGGCCGGCATCGCGGCGGGTGAAGCTCGTGAGCATCCCCGCCGGATCGAAGGGTGGCTGCGGCGGAATGTCCTCGTAGCCGAGGAGACGGCCGACGACATGGCCGATGTTTGCCCACTCCCGTGTGGAAAGGATGGCGTCGACGCCTTCAGGGATCTCCTGGCGGTGCTGGTCGAGCGACGCCATGCAACCGGCCGCGATGACGACCTGATCCGGGCGACGTGTCTCAAGTAACTCGTTGATGACGCCGACGGACTCCTGTCGTGAGGCGGCCAGGAATCCGCAGGTGTTGACGACCAGCACCCGTGCGTCCTCCGGGCGCGCGACGGGAGTCATTCCCTGCTGGCTCAAGACCCGGGCTATGCCCTCGGAGTCGACCTGGTTCTTGGAGCACCCGAGCGTGACGATGTGGAAGGACTCGTTCACCGTTGGCTCCTGACTGGGGGTATTGCGTGATGCGTGTTCCGTGATGCGTGTCGCGAATTGATCGTTCCAGACCTCACCGAGCAGTCATGGACGAACGTTTACGGACAACGGAGCACGGAA
>Ga0207873_1004025_pt1 | contig 10062 bp, 7 predicted proteins | sample BGWIniCompost_FD_187373 | JGI IMG/M metagenome (GOLD analysis project Ga0207873, IMG submission 187373) | Cellulose adapted compost microbial communities from Newby Island Compost Facility, Milpitas, CA, USA - BGW Initial Compost (SPAdes)... ... | reverse complement strand
CCGCCCGAGCCAGCGCACGAGCTGCCAGTCGCCGCGCACCCAGCGATGCCAGCGGCGCGCCCAGCCGAGATAGCCCGCCGGGAACTCCTCGTAGAAGACCACGTCGCTGGCGAGCGCGACGCGCCCGTGGATGCCCTCGAACAGGTCGTGGCTCGCGAGGGCGTTCTCGGGAACCTTGCCCGCGAGGCTGCGGCGGAAGGCCGCCACGTCGTAGATGCCCTTGCCGACGAAGATCCCGGTCCCGAACAGGTCCTGGTAGACGTCGGAGACGGCGCGCGTGTAGATGTCGATCGCGGTGTCGCCCGAGTACAGGCGCGCGAACGCGGTGCGCTGGCCGGCGGCCGGCGCGATCTCGATGCGGGGCTGGAGCACCGTGTAGCCCGCGACGACGCGCTCGCCGGCCGCGTCGAAGACGGCGCGGTTCAGCGGGTGCGCGAGCGCGCCCGCGAGGCGCGCCACCGAGTCGGCGGGCAGGATCGTGTCGGCGTCGGCCGTGACGACGAAGCGCGTTCCCCGCAGCGCATCGGTGTCGCCCTCGCGCACCGGGAAGGCGTCGGGCGGGCCGCCTAGCAGGAGCTCATCGAGCTGCTCGAGCTTGCCGCGCTTGCGCTCCCAGCCCATCCAGTAGCCCTCGAGCGGGTCGAAGCGGCGCGCGCGGTGGAGCAGGTGGAAGGGGCGCCGGCCCTCGCGCGCGGCGTAGCGCTCGTTGAGCTCGCGGATGCCCGCGCGGAGCGCCGCCACGATCGCCTCGTCGCCCGGCGCGTGCTCGCTCGGCGCATCGGGGAGGTCGCTGAGCAGCACGAAGCGCAGCGAAGGGTCCGGGTTCGCGAGGCAGTGGCGCTCGAGCTGCTCGAGCATGGCGCGCGCCTCGGCGACGCCCGCGACGAGCACCGGCACGGCGACGAGGGTGGCGTGCTCGGGCGGGATGCCCTCGCTGAAGTCCATCTTGGGCAGGACGCGCGGCGCGACGAGCAGCGTGAGCGCCCAGTGCACGAGCGTGAAGCCGAGCGCCGACGCCGGGACGAGCGCGAGCACGGCGGCCAGCAGGATCGTGCCGGGGCCCGCATCGAGCGCGGCGAGATAGGCGAGCGGCAGCGCGAGCGCGACGCCCGTGGCGCCGGCGAGCGCGCTCGCGTAGAGCGGGCCGGCCGCGCGCCGGGCACGCCGGCGCAAGCGCGTACGCCAGCTGGGGCGGTAGGCGACGCTCGCCTCGAGCCGCGGGCGCGCGTCGCCGAGCAGCCAGAAGCCCACGTGTGCGGCCGGCGTGCCCGCCGCGGCGGCGCGCGCGTGCTCCACCACGCGCGCCGCCACCTCGACCTCGCTGAGCGGCGAGCGGCTCGCGAGCTCTTCGACCTGGTTGCGGTACGCGTCGCGCGTCTCGAAGTCCATCCGCGCGTAGACGCCGGCCGGGTCCTCGCGCAGCACCGCCTCGACGCGGCTCGTGGCGGTGAAGAACTCCTTCCACGGGATCGAGGAGATCACCGCGAGGTTGCCGATGCCGCGCGCGACGAGCTCGGTCTCGTCCACCGATTCGGTGTCGGTTCCGGGCGACGGGTCGAACGGCGTGCCGAGGGCGGGCACGAGGCGCGCCATGCCCGCCACGACCAGCTCGAGGCACAGGAGCCGCAGCATGGTCGGGAACGCCCACAGCTCGGCGATCGTGAGCGCGCCCTCCTCCTGGTAGGCGTTCACGAAGCGCACCGCGGAGTCGAGCGAGACCTGGAGGTGCGAGGCGCGCGCGTAGCTCTGCGCCAGCGTGAGGATGCGCGGCAGCCCGTCCTCCGGCTGGCCGGCGCAGGCCGGCAGCCGCGCGTAGAAGCCCGAGGGCAGGTCCTCGGCGACCTGCTGGATCACGCGCTGCACGAGGTAGTCGTTGTCGAGCAGCCACTCGCTGGCCTTGCCGATCGAAGGGTCCTGCGCGCAGGCCGAGCGCGCGCGATCGAGCCACGCGGGCAGCGCAGAGAGGCGCGCCCAGGCCTCGATCGCACGCGCGCGCCCGGGCCGCACCCCGAGCCGTGCGCGCAGATCGAGGGCCGCCTGCTCGAGCGGGCCGCGCTCGGTCACCGCCGCCGCGCTGCTCACGGCGTGGCCTGGCTCGGGAACCGCAGCGTGCCGTTGGGATGCGCGTCTGCGTGGCGGGCCACGCGCGGCGCCGGCGGGCGCACCACCCAGGTGGGCACCGTCGCGTTCGCCAGCAGGAACGCCGCCACGCTGCCGTACGGCATCTCCGTGCGGCTGCCGCGGCCGTGCGCGGAGATCACCACGAGATCGACCTGCTCTTCCGCGATGAGGCGCGCCAGACGCAGCCGGACGTCGCCCCCGCGCAGCAGCACGACGCGCACGCGCAGGCCGTCGCCCACGAGTCGCGCGCGCAGCCCGTCGAGGTACTCCTGCGCCACGCGCTCGTTGCGCCGCACGAGGCGCTCGCGCAGCTCGAGGCCCTCGGCCTCGATGGGGCCCACCTCGGTGAGCTCGGGGACGGGCACCACGTGGGCCAGGATCAGCTCGGCGTCCTGGGCGGCGCCCAGCCGGGCGGCGAGCGGCAGCACGCTCTCGGCGCGCGGCGAGCCGTCGAGCGCGACCAGCACGCGCTGGTAGCGCGCCACCGGCGTCGCGGACTCGCTGCTCGCGGGGATCAGCAGCAACGAGCCGGGCGCCCGCTCGACCAGCTTGCGCGCCGTGCTGGCGAGGCCCCACTCGCTGGGGCCGCTGCGTCCGTGTGTGCAGAGCACCGTGAGGTCGGCATCGTTGCGACGCGCCCACAGCCGGATCTGCTCGGCCGGGCGCCCCTCGAGCACGTTCGTCGAGACGTCGCGCGAAGCGTCGTCGTGCGCCTGCGCCAGGCGCTCGAGGTAGCGATGCGCCTCCTCGCGCTCGAGCTCCCAGCCGAAGGGATCGGGCTGGGGGGCGCCCTCCAGCCCTCGCTCGAGGACGTGGAGCAGCGTGACCGAAGCGCCGAGCACCTCCGCGATCGCGCGCACGTGCGGGAGCACGCGCTCGCCGCACGGCGAGCCGTCGAGGCAGACGGCGATCCGGCGCACCCGTTCGGCGCCGGCGGCGCGCTGGACCTTCGTCTTCGGCTTCGGGGCGGCGGGGCGAGCGGGGGGCGGGGCCATGGCTCGAGCTCCTGCGCAGGGGTGCGTTCACATGGCGATCCTGCGAAACCTCACAGGCCGATCCTGCGCGATTCGCGCCTCACGCTTCGAGCAGACCCACCAGGTCGAGCGCGCTCACCAGCCCCACGAGCTGCCCGTCGCGCACCACGATCACGCGATGGATCCCGTTCTCGCGCATCAGCTTGGCGATCTCGGGGACCGAGGTGTCCTCGGTCACCGTGATCACGTCCGGCTGCATCACCTCGCCCGCCGTCACCTGCTCGAGGCGGTCCTGGAAGTCCTGCGGCGCCGAAGTCCAGTCCGGGCCCGAGTACTCGAGGAGGTCGCGGAAGTAGATCGCGGCGCCGGCGCCGCTCTCGTGAGTCTCCTCGACGGCGCGGATCAGGTCCGTCACCGAGATCACGCCGAGCAGGCGGTCGGTCTCGTCGACGACCGGGGCGCCGTGGATCCCGGTCTCCACGAAGAAGCGGCCCACGTGCGAGAGCGGCGTGTCCGCCTGCACCGTGGCCACCGAGGTCTGCATCACGTCGCGAGCCCGCAGTGCCATGCCTGTGCCTCCCACCTCGGCTACTAGCAGTCTGCGTGCCGACGCTGCAGCGAGCGTCTCGCGGCGCGAGGAGGCGCGGCGGCACACCGAAGGGCGCATCTGGGGCGTTTTCGCTTGGGGCGGGGCGCCTCAACCCGGCGACAAAACGCCGCGCCCTCGCCCGCGCCGAGGCGTGGCTTCACAGGGACGGGCGCCGAGGGGCGCGCCGTGTTGCAGCAGGGCAGCCGGCCCCCGCGGTACGCGCGGCGGGCTACGTCGTGCGCGCCGCCTCCGCGGCGGCCACGTGGCGCTTCACGGTGACGAAGCTGTCGGGGCTCACCGAGATCGAGTCGATCCCGCACGCGACCAGGAACTCCGCGAACTCGGGATGGTCGCTGGGCGCCTGCCCGCACAGCCCGATCTTCGCGCCGGCCTTCTTCGCGGCGGCGATCGCGGTGGCGATCATCCACTTCACGGCCTCGTCCTGCTCGTCGAACAGGCCGGCGAGCTCCGCGGAGTCGCGGTCGACGCCGAGCGTGAGCTGCGTCAGGTCGTTCGACCCGATCGAGAAGCCGTCGAAACGCTGGGCGAACGCCTCGGCGAGGATCACGTTGGAGGGGATCTCGCACATCACGTAGACCTCGAGCCCGTTCTCGCCGCGCCGCAGCCCGTTCTCCGCCATGACCGCGAGCACGCGGTCCGCCTCGGCGAGCGACCGGCAGAACGGGATCATCACGACCACGTTCGTGAAGCCCATCTCCTCGCGCAGGCGCCGGATCGCGGCGCATTCGAGCGCGAAACCCTCGCGGTAGCGCGGCGAGTAGTAGCGCGAGGCGCCGCGGAAGCCGAGCATCGGGTTCTCCTCCTCGGGCTCGAACTCCGCGCCGCCGATCAGGTTCGCGTACTCGTTGGTCTTGAAGTCGCTCATCCGCACGATCACGGGCTTCGGATGGTGGGCGGCGGCGATGCGCCCCAGCGCGCGGGCGAGGCGTTCGACGAAGTAGAGCCGCTTGTCGGCGTAGCCGCGCGTGAGCTCCGCGATCGCGTCCCTTGCCGCCGCGTCCTTCAGCGCCTCGAAGCGGACCAGCGCCATCGGGTGGACCTTGATGTGGTTGTTGATCACGAACTCCATGCGGGCGAGGCCCACGCCGTCCGCGGGCAGCCGCCACCAGCGGAACGCCGCCGCCGGGTTGCCGAGGTTCAGCATCACGCGCGTGCGCGTTGCCGGGATGTCCGCGAGCGCCACCTCCTCGACCTCGAACGTGGCGGCGCCCTCGTAGACGAAGCCCTGGTCGCCCTCCGCGCACGAGACCGTGACCTCCTGCTCGTCGTGGAGCACCTCGGTGGCGTTTCCGGCGCCGACCACGGCCGGGAGGCCCAGCTCGCGGCTCACGATCGCCGCGTGCGAGGTGCGCCCGCCGAGATCCGCCACGATGGCCGCCGCGCGCTTCATGATCGGCACCCAGTCGGGGTCGGTGGTGCGCGTCACGAGCACCGCGCCGTCCACGAAGCGATCGATGTCGGCGGCGCTCTCGATGATGCACACGCGTCCGGTCACGATCGCATCGCCGATCGCGAGCCCGGAGACGAGCCGGCGGCCCGTCTGCCCGATGCGGTAGGTCTGGAGCGCCGCCGCCTCGCGGCGCGCCTGCACGGTCTCGGGGCGCGCCTGCACGATGAACAGCGGTCCGTCCTCGCCGTCCTTCGCCCACTCGATGTCCATCGGCCGCCCGTAGTGCGCCTCGATGGCGCAGGCCGCGCGCGCGAGCTCGAGGATCTCGTCGTCGCGCAGCACGAAGGCGGCCCGCTCGGCCCGCGAGGTCGACACGTTGCGGGTCGGGCGCTCGGGATCGCCCGTGTAGACCATCTTCTGGAGCTTGCTGCCGCACTTCTTCTCGATGATCGGCACGAGCCCGGGGGAGGCGAGGAGCGGCTTGAAGACCAGGTACTCGTCGGGGTCCACTGCGCCCTGGACGACGTTCTCGCCGAGGCCCCAGGCGGCGTCGATCAGCACCACGCGGTCGAAGCCCGTCTCGGTGTCGATCGAGAACAGGACGCCCGCGCCCGCGCGGTCGGAGCGCACCATCCGCTGGACGCCCACCGAGAGCGCCACCTGGAAGTGGTCGAAGCCCTGGGCCTTCCGGTAGGCGATGGCGCGGTCGGTGAAGAGCGAGGCGTAGCAGCGCCGGCAGGCGTCGAGCAGCGCGCGCTCGCCGCGCACGTTGAGGAAGGTCTCCTGCTGGCCGGCGAAGCTGGCCTCGGGCAGGTCCTCGGCCGTCGCGCTCGAGCGCACCGCGACGTCGAGGTCGGGGCGCCCGGCGCGCCGGCCGAGCTCGCGATAGGCCGCGCGGATCGCCTCGGCGAGCGCGGGCGGCCAGTCGGCGCGCAGGAACGCCTCGCGGATCGCGCGCCCGGCATCGGCCAGCGACGCGCGCCCCGCGTCGAGATCGGCGAGCGCGCGCCGGATGGGTTCCTCGAGGTCGTTGTGCGCGACGAACCGGCGATACGCGCCGGCGCTCGTCGCGAAGCCTTCCGGGACGCGCACGCCTCTCGACGCGAGGCTGCGGATCATCTCGCCGAGCGAGGCGTTCTTGCCGCCCACGAGCCCGACGTCGCCGCGTCCCACCTCGTCGAACCAGAGCACGGATCGCTCGTCTGCCATGCCAGCTCGTCCTCCGGGTGGCGGGCCGCCTTCTAGATCGCGATCTGCTTCGCCGGCCGGACCTCGATGTCGAGGATGTTGACCTCGGGCGGCTGGGTCACCGCGAAGAGCACGGCGCGCGCCACGTCGTCGGGGCTGCCGAGGAGCTGCTTCATCTTCGGCTGCAGCGCGTCGAGCACCTCGTCCGGCAGGCGCTCGCCGGGGCGCACCTCGACGTCGGCGCCGGCGGCCTTCACGATGCCCTGCACGAAGGCGGGGTCGAAGTTGCGCGCGAAGTTGGTCGCGATCGCGCCGGGCATCACGTTCACCACGCGGATCGGCTCGTCCTCGAGCTCGGTGCGCAGCGTCGCGCTGATGCAGTTCACGGCGTGCTTGGTGGCGCCGTAGACGCCCGAGTCGCGGCGCAGCGCGGCGATCGACGAGATGTTCACGATGTGGCCGTGGGCGCCGCAGGCGCGCATGGCGCGGATCGCCGCCTGGCTGCCGACCAGCAGCGCCAGCACGTTGGTCTCGAGCATGGCGCGCCAGTGCTCGGGGTCGGCGTCCGCGATCTTCGCCGGATACGACACGCCCGCGTTGTTGACGAGGATGTCGAGGCGGCCCTTGTCCCGGGCGGCGCCCTCCACGAGCGCCTGCACCGCCGCGACGTCCCGCACGTCCAGCACGACGGCGCGGCCCGAGCCGCCCGCCTTCTCGATGGCGCGGACGGTCTCCTCCATCGCCTCGCGCGTGCGGCCGCCGAGCACGACGTGCGCGCCGGCCTCGCCGAAGCGCAGCGCGATGGCGCGGCCGATCCCGCTCGAGGCGCCGGTCACGACCGCGGTCTTGCCGGAGAGGGGCTGGGAGGTCGACATGGAGTCTCCTGTCCAGGGCGCGCGTGGGACCTCTGGATTTCAGCACGCGGGCGGCGGGCGCGCGAGCACGGCCCGCATCGGAGGGGTGGGAGACTCGCCCGGTGGCTCGGACCACCGGAGTGGTGGGGTCGAGCGTGCGAAGCGACGCCGGTGGTCGCGCTAGACCGAGCTCCGAGCGCGTCGCATCCAGAGTGCCAGCAGCGCGAACACGGGGAGCAGGGCCGGCTCCGGGACGGTGATGAGGACGTTCCAGCTCGCCGCAGGGCCGGGGAAATAGCCCTGCGCAGCCGCGTCCACGAAGAAGGAATAGGTCCCCGCAGGCAGCGTCACGATCTCGTCGAAGAAGATGGCGGGTCCCGGCCCGCCTCCGACGATGCTCCCTATGCGGTGGCCGAGGACGCCGGCGAACCACACATACACCCACGACTCCCAGGGGTCCGCCTGTGGAGCGACCTGGATGTCGCCCTGGATGCGAATCGTCGTGGTGCTCGCGAGCGAGAAGCTGAACTCGGCGTTCGTTCGCGCGATCGGATCAGGCCCCCACTCGACGTCGGTGAACTCTCCCTCGATCGCCACCCATCCGGATCCCTGGAAGCCGTTCGCCGTGAACGACGAGCCGCGTCGCTCGTCAGCAGATAGGTCTCGCCGGACGGGCCGACCGTCGAATTCGGGTCCGAGCCTCCGAACTCGTGAAAGGCATCGGGCCGCGTGGTGACGGAGAGAACGTCACCGTCGCGGGAGAGTCGGTACAGCAGGTCCGTGCGAGCGGTGGCCGCTTCCACTCCTCCGTTTTCCGCTGCGCGCAACCGGATGGCGCCTTGGCCGGCGTCGATTCGAGCGACCCAGCGAAACCTTCCATCCGGGCCATAGGCCTGGATCCGTTGGGCACCAGGGATCGCGCAGTAGACGTTGCCCTGGACATCGATGGCGATCCCGCGTGCATCCGCCAGCGCATGCTCGTTCGACGGCTCCACGCGCAAAGCCACCAGCCCGGCCACCCCGTGGACGAAGGCGGCCACGCTGGCGAGGCCAAGGGCGAGCCGGATGAGACGGTCGATCATGGTGTCGAGTCGGCGGGCGGGGTCGACGGTATCGATGCTCGTCAGCGCGGGCGCAGGCGGAAGAGGTAGACCTCGGCCACGTTCTCGTTGCGCGGGCGGCGGCCGTACTTGCGCTCATAGGCGTCGGCGAAGCGGTCGAACTCCTCCTGTGACTCGACCCGCGAGGCCACGAGCTCGTAGATCGACCCGTTCACGCGCAGGCGCACGGCGGGGTCCGCCTCGATGTGCTCGACCCAGGCGGAGCGGTTCGCGCCGGCGTGTACGTAGAGCTCGTTGCCGGCGGCGGTCGCCCAGATGTTCACCGAGTAGGGGTCGGACGGCCGCGTCTCGAGCTGCACGGTGCTCACCTCGTCGGTGAACGACCAGCTCTCCGGCGGCGCAGCGACCTCGCCTTCCAGGGCGCGTCCCGGAAGCAGGACGAACGGCTCGCGGCAGCCGGCGAGCGGCGCAGCCGACACGAGCAAGGTGAGTGCGAGCAGAGGCTTCCAGGTCATGGGGTTTCCTCCGCTCGAACGCTACACCCGCCGGCGCCGGCTGCGCACGCCGGCCCGCCTGGCGGTGGCCCTTCGCCTACGCCGCGATGGAGCTTCGCTCCGACGGCCGGCGCCGGGCGCGCCGTGCGAAGGATGCGGCGAGCCCGCCCGCGAGGAGCGGCAGCAACGCGGGCTCGGGGACCGCCTGGAAGGTTCCCGTCCCGGAGAAAGAGGCGAGCACCAGCTCGCCGAGATCCGTCGGGAGGGTTCCGCCGGCCGACCAGCTCGCCACCGGACCCACCACCGGGCCGACCGGCGTGTCCATCTCGTAGTTGGCCAGCTCGGGGAGGATGGCCCCGCCGCCCACGAGGAAGACGTCGCCATGGTTCAGGAGGCCGAAGCCGGCGGCTCCGGCGGGGGCGCCGCCGAAGACGTACATGGGGTCGCTCACCGTGGCGAGCGGATGACCTGCGAGCACGATCGTGGCCGGCTCGATCTGCTCGAAGTTGAAGTACAGGAGTCCGTTGTGGCCGAGGGTGTCGGTGTCCGCGCGGATCGTGAACGTGAACTGGAGATCCGTGAACGGCACCCCGTCCAGCGTGCCGCTGGCGGTTCCCGTGAAGATGTAGGTCATCGGAAGAGCGTTGGCCGAGCCGGCTGCGAGTGCAGTCAGCGCAGCGCCCATCAGCACGATCGAGAGCACGCGTCTCATTCCATCCTCCTTCCCGAGGTTCCTGCGCGCGTACACGCAGCAGTGTCGCACGCGCGCTTCACGTCGATTCTACGCGGGTCGGCGACCCCACAGGGCGGAAAGTTGCCTTCGATGCCCCTGCTCCGCGGAGCAGCTCCCAAATGGGAGTAGTCAGGGGACGTGCCCCGCGGGTAGGATGGGTCGCGACACTCGCGAGGCGGCCCACGAGAAAGCCATGCATGCGATGGCCGTCGGACGCCACCCGAACGGCTTGGCCCGGAGAGCCCACGGAGGATGACCGCCAGCCCAATCTGCTCGACCTGATCGCGCGCATCTACGACACCGTCCACGAGTCCGAGCTGTGGGCGCCGGTGCTCGCCGACGCGACGAGGGTGGTGGGCGCCGAGCGCGGGATGCTGGCGGCCTACTTCGGTCCGGATCAGGCGGGGGGCGCGGCGCGCTGCAATCTCAACCCCGAGTCCGAGCGGCTCTGGCTCGAGGAGTACATGGAGCACGATGTCTGGGGCGACATCGTGCGGCGCCAACCGGTCGGGCACGTGGGAATGGCCCACGAGTATCTACCGCCCGAAGAGCGGCACGGGACGCTCATCCACAACGACGCGCTGCGGCGGGACGGCATCGAGGACGGGCTCGGCGCCAACCTGTGGATCGCCGAAGG
>Ga0207873_1004024_pt1 | contig 10064 bp, 9 predicted proteins | sample BGWIniCompost_FD_187373 | JGI IMG/M metagenome (GOLD analysis project Ga0207873, IMG submission 187373) | Cellulose adapted compost microbial communities from Newby Island Compost Facility, Milpitas, CA, USA - BGW Initial Compost (SPAdes)... ... | reverse complement strand
TCGTCAGATCACTCCCGATTTGCGTGTTGAAACATTGCAGGACATGATCGGGGATGAGATTTCGAACGCCTTGAATTCGCTTGACGTCGATTTCAGAACTGTCATCATTTTGTGTGACCTGGAAGGATTCAAGTATGATGAAATGGCCAAGATCCTCGACATTCCAATTGGCACAGTGCGCAGCAGATTGCACCGCGCCAGGAACCTGCTTAAGGAAAAGCTTAGTGAGTACGCAAAGAAAATGGGTTATAAAAACGCCTGACCACCTATGAGTCATCCAGAACAAAGCCAGCAGATGCGCGCTGCAAAAGGCAATTGTTTAGAAATGCTTCGCCTCATCCTCGACGGAGAAGCTACGGAAGAGGAGAAAAAAAATTTCATCGACAAACACCTCGAGACCTGCATGCCATGCTACCGGACTTACCATCTCGAAATGGCAATTCGGGATCTACTAAAGTCCAAGTGCGGCAATCACGAAGCTCCCGCTGAGCTTATCGAGAACATCAAACGGATGATCGGCACAGTCCGCTGATGGCAGGAAAGGCGATTATTTTTTCGGCTCCTTCCGGTTCCGGCAAAACGACTATAGTAAAACACCTGCTGGCGAATAATCCGGATCTCGGATTTTCCATTTCTGCTTCAACGCGCGACAAACGCGGCAGAACTGAAGTGGATGGAAAGGACTATTACTTCCTCACCCCAGAACAATTCAAACAAAAAATCGACAACGATGAATTTGTGGAATGGGAAGAAGTCTACGCAGGTAACTTTTACGGCACGCTGAAGTCGGAGATCGATCGCATTTGGAAAGAAGGGAAGAACGTCGTCTTTGACGTGGATGTCAAAGGTGGACTAAACCTTAAGCGCTACTTTGGCGACCGCGCCCTGGCCGTGTTCGTCAGCGTCCCATCCCTCGATGTGCTCAGGGAGCGTCTCAACGAACGCGGCACCGAAACAGAAGAAAGCCTTTCGCGTCGGCTGTTTAAGGCAAAGTTTGAAACTACGTTTAAGGATCAGTTCGACGTTGTTCTCCTTAACGAGAACCTCGAGACATCGCTTGCGGAAGCGCAGCGATTGTACGACGAATTCAAAAAGAAGGACATCCCGGTCCAATAGCCATGGATCAGAATTCCCGAATAGGCCTGTTCTTCGGATCTTTCAACCCCATTCACATCGGGCATCTCATCATCGCCAACATCATGGTTGAAACGACCGACCTCGACAAGGTGTGGTTCGTTGTATCCCCGCAAAACCCATTTAAGCCGGCTAAGGGCTTGCTTCATGAATTCGATCGCTACGATATGGTGAAGGCAGCCGTAGCCGACAACTACAAACTTGACGTCACGGATATCGAATTCCATCTCCCTAAACCCAGCTACACGATTCATACGTTGCTCCATCTTTCGCAACGCCATCCTTCGCGGCAGTTCAAGGTCATTATGGGTGGCGACAACCTTGAAAGCTTTACCAAGTGGAAAAGCCATGAGCGAATCCTGGAGGATTACGGGCTGTATGTCTATCCCAGGCCCGGCATGCAACTTTCAGAGCTGACTTCGCATCCTAATGTCAAAACAGTGGACGCGCCGCTGCTTAACATCTCTGCAACATTTATCCGGGAATGCATCCGAAACGGACATTCAGTACGTTATCTGGTTCCCGATCCGGTTGAGGTGATGATCCGCGCCAAACAGTTTTACCGCTAATCCGGTTACTGATTTTATTTACATGCACATCCGCCTGACGTTGCTGTTTCTGGCATTTGTTTCTCAAGTGACGCTTTACGCCCAGGGAATTCGGGGCATCATACGGACCGAGGATGGACAGCCGCTTGGCTTTGCTACAATCTTTGTTCAGCAGACCGGCACCGGAACGGTCAGCAATGAGGAGGGTTCCTATGAGTTCAAGCTGCCATCGGGTACGTACGAGATCGTGTATCAATATCTCGGATACGAGACGCAGGTGCGAACGGTTGATGTGGCCGACGACTATGTGACCATCAACATTACCATGAAAGTGCAGACCACCGTTTTGAGACCTGTGACGGTGGAAGCAGGAAATGAAGACCCAGCATACACGATCATGCGGAAAACCATCGCGAAGGCAGGATATCATCGCAACCAACTCGATGCCTACTCCGCGACGGTATACATCAAAGGAACTGGAAAGTTGCTGGACTATCCGTGGATCGCAAAACGCGCACTTGAAAAGGAGGGTGTGGAAAAGGGTAGGGTGTATATCACAGAGTCTGTAAGTGAAATTAAATACACGCGCCCAGGCAAGTTTGATGAGAAGGTAATCTCCATTTATAGCGATGGGAAAGATAATAACACGTCGCCCAACCCATTCATATTCGGCAGCTTTTATGAACCCGAAATTGCCGAAACGATCTCACCGCTATCTCCGAAATCATTTGCCTACTATCGTTTCGAATACCTGGGGACATTTCGCGACCGCGACTACGAAGTAAGCCGAATTCGCGTGACGCCAAGATCACGCGGAGACAACGTGGTCGAAGGAACAATTTTCATCGTAGAAGATTTATGGAGCATTCACAGCCTCGATGTATCGACCACAAAGCTGGGGATCAACATCAACGTTAATTCGGTATATGCACCAATAGAGGACAAGGCATGGCTTCCTGTATCGTTTCACTTTACTGTCAACGGTAAGATCTTCGGCTTCGAATTTGAGTACAAATACCTGGCAGCGCTCAGCGATTATTCCATTACCCTTAACCCTGAGGTGTATGTTGAGCCAAAGGCCATGGAAGTTATTGATGAGAAAATCGAAAAGGACCGCGCTGAGGCTATTTCACAGGAACTCCCCGAGAAGGAAGCCGGGCTGCTTGAAAGGCTGGAGTCCAAAAAGGAAATCACGCGCAAGGAGTTGAGAGCACTGATGAGAGAGTACGAGAAAGAAGAGCAGCGTCGGCAGGATGAACCCGAGGTCGTTGCTGAGATAACCCATAAGGTCGACAGCAATGCCTACAGGAAGGATTCAGCCTATTGGAATTCCATACGTCCCATTCCCCTCACACAGGCCGAGATATACGGCTATCAGAAAATAGACAGCCTGGCGAAGGTGCAAGCCGCTGAAGCCATAGGTGATACTGTGCGCGCGTCTCGCCATCGCGGCTTTCAGCCCTGGGACATCATCGTCGGAGACCGCTACGAACTCGGCGAGCGAAGCAACCTGAAGCTTAACCCGGGTGGGGGATTCAACACCGTGGAGGGATTCTATGCCTTGTACAAGATCACGTTTGGTACCCGGTTTCGCGACTCAACACGGGGCGGAAGCCTGAAGATTGCGCCGACGTTCCGTTACGGGTTTTCTGCGGAACGCTTCAATGCCAAGCTTGAGACGCAGCTCCAGGGGAAAAATTCAAAGCTTACGATCGAAGGAGGTCGATACGTCAGTCAGTACAATGGAGATAATCCCATCTGGCCAATCGTCAACACCTTCACCACATTGTTCCTGGAGAAAAACCTGATGAAGCTGTACGAACGTGACTACATTGACCTGCGCTATAACAGGAAACTCAATCCCTTTCTCAGCGTCTACGGTGGCGCATCTGTCATGCGTCGGCGTGAGTTGTTCAACACATCGGACTTCAAATTTCTGACTAACGACAACGTTGAAGGATATACGCCAAATCGTCCCGTAAACAGCGAACTCATCGATACAGGATTTCCCACGCACAATGTCGTCGTTGCCACGATAGGGTTGACCACGAGACCCTGGATGAAGTATTACATAAGAAACGGTGTAAAGATGGAGATCCCGACGTCGTCGCCATCATTTACAATCGAATACCAGCGCGGTCTGAGGAATTTATTAGACAGTGACGTCGACTTTGATCGCCTTGAACTCAGAGCGAAGCATGTGATGAGAACAGGGGCAAGAGGTGTCCTTGCCCTTTCTGCAACTGGTGGTTTCTTCCCCAACGCCGACAAATTGTACTTCATGGACTATAAGCACTTCCCCGGAAACCTTTCGCCGTTTACCACGAGCGACCCTGTCGCAAGTTTCCGGCTGCTGGACTATTACGCGTACAGCACGGCGGACAAGTACTTTTCAGCGAGTGCACATTACCAATTCCGAAAGTTCCTTGCGACGCAATGGGTAATGGTCCGGATGACGGGCGTTCGTGAAAATATCTTTATTAACTACCTCGCAACGCCGTACTCGAACAACTATACCGAAGTGGGATACACCCTCGACGGACTGCTGCGCCTTTTCCGACTTGAATTTGCTGCGTCTTTCCAGGAGGGTCGTTATGTTGACCACGGTTTCCGGATAGGAGTGACCACCACGCTAATGGTTGGAATCAACGAAGACTAGGTTGAGAGCCCGGGAGGTTAGCGACACAATGGAATGTCTGTATGAACCTCCAGTCCAAAAGGCTGGCCGGTGTGAATGTGAATGAAGTTTCGCGCGACGAGCAGCAGACCCGCCAGGATTAGCATTGCTGCGTTGACCTTCGCCAGGCTTATGTTGAGTTTGTTTAGGAGAGGATTCACGACCAGCGGCACCCCGATCATCGCCGGCAGCGTTCCTGCACCGAAGGCGATCATGTAGCCGAATCCGCTGAGAGCACCAGGTGCGGTTACGGTGTAACCCAGCGCAATGTAGGTAAGTCCACAGGGAAGAAAGCCATTCAGCGTTCCCAGGATGAACGTTGAGAAACGCGTTTTTTTCTTCAGTGTTGCGCTGAAAGCTTGCTTGATGCCACCCGTGAAGCGAGCGATCGCGGGCGTCATCAGAGGAATCGTGAAGGCATTGCCGAAAAGTCCGACGAGTACGAGGATTGCTCCGGTGATCAGGGATAGTGTTTTTTGGAAGGGCGTCAGATCAAAGAGTCCGCCAATCGTTCCTGCGACTGCTCCCATCAGCCCGTAAGTCAGGATGCGCCCTGCATTGTAAACCAATCGCGTTGTCATTGCCCCAGGAGACAAGCGTGAAACCGCCATCACAAGAGGGCTGCACATCCCAGCGCAATGGAGACTACCGGCAAGTCCTACAATGAAGGCAGTCCACATCATGGTTACAACACGATAACTTTTTCAATGTAGTATTCGCGATCATTCATCACCCACTGCATCCGAGCCTTGTACAGTCCCTTTGCGAGGGCTTGCAGTTCGAAACGCTGAACAGGGCCGGAGGTAGGGGTGAGCTGAAATTCGTGATCCAACGATGCGTCCGATGGTCGGAACAGCAATACACTTCCCGACGTTACCGACGCAAGCTGCGGATAGTGAACCTCGAGGTAGTTTTCACGGACCACGATCTCCGGTTGTGTGTCCAGCTCAAGCGCATTTTGTTTGCGATCGAGTTGTTCCTGGTATACAAGTTCTTCTTTGTAGTAGTCGCGCGTTACCAGGCTTATGTTTTGACGGACGCACACGGTAACCATCCCGGCGACGAAAGCTGCAAACAGAACGAATGAGAGAATGATTGCTTTGCCCCAACTCATATTAGTGTCCGGCTTTTATGGGTCCGATAAATGTAGTTTTCAACGATTCAATCAGTTCGCCGTCGGCGTAGACACCGATGCGTACATGGCTTTTGGTCTCAGTGATCTCTGATTCGGGAATCTGAATGATCACCACGCTCTTGAGAATTCCTTCGGCAGGCACAATCAATTCCTTCTCACCGGATTGCTGCAAGACGGCCGAAGTCGGCGATTGAATCCGAAGTTCGAGCGTCTTATCCTCAAAAGTTTTGTTCACAAATTCGATGTTGTAAAGGTTGGTAATTCCGGCTTCCGTGCGCTGATACAGTGTGCCGGGCACCTTCAGGATTGTCGTCTCAATAACAGATCGCGTAAACACGAGGTATCCGATCACACCCAGCAGTGCCAGAAGAACAAATGCATAAGCGATAACACGTCCGGAAATGATTTTCTTTATGCCTTTTTCGATAGAATCAATCGAGGCAAAACGAATCAGTCCCTTCGGACGGCCAATTTTCAACATCACGTCATTACACGCGTCAATGCACGCCGTGCAGTTCACGCATTCGAGTTGGGTACCGTTGCGGATGTCGATGCCTGTTGGGCAAACGTGAACGCACAATTTGCAGTCGATACAATCTCCACCGGTTTTCGCCTCGTTCTTGCGCAGCTTTGTCCTCGGCTCACCGCGCAGCCAGTCGTACGCCACGACGATCGACTGCCTCGACAACAGCACACCCTGCAATCGGCCGTAAGGACACACCGCTATACACGCCTGCTCCCGAAAGCGTGCAAACACTCCGTAAAAGACTCCGGTAAATGCAACAAGTCCAAGGAATCCCGCCAGGTGATCCGCTGGTGATGTCTGGATGATGGCGAGCGTTTCTTCCGAGCCGATGATGTACGCCATTGCCGTGTGGGCGATGACCACGGAGATAAGGATGAAGATGGCGTGTTTTGTCACCTTTTTCGCAATCTTCGTTCCGTTCCACGGCATTTTATCCAGCCGCCGCTGGGCCTGCGCATCGCCCTCGATCCAGTATTCGATTTTTCTGAATACCATCTCCATGAAGAGTGTTTGCGGACATGCCCAGCCGCACCACACGCGTCCAAATACAACCGTGAACAGGATTATGAAGACAAAAAACGCGATCAACGTCAGTGCGAGGAGGAAGAAGTCCTGCGGCCAGAACGGTTGACCCATGATTACGAACTTTCGCTCCAGGAAGTTAAGCAGCAATAGGGGCTGTCCGTTGATCCTGACGAAGGGACCGGCGAAGAAGATGATCAGCAGGATAACTGCGACAATGGCTCTCAGGTTATGGTAATACCCCGAGGGTTTCTTGGGATAAATCCATACACGTTTGCCCCGCTCGTCGACCGTGGATATCGAATCCCTGAACTCGTCGTCATACCTGTAAATATCTTCTGCCCCTTTCTCCATTATCAATTACCTATCTGCGCTACCACACTATCCTGTTTCACTACCTGCTGTTCTTCAACATACAATTCGCCCTGAGGTTCTTTTCCTCCTGCCACATTGGTTCCGCGTATCGACATGATGTAGAACGACGCATCGCGTATTTCTTCAGGCTTCAAGATTGGAGCCCACGAAATCATGCCCTTGTCCGGAACTCCGTTTTTGATTGTGGCGAAGATGTTCTGAAGGCTTCCTCCGTGAAGCCAATAATCGTCGGTAAGGTTCGGTCCGATGCCGCCACCGCCATCGTTTCTGTGGCACGAGGCGCAGTTACTTGTAAAGATGGACTGTCCACGACTGATAATTTCTGCATCCGGCGTGTACACCAGGCTGGCTTCATCGATTTCTACAACTTCACGCGTTGCCCGCATTGCCTGTACCCGTTCCACCTCTGCAAGGTATTCTGCCTCAGAAAGCGGCAGGAGGCCCATGACGTGGTAGACTATCAGGTAAATGACTCCCCATACGATCGTGCCGTAGAAAAGCCATTTCCACCATGGCGGCAGGTGATTGTCGAGCTCGCGAATGCCGTCGTAACTGTGATCCAAAAGGATCGCTTCTTCTTTCTCAACAGGAGTAGCGCGCGTAAGCTTTTGCGATATCCGATGCCAGAGTGAGGGCTCCTTCACGTACGTAACCCCCAGGCGTTCGGCGCGCTCACGGGCCGCCTGCTCCGTCAGCAAGTTGACGACGCGGAATACATAGAACGCCGTTGCAATCACCGCGAAGAGCGTGATAAGTACCATGCCCGCCACCACGTACACGAGCAATTCTGTTTTGCTGATTGTTTGCCCTTGTGCGAAAGCACTGGTGGAGATAAAGAGAGCCGTTAGGTTAAGGATGCTGCGTTTCATCTTGGTCGAAAGTTTTGTTGTCTGTTCCTTCATCAACCGGCAGCCCTTTCATGTAATGAATGAAGGACTTGTCAACGGTAAGGACATACCATATCAGAATAATGAAGAACAGAAAGAATATCACGAATGAGATGACAGGCCATATGGCTACGTTGTCAATGCTCTGAAGAATGTTCTTTGTCATGGCCTTAGTATTTTATTACCTGGATGCTTCCTTGCTTGCCTGGACATCACGGCCGAGTCGTTGCAGATATGCGATTAGTGCGACGATTTCGGCGTCGGGACTTATTTCGATGTTATCTGCTTTGAGATTGGCGACGATTTTGTTGGCCTGTGCTTCGAGATCCTGATTAGCGACCTCCTCATAGCCCTCTTCGTACGGAACACCTATCTTCCTTAGCGCCCGAATCTTGGCTGCGGTCTCCGACTTATCGATAGACTGCTCAAATAACCAGGGATACGGAGGCATGATGGAGTTCGCCGACACAGCATCCGGCTGATACATGTGGTTGAAGTGCCATGAATCGGAATACTTGCCACCGACGCGTTGCAAATCCGGTCCGGTACGTTTCGAACCCCACAGGAACGGGTGGTCGTACACGTACTCTCCCGCTTTCGAGTATTCGCCATGAAGCGGATCGTAACGTTCAACCTCCGACCGGAATGGCCTTACCATCTGGGTATGGCAACTCACACAACCCTCACGTATGTAGATATCACGTCCGTGCAGTTCAAGCGGTGTGTAAGGCTTGACGCTGGTGATGGTCGGTACGTTCGACTTTACCAGGAACGTGGGCACCATCTCGATGATACCGCCGATGAGGATAGCGATGAACGCGAGGACGGTGAACAGAACGGGCTTGCTTTCCAGTACATGGTGCCAGCCGCCATTGCTGCGCGTTCCCCGTACAAACGGAGCGGCTTCCGCACTTTCTTCCTTGAGGAAGGAACCTTGCCTTGCTGTACGAATCAGGTTATAAGTCATGATGATCGCACCAGTCAGGTATAGCGCACCCCCTGCAGCGCGCAGCATGTGCATGGGTAATATCTGAACGGTAGTTTCGAGGAAGTTTTTGTAGACGAGGAAACCCTCTTCGTTAAACTCCTGCCACATCAGGCTTTGTGTAATGCCCGATATGTACATCGGCACCGCATAGAAGATAATGCCAAGAGTCCCCAGCCAGAAGTGCGTGTTCGCAAGGCTCGTTGAATAGAGCTTGGTTTGCCAGAGCCTGGGTACAAGCCAGTACAGCATTCCGAAAGTGAGGAATCCATTCCATCCGAGTCCGCCGACGTGAACGTGTGCAACGATCCAGTCGGTAAAGTGCGCGATAGCATTTACATTTTTCAGCGAAAGGAGCGGACCTTCAAGCGTGGCCATACCATAAGCAGTGACGGCTACGACCATGAACTTGAGGACCGGATCTTCGCGAACACGGTCCCACGCACCCCGAAGGGTAAGGAGTCCGTTCAGCATCCCACCCCATGAAGGCGCGATGAGCATAACGGAGAATACCGTTCCAAGTGATTGTGCCCAGTCGGGCAAAGCCGTATACAGCAAGTGGTGCGGACCAGCCCAGATGTAAATGAATATGAGAGACCAGAAGTGTATGATGGAGAGCCGGTAGGAGTATACGGGGCGGTTGGCTGCCTTTGGCAGATAGTAGTACATCAGGCCCAGGAAGGGCGTGGTGAGAAAGAAGGCAACGGCGTTGTGGCCGTACCACCATTGCACCAACGCGTCCTGAACACCTGCATACCACGAATAGCTTTTGAAAGCATTCACTGGCATTTCAAAAGAGTTGACGACGTGCAGAACTGCGACGGTAACGAATGTTGCGATATAGAACCAGATCGCAACGTACATGTGCTTCTCCCGTCGTCTTAGGATGGTACCGATCATATTCCATCCGAACACCACCCAAACGAGCGTGATGGCGATGTCGATGGGCCATTCAAGTTCCGCGTATTCCTTGGACGTTGTTATCCCCAGCGGTAACGTAATGGCTGCAGCAACAATGATGAGTTGCCAGCCCCAAAAGTTTATCCAACTCAGCGTATCCGAGTACATCCTCGTCTTCAGCAAACGCTGAAGGGAATAGTAGATTCCGGCGAACATGGCGTTGCCGACAAACGCGAAGATTACCGCGTTGGTGTGCAGTGGCCTGATCCGCCCGAAGGTGGTGTACTGCGTGTCGAAGTTGAATACGGGATAAAAAAGTTGAATGGCGGCAGTCAGCCCTACCAGCATGCCCACCAGTCCGAATACTACGGTCGC
>Ga0207873_1004023_pt1 | contig 10065 bp, 7 predicted proteins | sample BGWIniCompost_FD_187373 | JGI IMG/M metagenome (GOLD analysis project Ga0207873, IMG submission 187373) | Cellulose adapted compost microbial communities from Newby Island Compost Facility, Milpitas, CA, USA - BGW Initial Compost (SPAdes)... ... | reverse complement strand
AAAGGACGTGAAAAATTCCATCATCGACTTTACCGACACGGCGGGGTACCGGTTTGAAAAATTGTTGAGGAAAAGATTTTAGAAAATCGCGGGCGGGTTCCAGTGGAATTCTTCAGGCTTTCCCCGGATTTTGCGTTTCTACCTGCGATCCCTCCGGGGTCGATTTCAATGATCATTAATTCCCGCTACAAATCTTCGACCCATCCTGGCTCGAAGCGGCGGATGCAGAATATTCCTTTAAAAAACCCGTTCCGAAGTTGGCGGCATTTCAGTCATTCCTCAATATTCAATCCTCAATCCCTGTTTCTAATTTTTGATTTTGACATTATAAAATAAACAATATTTAAACCGTCATCCTGAGCGCGGCGAAGGATCTGTCGAGGCTTTTACGGAAAGCCTGAACGCCCAAAATGATTTCGCTCCATTGGAGCTGTGAATAATGAATATCCAAGCTGCAAGGGCTTCGCCCCTGCCTGGACGATTATCGTTCCGTTGGCTGGGCGCGAAGAATTTTGAATTTTATTTTCAATTATCGCATAATTATTACTTAGCCTGAAAAAATCCCGTATGGATTTCAGGTTTGTAGGATGATGATCGAAGACGTTAAACGACCCCGTAGGCGGTCGCACAAGAAAACCCACCCCTGACCCCGACGAGTCGGGGAGTTGCGTTTGTATTGAGGCGGAAGATCATAGCTCATAGGGAGTTATGGTTTTGGGGCAGGGCGCTGGTTTGCGGCAATTCAATTCTCAGTCCTGGCTTTGTAAACCCTGCCAACTGGCAACCTGGTTCAGCGATCCGCTCTCTCTACCGGTCCTTCCCAGACCGAATAGGAAGCTGGGAACCATTCCCTGGCGTTTGCTTCGGCTGGAAAGATGCCGTACACCGATGCGCCAGACCCGCTCATCGAGGCGTAGAGCGCGCCCATTTCGTACAGCTTTTCCTTAATCGACCTGATCTCCGGATGCCTGCCGAATATCGGGGCTTCAAAATCATTACCCACCGCGTCTTTCCAGTCTGCAACCGCAGAATTCTCAAGCGCCGGTTTTAATTTTCCTGTTGGAGAATAGGTTTTGATTCCCGAATAGGCTTCCCCCGTAGAAATTGCGACGCCGGGATTGACGATAACCATGGTTCCGGACTCCAGGGGCAGCCGGATATCGCTGAAAATCTCGCCCCTGCCGCTTACAAACCGGGCTTTATTCCTGATAAAAAACGGGCAATCGCTGCCCAACTCCAGCGCAAGGCTTTCCATTTCTCCTTCGTCCATGCCAAGGCCGAACAGGTCGTTTAGCAGCCTGATCATGAAAGTGCCGTCGGACGAACCGCCTCCAAGCCCGGCCCCGATCGGGATCATTTTATGCAGGTGAATGCTGACGGGCGGTATATCGTACGAACGCCTGACGATCTTGTAGGCCTTGACGCACAGATTGTCCGCCAGCTTGCCGGGAATGGGGATGCCCGACGACACAAAAGAAAGCGCGTCGCTTTCCACCGCCTCCAACGCGTCGCACCAGCCAACCGGGTAAAAGCAGGATTCGATATTGTGGTATCCATCGCCGCGTTTACCGGTTATGGCAAGGCCGATGTTGATTTTCGCGTTGGGAAAGACAACCATGGTTAGCGGAGCAGGTCGTGGATGATATCGTCCGTAATGCCCGAAGTGGAGAATCCGCCGTCGTGCATCAGGTTTTGCATGGTGACCATCCGCGTAAAGTCGGAAAACATCATGCAAATATAATTAGCGCAGTCGGCCGAAGTGGCGTTGCCCAGCGGCGACATCTTTTGCGCATACGCGTAGAATTCGTCGAACCCGGAAATGCCCGTGCCAGCGGTGGTTTTGGTTGGGGACTGCGAAATGGTGTTGACGCGAACCTTCTTTAATTTGGCAAAACGGTAGCCGTAGCTTCTGGCGATGGACTCGAGCATGGCTTTGGCTTCGGCCATATCGGAATAATGGGGGAACACGCGCTGTGCCGCAATGTATGAAAGGGCGACGATCGATCCCCATTCATTCATGGCGTCGAGCTTTTCGGCGGTGTGCATCACTTTGTGAAAAGAGAGCGCCGAAATGTCGAGAGTTTTCAAAAACCAGTCGTAGTTCAACTCGCCATAGGGAATGCCCCGCCTGACGTTTGGGCTCATGCCGATGGAATGCAGGATAAAATCAATTTTTCCGCCAAGCGTTTCCATCGCTTTGACAAACAGGTTGTTCAGGTCGTCCAGCGAGGTGGCGTCGGCGGGGATGATCTGCGCGTCGCACATTTCTCCCAGCTCCTTGAGCTTGCCCAATCGCATGGCTATCGGGGCGTTGGTGAGCACAAATTCTCCGCCTTCCTCCTTTACTTTCAATGCAGTTTGCCACGCGATTGAATTTTCATCAAGCGCGCCAAAAATGATTCCTTTTTTTCCCTTCAGTAAATTGTAAGCCATAATAGTTGTTTTGAAATGAAACGCGAAAATAACTATTTTTCAACAGGCGAAAAAATTCATAACATTATTTTAGTTTCCCGCCTTCGAAAAAGAAGCCGCCGCAACATTCCATTTGAGAGATTTGTGTTTCCAAAGGGCGGGATTTTCACCGGGTTTTTGGAAAAAAATTGCGAAACGCATCATAACCGGGCGTCTTCCGGTGAAAATACTTTCTGAGCGTCTTTCTCGGATATTGGGAAAAATGAATGCCGGCCTCTATGAAAACGCGCGGAACATAATTGAAAATATTGTAAAAAATCAAGAGGATTCGTTGGGCTGGCAAAGCCTGTCGCCATTGATTTTCTTTGCAAATTTCTAAATATTTTTGTTTCCCGTAAGGGGCGGAGATAAAGCCGATCTTCCTGCCGCATCCTCCTGGAAATCGCCTCCCTGAATGAACTGGCGGTTTTTTATCCTAATTTTCCTCTCTTTCACCACCCTGTTTCTTCAATCTTCAACCGGGATGCGGAAGATTTTGATTGCCGCCGTTCTGATTTAGCTGATTTTTGTCATGGTTTCTCATTTTGTATTTATTTTATATTTGTCAAATTGTCAATATCACCTCTAAATATTAGAAAATGAAGGCATTGAAAATTATCGTACTCGCCAAGCAGGTGCCGGATACCCGGAATGTGGGCAAAGACGCCATGAAAGCGGACGGAACCGTAAACCGCAGCGCTTTGCCGGCAATCTTTAACCCCGAAGACCTGAATGCGTTGGAACAGGCGTTAAGACTGAAAGATAAATTCCCTGGATCGACAGTTTCCATCCTGACGATGGGGCCGGGCAGAGCCGCAGAGATCATCCGGGAAGGATTGTATCGCGGGGCGGACAACGGATATCTGATCACCGATAAGAAATTCGCGGGTTCGGACACGCTTGCCACTTCCTATACCATCTCGCAGGCGGTAAAAAAGCTTGCGCCCTATGACATCATCCTTTGCGGGCGGCAGGCCATCGACGGCGACACCGCCCAGGTAGGCCCGCAAATCGCCGAAAAGCTGGGCATCCCGCAGATCACCTACGCCGAGGAAATCATTTCCGTCGATAAGGAAATCGTGGTGAAGAGAAGGTTGGAAAGGGGCGTTGAAACCGTGGCCGCGCCATTGCCGGCGTTGATTACCGTCCACGGGTCCGCCGCGCCATGCAGGGCCAGGAACGCCAAAAGACTGATGAAGTACAAACACGCCTGCACCGTCAGCGAGTTGCAGGAGATGTCGGAAGATTATATCCAGTTGCATAAGAATCGCCCTTACCTGCATATAGACGAGTGGACGGTCGACGACCTGGACGCCGACGAAGCGTGGCTCGGATTGAACGGTTCGCCCACCAAGGTGAAGAAAATCGTGAACGTGGTGTTTACAGCCAAGGAATCGAAAGCGTTGACGGCCTCCGACGCCGACATCGAAGCTTTGATGATCGAGCTGATCTCCAACCATACCATCGGATAATTTTATCTTGAACATTTAAATGTGAAATACAGTGAACAATATATTCGTATACTGCGAAATTGAAGACGGCCAGCCGGCTGACGTGAGTCTGGAACTCCTGACCAAAGGACGCAAACTTGCCAACGAGCTGAAATGCCAGTTGGAAGCCGTCGTAATCGGGTCGAACCTTGACGGGGCCGTCCGGGAAATCATGAAATATGGCGTCGATACCATCCATGTGGCCGACGATGAAAAACTCTATCCATATCTTACCCTGCCGCATAGCTCTATAGTAACCAAATTGTTCGAGCAGGAAAAGCCTCAAATCGCTTTGTTCGGGGCTACTTCCATCGGGCGCGACTTAGCGCCAAGAGTCGCTTCGGCGCTGAAGAGCGGGCTGACGGCCGACTGCACCAGCCTGGAAATCGGCGAGCATTACGACAAGAAGACCAAAACGCAATATGACAACCTGCTCTACCAGATCAGGCCGGCTTTTGGCGGAAACATTATCGCCACCATCATCAATCCCGACTGCCGGCCGCAAATGGCGACCGTGCGCGAAGGAGTGATGAAAAAAGAGATCCTTTCCAACGACTACAAGTCGGAAATCAAGAAGATCGACGTCTCAAAAATGATTACCGACGCCGACATGGCGGTAAGGATAATCGAAAGGCATATCGAAAAACAAAAGGTGAACATTAAAAATGCGCCGATCATCGTTTCGGGCGGTTATGGCATGGGTTCGAAAGAGAACTTTAACCTGTTGTTTGAACTGGCCGAAGTTTTGGGAGGCGAAGTAGGCGGTTCGCGCGCGGCTGTGGACGCGGGCTTTATTCCCCATGAAAGGCAAATTGGTCAAACGGGAGTGACCGTGCGGCCGAAACTATATATCGCCTGCGGCATCTCGGGCGCCGTTCAGCACCGCGCCGGCATGCAGGAGTCTGCCATGATCATCTCCATCAACAACGATCCGAAAGCTCCGATCAACCAGATCGCCGACTATACCATTACCGGCGACGTGGCGGAAGTGATCCCCAAGATGATCAAATATTATAAAAAGAACAGTAAATAATTTCTAAAAGGAACAGACATGGCAAATTTTTATACAGATAACGAGCATCTTAAATTTCATCTCAACCACCCGTTGATGAAGAAGATCGTGAGCCTGAAAGAAAGGGATTTTGCGGAAAAGGACGCTTTCGACTACGCTCCCATCGACTTCGAAGACGCGATGGACAGCTACGACAAGACGCTTGAGGTGGTGGGAGAGATTTGCGGGAACGTGCTTGCAAAAAACGCCCACGACGTGGACCTGGAAGGGGCTTCGCTGGTAAACAATGAAGTGAAATATGCGAAAGGCACGGTTGAAAACCTGGAAGCTTTGAAGCAGGCTGGGATGATGGGGATGTCGTTGCCCAGGCAATATGGCGGGCTGAATTTCCCGATTACTCCGTATGTAATGGCCGCCGAGCTGGTGTCGCGCGCCGACGCGGGATTTGCAAACATTTGGGGTTTGCAGGATTGCGCCGAAACGCTGCATGAATTCGCGTCGGAAGAAATTAAGAACGAATACCTTCCCATGTTTTGCAACGGCGCCACGGGAGCGATGGACCTCACCGAACCCGACGCGGGATCGGACCTGCAGGCCGTGCAATTGAAAGCGACGTACAGCAAGGAAAAAGATATGTGGCTGCTCAATGGCGTGAAGCGGTTTATCACCAACGGCGACGCCGACATTTCGCTGGTGCTGGCGCGTTCGGAAGAGGGCACGGTGGACGGCCGCGGGTTGTCGTTGTTCGTTTACGACCGGAGGCACAAGGCCGTGACGATCCGAAGAATCGAAAACAAGCTGGGCATCAAGGGATCGCCAACCTGCGAGCTGGTGTTTAAGAATGCGCCCGCCAAACTTGTAGGCGAAAGGAAGTTGGGATTGATCCGCTATGTGATGTCGCTCATGAACTCGGCAAGGCTTGGAGTGGCGGCCCAATCGGTGGGCATCGCTGAGGCGGCTTACCGGGAAGCGTACAAATACGCTACGGAAAGGTCGCAGTTTGGGAAAGCCATCATCGAGTTTCCAGCCGTTTATGAAATGCTTACCAATATGCGCGTAAAGTTGTTCGCTATCCGGACACTTCTTTACGAAACGGCGCGGTTTGTGGACGTATATAAAAACTACGGATTCCTTGCCGAGGAGCGGCCTTTGACGGCCGATGAGCGGCAGGAAATGAAACATTATCAGCGGCTTGCCGATATTTTCACTCCGTTGGTCAAACTGACCGGCAGCGAATATTGCAACCAGATCGCCTATGACGCCATTCAGGTGCACGGCGGGACCGGGTATATGAAGGATTTCCCGGTCGAGCGGATTTATCGCGACGCAAGAATCACCTCGATCTATGAAGGAACTTCGCAGTTGCAGGTTGTCGCGGCCATAAGGGGCGTGACCTCCGGTCAATATCTGGCGCAGATGAAGGCTTACGCCGCGATGGAGGTAGATCCCGAGTTGCAACACCTGAAGAGGACGCTTGGCTTCATGACAGACGAATATGAGCAGGCGGTGGCGGCCGTAACTTCGGTGAACGACCAGGAATATACCGATTTCCATGCGCGCAGACTGGTGGAAATGGCGGGCAATATCATCATGGGATATTTGCTTGTCATGGACGCGGAAAGGGATTTCCAATATAAAAACTGCGCGGAGATCTTTATCCGCAGGGGAGAGGCCGACAACAAGGAAAAAGCCTATTTCATTAAACAATCCGAATATAAAGACCTGGGCGTGTATAAGCAGTAACTTTTAGCCGTTTATCTCATCGTAATTGATTGGAAGGAAGAATGGCCTTCCTTCAAACGCCCATGGCAACCGAATAGAAAGACGGAGGACTTTGGTTCTCCGTCTTTCGTTTAAATTGGCCGCATCCACATAAAGGCAAGGCAAATCGCCGCCTGTAAATAGCCCATTATAAATCCCTTCCGGTTGAAACCCGGAAATCGTTTTTCCGTTATCTCACATGAACATTTTTTAATATATTCATGCCGGGGGCCTGGATTAAATTTTTAATAAACTTCTACATATATGCACGTTCACCAATTTTATGACGAAGGACTGTCGCATGCTTCTTATGCGGTATTGAGCGAAAATGAAATCGCACTGGTAGATCCTGCCCGCGATCCGCAGCCTTATTACGATTTCGCCAAAAAGCGGCGTGCAAAGATTGTGGCCGTGATCGAGACGCATCCGCACGCCGATTTTGTGAGCGGCCACTTGGAAATCCACAGGAAAACAGGCGCGACGATTTATACCAGCAAACTGGCGGGAGCGGAATATCCCCACGAACCTTTTGACGATGGAATGCGGATCAGGGTGGGCGACGTTTTTTTGAAAGCTTACAACACCCCCGGCCATTCTCCCGACAGTATTTCCGTTACTTTAGAGTCAAAGACTGGCAAAACCGTCGGCGTATTCACCGGCGATACGCTTTTTATTGGCGACGTAGGCAGGCCCGACCTGCGCGAAAATGTGGGAAAAATTCAATCCAAGCGCGAGGAACTGGCGCGAGCATTGTACGATTCGACGCGCAATATCCTTATGAAACTGCCTCCTGAAGCGGCGGTATATCCCGCTCATGGCGCGGGTTCCTTATGCGGCAAAAGCTTGAGCGAAAAACTCCTCAGCACGATCGGCGAGCAGCTTGAGGAAAATCCCGCTTTGCAGGCGATGACCGAAGACGAGTTTGTAGCCTATTTGCTATCCGGCCAACCGTTTATTCCGAAATACTTTAGTTATAATGTGGAGCTGAATAAAAAGGGAGCCCAGGGTTATTTGGAAAGCCTTGAGCGGATTTCGCCTGAGGATTTGAATGGACGGAATCTTCAGGGGGCTCTCATCGTCGATACGCGGCCAGGTAAGCAGTTTAAGAATGGACACAGGCGCGGCGCAATCAACATTCCCGACGATGAGAAGTTCGAGACCTGGCTCGGCGCCATACTGGCGCCCGGAGAGGAATTTTACCTGATTGCGGAAGATCATGAAGATCTGAAAACGGTTATTTCCAAAACGGCGAAGATCGGATATGAACAGTTTATCAAAGGCGCTTATTTGTGGGACGGTGTTGCGGAAGAGAAGTCTCCCAAGTTCGACATGAACGATTACATCCGCAATCATCCGAAATATACCACTATAGACGTCAGAAATTCCACTGAAAGAGACGAGCCGCTCATAAATGGCAGCCTCTTTATTCCCTTGCCGGAGCTTAGGGACAGGCTGGATGAAATTCCCGTTGATAAGCCGGTGGCGGTGCATTGCGCAGGCGGTTACCGGTCGGCGATCGCCGCTTCCATCATAGAGGATGCGTTAAGAGGAAAGACGTTGGTTTATGACATCGGGGAAGCCGTACGGAAGCTCAATGTGGAAAAGGATAAGGAATAAGCGCCCGTTAAGCAAGGGAAGGAGCTTTACCTTAATTATAAAGGAAGTTCGATGGTGAATTCGCTGCCTTTGTTTACGACGCTGACGACAGATACCGATCCTCCATGCAGGGAAGCGATTCTTTTCACGATGCTCAATCCCAATCCCGACGATTTCTTACCATTGGGCGCGGGCTGCCGGACGTTAGAGAACCGGTCGAAGATGTAGGGGAGATGGGCTTTGGGAATGCCGACGCCATAGTCTTTGACTGAAATCAACGCTTTGTTTTCGACAATGCGGGTTTTGACCTCGATTTCGCCTCCGCGATGCGAAAATTTGACGGCGTTTCCAAGCAGGTTGCCGATGGCGCGACTGATTTTGCCGGGATCGACCGTCGCCAAGGCCTTGTCGCAGTAGTCGCGTTTGAAGACGATGTTCTTCTCCGCCGCCTGGCAGGAAAACAGGGAAATAGCCTTTTCTGCAAGCTGGTTAAGATCGCATGTGGTTTTATTGAGCTCGTAATTTGGCGATTGCATTTGTGCGGCTTCTACCAGGTCGGAAATAATATCTCCGGCTGTATTGCAAGCCGTTTCAAGAATGTCGAGGAACTTTGCGCGATCGACGTCGGGGCTGATCTTGATCAGGTTAAGAATCGCCGCTATCTGGTTGATCGGCGATTTCAGGTCGTGGGCCACCTGGATCAACGTTTCGTCTTTGATTTGGTTTAACGCCGCAAGATCGGATAGCCGTTTTTCTTTGGCCTTCAAGGCGGTGATATCCCGGGCTACCCCCACAATATAATCTGGCGCGCCGTCGACGCCCCGGAACATCTTGACCGAACATTCCACACAAATGGGTTTCCGTTCGGCAGTTTGGCATTGGCATTCGATTGTTTGCTTCTCATCCGAGTTGAGGCAATGGTCAAACTTTTCCAGCTCACGTTCGTCCCTGATCAACGCCTTGAATTCGTCGAGCGCGTAATCCGCTTTAGGTTCCAGTTTGAACATGCGCTGGAAAGCAGCCGACGCAGTCCATTTCCTGCTGCGCAGGTTGATTTCAAAGCTGCCTATTCCTGCTATTTCTTCTATTATATCCAATCTGTCGATACCTTCTTTAATCATGTTGTCTAAAATAATGCCAATCGTCAAGCTTAGAACGGCAAATATATAAGATTAATCTGCTATTTCAGCGCTGAATATTGCACGGGTAGGATATGGGTTTTAATGGGGACTTAATGGATGCAAGCATAAATAAACCGGCATTAAAGTGGATTTCTGATTGCAGGAACAACTTTGCGGGAAACTTTGGAGCCAGACGCGGCCGGCGCATAGGTTAACGAAGATCCTGATTTGAGGCGAAACGCCATTTATTCTTACAACTTTGCAACCTTATTTATGAACATTAACCGCCATACGTTTCCAATATATGACGAAGATCGGATAATGTATTGGCTTCTTCAAGCTTCTTGTCGCGACGCCATCTTCGAATACGGGGAAAACGCAATGCGACGCCCGCCTTGTGCCGCGATGAACGCTGAATGCCTTCAAAAGCGATTTCGAAAACATATTTGGGAACGACGCTGCGCACAGGACCAAAGCGGTCGATCGTGTTTCTTTTGATATACTGGTCCAACTGCCTGATCTCCTCGTCTGTCAGTCCGGAATAGGCTTTGGTAATGGGGACCAGATCATCGCCGTCCCAAACGCCAAACGTATAGTCGGTAAACAAATTCGCCCTGCGGCCATGACCGCGCAT
>Ga0207873_1004022_pt1 | contig 10071 bp, 9 predicted proteins | sample BGWIniCompost_FD_187373 | JGI IMG/M metagenome (GOLD analysis project Ga0207873, IMG submission 187373) | Cellulose adapted compost microbial communities from Newby Island Compost Facility, Milpitas, CA, USA - BGW Initial Compost (SPAdes)... ... | reverse complement strand
CGACGGCCAGCGGCCGGAAGAAGTCCTTGGGCGAACGCATGCCCCAACCCTACGGACGCGGGCGGTGCCCGGCCCAACGCCGCGCCGCCCGGACCGACGGAGGGGTCAACAGCCGAGGAGCGTGATCGGCGGGCCGGTCGCCGAGGAGGCGTTGCCCACGCCGTCGGTGGCGGTGGCCGACCACGTGAGCGCCGCCTGCTGGCCGGAGGTGATCGGGGCCCCCTCGACCTGCAGCGTCGCCTGCCAGGTGCCGCCGCCCACCGGCTGGAACGTGAGGGCGTCCGACGTCCCGCCGCCGCTCCAGCTGCCGGTCACGCTCGCGACGCCGGAGGGGTCGGTGGCCCGCACCGACAGGATCGCCGTCGTGTCGACCTCGCAGAACTCCCAGATGTACTCTTGGATGGTCGACCGGTTGGTGGTCAGCTCGAGCGCGGGACCGGTCGTGTCGGGTGGCGGCGCCGTCGTGCCCGGCGGGGCCGTCGACCCCGGCTCGGCCGTCGTCGGGCCGGGGGTCGGGGTCGGGGCCCCGCCACCGCCGCCGGGGTCGGTGCCGGCGGACGGGCCGCCGGTCCCACCACCTGCGGGCTCCCCCCGGGCGACGGTCGTCGTCGGTGCCGGGACGCCGGCGGGCACGGTGGTGGACGCCGGCGCGGCGACCGTGGTGGAGGGCGTGCCGGTGGTCCGGACCCGGGTGGTCGCCGGGCGGTCGGGCGCCGGGTCCGCCGCGGTCTCGACGTCGTCACGGGGCCCGGACGCCCCGCCGCCCGCCCCGAGGGCGCCGATGATCACCAGCGCGCCCGCTGCGGCGGCCAGGCCGGCGGCCACCACCTTGCCCCGGCCGGTCGCCCGCGCCCGCCGCGCCGCCGCGCCCAGCGCCCTGCCCACGGCGTCGTCCGCCGCGCCCAGCTCCTTCGGCTTCGGCGAGGCGCCGTCCTCCTTCAGCTTCGGCGAGGGGCCGTCGCCCGGGCCGGACGGGTCCGTCCCCACGGCACCGAGCGCCTGGCCCGCCACGTCGCCGGCCGCGTCCGCCGCCGCTCCGGCCTTCTCGCCGACCGCCGCACCCGCCTCGCCGAGGGCCCGGCCGACCGCGTCGGCCGCCGTCGCGGCCTCGCCGAGCGCCGCACCCACGCCCTCGCCCGCGGCGCCCTGCGGTCCCGCCCCGTCCCCGACGCCCGCCACCACCGCAGCGGCGCCCAGCCCGGCGGCCGCCGCGACGGCCGCCGGCCCCCGCCGGTCGGGCTCGGCGGCCAGCAGCGCCGCGCCCGCGGCGGCCGCGGTGGCCGGGGCGGGCGGCAGGTCGACGGTCAGGCCGGTCCCCAGGCGGACCTGCAGGGCCAGCTGGTCGAGCCACGGCGAGGCGCCGGCGACCACGACCCGGTCGACCGCCGGCCCCCCGCCCACGCCGGCGAGGAGGCCGTCGAGCAGCGCCACCGCCCCGTCGAGGTGGCGGGTGACGTCGTCCTCGAGGCCGGCCTCGGGCCGCACCGCGGGCGGCGCGACGAGGGCGACGCCGGTGCGGTCGACGCGCACGAGGGCGCACTCGACCGCCGTGCCCGTGACCTCGAGCACGGCCAGGACCCGCTCGCCCCCGCCCCCGGCCGGTGCGGCGAACGCCGCCGTCGCCAGCGGCCGCCCGACGACCAGGGCGCGGCCGAAGGCGGCGGCCGCCGCCTGCTCGACGGCCCGGCGGGCCTCGTCGTCGGGCGCCAGGTGGTGGGTGACGCCGACCGGCTCGTCGGGCCCCCGACCGGCCCGCCGGGCGACCTCTCCCAGCAGGTCGGCGGTGACGTCGACGGGCCCGTCCCACGGCCCGTCACCGAGCTCGCAGGCCTCGGCACGCCCGTCGCGCCAGCGCACCGCCGCCACCGCTCCGGCGCGCAGATCGATCCCCAGCGCTTCGCCCATGCCGTTCCGTCCCGTCGTCCGCCGTGTCCCGGGACCGACACGCTAGTGCGGACCGGACCTCACCAGGCGCCGGGCGGGCGCAGCAGCTCGGGCGGGACGGGGCAGTCGACGCGGCGGGGCTCGATCACCCGCTCGACGGCGGCCACCGGCACGACCTCGGGGGCGTCGAGGAGGTCGAGCGCCCGGCCGGGCCCGGCGGGGGCCGTGACCCGGGCGACGAGCGCGTCGAACAGCGGGCCGGGCAGGCGCCGGCCGACCTCGACCACCAGCCACACGGCGACGCCGGCGTCGCGGGCGGCGGCGACCTCGTCGGCGGTCCCGGCCGGGGCCAGGAAGCGGTCGGGGCCGACGGCACCGCCCTCGACCAGCAGCACCCGGGGCTCGTCGCGGGGCGCGTGGAGGGCGCCGGGGTCGTGGGCCACGATGCAGTCGTCGCGGCGGGACCGGAGCTCGGCCGCCAGCTCGGAGCCGCCGGCCGCGTCGGGGACCACGGCCACCACCGCACCGCCCGGCAGGTCCAGGGCGAGCGCGGCGGTGGCGGGCTCCTCTCCCAGGTCGCGGGTGATGGCGCGGGCCTCGTCGCGGACGTCCGCCGCGGTCAGCAGCCGGGCGCAGGCCCACCACAGCGCGCCGGCCGCCGGGTGCCGGTCGAGCAGCCGCCGGCACGCGGTCAGCAGCCCCGGCAGGTCGCCGTCGAAGCTGCCGAGCACGGACGCGGCCTCGCCGACGAGGAGGGTCTGGTCGACCTCCCGGGCCCGGGCCACCGCACGGAGGCGCTCGATGGGGTGCACGGGCCCGACGCTACCGGCCGCCCGCGACGGCCCGGCCCCCGGGCCCGGGTCGGGGCGTCAGGGCCAGCCCGGCTTCCAGATCATCAGGTAGAGCATGACGAGCAGCAGCACGGTCATGATCGCCTGGCCGTTGTTGACCTTGGCGGTGTCGCCGTCCCGCTGCCCCACCAGGACCATGGCGTGGAAGACGCCGTTCATGGCGATCCACACGATGAACGACAGCGACACCCACGTGTCGCTGAACTGGAAGAGGTCGTCGCTCGTGACGATGCAGAGGATCCCGAACAGCCCCGCCAGGACCAGCGCCGGGGCGTAGACCTGCCGACCCGCCCGCTCCAGCAGGCCGAGGGCCCCCTCCCGGCCGCCGGGCAGCAGCGAGACGACCGCGGGGGCGAACGCCACGACGACGCTCAGGATGTGGAGGTAGAAGAAGATCCTGAAGCCGGTGTCTTGGACCATGGCGGGGCAACCTAGTGCGATCTGATCGCCGAGAAGGTCTTCCACTACCTTCTCCGGCCGTGGCTACGGACCCCCCTGGTGACCTGCAGCTCGCCCCCCTCCGGGGCGCGGCGCGCTCGCTGGACGACTGGCTGACCACGTTCCACCTGGCCGCGGTCGTCCTGGATCCGTACACCTACGAGAGCGCGTGGCTGCTCGAGACGGCGGGCCGCATCCTCGAGCACTTCCGGGGGGCCGACTGCCGCATCGCCTTCGTGGTGACGGCCGACGCCGACGACGCCCGGGAGTTCCTCGGCCCCTGGGCCGACCGGGTCCTCACCTTCGCCGACCCCGACCGCGAGCTGGTGAAGGCCCTGGGCCTGAACGAGCTGCCCGCGTTCGTGCACCTGCGCCACGACCGCTCGGTGGCGGCGCTGGCCGAGGGCTGGGACCCGGTGGCCTGGCGGGAGGCGGCGAACGAGCTGGCCGCCGCCATGAGCTGGTCGCGCCCGACCATCCCGGCGCCGGGCGACCCCAAGCCCTACGCGGGCTCCCCCGCCCTGGGCAGCTGACCCGCCCGCCCTACTTCCGGACGCCGCCCCGGGTCATCCCCAGCACGTCGAGGGCCCGGTCGACCTCCTCGTCGGTGAGCAGGCCGCGCTCGACGACGATCTCGCGCACGCTGCGCCCCGTGGCCACGCTCTCCTTCACCACCTCGGCCGCGGCCTCGTAGCCGATGTAGGGGTTGAGCGACGTGCCGAGCGACGGGCTCGACTCCGCGTAGGCCCGGCACCGCTCGACGTTCGCCTCGATGCCGGCGATGCAGCGGTCGGCGAACAGCCGGCAGGCGTTGGCCAGGATCCGGATCGACTCCAGCAGGTTGCGGGCGATGACCGGCAGGAAGACGTTCAGCTCGAAGTTGCCCTGCGACCCGGCGAAGGCGACGGTGGCGTCGTTGCCGATCACCTGGGCGGCCACCTGGGTGACGGCCTCGGGGATGACCGGGTTGACCTTGCCGGGCATGATCGACGACCCGGGCTGGAGGTCGGGCAGCCGGATCTCCGCCAGGCCGGTGCGGGGGCCGCTGCCCATCCAGCGGATGTCGTTGGCGATCTTGACCAGCGCGACCGCGAGCGTGCGCAGCGTGCCCGACAGCGTGACGAGCGCGTCGCGGGCGCCGTGGGCGGCGAAGTGGTCGCTCGCCTCGGACAGCGGCAGCTCCAGCTCGCGCGCCAGCCGGCCGATGACCGCCTGGGCGAAGCCGGGCGGGCAGTTGAGCCCCGTGCCGACCGCGGTGCCGCCGAGCGGCAGCTCGCCGACGGTGCCGAGCACCCCTCGGATGGCCTCGGCGGCGCTGGTGACCTGCGACGCGTAGCCGGCGAACTCCTGGCCCAGCGTCACCGGGGTGGCGTCCATCAGGTGGGTGCGGCCGGACTTGACGACCGTGGCGAACTCCTGGGCCTTGGCCCGCAGCGACGCGGCCAGGTACTCGGCCGCCGGCAGCAGCGCCCGCGCCACCTGCTCGGCCGCGGCGACGTGGATGGCCGAGGGGAACACGTCGTTGGACGACTGCGAGGCGTTGACCTCGTCGTTCGGGTGCACCGGCCGCCCCAGGCGCTGGGAGGCCAGGCGGGCGATGACCTCGTTGGCGTTCATGTTCGAGCTCGTGCCGGAGCCGGTCTGGAACACGTCGACCGGGAAGTGGTCGTCGTGGCGGCCCTCGGCCACCTCGGCCGCGGCCTCGGCGATGGCCCGCCCGACGTCCTCCGGCAGGACCCCCAGCTCGACGTTGGCCAGCGCGGCGGCGCCCTTGATGCGGGCCAGCGCGGCGACGAGCGGCCGCTCCAGCCGCAGGCCGGAGATGGGGAAGTTCTCGACGGCCCGCTGGGTCTGGGCGCCCCACAGGGCCCACGCCGGCACGCGGACCTCGCCCATCGTGTCGCGCTCGACGCGGTGCTCGGGGCCGGGGTCGACGGTGTCGGGATCGGCGGTCACGGACGCGACGGTACCCGGCGGGGCCCCGGGCGACTCCGGGACCGCGCGGTGCCGAACGTGACCCGTGGGCCACACCCCGCCTACGTTTCCGGGCGATGACCGAGTTCGCCTTCACGGAACTGCTCCCGCTCGGCCCCGACGAGACCACCTACCGGCTGGTCGACACGGACGGCATCGGCAGCTTCACCGCCGGCGGACACCGGTTCCTCACCGTCGAGCCCGAGGTGCTCACCCGGCTCACCGCCCTGGCCATGCACGAGATCGCCCACTACCTGCGGCCCGGGCACCTCAAGCAGCTCCGGCAGATCGTCGACGACCCCGAGGCGTCGGCCAACGACCGCTTCGTGGCGCTCGACCTGCTGAAGAACGCCTGCATCTCGGCCGGCGGCGTCCTCCCGATGTGCCAGGACACCGGCACCGCCATCGTCAAGGGCAAGAAGGGCCAGTTCGTCTTCACCGGGGGCGGTGACGAGGAGGCGATCGCCCGCGGCGTCTTCGAGACCTACCAGCGCGACAACCTGCGCTACAGCCAGATGGCGCCGCTCACCACCTGGGACGAGGTCAACACCCGGACCAACCTGCCGGCCGAGATCAAGATCTCGGCGGTCGACGGCGACACCTACTCGTTCCTGTTCATGGCCAAGGGCGGCGGCTCGGCCAACAAGAGCTTCCTGTTCCAGGAGACCAAGGCCCTGCTCAACCCGACGAGCCTGCGCCGCTTCCTCGACGAGAAGCTCCGGGCGCTCGGCACCGCCGCCTGCCCGCCCTACCACCTGGCCGTGGTCATCGGCGGGACCTCCGCGGAGCACGCCCTGGAGACGGCGAAGCTCGCCTCCGCCCGCTACCTCGACGCGCTGCCCACCGAGGGCGGCCCCCTCGGCCACGGCTTCCGCGACGTCGAGCTGGAGGCCGAGATCCTCGAGCTGGTGCAGGGCTTCGGCATCGGCGCCCAGTTCGGCGGCAAGTACTTCTGCCACGACGTGCGGGTCGTCCGCCTGCCCCGCCACGGCGCCTCGTGCCCGGTGGCGATCGCGGTGTCCTGCTCGGCCGACCGGCAGGCCCTCGCCAAGATCACCCACGACGGCGTCTACCTGGAGCAGCTCGAGCACGACCCGGCCCGGTTCCTGCCCGACGTCGACGAGGACGAGCTGAGCGGCGACGTCGTGCGCATCGACCTGTCGCGGCCGATGGACGAGATCCGGGCCGAGCTGAGCCGCTACCCGGTGAAGACCCGCCTGTCGCTGTCGGGGCCGATGGTGGTGGCCCGCGACATCGCCCACGCCCGGATCAAGGAGCGGCTCGACGCCGGCGAGCCCATGCCGCAGTACATGCGGGACCACTGCGTCTACTACGCCGGCCCGGCCAAGACCCCCGAGGGCATGGCGTCGGGCAGCTTCGGCCCGACCACCGCCGGCCGCATGGACGCCTACGTCGAGCAGTTCCAGGCGGCGGGCGGCAGCCTCGTCATGCTGGCCAAGGGCAACCGCAGCCCCCAGGTGACCGCCGCGTGCAAGACCTACGGCGGCTTCTACCTCGGCTCGATCGGCGGGCCGGCGGCCCGCCTGGCGCAGGACTGCATCCGCAAGGTCGAGGTGCTCGAGTACCCCGAGCTGGGCATGGAGGCGGTCTGGCGCATCGAGGTCGAGGACTTCCCCGCGTTCATCGTCGTCGACGACAAGGGCAACGACTTCTTCGCCGAGGTCAGCCGCCCCGTCGAGATCCGGACCTGAGGACGGCACCGTGAAGTTCGGCATCGCCTTCGCCAACACCGGCCCCTTCGCGCACCCCGACGGGGCGGCGGCCCTCGCGGACGCCGCCGAGCGGGCCGGCTTCGAGTCCCTGTGGGCCGTCGAGCACGTCGTCGTGCCCCGCGACTACGCCTCGACCTACCCGTACGCCCGCTCCGGCAAGATGCCCGGCGGCTCGGACTTCGACCTGCCCGACCCCCTCGTCTGGCTGACCTGGGTCGCGGCCCGCACGACGACGCTGCGGGTGGCCACCGGCATCCTCATCCTCCCCCAGCGCAACCCGGTCGTGCTGGCCAAGGAGGTCGCCACGCTCGACGTCATGTCCGGGGGCCGGGTGATGCTCGGCGTCGGCATCGGCTGGCTGCGGGAGGAGTTCGAGGCCCTGGGCGCCAGCTTCGCCGACCGGGCCCGGCGCACGGAGGAGCACATCGACGTCCTGCGGGCCCTGTGGCAGCAGGAGGCGGCGTGCTTCTCGGGCGAGACCGTGTCGTTCACCGACGCCATCTGCCGCCCCCGGCCCGTCCGCGGCACGGTGCCGATCCACGTCGGCGGCCACACGGCGGCCGCCGCCCGCCGGGCCGGCCGGCTGGGCGACGGCTTCTTCCCGGCCAAGGGCGACCTCCCGGCCCTGCTCGACGCCATGCGGGCGGCGGCCGAGGAGGCCGGCCGCGACCCCGACGCCATCGAGGTCACCTGGGGCGGCGCCGGCGTGCTGCAGGCCGGCGAGGGCGCGCTCGACGAGGTGGCGCGCCTGGCCGAGATGGGCGTCGACCGCCTCGTCCTGCCCCCGCTCTCCTACGACCCGGCGGCGATCGGCGACGCGCTGGCGTCCTTCGGCGAGCGGGTCATCGCGCCCTCCCAGGGGTGACCGCGCGGCTCAGGCCGCGCACGACACGAGCGTGAACGGCCCCCCGCCGCCGGTCGGCTCGACGCGGGCGTCCGGCTGGGCGGCGGCCCAGCGCTCGAAGGCCTGGCGCAGCTCCTCGGTCTCCCGCACGTCGTCGCCCACCAGCGTGGCGGTGACGCAGGCGCGCTCGCCGTCCCGCCAGGCGACGGCCATGTCGCCGCCCCAGCCCTCGGCGGCCGCCCGGGCCTCGTCCCGGTCCAGCTCCTCCCCCAGTACGAGGCGCACGAGGAGCTGGCCGATCATCCCCTCGTCGACCGGCTCGCCGGGGACGGTCGGCGTGGGGACGTCGATCGCCGCCTCGCGGGCCAGGTAGCGGTCGGGGTCGAGCACCTGCTCGGTCGTGGTGGGCGGGTCGGCGAACGCGGCGACCAGCGCCTCCTGCCCGCCGTCGGCGAGCACGGCGTCGACGAAGGGCTCGCCGAGCACGTAGGGGGCGCTGATGAGGTCGAACAGCACCATGGGGACGCCGGAGAAGTCGATGTCGGTGCCGATGGCGAGCTCCTCGGCCAGCGCGTCGGCCATGGCCTCGTCGCCGAGCGACTCCAGGTAGGCGGACTCGATCCGGCGGGCGTGGCCCTCGACCAGGGCGCTGAACCCGAAGGAGATCTCGTCGGGCCGGTCGTCGTACTCCGGCCGGTCGAGGTCGTGGTGCTGGTCGTCGAGCGCGTGGACCAGCTCGTGGGCGATGGTGCTGCGCACGTAGGGGGTCAGGGCGGCGCCCCGCACGACCAGCTCGTCGGTCTCCGGGTCGTAGAAGCCGACGACGCCACCGCCGAGCAGCGACCGCATGGCCTCGACGACGTCGACCTCGGGGTCGACCAGGCCGAGGGCCTCGAGGACCACCTCGGTCGTGCGCAGGTCCTCGACGTCCTCGTCGAAGTCGGCCAGCAGGCGGTCCTGGAACTCGCCCTCCCCCGCCAGCTCGACCGTCACCGGCTCGACGAAGGAGAGGCCGGTCTCCTGCTCCACGAAGGCGCTGATCTCGGCGACCGCCGCCTCGATCTCCTCCTCGGTGGCCGGCTCCTGATCGGCGGCCTCCTCCGAGCCGGACCGGCCGGGGGGATCGAGCGCCTCGTCGCCCGAGGAGGCGCCGCGCACCAGCACGACCGAGGCCACGAGGGCGACGACGGCGAGCACGCCGAGCAGGGCGAGCGGCCAGCGGGCGGGGCGCGGCGGCACCGCGCCCGGGGGGTCCGGGTGGTCGGGCATCGCCGGGGCACGGTAGCCCGGGCCGGTCGCGGTCCGGGCGGCGCCCTCGCTCAGCGCCCCGCGCCCGAGCCCGACCCGACCCGCTCGGGGGCCGCCGCCGGGCCGGCGCCCTCCGGGGCCCGGACCCCGTACCGGCACAGCAGGGCGGCGACCGGCGCACGGCTGTGGTTGTCGCCCCAGCGGTGGACGGCGAGGCCGTCCAGCACGAGCAGGTCGCCGGCCCGCAGCGGCACCGGGCGGGCCTCGGAGCGGTCGAGGCCGACGATGCGGCGGCGGGCGTGGAACCCGGCGCTGCCCGGGCGGGTGTCCCGGACGTGCGGGCGCACCGGGTCGGTGTGCGTGGCCGGCAGCACCCAGGGGCACCCGGCGGCGAGGTCGGCGTCGGTCAGCGCCAGGTGGAGCAGCAGGGACCGCTCGATGGCGCCGCCGGCCCCGCCGTCGACCTCGGCCTGGTGCCACAGCCGGCCGGGCTCCCCCGGTCCCAGGGCCACGACCCGGGCGTCGAGCAGGTCCGCGCCCCGCCCGACCAGCTCGTCGACCAGGCCGGTCACCGGGTGCCCCAGGAGCCGGTCGACCGCCGCCGGCGCCGGGGCGTCGCCCGAGGCGGCCAGCGCCCCGCACAGCTCGGCGGGCACGGCCTCCCGCACCAGCAGGAAGCCGGTGATCGCCCAGTCGGCGCGCTGATCTGGCGTGATCGAACCGGCGGCGGTCCCCATCGCAGCGGTCCTCCCCCAACCGACGACGCTGCGGTCCCCATGCCTACGGGGGCGGGCCCGCGCTGTCAAGGAATCCGGGCCCCGGCGCGCACACCGTTGCGCGACTGTCATCTAGGGGTACGGTGTGGCCGTCGCACCGCGAGCGATGGAGGGGTCCGGATGTCGACGACCACGGAGTTGCGTCCCGTCGAACGCCGGGTGCTGGCGCTCACCGAAGCCGGCCTCGACGACGGCGAGATCGCCCGTCGCTTCAAGCGGGGCGAGCGCTGGGTCGCCCAGGTGCGCCGGCTCGCGGGGATCGAGCGCCCGCCGTCCACGCCCGCGGCGGACGACGAGCCGCTCCGGCCGCTCGAACGGCGGGG
>Ga0207873_1004021_pt1 | contig 10073 bp, 8 predicted proteins | sample BGWIniCompost_FD_187373 | JGI IMG/M metagenome (GOLD analysis project Ga0207873, IMG submission 187373) | Cellulose adapted compost microbial communities from Newby Island Compost Facility, Milpitas, CA, USA - BGW Initial Compost (SPAdes)... ... | reverse complement strand
TTGGAGGCGCGTCAGGATATGACCGACTACGTCATCAAAAAACCCGAAGGGGAATTCTCTATTGAAGAATAGGGTTCAATATATCGCCAAATACTGGTATTTTTGACATCCATGAGACTTCGGGATGTAATCCTTCTATCGCTGGCAGTAGCATTTATCATCATCGGCATTCATCAGGTCATGACAGTGGGATTTGGCCACGGCTATTGGGCCATCATGCTTGCGCTTATTTTCTTCTTTCTGTTCAACCTGATGCGACGAAAGTAACATGGTAGGCGCGTTCATAACCGGAACGATTGTCGCATTGATTCTCGCGATCTTCTTCGCGGGAGTAGAAGTCGCCTTTCTATCCGTTACCCGAAATCCGCCACAAGATACCGCCGTTCCCGCAGCGACTCTGTCACAAAAAATCCTTGCATTCTTTGCACGACGGCCGACCTGGCTCATCGGTACAACCCTCATTGGCAACATCGCTTCCCTTCTGCTCTTCGGTATATGCGCAACCCTTGTACTCATCTCGTGGTATGAGTTGAACTTCTCACCCCTGAGTATTTCAGCATTGCTGCCCATCGCCCTCATTACCGGTATCCTCGCCGTGGTAATGCTTTACACCGTGGAGTTCTTTTCGAAGAGCTTCTTTATCATCAACTCGAAGAAGGTATTGCGCGTATTGGCGCTGCCTTTTGCCGCCATCTTCGCGGTTCTCTTTCCGGTTGTTTTCATCGTCATCTCCCTGGCGAGGTTAATCATCAACAATGTTTTCGGACTGGAATACTCTCGCGAAAGGCCTGTATTCGGACTCACCGATGTCAATCAATACCTGAAAAGCCTGCGGCGAGTCAAACCCGCAAACGACGACCTTGAGCTTGACCGAAAGATCTTCCGGAATGCGCTGGAATTTAAGACTGTTCGCGTGCGCGATTGCATGATCCCTCGAACGGAGATTGTCGCTGTTCCCCTTGACGGCGGACTGGAGCGGCTGTACAAAGCCTTTCTCGAAAGCGGCCATTCGAAGATCATTGTCTATAAGGAATCAATCGACGACATCGTCGGGTATTGTCACTCTTCGGCGCTTTTCAAGAAACCATCGAGAATTGAGGACATTCTTACACCGATCGTTACGGTTCCTGAAACGATGTTGGCGCGAGAGCTGATGGTGCGACTGATCAACGATCGAAAAAGTCTGGCGGCTGTTGTTGACGAGTTTGGCGGCACCGCGGGCATCGTCAGCATGGAGGATGTCATCGAAGAAATCTTCGGCGAAATCGAAGACGAACATGACGAGGACACGGAAATAGAGCTGCAGCTCGACGAAAGCACCTGGTTACTCAGCGCCCGGCTGGAAGTAGACTACCTTAACGAACACTACGGTTGGGAACTCCCCACTGGTGATTACGACACCTTAAGCGGACTCATCCTTTCCTTCACTGAAGACCTTCCGAAAAAAGGCGAAACCATACGTATTCCGCCCTATGTTTTCACTGTTCAGGACACAGAGGAGAATCGGATCAAAACCCTTCGCATGGTTATTGAATCAACCGAAGAAACGACTGATAGTCAGTGATTTAATAAAACCGCCTCCGGCAGCCATCCGCCACCTGTCATAATTTTGGATAGTTCATTTCCCAAATAGCGATAACCCATTAAATTTGCGGGCTTTATCGTTGTATTTTTCCCAAAAAAGCGGCGATAATCAAGCTCAAACTTCACGAAACTATACACACTGACTTATGGCATTAATTGGCACGTTGCGCGAGAAACTGGGGGCTGTTCTTGTGGGATTCATCTTCGTCTCGCTCCTCGCTTTTATCCTGGGCGATATTACCGCCAACAACAGCGTTCTCTTTAACGACAATACGGTAGGCGAAATCAACGGCCACGAAGTATCCCTGGAGGAATTCCAGGCCGCCGTCGAAGAAAGAAGGGCGAATTACATTCTCAACTTCGGTCGCGAGCCGGGGGAGCGTGAAATGACTACCCTGCGTCAACAGGCGTGGGATCTCCTCATCGCGCGTTATGCCATCCAGCCGGAATTTAAAGAAGTCGGGGTGACGGTCACTGACGAAGAGCTTGTTGACATGATCAGTGGTAACAATATCGATCCCAACATCCGTCAGTCATTCACCAATCCCGAAACAGGTGAATTCGACCGGGCAATGCTCGGCACGTACCTCCAGCAGGTCAGAACAATGCCTGCGGGTTCGGAACAACGGATTCGCTGGGAACTGTTCCAGCGCGACCTCAAACCCGGCCGCGAACGGATCAAGTATGAAAACCTTCTGTTGAAGACCAACTACGTAACCTCCGCTGAAGCGGAACGCGCCTACCACGCTCAGACCGACGTAGCGGAGATCAGCTTTGTCTACGTGCCCTATTACTCGGTCAGCGATAGTGCCGCCGAAGTAAGCAATGCCGAACTCCAGGAATACTACAATCAGCGCAAAGAACAGTTCAAAACGGAGGCTACGCGCGACCTCAAGTATGTTGTGTTTCCGTTGACAGCCTCAGCTGAAGACTCTGTGGAGATTCGCGAGGATATGGAGCGGATTGCCAGGGGCTTCGCCAACGCCCAGAATGATTCACTGTACGCAGTGTCGAACAGCGAAGGATTTGACGCTTTCGCCACCTACAACGTGTCGAATGTTCCGGACTTCATCCAGCCCGAGGATCTGAAGAAAGGCAACGTGATCGGTCCGTTTATCGATGGCGAAACCTACAAGGTCGTGAAGGTCGCCGACATCTTCAAAGATACCATCGCCTATGCCAAAGCAAGTCACATTCTGATCCGTTGGGACGATGACACGCCAGCTGCCAAACGGGAAGCCCGTCAGAAGGCAGAAGGGATCCTTCGTGATATCCGCAATGGCGCTGACTTCGCTACGCAGGCTCGTGAGCACGGCACCGACGGAACCGCTGCCAACGGCGGTGATCTTGGCTGGATGTATACCGGCCAGATGGTGAAGCCGTTCGAAGATGCCGTATTTAGCGCAACACGTACCGGACTCATCAACCGTCTGGTTGAAACTGAATTCGGCTACCATATCGTGAAGGTTGATCAGGTAAAAGACAACACAGCGTACAAGATTGCAGTTGTGGAACGCGCCATCGGCCCGAGCGACGCCACCACCAATGAAGTATATCGCCGCGTTGAATTGTTTATGGCCGATCTCTCAGGTGTTCAAGAGTTCGAGGCCCGTGCCCGCCAGGAAGGGATTAACGTATTTGATGCCAAAAACGTAATGGCTGGCGACCGCCGCATCGGCACACTGGGAGATGCCCGTCAGATCGTTCAGTGGGCATTCCGCGACGCAGCGGTAGGAGATGTCTCCGATATCTTTGATCTCCCCGATGCGTATGTCGTAGCCGTTATGACCGGAAAGACCGACAAGGGCTATCGCTCCCTTGAGAGTGTGAAAAACGAGATCCTTCCTGAAGTACGGAAGCGTGTAAAGGCGCAGGTGATTATCAACAAGCTTGGAGAAGCCAGCGGAACGCTCGAAGAAATTGCACGGAACTATGGTTCCGACGCAGGCGTTTATCATAGCAGCGACCTTAAAATGTCGTCTAATACCCTGCCATCAGCAGGTTTTGATCCTGTAGCTGTAGGCGTTGCCTTCAGTCTTAACGATGGCGAGCGTTCTAAGCCTTTCAGAGGCGAAAATGGCGTCCTGTTGATCGAAATGCAGCACAAGACCATTGCCCCTGAAATTGCCGACTATACCGCCTATAAGACAGGTATTCGTCAGGAGCGCACGCAACGCAGCAGCTTCAACATCGCCGAGGCGATAAAAGACAAGGCGGAGATTGAAGATTTCCGGTACAGATTTTATTAATGAATGAATAGTACTAGGCCGTCCTGCCCAGCGGGCGGGACGGCTTTTTATTTTATGGACAGCAAGTGGCTCCAATCTTTCAGAGAAAAACTTGACCAGCATTACGCCTGGCCATCGCTCTATATTTTCAAGTTTATCGTACCGGCCGGGCAGGAAGACGAAGTCAAGCGCTTGTTTCCCAATAACGTCACCTCAGAAAAGCACTCTGAACGAGGGCGGTATACCAGCGTCACGATACAGACAATGATGCCCTCGAGCGAGGCCGTAGTCAGCATCTACGAACAGGCTTCTGCGATAAAAGGACTGATCGCCCTGTAATTTTTATTCCACTCTTTTTCCTCTTACCTTCAGTCCGGCTAATGCAGATAGTATGGACTGGAAAGAGGAAAACAATCAACTCACCAAAACTTTCGAATTCCGGGATTTCAGCGAGGCCTTCGGCTTTATGACGCGTGTCGCCCTGATAGCAGAGAAAATGAATCACCATCCGACGTGGACCAACACCTGGAACAAGGTGAGCTTCTCACTCTCAACCCACGACGCCGGCAATAAAGTGACGGATAAAGATCGCAAACTGGCTCAGGCGATTGATCAGCTCATCGTATGAGTAGCGACCGCAAGACTTCGCTTTTTCTCGTCCCCACACCCATTGGCAATCTCGCCGACATCACGCTTCGCGCACTTGAAGTATTGAAGTCGGTTGACCTTATATTGGCCGAGGATACCCGCACCTCGGGCTTTCTGCTCAAGCATTACAGCATCTCCCGTCCCATGCAGAGCTTCCACAACTTCAACGAACACAAAGTCGTTCATCAACTCATTGATCGGATGAAGGATGGCGAAGTCATGGCGCTGATCAGTGACGCTGGAACACCAGGAATATCCGATCCCGGATTCCTGATTGCGCGCGCGTGTCTGCAAGCCGGGTTGCCCATTGAATGCCTTCCCGGCCCCACCGCGTTCGTCCCTGCTTTGATCAAGTCAGGCCTCCCCGCCGACCGTTTTGTGTTCGAAGGCTTCCTCCCCGTGAAAAAGGGCAGACAGACGCTGCTGACAAAGCTCGCGAGTGAAGAGCGAACGATGATTTTTTACGAGTCACCTCACCGGTTGTTGAAGACGCTTCAGCAGTTCGAAACCGTCTTTGGCCCCGAGCGCAAGGTGTCGGTAAGCCGGGAACTTACCAAGATGTTTGAGGAAACGGTCAACGGGTCACTGCAGGAAGTCATTGCCATCTTTCAGAGCCGCGACGTAAAAGGCGAAATCGTCGTGGTCGTCGAAGGACGCCCCTAGCACAAAGTTTGCCCATACTTGGTAACCTTGAACGGGCATTGTTATCTTACCAGAGTAAAAGAACAGAACAAGAACCCATGAAGCTCGAACAGATTGAACAGCGCGTCATCGGGGTGTGCCACGAAGTAGGCGATTTTATCGCAAAGGAAGGCGCCTCCTTCGACCGCAGCCGTATTGAACAGAAACAGGTGTTCAACAACCTGGTGTCGTATGTTGACAAGGAGGCGGAGAAAACCCTGGTGAGCGCCCTTTCAAAGATTCTTCCCGAGGCGGGATTTATCACCGAGGAGAAAACAGTCCAACAAACGCAGGAAAAAGAATATAGCTGGATCGTTGATCCGCTCGACGGCACAACCAACTTCCTTCACGGCTTCCCCATGTACGCCATCAGCATTGGGCTTGTACGCAACGGAAGGCCCATACTCGGCGTGATCTACGACATCTGCAATAAGAAGTGCTACCACGCCATTGAAAACCACCCCGCCTATTGCGACGAAAGGGAAATACGTGTCTCCGCCATTGGAACCTTAAGCGAAAGTCTGCTGGCCACCGGATTCCCCTACTACCACTCTGACAAACGGGAGGACTACCTTGATATCATCAAGGAATTTCTCAATGAAACGCACGGCATCCGCCGTCTTGGAAGCGCAGCCATGGACCTGGCTTACGTGGCATGCGGCAAACTCGAAGGCTTCTTCGAGTACAATCTCCACCCGTGGGATGTGGCCGCGGGTATCGTCATTGTACAGCAGGCAGGCGGAAAGGTGACCGACTTCAGAGGCGGAAACAATTTCCTGTTTGGCGACCAGTTTTGCGCAAGCAACAGACTCGTTCATGATGAAATGATCGGCATCATACGCGATCGTTGGTATTGACGACCTAGCACATTTAAACATTACAATTATGCGGATTTGGCTGAGACGTTGTGTGTTGTTCCTGGTGGTGCTCACACAAACGCAGGGGATGCGGGCCCAACAACCTTCGGAGCTTCTTCCTTTGGATCCTAAGCTAACTGTCGGCAAACTTGACAACGGCCTGACCTACTATATACGTCCCAATCATCGCCCTGAAAACAAAGTGGAACTTCGCCTCGTCGTCAACGCCGGATCCATTCTGGAAGACGATGACCAGCGGGGGCTTGCGCACTTCACCGAGCACATGGCCTTTAATGGTTCGCGCAACTTCGCCAAGAACGAACTCGTATCGTTTTTACAATCCATCGGCGTAGAGTTTGGCGCAGACCTCAACGCGTACACCAGTTTCGATGAAACAGTGTACATACTGCCCATTCCCACCAGCAAGAAAGAGAACGTCGAGAAGGCTTTTCAAATTTTAGAGGACTGGGCCAGTGCCGTAGCATTCGAAGATGACGAAATAGAAAAAGAACGCGGCGTCGTCCTTGAAGAAGAACGTTCAGGCCGCGGTGCGCAGGAAAGAATGTTTCGACAGACATATCCCAAAATGCTGGAAGGGTCGAAGTACGCGGAGCGTCTGCCGATCGGCACAGTGGAAATCCTGAGAACATTTCAGCCGGAAACCATCAGGCGCTTCTACCGCGACTGGTACCGCCCCGACCTCATGGCCGTCATTGTCGTGGGTGACATTGATCCCACGGAAGCGGAGCGTCTCATCCGACAACACTTTGCACACCTCAAGAACCCTGACAAGCCGCGTCAACGCCAATATGCTAATGTGCCGGCGCGTCAGTCATCCGAAGGGCTCGTTGTCACCGATAAAGAAGCAACGCACCATCTCGTCGACATCAACTTTCCCTACAAGCCCGCCAGCGACCCGTCGACTTTTGCGTCATATCGCGAGTACCTGCTTCGTCAACTCTTCACGTCGATGCTGAGTCAGCGCATGCAGGAACTTATGCAACAGGAGAATCCTCCCTTCCTGTATGCGGCAAACTCCTTCAGCAGTTTACCGCGCGGATATGAAAGCTACAACCCGTACGCATATGTAAGCGCTGCCGGTGTGGAACAAGCCATCAAGGCGCTTGTTGCGGAGAACGAACGCGCGCGACGCTACGGCTTCACCGAAGCTGAACTCGACCGGACTAAAAAGATGATGCTCAAATCGATCGAACGCGCTTACAACGAACGCGACAAAACGGAGTCGGCACGGCTTACAAATGAGTACATCCGTCACTTCCTGGAAAGAGAGCCTGTTCCCGGTGTTGAAAATGAGTACAAATACTATCAGAAATACCTCGACGAGTTTACACTCGAAGTGGTGAACCAATATGTGGCGAAGACCATCCCGCCGCCATCGGAACCGAAACTCGTCATACTCACCGGTCCGGAAAAGGCCGACTTCCGGATTCCGACCGGTGAAGAGCTGTTGAAGATGGTTGAGGATGCTTACACACAGGAGATCCTCCCCTATGAGGAGCGCGCTATTGCAACGTCCCTGATGAACACGACGCCAAAGGCCGGGCGGATTGTAAAACAGAAAGAGAACCGCGCGCTCGGAACTACAGAATTTACCTTATCGAATGGTATAACGGTAATTGCCAAACCCACCGATTTCAAGAACGATGAAGTTGTCGTCACCGCTACACGACGCGGTGGTCAATACAATTATGATGTCGGCGATCGTGTTAACGCCGAGTATGCCGCTACGGTAGTCGCCCAAATGGGCATCGGCGACTTCTCTCCCCTTGATCTGCGAAAAGTACTCGCCGGAAAGAGCGTGAGTGTCAGCCCGCGCATTGGCACTTTATCAGAAGGGATCAACGGTCAATCCAGTGCCAGCGATATTGAGACGATATTTCAACTCATTCACCTGTACTTTACATCACCGCGAAAGGATCAGGAGTTGTTCCAATCGTTTGTAAGCAAGCAACGAGCGGCCTACCAGAACCTGCTGGCCAATCCCGAGTATGGTTTTCAGGTCTTCATGCTCGAGAAACTCTATGGAGATCACCCATGGGCGCCGCGTATTCCGACGCCACAGACCTTCAGCGAAATCGAGCTTGACCGTGCGCTGGCGATCTACCGCGAACGGTTTGCCAATGCCGGCGGCTTTTCGTTCATCATCACCGGCGCCTTTTCGCTCGACACACTCAAGCCATTGCTCGAAACGTACCTTGCCAGCCTTCCTTCCACCGGAAAGAAAACCGCGTACCGCGACGTGGGCCTTCGGCCGGTAAAGGGTCCGTTAAAGGCAACGTTCGAAAAAGGCAGCGAGCCTAAGAGCCTTGTACGACTCATGTGGAATGGGGAAACACCGTATGATCCTGATGAGCAACTTCGCGTCCAGGGCCTCGTCGAAGTGATGAACATCCGCCTGATCGAAAACCTCCGCGAAGAGATGAGTGGAATCTATGGGGCAGGCATGTACGGACAGCTGAGCAAGCATCCTTACCATAGCTACTCTTTTGGTATCACCATTCCTTGCGGCCCTGAAAATGTTCAGTCGTTGATCAATGCCGCGTTGGATGAGATCCGAAAAATTCAGGAAAACGGCCCGACAGAGGTCGACCTCAACAAAGTAAAGGAAACCTGGAAACAACAATATCTCGTCAATATCAAGGACAACGGCTTTTGGGCGCGTGCGCTGATGCAGAGTATTGAAAACGAAACCGACCCGATGCGCATTCTGTCGTATCCGGATCGCGTAGATGCACTAACGGCGGCCGATATCCAGAAGGCTGCACGAAAATATCTCGACACGCGGAAGTACGTCCAGTTTGTCCTCAATCCGGAAGAGTAGTCTGTCTTTATGTCTCCGCTACTCGTAACGAAGGGACTTTGTAGGATTGGCCATCGCAGCATGGAATGACTTATACCCCACGGTCAGTAAAGCTATGGCCAGTGTTGCCAGAAACCCTGCAATGAACACCGAAGCCCCGATGCTGGTCCTGTAAGCGAACGTATTCAGCCACTGGTTCATCAGGTACCATGCGGCAGGGGCGGCAAAGACAAAGCCAATAACAATCAGCCGGACGTACTCGGCTGAAAACAGCAACATGATGTTTTCCGTCGTAGCGCCAAGCGCCTTCCGTACACCAATCTCTTTGGTGCGTTGATTCGTCATGAAACTGGCAAGGCCGAAGAGCCCGAGACAGCCAATGAATATCGCGAGAAATGTAAAGGCCGTAAGCAACGTCGAGATGCGTTCCTCACCTTCATAAAATTCACGGATGCTGTCGTCCAGAAACTGATATTCAAAGACGTGTTCCGGATACGTCTCTTCCCACTTTTGCTGTATCCCGGTGATAATTTCAGGAAGATCAGTGCCCTGCAATTTCAACGATAGGGTGGAGTACCCGTCCAGGTTGTTCATCAGCACCATCGGTTCAATACGGTCGCGCAAGGACACCGCATGGAAGTCACGGACCACGCCAATCACGGGAAGAAGTCTACCCCAAACATTTACTTTCCGACCGAGCAACGCCTCCGCACTTTCCACCCCGGAGACGCGAATGAACTCCTGGTTCACAACAAAACCTGTGGCCGTGTCACCATCTTCGAGCGGACGCCCTGCAATCAGCGGAATCTTGTACAGACTAAGATAGTTTCCATCAACCTGCTTGACATGCGTGTCGCGTCCCTGGCTCTCATCTTCCCCTTCAAACCAAAACGATGTGCTGTTAACCGAACCCGAGGCGGGTGGCCTACTGGCAAGACTCGCCGCCTCTACCCCGGAAAGCCGCATCATTTCCGTTCGCAATGTCTTGGCTTTACTTACGCCCTGGCCCGGTCGATCCGTCTCAGGTATCGGCACAAACACAACTGCCTCGCGCGCAAATCCAAGTTCGTACGAACGGAAGTAGTCCATCTGTGACAAAAGCACAAGGGTTCCCATGATGAAGAACTGCGAAATCACCAATTGAAGAACGACCAGACCCCGTCGCAGGCTATAGCCCGAAGCGGTCCTTTTGGCCAGCTTGTTCTTGAACGCGATCGCCGGACTGAATCCCGATAGCACCAGCGAGCGATAGAG
>Ga0207873_1004020_pt1 | contig 10075 bp, 8 predicted proteins | sample BGWIniCompost_FD_187373 | JGI IMG/M metagenome (GOLD analysis project Ga0207873, IMG submission 187373) | Cellulose adapted compost microbial communities from Newby Island Compost Facility, Milpitas, CA, USA - BGW Initial Compost (SPAdes)... ... | reverse complement strand
CTCCGGGGCGTAGGCCCGCCGGAGGAGGCCGCCCGCCTCCGGCCCGCTCGCACCGGCAACCGTCCGGGACGGCCGGAACGAATCAGACCAACGACCGGCACACCACCGGCATCGCCACGAAACCGGCCCGTGCGCCCCCGTACGGGCGGCAACCCGCGCGTGCCGGTGGTTCCCGCGTATCACGACCACGCACGGGGAAACCGGACGCTGAGATTCACCCCCTGTACGGGATCAGCAACTCCCGGTGTTCCAGGGCGTGTTGAAACCCCCGTGACCGTACGGACTTCGCTGCGATTCGCGGGACGGGTGAACACCCGTGGTGCTGCGTGCGTACTCAAGGGAGCCGCTTCACTCCTGTCGGGCGCCTCGATGCCCCGCAATGGGATGCCCCGCAAGGAAGTCAGAGGAGTTCCATGGGACGCAACACAAGAAAACGCCGTACGCCGCTGGCCACCAAGGCCATAGCCGCATCGGCGGCCCTAGCGCTCGGTGGGGGCGGGCTGATCTGGGCGAACTTCTACGCCTCGGCGCACGAGAAGGGCGGGTCCGACAACCGGACGCGGTCGAGTGCGGCACAGATCGCGACGATCAACTGTCCGGACGTCGGCCAGCGGCTCACCAAGGTGCCGCGCAACGCGCGCAGGGGAGTCGCCCGAGAGCTGGCACGGCTCGACCAGCAGGTCACCGCCGCCTACAAGCGACTGGCTGAGACGCGGCAGGCCCAGGCGGGGGACCCGGACTACGTCAGCAACTCCATCCTGGGGCCGCTGAAGTCCAAGCGGGCGGCCACTCTCGACCGCATCCGCACCGCCATCAACCGCGCGGGCGGCCAGGCGCCGCGCAACCTCGGCGGCTTCGCCCGCTGCGAGGGTGTCCCGGCGGACATCAACGGCGGCGGCCGGGGCCAGAACCAGGACGGAGGCCAGAACCAGGACGGAGGCCAGAACCAGGGAGGCGGCGGCCAGGACAACGGCCAGGGCGGCAACGGCGGCCAGGCGGGCAACGGCCCCTCCGCCGAGGACTTCGTCAAGATCGAGGACGTCCAGCCCAACGGCGGCCCGCAGGGTGTGAACGGCAACGGCCTGCCCGCCAACGGTGACACCGGTTCGACCGGTTCCTTCACCACCAACTGCGGCACCAACCAGAACGAGAACCGCAACTCGGACAACGTGATCGTGGCGCCCGGCGTGTCCAACGGTGCTCAGCACCAGCACGACTACGTCGGCAACCAGGCCAACAACGCGTTCGCCAGCGACGAGGACCTGGCCAACGGCGAGACCACCTGTCAGAACCAGGGCGACAAGTCGTCCTACTTCTGGCCGGTGATCCGTCTGCAGAACGGCCAGAACGACATCGACGCCGACCAGCCCGGTGGCGGTCAGGACGGCAACGTCGGCCAGATCGTCGAGCCGGCCAAGGCCGAGCTGAAGTTCGTCGGCAACAAGACCAGCGACGTGGTCGCGATGCCGCGCGCCCTGCGCATCATCACCGGTGACGCCAAGTCCTTCGTGAACGGCCTGAACAACGCCAACACCAACTGGAGCTGCACCGGCTTCGAGGACCGCGTGGTGAACGACAAGTACCCGATCTGCCCCGAGGGCAGCTCCGTGGTGCGCACGTCCTTCTTCCAGAGCTGCTGGGACGGCCAGAACATCGACAGCGCCAACCACCGCACGCACGTCGCCTTCGTCGAGGCGGACGGCAGCTGCCCGAACGGCTTCCAGGCCATCCCCCAGCTGCAGGTCCGGCTGGTCTACGACATCCCGGCCCCGCAGATCCAGAACGGGCAGGTGCAGAACGCCTACGCGATCGACTCCTTCCCGGACCAGCTGCACAAGCCGATCACCGACCACAACGACTTCATCAACTTCTTCGACGAGAACCTGATGAACGAGATGGTCGACTGCATCAACAGCGGCAGGGACTGCCAGTAGTCCGGAACCGGCAGGAGACACAAGGAGCCGGTGGCGGGATGTCCCGCCACCGGCTCTTGTCATGTCCCCGGGCCGCTCGTCGCCCCCGGCTGCGAGCGGCCCCCAGGGGGGTCAGCCGTGATGACCGCCGCCGTGGCCGCCGCCCTTGTTGTGACTGCCGCCGGGGTTCATGTGCTCGGAGCCCTCCTCCAGCGTCCCGCCGAGCACGGACCGCAGTTCCTCCACCGTCTTCTCCTCGCCCACGGCCACCCACTTGCGGCCGACGAGGTAGTAACCGCCGTAGTCCTTGGCGCCGTTCAGCCACTCGCGCTGACCACGGTCGGTGGAGAAGGTGGCGAGGATGTACTTCTGCCCGCCCCGCTTGCAGATCGCCTGGCGGATGGTGTCGGCGTCGGTCTGCATGTTCGGCTTGCACTTGGCCTCGGCCGCGATGTGCTCCAGGCTGCCGGTCACCTCCTTCGGCGGCGCCGCCTCGCCCTTGCCGCCGGATCCGCAGCCGGCCAGCGCCAGAATCGCCGCCGCGCCGCTCAGCGCGAGCATCGGTCGGGTCAGCTTCATGTGTTCCTCCGGTCCTCGAGGTCCATCGGCGACAAGCCGCACGGAGCCCCGGCGAGGGGGCCCTCGCCTCTCATACGGCTGAGAGGGGCCGAGCACTCAAAATCCCGCGCCCGGGTGCGGGCGCCCGTGCGAGGCTGGCCGCATGGCACAGGACCGGGAGGAGCGGATGGCCGCCGCCTCGGCCACGCTCGACGACCACGAGGAGTCCGAGGAGGGCGGCGCGCGTTCCGCGCGGTGATCGACGCCCTGGTGGCGGAGCTGCCCGAGGACAGCCCGCTCGGCCCCGTTCGAGCGGGGCTGCGCCTTCGACTCCACCGGCCGTCCCGCCGAGGCGGTCGAGCAGTACCGGGCGGCGCTGGACGGCGGGCTCGGGAAGGTCGGCCCGTACAAGGCGCGACGGGCGAAGATCCAGCCGGCCGGCTCGCTGCGGAACATCGGCCGCCCCGAGGAGGGTGTCGCGCTGCTGCGGCCGGAGCTGGACGCGCCGTCCGACGAACTGGACGACGCGGTGCGCGCCTGTCTCGCGCTCTGCCTGTCGAGCCTGGGCCGCGACCGCGAGGGGCTGTCCCTGGTCCTCGAGGCGCCGGCCCGGCATCTGCCCCGGTATCAGCGGTCGATGGCCGCGTACGCGCGCGGGCTCGTTGGGCCGGACGGGGTGTGACGGACGGGGGTCAGGTGACCATCCGTGGATTCGCTCGTTCTGCTGAACGTGCAGTCACAGGATGTCGCCCAGCGCCCCTCCGAACCCGCGGATTCCGCCTCTCCCGCCGGCCCGGTGGTCGATGTGGAGCAGGCCGAGGCCGCACTCGTCGAGCACTACCCGCGGCTGGTGCGACTGGGGTACCTGGTGCTGCCGCCGACGCTGGGGCGCAGCAGACGGGTGCTGACCGCGCACGCCCTGACCCAGCGCGCGCTGCCCCGCCAGCAGGCGCCGGCGCCGGTGATCCCCGCCCAGTCCTCAGGGCCCGGCAGCGACCCGGGGTACGCCCTGGTGCGGCTGCAGGTGGTGCGTGCGGCGCTGCAAGCGGGGCTGCCGCTGAAGCGCAAGGCGTGGCCCAGGCGGGCGCAGCTGCCGCCGCTGCTGCCGCAGGTGTGGGGGCTGAAGCTGTTCCCGCGGCCGGGCGGCGCCGACGAACTCGCCCTGGACCAGAAGCTGTCCGCGCTCTCCGGTGCCGGGCGTGCCGCCTACGCGCTGCGTGGCCTGGACCGGCTGCCGGACGGCGAGGTGCGCAGGGTGCTCGGCGAGGCGGGCGTCGACGACCCGGACGCCGCGCTGGCCGAGGCGGACTCGGTGCCGGCCGAGTACAAGCTGCTGGAGTCCAGCGAGTTCGACCCCTGTTCGCTGCAGGCCCGCCCCACCGATCTGATGCGCCGCCGTCGGCATCTGAAGGTCGCGCTGGCCGCGGGCGCCGCTCTCGCCGTGTGCGGCATGCTGCTCGCGCTGCCCGGCGACGGCTGGGGGCCCGACGGGGCCGCGGCTCCGCCGTACGCGCAGAACCCGGCCGCGCAGGCCGCCCTGGACCCGGGCAGGCTCACCCGGGTCTCCCCCACCGCCTGGAAGACCTCCGCGCGCACCGACTTCTCGGTGTGGCCCGCGCGCGGCTCCCTCGTCCGTGACGAGGCCCTGCTGCGCCGCGCCCTGGCCGTGTGGGCCCGCCCCGGCGAGGCGGTGAAGGTCTCGCACACACCGGGCACCCCGACCGGCGGTCCGTCCGGACCGCCCCAGCTGCTGTACGCGGGGACGATCGACAACTCGCGGGTGGTGATCCTGTACGACGGGCTGCGCATCGTGCGCTACGCCGAGCCGCGCAAGGGCGCGGGGGGTGCCGCCCTCGACTTCGCCCGGGTCGACGGGGCGGGCCGGGCCGAGTCGGGCGCGGTGGTGCTGAGCCGCACCGACGGCAACGTCCGCTATCTGACCGCCCCGTGGGTGCGCAGGGCCGGTGAGCGGGACCTCCGCTCGCCCGGCGGGGGCGTGATGGACCTGGAGCTCACCGACGGGGTGACCGCACCGCTGGCGAGCCCGACCCTGCGCCGCGAGGGCTGCACCTCCTGGAACGTGCTGCAGCTGACCGACGGCACCGGCGCCCGGCTGCTGACCGACCTCGGCGAGCTGGTGCCGGCGCGGCTGACGGCCGGGCCGCCCGGCGCACCCGCCGAGGCCTCGCGGGCGCGGGCGCTGCGCACCTGGGCGCCGTACGCCTGCTCGCTGGGGCTGCTGCGCTCGGCCGGGGTGCGCAGCGTCAACGCCTGGGCGTACGCGCACCAGCCGCTGCCGGACAGCGACGACGAGGCGACCTGGCTGTGCACGCGGGCGGAGACCTGGCGGGGCGAGGGGGCGAGGGTGCTGGCCCAGTTCCACACGCCGCGCGGGCGGTTCGGCGCGGTGGCGGCACGGGCGGAGAGCGTGCCGGCCTGCGGGCCGCGCAAGCCTCAGGTGCTGGCCGGGGTGCTGTGGAAGTCGCCCAAGGGCTCCTGGTACCTGCTGGCGGCCGGCGGCCCCGGCACCACGTCGGTGAAGGCGACCGGCGGCATCGAGGCCTCCGCGGAGGGCCGGATGCTGACCGCGAAGGCCCGGCGGGGTGCCCAGGCGGACCTCAGCGCCACCCTGGAGGACGGCGACTCGCTCCGCGGCCTGCGCTGACCGTGAACACTGGTGGCCGCTCCGGGACGTTCGCGTCCGGAACCGATCGGTAAGGTGTTCGCATGAGCACCACCGGGGTACGCCGCAGGATGGGAGTCGAGGAGCGCCGCCAGCAGTTGATCGGTGTCGCCCTCGAACTGTTCAGCCGCCGTTCGCCCGACGACGTCTCCATCGACGAGATAGCGTCGGCGGCCGGTATCTCGCGCCCGCTGGTCTATCACTACTTCCCCGGCAAACTCAGCCTGTACGAGGCTGCCTTGCAGCGTGCCTCCGACGATCTGGCGTCCCGGTTCGCCGAACCGCACGAGGGCCCGCTGGGGGCGCGGCTGCTGCGGGTGATGGGGCGCTTCTTCGACTTCGTGGAGGACCACGGCCCCGGCTTCTCCGCCCTGATGCGCGGCGGCCCCGCGGTCGGCTCCTCCACCACCAACGCCCTGATCGACTCGGTGCGTCAGGCCGCGTACGACAACATGCTCTCGCACCTGGGGGTGGTGGGTGAGGCTCCGCCCCGCCTCGAGCTGGTGATCCGCTCGTGGATCTCGCTGGTGGAGTCCACGGCGCTGATCTGGCTGGAGGGCAAGCGCATTCCGCGCGGCGAGCTGGAGATGCAGCTGGTGCACGACTTCGCGGCGCTGGCCGCGGTCGCCGCCACCCACGACGAGGAACTCGGCACACTGCTGCGCACCCTGCTCAAGGACGAGCCGGGCGACGGCCCCTTCGCCGCTCTCGCGACCCGGCTGCTGACGCTCGCCTCGTCGTGACCGCCACCACGACATGGGGCCTGGTCGTCGAGACGACCGTGGGCGCCGCCGAGCGCAAACGCACCGAGGCCCAGGTGGTGGGGCTGGTCGAGGGGACGCGTGAGGAGGCGCTGGCGGAGCTGGAGCGACGGGCGCGTGAGCATGTGCCCGCCCATCCGTTCAACCCCAAGCGGCGCCGCCTGCTGCGGAGCCACGACGGGTTCCTGCTCATCGTCGACGGGGCGTGGAGCTCGTTCCTCACCCGGTTCAGCGTGGCGGAACTGCTTCAGGACTCGGCGGCACCGGCCCCCCAGCCGCCGCCGGAACCCGCCGCCGAAGAACCGGTCGCCGAGGAGCCGCCGGCGCCCGCGCGTCCCACGCCGGAGCAGCTCGCGCAGCGGGACGAGGACGGGGTGCCGGTGGTGCCCGGGTGGCTGGGCCGCCGCGACCTGATGTGAGCCGCGGGGCCCGCACTTGGTGGACCCGCGGGACGGACCCTACGCGCTGTCGTACTTGCGGTAGGAGGCGGCCTCCATCTCCCGGATCTCGGCGGAGGCGTGCAGGGTCAGCCCGTCCGGCTGTTCGAGATGCCGGCGCAGCAGCTCGAGCGCGGTCCCGGTGAGCCGTGCCTTGGTCTCCTCGGTGCGTCCGGGGAACAGGCCGATCTGCACATGGACCACCGCGTGCCCCTCGGTGTCCGTGCCGGCCACGGCCTCCTCGATGCGCCGGAAGCGCGTCTTGCACGACGAGGGCGACGCGGAGGCGATCTCGCCCACCGCTCCGTGCAGCTCGCGGGCGAACGCCGTCCGGTCGAATCCGTCCGCGAGCTGCTCGGAGTAGTCCACGGTGATCTGCGGCATGAGCCCTCCCGTTCGGTGTCCGGAGGGCTCACCCTAGCCGCAGCTCACGGGCGGGTCAGCGGGTGAACACCGCGACCGTGCGGGCCGGGACGGTGAAGGTGCCGGCGGCCTTCGCGTAGGACGAGGTCTTCACCACCGCGTCGCTGCCCGCCGCCTGGACCGGGTGCAGGCGGTAGCTCTTCCCGGCGAGCGAGGCGACGCGCTGCTTCTGCCGCTCGGGGGTGGCGTTGAAGACGACCACCAGGTCACCGAGCTGCATGGTGATCACGCCGGGCGTCTCGTCCTTCCCGGAGAGCGGGAACGACAGGCGGGACTGCACCTGCTCGGCGGTGTCCAGGGAGAACATCTTCTCGGTGGCGCGGATCCTCAGCAGGTCCCGGTAGGCGGCCGAGGCACCCTCGATGTGCGGGCAGCCGGCCTTGATCACCCCGAGCAGCGGCTTGGCGTACGGCCACTTGTCCTTGTTGTCGGCGGCCGGCGGCAGTCCCCGGCCGAAACCGTTGCCGTCCGCGCAGTTCCAGTGGATGGCGTTGAACCAGTCGCCGCTGTCGTAGGAGTTGCGGTCCAGGGACTTGGAGCGCAGCAGGTCGGTGCCCGCCTGGGAGAGCGCCGGGCCCTGCGAGAGGGTGGCGGTCGCCATGGCGAGGACCTGCATCCGCGCCCGGTCCGCCGCCGGGGTGTCCTTCGGCAGCTTGAAGGCGAGCGCGTCGAACAGGGACTCGTTGTCGTGCGCGTCGGCGTAGGCGAGGGCGTCGCCGGGTGCGGCCGCGTATCCGGCGGGTGAGCCGTTGTAGTCGACCTGGGAGCCCTTGACCCGCTTGCCGCTGGTGTCGGTGAAGCTGTAGTCGGCGAGGTTGCCGCTCAGGCCCACCTTGATGAGGTCCTGGTAGTGCAGCAGCCTGGCCTTCTGCTCGGCCTCGGTGCCGTTGCTCTGCGAGGAGTTGGGGTCGGTGTAGAGGCCGGAGGCGAAGCCCTGCACGCCGGGATCCTCGTCGAAGGGTCCGCCGCCGCGCACGGCGTCACGGGCCCGGTCGGAGAAGGTGGCGATGCCGGTGCCCGCCATGTTCTTCTGGGTGGCCTGCTCGAAGCGGGCGTCGTCGGCGATCTCGCCGAAGTTCCAGCCCTCCCCGTACAGGATGATCTTCTTGCCGTCGACGCCGTCCTTCTCGGGGGTGAGCGCGTCGAGAGCCTTGCGGACGGCGAGCATGTTCGCCTTGGGGTGGTGGCCCATGAGGTCGAAGCGGAAGCCGTCGACCTTGTACTCCTTGGCCCAGGTGACGACCGAGTCGACGACCAGCTTGCCCATCATGGCGTTCTCGGGCGCCGTGTTGGAGCAGCAGGTGCTGTCGGCGACGGAGCCGTCGGCGAGCAGCCGCTGGTAGTAGCCGGGGACGATCCGGTCCAGCACGGAGGTCTTCGCCTGGCCGTGGGCGGCGGTGTGGTTGTAGACCACGTCCATCACCACGCGCAGGCCGTCCTCGTTGAGCGCCTTGACCATCTTGCGGAACTCCACCGTGCGGGCGGTGCCGTCCGGGTCGGTGGCGTAGGAGCCCTCGGGGACCGTGTAGTGGTACGGGTCGTAGCCCCAGTTGTAGGCGTCCTTGCCGGCGGTCTTCGCGACGCACTCCTGCTGCTTGTCGCTGTCGGCCGGGTAGGAGGCCAGGTCGCAGGCGGGCTCCGCCTGGTCGGACCTGCGCTCGGGGATGGTGGCGATGTCGAAGGCGGGCAGCAGGTGCACGTACGAGGTGCCGGCCTTCGCCAGCTTGCGCAGATGCCGGCTGCCGTCGCTGTCCTTGTCGGTGAAGGCGAGGTAGGTGCCGCGGTGCTTCGCCGTGCGGTCGGCGACGGAGAAGTCGCGGATGTGCAGCTCCTGGATCTGGGCGTCCTTCAGCGGCACGGCCCTGGGCTTGGCGTAGCCGTCCCAGCCACGGGGCTTGAGGGAGGGGTCGGCCAGGTCGACGACGAGGCTGTGCTCGGAGTCGGTGGTGAGGGCGACCGAGTAGGGGTCGGTGACCTCGTTGGTGACGATCCGGCCGGCGTCGGGCGCCCACACGGTCACCGCGTAACGGTAGGGCTTGCCCTTCCAGGAGCGGGGGCCGGTGACGGACCAGACGCCGGAGTCGTCGTCGCGGCTCATCCGCACCGTGCGGCCGTCGATCCGCAGCGACACCTGCTGCGCGGTGGGCGCCCACACCGACAGGGTGGGCCGGCCGTTCCGGAACACCGGTCCGAGCCGGGACTTGACGGCGTGGCCGGCGTAGAGGGCGTCCAGGACCCCGGCGAGCTGCACGCCGGTCGCGGCGAGCACGGCGCCGTCGGCGGTCCGCTGGGTGGCGACGACCTGGCCGCGCAGGGCCTCGCGCACGGCTCCGCGGTCGCGCGGGTCGACCTCCCAGGCGGTGCCGTCCTTCAGGTGCGGGAACTTCTTCTTCTGGGCGTCGGTGAGGCCGGTCCTGCGCAGCCGCAGCCAGCGTGCGCCGGTGTCGGTCAGGGTGCCGTTCTGCACCGTGACGGAGCCGGTGCGGGAGGCGAGCAGCTGGGTGGAGGCGGCGCCCTCGGAGCCGTTCCAGACCACGGTGTCCCGGTCGATCCAGACCGCCTTGGAGGTGGTCAGGTCGAGGGCCGCCGAGGAGCCCGCGGGCTGCGGCAGCAGGTACTTCTCCTGCCCGCTCAGCAGCCACACCTCGTGACCACTGGTCGTGAGGTCGAGGGCCTGGTCGGTGGGCAGGTCCTTCTCGTCGCCCTTGTGGACGATGTAGCTGAGGCTGGTGGCACCCTCGGCGAGCGGCACCTCGAAGACCGCGCCGTAGGAGTCGGTCCGCACCGGTTCGAGCGGCTTCGCCCAGTCGGTGGGATCGGCGGCGCCGGCCCACACGTGCAGGCCCCAGCCGTCGTAGTCGCCGTCCGCGCGGTGGTAGTGCAGGACGGCCTTGCTCCTGTCCTGCTCGGGGTGGTCCGGCCGTTCGGTGGTGACGGTCTCCTCGCCCTGCTCGATCCAGATCTCGCCGTGCCGGGTGACGTCGATGGTGCGGTCGGCGGCGACGTCCTTGGTGCCGTCCTTGTCGATCACCAGGAAGCCTACGTCGGAGGCGCCGGGCTTGAGCCTGACCCAGGCGAAGGCGCCGTAGGCGTCCCGGCCGGCGAAGGGGTGGCTCTCGGGCCATTCGGTGGCCTCGCCCTCGGCGAGGTCGCCCCAGGCGTACAGGCCCCAGTCGTCGTAGTTCCCGTCGGCGCGCTTGTAGTGGACGATCACGTGGTCGCGCGAGGACGCGGCGGGCGGGGTCTCGGCGGGCGGGGTGCCGGTGGTGGAGGCGGCCATGGCACTGTCGGTGCGCCCGG
>Ga0207873_1004018_pt1 | contig 10083 bp, 7 predicted proteins | sample BGWIniCompost_FD_187373 | JGI IMG/M metagenome (GOLD analysis project Ga0207873, IMG submission 187373) | Cellulose adapted compost microbial communities from Newby Island Compost Facility, Milpitas, CA, USA - BGW Initial Compost (SPAdes)... ... | reverse complement strand
GATGGCGTTGAAATCGAAGAGCTCAGAACGGCGATGGATTACTTCCGCGAACGGCTCATGGAAATCACCGACAAACTGGAGACGAGTAAGAAACGCGAAGATGACTACCGGGAAAGTCTCGTCCGAACGGAGCGCAGACACACTCATGCTTTCTCTGGGTCGTGATGCGGCTATCGTCATCGAGCGGGAGAAGATACGCGATCTTTCATCGAACCAGTTTCTGGGTTCGAACAGCAAGGTGGTGATGGCTTACGAGATAAGCGTTCGCAATAAAAAAGCGGAAGAAATAACCCTGGTCATCGAGGATCAGGTGCCGATTCCGAATACGAAGTCGATCAGTGTTGACGTACTCGAACTTTCTAATGGCGAACACAATCAAGAGACCGGCTCCGTAAAGTGGAAGCAGAAGATTCCTGCCGGAAGTACGCATTCCGTAAAGCTTGCATACGCGGTTCGGTATCCCAAATACAGCGCGGTGGCCCTTGAATAAACGCTGTTTGGCAAAGTGACGGATTCGGTTAGATTTGTGCGTTACCTTTTCCTAAATCCCATGACAACCCGTACCTGCACAATCTTTCTCATCTCCGTCCTTTGCCTCGTCGCGGCCTGCCGGACCAAAGAAGCAAAGAAGACCGAATTGCATTCTCCGGAAGAGCGACTTGCTCTTGCTGATACAATAGAGAATCTCCTTCGAACATTAACACTTGAGAAATGGTATCCGCAAGCGGTAGATACAGAATACGGCGGCTTCCTGAGTGGATTTACATACGACTTTAAACCCACAGAAAACCAGGACAAATTTATCGTCACCCAGGCACGCCATACGTGGACGAATGCAAAAGCGGCTTTACGTTATCCGGAAGTCGAGCACTACCGCGCAAGTGCTGAACACGGCTTTCGTTTTCTCCGCGATGTGATGTGGGACAAGGAGCACGGAGGCTTTCATCAGCATCTCGACCGGCAGGGAAATGTGAGAGCCCAGGGAGGCAGAGAAATAAAGACTGCGTACGGTAACGCCTTTGGTATCTATGGGCTCGCTGCATACTATGCGTTAACGCAGGACACCGCAGCGCTTAACCTCGCCAAAAAGGCATTCCTATGGCTGGAGGAGCACAGTCACGATCCCGTGCATAAAGGATACTTCCAGCACCTCGAAGCCGATGGCACCGTCATTGCCCGTACAGATGATGTTGAGTCGACGTCGGATACCGGATACAAAGATCAAAACAGCTCCATTCACTTGCTTGAAGCATTCACCGAACTCTACATGGTGTGGCCCGACAGCCTGCTGCGCGAGCGACTGGAAGAAATGCTGCTTCTGATCCGCGACGTCATCGTTACGCCGAAAGGTTACCTCACCCTCTTTCTGACGCCCGATTGGAAGCCGATTTCATTTCGCGACTCGACTGAGGAGGTGATCATGAAACACCACGGACTCGATCACGTTTCCTTCGGACACGATGTTGAGACTGCATTCCTGATGCTGGAGGCATCGCATGTTCTCGGCATTGAGAACGACGTGAAAACGCATACCATCGCTAAACGCATGGTCGATCATGCGTTGCAAAACGGATGGGACAAGGAGGTTGGAGGGTTTTATGACGAAGGCTACTACTTCAAAGATGCAGACAGTATTCGCATCATTCGCGATACGAAGAACTGGTGGGCACAGGCAGAGGGACTCAACAGCTTACTGATGATGTCCAAACTCTATCCCGACGATCCCCTCAACTATTACGAAAAGTTCTACAAACTCTGGCGTTACGTCGACACCTATCTGATCGACCACGAAAATGGCGACTGGTACTCAGGCGGCCTCGATAAGCAGCCTCAATTCAAAACCGCCAACAAAGGCAGCATTTGGAAGGGGATCTACCATCACTATCGTGGGATGACGCAGTGTATTGACATGCTGAGAGGAGAGGGGATAGCCGAATGGCTTACCCACTAATCAACGACCATAGATCTAGGGTCTTACCCACACCTTAACCATCTCATAAATCAACCCAGCCGCCAACCGCGCCGTGCGACCATCAACGTCAAACGCAGGATTGAGTTCTGCAATATCGATACACACTACCTTCCGGGAAGAAATTACGCATTGAAGGATTTCCAATGTTTCAGCCGGGGTCCAACCCAGTGCCGCAGGCGCACTAACTCCCGGCGCAAATGCTTGATTGATTACATCAAGGTCGAGCGACAAGTAAATGCTATCTACCCTCGAAACAAAATCATCGACCGCTGCCAGTCGCGCTGCCGAAGGCTCACTTCTCAACTTCCAAACGACACCAAGTTCTTTCGCAGCGCGAAACAATCCGGCATGGTTGGCGCTTTCCTCTATGCCGAGCACCAGGTAATGAAACAACGCACTTTCATTTTGAAGCACCTCGCTCATTTGCAGAAAAGGCGTACCAGAATTTCCTTCTCCTTCGTATTGTCTCAGATCAAAGTGCGCATCGATATTGATGATACCAAGTTCATGCTTCTTCGATTGCGCGAAAGGATGGATGCCCAGGAAGGTTCCGTACGCCACCTCGTGCCCACCACCGAGAACGATTGGTCTGTATCCTTCGGTCAGCAGCTGGTAGACCATGCCGCCAAGCATGGCTTGCGCGGCTTCCATTTTTTGTCCGCTACAGATAACATCGCCGGCATCATGCAGGATTGCATCGTCCCAATGAAAGGCCAGGTTGCATAGCGCCTTTCGAATGGCCGCCGGCGCTTCGCGCGCACCGGGTCGACCGAGGTTGCGGCGTACGCCCTCATCGCAGCAAAAGCCGAGCAATGCAAAGGATCTTACTCCAGATCTTGCGACAGGCAAATCACCTGACAAGTCCAGGGGTTGCATGACGGAATGCCAGCGCTGCATGTCGATGCTCCTGGGATAATCGACGCGACCGGTCCAGCGTGACATGTCGGGTGCCTGATACATAAACCTGCCCTTATCGTGAGTAAGAAAGTTCTTTGCCAGCGATCCACATTCGCGCCGGTTTCAACTTGCCCTGGTGGTAGAGGATTTCGCGATAATCGTCGACCGGGAAGGCGATGAAGTCCGCACGCTTCCCTGCTTCCAGCGTCCCACGGTCGCTCACTCCCAGCGCACGGGCCGCGCGAGACGTAATGGCACTTAGCGTCTCGGCATTGGAAAGCTTTTGTTGGGCAGACAACACTGCGGCCTGCATGAGCAGGTCGCCCATAGGCGCTGAGCCCGGGTTCCAATCGCTTGCAATAACGAGCGCGCATCCATAGTCCAGCATTTTACGTGCAGGAGCAAAGTGCATTCCAAGACCGAGCGAAGCTCCTGGAAGCACAGTGGCTATCGTATTTGATTCAGCAAGTGCCCTGATTTCTTCTTCGCCTGACGCTTCCAGGTGATCTGCACTAATGGCGCCTACTTCGACGGCCACCGCGCTTCCGCCGGTCGTGAACTGATCGGCGTGCACTACGGCATCGAATCCCATCGGCATGGCGCGCTTGAGAAATGGCGCGGCGATGGCAGCGGGAAACGCGCTGGCCTCTACAAAAATATCGACGCGTTTGGCCAGTGCCTCGCGGGCCACGATCGGCAAGAGCTCTCCGATGATGTGTTCCAGGTACATCGCCGGCGAATCAAACTCGGGAGGTGTAATGTGTGCTGCGAGGCAGGTTGGCACAAGACTCACCGGCTGTAGCTTCGTCGCCTCGCGAATGGCGCGAAGTATTTTCAATTCGTGTTCGATCGACAATCCATATCCGGACTTCACCTCACATGACGTGACGCCCTCTGATGCATGCCGTTCCAAACGTTGCACGAGCAATTCAACGAGGGTATGCTCATCGCAGTCGCGCGTCTTTCGCACCGTGTCCATAATGCCTCCGCCAGATGCAAGAATTTCCTGGTAGGTTTTTCCGGATATCCTGTTGCTGTAATCCGAAGCCCTGGATCCGGCAAAGCACAGATGAGTATGCGTGTCGATAAGACCGGGCATGATAACGCAAGGGCTGTCCGTCACCACATGAGCGCCTGATCCTTTCAAGGCAGAGAATGAATCCACCGCCACAATGCGATCCCCTTCAACGAGCAAACCGGCGTCCGGTATGATCTCCAGTGCGGAGTCTCGGATTGGGCCCGTCTCTGGCAGCGACGCCATAGTGAGGAGCTGGGTAATCGGACCGTAAAGCGTTCGGTTCATATCAAACCTGCTGGTGATGTAGCTGCCACGCCTCGTCCAGGATTTCGGCTATGTGCATTACCTTGACGTCAAGCTTGCGATGTCTGATAATACCCTCAAGGTGCATCAGGCACGACATGTCAGTCCCTGCGATGACTTGCGCACCGTGACTCATATGATCTTCAACGCGATCCTCACCCATGCGTATGGATACCGCTTCCTCGGTTACCGAAAATGTGCCACCAAAACCGCAGCATTCATCGGGTCGCGTGAGTTCAACGAGTTCAAGGTCCTTGACTTTTTGAAGAAGGCTTCGCGGCTTGTTGAAGTCGGGAAGGTGAAGTTCTGAGGCCCGGTTCAGACGTAGCCCACGAACGCCATGACACCCGGCGTGAAGTCCTACCTTGTAGGGGAATCGAAATCCATTGCCTTGGTAGTTTACAACATCAGTTAGAAACTCACAGAATTCATACAGCGACGACCGAACTTTCTCCGCAGTGGCGGAATCGGTGTAATGTGTTATGTGATCCTTTACGTGTAGTACACAGCTACCGGAGGGTGCGACAATAAAATCGTATCTGGCAAAATTCTCTGCGAAGAGGCGAAGCGCATCGCCACCGTAGTCGGCAAAGCCTGCATTGGCAACGGGCTGGCCGCAGCACGTCTGTTGGGTTGGATAGTCTACCTCCAGACCTAGCCGGCGAAGGACCTGGTAGACGGCTATGCCCGTCTGGGGATAGAACTGATCGATATAACAGGGGATAAACAATCCAACATTCATGGTGTATCCGGGTGCGGCTAAGTTTTATAGCCACTAATGGAGTTCTCTGGCCTAAACATACATTGTATATCAGTCTCGTTGTAGCTTTTGCACGAAAAATTGGAAGCATGAGCAATCGATTGCTCTGAGCATGCAAATGGTACCCACATTGCCGGAAACCGTAAACGGTCTTTTGTCAGTACAGAACAGGATACAGAACCCTCCGTATCAGGATAATTTTGCTAACCTTAATCATACGCATTATTTTTTCTTTTGGACATAGACTCTGAAAAGCGATGCAGATAGCAACGAAAACGTTTCAGTACGTAGACTACCTTTGGGACAAGAATAAAGCGGCTGCGCTTGGTGACGACGAGGTAGCCTTACTGATTTATCGTTCGAATATCCTGGGAGCAGATTTGCGAATTACCAATTACGGTGGCGGTAACACGAGCTGTAAGACCACCGAACGCGATCCACTAACGGGAAATCCCGTAGAGGTTATGTGGGTGAAAGGTTCCGGTGGTGACATCGGAACGCTTACGCGAAAAGGCCTCGCCGGACTCTATCTCGATAAGCTTCGCTCCCTCAAGAACATTTATAGGGGTCTGGAGTTTGAAGATGAAATGGTGGCTCTTTTCAACCATTGCATCTACGACCTTGAGTCAAAAGCTCCGTCCATCGACACGCCACTACACGCGTTCCTCCCATTCAAACATATCGATCACCTGCACCCCGATGCTGCCATCGCGATAGCTGCTTCAAAGGATGGCGAAGCGATCACACGCGAACTGTTCAACAACCAAATCGCATGGGTTCCCTGGCAACGTCCGGGCTTCGACCTGGGATTGCAACTTGAAAGGGCTGTAAATGAAAACCCGGGTATTCGCGGTATCATGTTGGGTGGACACGGACTCTTCACATGGGGTGATACTTCGTACGAGTGTTATATCAACAGCCTGGAGGTAATCGACAAAGCTTCTGCTTACCTGAACGAACACTACGGCAAACGAAGGCCGGTGTTCGGTGGTATCGAAGTAGAGTCGCTTGCTCCCGAAGCACGCCGCAAACAGGCTGCGCGACTTGCACCTGTGCTGCGCGGTCTTGCTTCAGCCTATGCGCGCATGGTCGGACACTTTACCGACGACGAACGAGTTCTTGAGTTTATCAACAGCAAGGACCTTCGCAAGCTCGCGCCATTGGGAACGAGCTGTCCCGACCACTTTCTCAGGACGAAGATCAGGCCGCTGGTGCTTGACCTTCCCGCTACGGCCGACCTCTCAAATCTTGCTGAAGTAAGAAAGAAACTCGAGGAGCCTTTTGAGAATTACCGAAAGGAGTATGCCGACTACTACGAACGCCATAAGCATCCGAACAGTCCCGCGATGCGTGATCCTAACCCCGTGATCATCCTGTGGCCGGGTGTGGGAATGTTCTCTTTCTCTAAGGACAAGCAGACAGCGCGTGTTGCCAGCGAATTCTACATCAACGCGATCAACGTGATGAAAGGCGCTGAAGCTGTTTCAGAATATGTCTCGTTGCCCTTGCAGGAGGCCTTCGACATCGAATACTGGCTACTGGAAGAGGCTAAGCTGCAACGCATGCCGAAAGAAAAGCCGCTGTCGCGAAAGATTGCGTTCGTTACCGGCGGAGCTGGAGGGATTGGAAAGGCAATAGCGACGAAGCTCGCGTCGGAAGGAGCATGCGTTTTTGTTGCAGACCTTCACGAAGATCGTCTGAAGGAGACCGTCAGCGGATTTTCCCGCGACGTTGGAGCGGGTTCAGTGGTCGATGTTACGAGCGAGGGCTCCGTTCGCGAAGCTATCGCTCGGGCATGCCTTGCCTTCGGTGGAGTAGACATCATTGTCAACTGCGCGGGACTTGCAATATCAAAACCGTTGGAAGAGACAACGACAGCCGACTGGGATCTGTTGAACGATGTTATTGTTAAAGGCCAGTTCGAAGTGTCGAAAGCGGCCGTTGAAGTTTTGCGCGCGCAAGCACTTGGCGGCGACATTGTAAATATTGTCAGCAAGAACGCCCTCGTATCCGGACCCAATAATGTGGCGTATGGTACAGCAAAGGCTGCCCAGATTCACATGAGCCGGCTGCTTGCGGCGGAATTGGGTAAGGACAAGATTCGCGTGAACGTAGTGAATCCCGATGCCGTCATCGAAGGCAGCAAGATATGGGAAGGAGCATGGGCAGAGGGTCGCGCGAAAGCGTACGGCGTTAAGGTGGAAGAGTTGCCCGCATTTTACGCAAAAAGAACTATCTTGAACGAGATCATTTCCGTTGACGACATAGCCAATGGCGTCTTTGTGCTGGTGGGAGGCCACCTGAACAAGAGCACAGGGAATGTTATCAATGTGGATGGCGGTGTGGCAGCCGCGTTCGTGCGATAAGATATGAGGATACTTGCTGACCAGGTCGGTGAACAGAACCACCGGCATGAGGCGCGCCATCGCGAAGCCTTTGACTTTCTTGCGTCCCGCCTGTCTGCAGACGGGTATGATGTCGATGCTCTGCTTTCCAAAATTGGATCATTGCAGATAGCAGTTCCCAGCTGGGCGCTGGGGGCAGGAGGGACCCGCTTTGCCCGATTCCCGGGCGGAGGTGAGCCACGCAGCCTGGAAGAAAAAATTCTGGACGTCGGCCTCCTTCACGCACTCAACCGTTCCAGCGGTGCAATCTCCCTGCACATCCCGTGGGATATTCCAAAGAACGCCTCAGAAGTTAAGGCGCTTGCCAGCGAGCTGGGTCTGATCTTTGACGCAGTTAACTCGAATACCTTCCAGGATCAACCAGACCAACAAGTAAGCTACAAATATGGGTCACTCGCCCATACGGATAAATCAGTGCGTAAGCACGCGGTTGACCACAACATCGAAGTCATAGAATACGGAAAGCAGCTGGGTTCGAAGGCGCTTACCGTATGGCTTGCCGATGGATCGTGTTTTCCCGGACAGCTCAACTTTGCGAAAGCGTTTCAGCGCACGTATGCTTCGCTGAGGGAAATTTATGCTGCGCTTCCCGCTGATTGGAAGATATTCATCGAATATAAACCGTACGAGCCTAATTTCTATTCGACTGTAATTCAGGATTGGGGAACATCCTTCCTACTTGCAAACAAACTCGGCGAGAAGGCTTTTACCCTTGTGGACCTGGGACACCATTTGCCAAACACCAACATCGAACAGATCGTCGCTACACTCATGATGGAAGGCAAGCTCGGTGGATTTCATTTCAACGATTCGAAATACGGAGACGATGATTTAACGGTGGGAAGCATTAAGCCATACCAGTTGTTCCTGATCTTTAGCGAACTTGTGTATGGCATGGAGAACCCTGCGTATTCGAATCCGACGCCTGCCTGGATGATTGATGCGAGCCATAATGTCAAGGATCCGCTCGAGGATTTGCTTCAGTCGGTCGAGGCTATCAAGTTAGCCTATGCTCAGGCGCTGCTTGTCGATCGTGATGAACTCGAAGCTGCTCGCGAGAACAATGACACCGTTATGGCGCAGGAAATTTTGCAGAACGCGTATCGCACCGATGTTCGTCCCTTACTGGCGGAAGCACGGCTACGAGCAGGAGGGGCTATCGATCCTGTACGCGCATTTCGCGCGCTTGGCGTGAGGAAGCAGCTGATTGGGGAGCGGGGTATGAAGACTGTATCGACCGGATTGTAGGCCTATGGCTCGCGTCGTCACCGCTGTCTTCGACATAGGCAAGACAAACAAGAAATACTTCCTGTTCAACGAGGACCTGGAAGAAATCCGCCACGAGTACGCGGACCTTCCCACGACTACGGATGAAGACGGATTTCCTTGTGACGATGCGGTAGCGATTGTCGACTGGGTCAGGACAACGATTGACGGACTTCTCGGGAATCCTGATTTTGAATTGCGCGCCGTCAACTTCTCCACTTATGGCGCTACGCTGGTGCACCTCGATGGTCATGGTCAGCTGGCGACGCCCCTATACAATTATCTCAAGCCTTTTCCTTCTAAACTCACATCAAAGTTTCAATCTACCTATGGTGCGGCTAAGCACGACCTTGTCACCGCGTCGCCGTTTCTTGGTATGTTGAACTCCGGCCTTCAACTGTACTGGCTGAGGTATGAGCGTCCAGACCTTTTCCGAAAGATTCGTCATACACTCCACTTTCCACAGTATTTATCATATGTGCTGACCGGCAAGATGGTGACGGAGCCAACGTCGGTGGGATGTCATACCAAACTGTGGGATTTCACAAGATCGGACTATCACCCGTGGGTGATTGAAGAAGGTTTTCGCGATTTGTTTCCGGAGATGGTGCGCACGCCCACGTCGTTTAAGGTCACACGTAAGGGAAAGACGTTTCGGGTAGGTGTGGGTATACACGATAGTTCTTCTGCGCTGGCTGCTTACCTGATGCGCAACCCCGATCCATTTCTGTTGGTATCGACGGGCACGTGGAGTATTTCGATGAATCCGTTCACGGAGGAGAACCTTACGTTTGAAGAACTGGAGCGCGACTGCCTCAACTACCTAACGCCGGCTGGCAATCCGGTAAAGGCTTCACGACTTTTTCTCGGAAACGAACTGGACCATCAGTTGAAAACGCTGAACCGGTTGTTCGACAGGGATACGAAATACTACAAGCAGATTCGGCTCAACCAAAGTTTCCTTCGCGCCATTGAGGGCGGAGCGGTGGATAATCTTTACTATCCCGAGGTGTTAGGCAATGATAAACTTGTCGCCGATGTATTTCGGCCTGTCAAGTGGGATCCGCAAGGTTGCGCATCGTATGAAGAAGCGTATCACCACGTCATCTGGGGTCTGGTGCGACTACAGGTTGCTTCGCTACGACTTGCGCTCGGTCGTTCACCGATAAAGAAGGTATTCGTAGACGGTGGTTTTGTCGACAACGAACTTTACATAACGCTACTGAAGCACTTCCTCCCTGAATTGTCTATCGAACCATCGCACGCACCATTAGGTTCGGCGTACGGCGCAGCGGCGATCATTCAATAGTTGCAGATGCAGGCGCACCAATGAACAATTGTACCGCCTCTGCAACTGCTTCTGCTTTATGGCCGCCCTTCAGATTTTTTACGCCGGGGCCGTTTGATGGGGTAGGACCCGGTGGTTTGGGTTTGAGTAGCTCTCATCGTACACAGTATTGTT
>Ga0207873_1004016_pt1 | contig 10089 bp, 10 predicted proteins | sample BGWIniCompost_FD_187373 | JGI IMG/M metagenome (GOLD analysis project Ga0207873, IMG submission 187373) | Cellulose adapted compost microbial communities from Newby Island Compost Facility, Milpitas, CA, USA - BGW Initial Compost (SPAdes)... ... | reverse complement strand
GGGCCCCTCCATGCCCCAGAAGCCGGGCCAGCCCTCGGCGCCGCCGTAGCCGTCGAGGGAGATGATGAAGTCCACCATCAGTGTCGCCATCGTGCTTCCCTTCTGCCGCGGTGTGTCCGTGTGCGGAGTGACTGCGGACGCGAGCGAAACTCATCGTTCTTCGCGACCGCACCCGCGGCAGGCCGGCCCACCGGACGCCGCCGGCATCGCCTGCCGCCCGGGGCGGGCCGCTCGGAGGGGACCTCAAGACGCTGTTCGCCGCCTTCCGCGTCACCGGCCCGGACCGCTCGCTCGGCTTCTGCACCGCCCTGGGCGACGCCGAACCGGGCCGGGCCGGCCCCGGCGACGGCAGCCGCATGGCTCTGCCGGCCGTCGCGCCGGCGGACCGGCGGCCTCGCTCGAACCGGTCCGGCGGCCACCGGGTCGAACCGGTCCGGCGGCCACCGGATCGAACTGGTGCAGTGGCGGAAGGGTCACCCGGACGGGCTGACCGCCGCGGACTTCTTTGAGACCGGTGGTCAGTCCTCGAACCTGATCTTCGAGGCCAGAGTGATCAGCGCCCCCGTCGCGATGATGCAGGCGCCGGCCACTTCCTCGTAGCCCTGGAAGTAGGCGATGGGGACGGTCACGCCGCAGGCCGCGCCCACCAGGTACAGGACACCTCCGGTCAGCCGCCGGAACCGTGACAGCTTCGGCTGGGGCAGGGGACCCAGCGGGTGCGGGAAGGGACCGGAACTGGGCTTCCAGCCCTCCTCCCGGAGCTGGACGTACTCCGGGTGGTGGCGGGCATGGCCCATGCGGCGGGGCGCGAGCCGCGACCAGGGCAGCCGGCCCTGCCGTATCGCGATCCAGACCAGGAGCGGCAGGCAGGCCACGACCGCCCAGATCACCGCGACGGTCCGCTGCGGGCCGGTCGCGTCCTGGAGGCCGACGAGGCGGTCGAGCTGACCGCTGGCGGCGTAGGCGATCGGCGCGGCCAGGGCGAGTATCCCCGCCGTGCGCTCGATCTGGTGACCGGTGTGACAACGGGCGCAGCGCGGTACGGTCACGGCCGTCTGCTTCCAGGTGTGGCGCAGGACGACGACCAAGGGGGTCAGGCCGACCTCCTCGTCCCTCTGCAGGCCCAGGACCCGGTCATGCTTCGACGCGGGGGTGTCGACTTCGCAGAACCAGCACGGCCGTGGCATGACCAGCTCCCCTCGCGTCCTCGTCAGAGCACCGGCAGAAACGCGGCCCAGGCCCCCGGCGTGACGATGTGGTGAGGAGCGCCCGGAGTCTTGGAGTCGCGGATGTGGATGGCGCTGGGGTGAGCGGCGACTTCGAGGCATCCGCCGCCTTCGCCGCTGCTGTGGCCGGACTTGCGCCAGTCGCAGGCGACTTCGGCGCAGGCGCCGTCGTCGTCGCCGCTGTGGACGGACGTGAACCACTCCAGTGCGGTGCTGCCCCTCATCGCTCTCCCAGAAGTCGGTCCAGCAGGCACGTCGTGTCCTCGACGTCGAGGGCCTGCGTTCGCAGCATCGCATACTCCCGGGTGAGGATCGCCACCCCGTCCGGGTCGGCAATCAGCTGGCTCCCGCGAGGTTTTCGGCGCACGCGAGCCGTTGATACCCGGGGGTCGCCAAGAGAATGGACGGGCCGGCCGGCCAGGCATGCGTGGTGCGGCCCAAGGGCCACACCGGCAAGGGGATCGAGGGTACACCGGCGGACTCGCGCAGGTGTCTCAGCTGCTCGTGGCGCACCGCGTCCCCACCCAGGCGGTCACGAGGGTGCTGCTTCCCAGATCACGAAGCCGGCTCACCGCAACGGACAACGCCCCCTTCGTGCCGAGGAATTCGTCGAGCTTCTCGGCGACATCCGGCTGCAGCGGGCGCCTGTCCTCCATCGACCGACGCCGCCTGCTGCCGCTGAGGCCGAACTTCTCGCCCAGCGACCTCTGGGTGTGACCGGCCGGCCTGGCGCCGGAGAGCGAGGAGGGCCCCGACCGTCTTCATCGCCGAGGCGTTCTTGCGTGTGCTCATGCGGTCCGAACTCCCCACCCGGAGCCGTACGTCGTGCGCGGACGCCCGGACGATGTGCTGCTGCGCGTCAGTGAACTGGTCACCAACGCCCTGCTGCACGGGGTACCGCCGGTCCGGGGGCTTCCTGCTGCGGCTGCCGGCCCACGGCGACAGCGGCGGTGTCCTGCGGGGCGAGGTGCACGACAGCGGGGGCGGCGTACCGGCGGTGCGGGAGCCGGGGGAGGGGTGCCCGGAGGCGGGCGGGCGAGGTCTGCTGCTGGTGGCGGAGCTGCGGGACAAGCTGGCGGACGAGTGGGTGTGGGAGAGCGGCACCCCCGGCAAGATCGTGTGGTGCGAGTCCGCTACGCCGCCCTGATCACCTCGGCGACGGACCTGATCGTCTCCGGGCCCACCCGGCAGCAGCCGCCGATCAGCCGTGCCCCGGACTCCTGCCACCGGGTCACCCGGGCCGTGCTGAAGGTGGGGCGGCCGGTCCAGCCGCGCGCCCCGGCGTCCCAGCGCTCGCCGCTGTTGGGGTAGACCACGACCGGCTTGCCGGTGACGCGCGCGGCGAGCGCCACCGCGTGGTCCGCGTCCTCGGGGGTGCAGCAGTTGACGCCCACGGCGATCACCTCGTCCGCCCCGGCCGCCAGGGCGAAGGCGTCCTCCAGCCGCTGGCCCGCCCGGGTGCGGTCGCCGGCCGCGGAGTAGGACAGCCAGGCGGGGACGCCGAGGCCGCGCAGGGCGCGCAGCAGCGCCTCGGCCTCGTCGGTGTCGGGCACGGTCTCCAGGGCCAGGACGTCGGGGCGGGCCGCGGCCAGGGCCTCCATGCGGGGGCGGTGGAAGCGCTCCAGCTCGGCGACGGTCAGGCCGTAGCGGCCCCGGTACTCGGAGCCGTCCGCCAGCATCGCCCCGTAAGGGCCGATCGAGGCGGCCACCCACAGGGGGCGGGAGGCCCGGGCGAGGCGGGCGGCCTCGCGGGCCGACTCCACGCTCAGGGCCAGCAGCCCGGCCGCCCGGTCGCGGTCGATGCCGCGCCGGGCGAAGCCCTCGAAGGTCGCCTGGTAGCTGGCCGTGATCGCCACATCGGCGCCCGCCTCGAAGTAGGCGAGGTGCGCCTCGGTGATCGCCTCGGGGGCGTCGGCCAGCAGCCGGGCGGACCACAGCTCGTCGGAGAGGTCGTGGCCCGCGGCGGCGAGCTGGTTGGACATGCCGCCGTCGAGGACGAGCGTGCCGGACGCGAGCGCTTCGGCGAGGTCGCGAACCTGGTGCATACGGCCGACGGTAACGGACGGCGGGACACCGGGCGGCGCGGGCGGGCCGGCGGCCGCGGGTCCCCGCGTGAACCATGAGATCCGCCTCGCCGGACCTCTCGGACGCGCTGGTCAACGTCGTCCCGGAACCCGGCGCGCGCGGGTGAGTGCGTCCTCCGTCACGCGTGCTCGGCGCGCACCCGGCCCGCGCGGACGGCCGCGCCCAGAGCCTCGTGGTCCCGCTCGTTCTGGTCGGCGTACGCCTGGGCGAACAGGGTGAGCGCCCGGTCGAAGCGGTCGCTGCCGCCCAGATACGCGGCGATGGCGACGGGGTCGCCGGACCGGGCGTGCGCCCGCGCCAGACAGGCCCCGCACACCATCGCGAACAGGCGCAGCAGGCCGGGATCCATGGTCTCGGGGCGGGCGATGCCCTTCCAGTCGCGCAGCTGCCGCACGTAGAAGTCGCGGGGGCGGCCGTCCAGGCCGACGGCGTGGGTCCAGCCCAGCAGGATGTCGCTGGTGGTCTGGATCAGCCGCTGGCCCGCCACCACCCGGCGGCCCTGATTCGTCCAGCGGTCGCCGCCGGTGTACGGCGACAGCACCGACTCCTGCGCCTCCTTGGCCTGCAGCAGCAGCGGATCGTCGTCGTCCCGGCCGAGCAGCAGCACGATCCAGCAGCGCGTGCCGACGCTGCCGACCCCGACGACCTTCCGGGCCGCGTCGACCAGGTGGTAGCGGCGCAGCAGATGCCGGCGCTCCGAGGACAGCGAGCGTGCGTAGGTCTCCAGGACCTCGTGCAGCGCCTTCGCCTCGGTCGCGGGTTCCTCCAGCAGATCGCGCAGCGGGGTGATCAGCGGCGGGTCCGGCGTGATGCGGCGGCCGTCCGCCGTGACCCGGGTCAGCTTTCTGAAGGCCCGCAGGTGGGTGCGGGTGCGGGCGCGTGCGGCGGCCTCGTCGGCCCGCCGGGCGGCCTCACGGTTGTGCGAGGAGGCGAGCAGCTCCCGCAGATGGCCGGCGTCGTCCTGCGCGTACCAGATGTCGAGGATCCGCATGCCGGCCAGCTCCCGGATCCGCCGCCGGTACGCCCTCACGCAGGCGGAGACCACGACGTCCTGCTCGGCGGCCGAGAAGCCGTTGGCGCGGCCCGCGATGGCGAAGCTGGCGGCGAGCCGTTTGACGTCCCACTCGAAGGGGCCGGGAAGGGTCTCGTCGAAGTCGTCGATGTCGAAGATCAGGTGCCGCTCCGGGGAGGCCAGCAGCCGGAAGTTGAGCAGATGGGCGTCCCCGCACAGCTGCACCGTCAGACCGGTGCCGGGCAGCGGCGCGAGATCCGAGGCCATTACGGCTGCGGCGCCCCGGTAGAAGCGGAACGGGGATTCCAGCATCCGGCCGTAGCGGAGGGGGACCAGGCCGGACAGCCGGGTCGCCGACTGCCCTTCGATCAGCTCGACGGGGTCGGGCCGGTCCTGGGCCGCCTCGTACCAGCCGTGGGCCGACCGCGGGGCGCGGTTGCGGGCCTTGCGGCCGTGCGCCGCCCGCTCGGCAGGGGTCAGGGAAGCACTGAGCGAACCGGGCACGGCCATCGCCGCCTCCCACCTGGAGGGTGTCCCTCCATCTCACTGCATCCCCGCCCGTCGCGCCTGCCGGGGCGCCGGATCACCTGCCGTGGGCGGTGCGGCGGCCGGAGCGGGCCGGACGGCGGGCCCCTGTGTCACCCGTGCCGGGTGAGGCAGCGGGTACCGTGCCGGGCCCACGCTGACATCGGCCCTCCGTGCAGGTCGTGGCCGGCCGGCCTCGGCGCCGCCGCACCTACGGAGTCGGGCCGCCGGAGGGTGACGCGATGTGCCCCTTTCCGTCCCCGACCGGTCCGACCGCTCACGGCCTCTGGCGCCAGGCCCCGAATCGGGGTGGGATGAAACCCTGGGGCACCCCGACCGGAACCGGGGTGCCCCAGGCCTGTGCTCAGGACGCTTCGGCCGGTGCCGAAGCGTCCCGCTCCTAGCGTGACCGCATGAGCCACAGCACGCCTCGCACCCCGCCTGCCGCATCTGCGTCCGCCGCCTTCGCCGCGCTGCACCGGCCGGGCCGGCCCCTGCTGCTGCCCAACGCCTGGGACCACGCCTCCGCCGCGATCCTCGCCGCGCACGCCTTCCCCGCCATCGGCACCACCAGCCTCGCCGTCGCCGCGGCGGACGGAGTGACCGACGGGGCGGGCCACACCCGCGAGCAGACGCTCCGCCTCGCCCTCACCCTCGGCTCCGAGCCGTTCCTGCTCTCCGTGGACGCCGAGGACGGATTCAGCGACGACCCTGACGAGGTGGCCGAGTTCGCCCGCGAACTGGCCGCGGCGGGCGCCGTCGGCATCAACCTGGAGGACGGGCTCGGCCCCGCCGACCGGCACGCCGCCAAGATCGAGGCCGTCCGTGCCGCCGCGCCCGACCTGTTCGTCAACGCCCGCACCGACACCCACTGGCTCGGCGGCGGCGACCCGGACGAGACCCTGAGCCGCCTGATGGCCTATCAGGAGGCAGGCGCGCACGGCGTGTTCGTTCCGGGAATCACCGACCCGGAGGAGATCACCCGCCTCGTCCGGCAGCTGGACGTCCCGCTCAACGTCCTGCACACACCCGAGGGCCCCTCGGTGCAGCACCTGGCGGAGCTGGGCGTCGGACGCGTCAGCCTGGGCTCGCTCCTCTACCGGCGGGCCCTCGGGGCGGCCCTGGAGGCGGCCACCGCCGTCCGTTCGGGCCGCACACCGCAGGGCACGACGCCCTCGTACGCGGAGATCCAGCGGCTCAGCTCGCCCGGGGCCAGTTCGTCAGGGTGATGTGCAGGGCCTCGATCGCCTGGTTCCAGGACGCCTCCAGGTCCCGGGGAGCCGCGAAGGAGCCGGTGGCCTCCAGGGCGCAGAAGCCGTGGAAGGCGGAGCGCAGCAGGCGGACCGCGTCGGTGAGGTCCGGCTCCTGCAGACCGTAGTCGCGCAGCAGGCCGTAGGTGACCTCGGCGGTGCGGCGCACGGCGGGGGAGCCGGCGATGCGGGACGGGTCCAGGCGGATCTGGGTCGCCGCATAGCGGCCGGGGTGGGTGAGGGCGTAGGCGCGATAGGCGCAAGCGAAGGCGGCCAGGGCGTCCTTGCCGGTGCGCCCGTCGACCGCCTCGGCGATCCGGTCGATCAGCTCGCCGGCGGCGAGCAGCGCCACGCGGGTGCGCAGATCGTCCAGGCCGCGCACATGGGCGTACAGGCTCGCGTCCTTGACGCCGAAGCGCCGGGCCAGTGCGGACAGGGTGACCCGGTCGAAGCCGGCCTCGTCGGCGAGGTCGGCCGCGGCCGCGACCAGACGGTCGGTGCTGAGCCCGGCACGGGGCAAGGGGGCCTCCGATCGGGAGAGACGACAGGGCCGGAAGAGAGATCGTGCGTGTGTGCAGGGAGCAACCTAATGGATGCGGGGGAGGCCGGTGAGCGGTGGTCCGCCGAGGCCGGACCACTCCGGCCGGCCCCCGCGGCCACGCCCCTCCGGCTCTCCTCACCGGGCCGCCAGCACCTCGCCGACGAAGGCGTTGCGGAACTTGCCCGCCGGGTCCAGGTCCTCGGCCAGCCGCCGGAAGTCGTCCAGGCGGGGGTAGAGGGCGCGCAGCCCGGCCGCCGGGACGGTGAACACCTTGCCCCAGTGGGGGCGGGCCTCGAAGGGGGCCAGGGCCTGTTCCAGGCGGCGCACCACGGGCAGCACCGCCGTGCCGTCCTCGATCCAGGTGAAGTGCGCGGCCACGGTGTCCCGGCCGTAGGACGGGCTCAGCCACTGGTCGTCGGCGGCGACCAGACGGATCTCGCAGGTCTGCAGCACCGGCGCCACCACCTCCCGTATCCCGTCCAGCGCGCGCAGGGCGTCCAGGGCGTGCCGGCGCGGCATCAGGTACTCCGACTGGAGCTCGGCCCCGCTGCTGGGGGTGAACTCGGCACGGAAGTGCGGCAGCCGCTCGTGCCAGGGTCCCGGCACCCCGAACTGCTCGGTGCAGTTGACGGCGGGCATGCCCGGGACCGGGTGCATCTTCTCCGCCGCCGGAGCCGCGTACGGGAAGTCGGGCAGCGGCTGGTCGGTGCGGCGCTTCAGCCACACCTGCCGGAAGCCGGGTGCCCGCCAGTCGGTGAACAGGCTCACGCTGTACGCCGCCGTCATCACCGTCTCGAACGAGTCCTCGTCCAGTGCGTCGAGCGGCAGCTCGGTGAAGACGTGCTGCTCGACCTCGTAGGCCGGCTCCAGATCGAGGGTGAGCGCCGTCACCACGCCCAGCGCCCCGAGCGCCGTCACCGCGCCCGCGAACCGCTCCTCGCCCCGCCGCAGGGTCACCGTCGAGCCGTCCGCCGTCACCAGCTCCACCTCGCGCACCGAGGAGGCCAGCGGCCCGTTGCCGGCTCCCGAGCCGTGCGTGCCGGTCGCCACCGACCCGGCGATCGAGATGTGCGGCAGCGAGGCCATGTTCGCCAGCGCCAGGCCCCGCGCGTGCACCTGCCGGGCCAGCTGCGCGTACCGGAGGCCGCCGCCCACCCGCACCGTGCGCGCCGCCGTGTCCACGTCCACCTCGGGCGGCAGAGCCGCCAGCGACAGCAGCACGCCCTCGGCGCCGGGCTCGGCGATCTCGTTGAACGAGTGGCCGCTGCCCAGCACCCGCAGCCGCTCGCTCTCCGCCACCACCGCCCGCAGCCCGGGCAGGGAGTCCGGCCGGTGCAGCGCCTTGGCCGCGTAGGTGATGTTGCCGGCCCAATTGGTCACCGTGATGTCCGTCATACCGCGGAACCTACCCGGCGCGTCTGAGGACCCCCCGCGCGGGAAGCCGAGCCGCAGGGGGCATACCGTGAGGAGTCGTACGTCCGCACCGGGAGGAGATGACGGGATGGGCAGCCGGACCGAGCTGGTCGAAGATCTTATGGAGCGGTTCCCGCATGTGCCGCGGGAGGCCGTCTTCAAGGAGGACCTGCTCCGCGGCGGCGTGGCCTTCGACCCGTCCGCCCTCAGCGACAACGAGAGCGGCGAGGTCAAGCCGAAGTCCTACTTCATCTTCTCCTTCGACCACGGCACCCTGCCCGAGCTGGGCGAGGCCGCGCTGCGCCGCCCTCCGGAGGAGATCATCCTCACCGGCGGCCCCTACGACCTGCGCCGCACCGTCGTCTCCGTCCGGGTGAACCCCTCCTCGCCCTACCGGGTCGCCGCCGGCGAGGACGGCATGCTCGGGCTCTACCTCGACGGCAAGCGCATCGCCGACGTCGGCGTGCCGCCCATGCCCGAGTACTACCGGCACACCCTGTCCAACGGGAAGTCCGTCATGGAGGTCGCCCCCACCATCCAGTGGGGCTACCTGATCTACCTGACCGTCTTCCGCGTCTGCCAGTACTTCGGCGCCAAGGAGGAGTGCCAGTACTGCGACATCAACCACAACTGGCGCCAGCACAAGGCGGCCGGCCGCCCCTACACCGGCGTCAAGGACGTCGAGGAGATCCTCGAGGCCCTGGAGATCATCGACCGCTACGACACCGCCAGGGCCTCCACCGCCTACACCCTCACCGGCGGCGCCATCACCTCCAAGGTCGCCGGCCGCGACGAGGCCGACTTCTACGGCCACTACGCCAAGGCCATCGAGGAGCGCTTCCCCGGCCGCTGGATCGGCAAGGTCGTCGCCCAGGCGCTGCCCAAGGCCGACGTGCAGCGCTTCAAGGACTACGGCGTGCAGATCTACCACCCCAACTACGAGGTGTGGGACGAGTACCTGTTCAAGATGTACTGCCCCGGCAAGGAGCGGTACGTCGGCCGCGACGAGTGGCACAAGCGGATCCTCGACTCCGCCGACGTCTTCGGCGCGCGCAACGTCATCCCGAACTTCGTCGCCGGTGTGGAGATGGCCGAGCCCTTCGGCTTCAAGACGGTCGACGAGGCCATCGCCTCCACCACCGAGGGCCTGCGCTTCTTCATGTCGCACGGCATCACGCCCCGCTTCACCACCTGGTGCCCGGAGCCGACCACCCCGCTCGGCAAGGCCAACCCGCAGGGGGCGCCGCTGGAGTACCACATCCGGCTGCTCCAGGCCTACCGGCAGACCATGGAGGACTTCGGCCTGACCTCGCCCCCCGGCTACGGCCCGCCCGGACCCGGCCGCGCGGTGTTCTCCGTCAGCTCCTTCATGGACAGCCTGCCCGCCGAGGAGACCACCGGGGACACGGCGGAGGCGCACGCCCAGGCGTGAGGCGCTCCGTGCGCGCCCCCGGCGCCGCGGTGCGATCCGCCTGATTCATCAGGGAGTTCTGATTCCTCAGCAAATTCTGAGGAATGAGTGAAGGCCGGAACCGAGACGTTCCGGCCTTCCTTGCGTATGGTCCCGTGAGGGGTTCGCTTGCGCCGCCGCGCCCGCACCGCGGCCGGCGCTTGTCAGGTGTGCCGGCAACGTGAAAGGCTCGGCGGCCACCGCCCCAGGTTGTCCAACTTGGCCACCGATGCGGCGAGTTGGGCTCGAAAGCGCGGACCGCAGATGCAGGAGACCCATGCCCGACCTGCCGACCCCTCAGGACGACGCCGAGAAGGCGCTGTTCTCCGAGTACTGGGACGCGGTGCTGTCCTACGCCGAGCTGTGCACCACCGGACCCTCCGCCGCCGCACAGCTCGCCCACGAGGCCTTCGCCCGCGGCGTCCGTGAGATCCGCGCCGCCGAGACCGGCACGGCCCGCAGCCGCCGCTCCGCCCGCCTCCCGCGCCTCGCCCTGCTGCTGACCGCCGTCCGCACCACCGCGGCCGACTGGGCGGACACCGCCCAGGGCGACCGGCTCGACCCCGGCCTGCGCCAGTGGCTCCCCC
>Ga0207873_1004015_pt1 | contig 10089 bp, 8 predicted proteins | sample BGWIniCompost_FD_187373 | JGI IMG/M metagenome (GOLD analysis project Ga0207873, IMG submission 187373) | Cellulose adapted compost microbial communities from Newby Island Compost Facility, Milpitas, CA, USA - BGW Initial Compost (SPAdes)... ... | reverse complement strand
CCGGCTCGCGATCCGCGCCGACGTGGTGCGCGTGGGCGACTACAAGACCGCGGCCGAGTCGCTCACGCGCTCCGCCATGTCGCCCGAGAGCCGCGCGCAGGTGGAGGCGTATCTCGACGACGTGTTCGCGGTGCTCGTGGACGCGATCGCGCGCGGGCGCGGCCTCGACCCGGGCGCCGTGCGCGAGCGCATCGACGCCGGTCCCTACGGTGCGCGCCGCGCCTGCGAGGCGGGCCTCGCCGACGGCTGCCGCTACCCCGACGAGCTCGAGGCCGCGCTCGTCGAGCTGGTGCCGGCGAGCGCCGATCCGAGCCCGCGCGACGACCGCCCGCGCGCGCGCCTGGTCGACGCGGTCGCCTACGACGCCCTGCGCGCCAGCGATCCCGGCTGGCGTCCGCTGCTGCGCGAGCTGCCGCACGTGGCGTACCTGGCGGCCACCGGCGTGATCCAGCGGCGCGGGAGCCTGGGCGGCCTCTCGGCCGAGGCCTGGGGGCGCCTGCTGCGCCGCCTGCGCGACGACCCCGTGGTGCGCGCCGTGGTGCTGCGCATCACGAGCCCGGGCGGCGATGCGCTCGCCTCCGACCTGCTGTGGCGGGCGCTGCGGCTCGTGCGGGAGCAGAAGCCGGTGGTGATCTCGATGGGCGAGGTGGCGGCCTCGGGCGGCTACTTCGCGGGCGTGGCGGGCGACGTCCTGCTCGCGGAGGCCACCACGCTGACGGGCTCGATCGGGGTGGTGGGCGGCAAGCTCGACGCGAGCGGGCTGCTCGCACGCCTGGGCGTTGCGAGCGACGGCGTCGAGCGCGGCGCGCGCGCCGGCCTCGCGACGCCGACGCGCGGCTTCACGCCCGACGAGCGCGCCGCCGTGCGCCGCGAGATGGAAGAGATCTACGACGTCTTCCTGCGCCGGGTCGAGGAGGGCAGGGGCCTTTCGCGCGCCGCGCTCGAGCCGCTCGCCCAGGGCCGCATCTGGAGCGGCCGGCGCGCGCTCGAGGCGCGCCTCGTCGACGCGCTCGGCGGGCCGCTCGAGGCGATCGCCGAGGCGCGCGCGCGGGCGGGGATCGCCGCCGAGGAGCGCTTCGTGCTCGACGTGTACCCGCATCGCCTCTCGGCCCGCGAGGCGCTGCGCGGGCTCTCGCGGCTCGGCGTGCTCGAGTAGGAGCGCGTCCATCCCGAGTCGGGCTCCGAGTCGGGCGCCGAGGCCGCCCGTTGCCGGCCGGCTGCGCCCCCTCCGGCCGGGCCGCGGAACGCCCTAGACTGCCGTCATGTCCCGCCGCCTCCGCTACGACATCCCGGGCCCGGACCGGCGCGTCACCCTCGAGGAGGTGCGCGAGAAGGGCTGGCCCGCGCTCTTTCCCGAGCTGCCGAGGCCGCTGCGCCTCGTGCTCGAGATCGGCTTCGGGCGCGGCGAGTTCATCATGGACCTGGCGGCGCGCCACCCCGACGTGGCGCACGTCGGCGTCGAGATCTCCTGGAAGCGGGTGCTCAAGATGGCGCGAAGGCTCGCGCGCAGCGAGCTCGTGAACGTGCGGCTCGTGCACGGCGAGGGGCGGCACGTCGCGTGCGAGGCGTTCGCGCCCGGATCGCTCGAGGCGGTGTGGATCAACTTCCCGGACCCCTGGCCCAAGAAGCGGCACCATCGCCGCCGGCTGGTGCAGCCCGCGCTCGTGGCGGCGCTCGCCGAGCGCCTGCGCCCGGGCGGCCTGCTGCACGTCGCGACCGACGACCCCGGCTACGCCGAGCACATCGACGCCGTGCTGTCCGGCGAGCCGGCCCTCGAGAACGCCTACGCGCCGGCGCGCTGGCTGCCCGAGGTCCCGGGCCGCACGCCGACCGCCTACGAGCAGGCCTGGCGCGCCGAGGGCCGGCCGCTCCACTTCTGGGCGTACCGGCGCCGCGACGCATGAGCGACCCGCGCCCGCAGCTCAAGGACCACTCGGTCGCGGCGCTGCGCGCACGCTTCGCGGCGGAGGGCGTCGAGCCGTTCCGCGCCGAGCAGGTGGCGCAGTGGCTGTACGCGCGCGGCGTCGAGGACCCGGCGCTGTGGACCGATCTGCCGCTCGCGCTGCGCGAGCGGCTGGCCGCGGAGTGGCGCGTGCGCGCGCTCGAGCTCGATCGGCTCGCGCGCTCCGCCGACGGCACCGTGAAGGGCCGCCTGCGCGCCGACGACGGCGCGCTCGTCGAGTCGGTGCTGATCCCGGAGGAGGGGCGCACCACCCTGTGCGTCTCGACCCAGGTGGGCTGCCCGCTCGCGTGCTCGTTCTGCGCCACCGGCGCGCTGGGCTTCCGGCGCAACCTCACGGTCGCCGAGATCGTCGACCAGGTGTGCCGGATGCGCGAGGCGCTCGCGCCCGGCCAGCGCATCACGAACGTGGTGTTCATGGGGATGGGCGAGCCGCTGCTCAACCTGCCGCGCGTGCTGGAGGCCGTGCGCGTGCTGCTGCACCCCAAGGCCTTCGCGCTGGCCCCGCGCCGCGTGACCGTCTCCACGGCGGGCGTGGTGCCCCGGATCGCCCCACTGCTGGAGGCCGTGCCGGTCAACCTCGCGGTGTCGCTGCACGCCGCCTGCGACGCGAAGCGCGACGTGCTGGTGCCGCTCAACCGCCGCTTCCCGCTCGACGTGCTGCTCGGCGCGCTGCGCGGGCTGCCGGGCCTCGGGCCGCGCCGCCCGGTGTTCTTCGAGTGGACCCTGATCGCGGGCGTGAACGACGGCCTCGACGACGCCCGCCAGCTCGTGCGCCGGATCCAGGGCATCCCGGCCAAGGTGAACCTGATCCCGATGAACGCGCACCCCGACTCGCCGCACCGGCCGCCCACGCCGGAGGTGTGCTCGCGCTTCGCCGGCGCGCTCGCCCAGCGCGGCGTGACGGTCACGCTGCGCCGGCCGCGCGGGGCCGACATCGACGCGGCCTGCGGGCAGCTCGCCGTGCGCGGCGCCGCCTAGCCCGGGCCGCCCGTGCTGTACGCGATCGGCGACATCCACGGCCGGCTCGACAAGCTCGATGCGCTGCTGGCCGCGCTCCCGCTGCGGCCCGACGACCGCCTGGTGTTCCTGGGCGACTACGTGGACCGCGGCCCAGACTCGCGGGGCGTGGTGGACCGCCTGCTGGAGGTCGCCGAGCGACATCCGGCGGTGTTCCTGATGGGCAACCACGAGTCGATGTTCCTCGACTTCATCGGCTGGGAGGGGCCGCACTACTTCGGCGCGGACGTGTTCGTGGCCAACGGCGGCGCCGAGACGCTGCTCTCCTACGACTGGTTCGAGACCCCCGAGCCGCGCCTGCGGAACTTCCGGCTCCCGCCCGCGCACGAGCGCTTCTTCCGCTCGCTGCGCCTGCACCACGTGGAGGGCGACTTCCTGTTCGTCCACGCGGGCCTGGGCCGCGCGCTGCTGCGCTCCGACCACCTGGACCAGGCGCTGCGCCGCGCGCGGCCCGAGGAGCTGCTGTGGGACCGCTCGACGCTCGACGCGCCGCACCGGCTGGGCGTGACGATCGTGTACGGGCACACGCCGCGCGCGGACTTCGGCGTGCGCTGGAACCCGCCCTACAGCATCGGCATCGACACGGGCGCCGTGTACGGCGGCCCGCTCACCGCGATCCGCCTCCCCGACGAGACCCTGTTCCAGGTCTGATCGGCTCTTGCGCGCGGGCCGCGCGCGCTCAGCCGCCGCTGCCGGTCGGGACGCGCAGGCGCTGGCCCGCGCGGATGCGCGAGCCTTGCAGGTCGTTGGCGGCGACCAGCTCGCCGACCGTGACCCCGTGGCGGCGCGCGATCGAGGAGAGCGTGTCGCCGCGGCGCACGGTGTAGGTGCGCACCGGCGGAGAGGCCGACCGGGCGGCCACCGCGCCGCCGCCGGCCGGGATGCGCAGGCGCTGGCCGGCGCGCAGCGAGCGGGGGTCGGAGACGCCGTTGGCGGAGGCCAGCGCCGAGGCCGACACGCCGTAGCGGCGGGCGATCGAGGAGAGCGTCTCGCCGCGCTGCACCACGTGGGCGCTCGCGGCGGCCGCGGCCGGGCGCACGCGCTCGGGCGCCGGGGCGGCGTCGGCCACCACGACGTCGTCCGCGCCGCCGGGGATGCGCAGCCGCTTGCCCACGTGCAGCAGGCTGGGCTTGCGGATGCCGTTGGCCGCGGCGAGCGCCCGGGTCGACACGCCGTGGCGGCGCGCGATCGAGGAGAGGGTGTCGCCGCGCTTCACGACGTAGGTGCGGCCGGTCGCCTGCGGCGGCTTCTCGGGCGTGAGCGAGGCCAGGATCCGGGCCGCGGGAGCGCGGGTCGGATCCGCCGGCAGGCGCAGCGTCACGCCGCGCGGAATCGGCCGGCGCCCCGACCAGACCGTCTCGCGCAGCCCGAGGTTCCACTGGCGCAGCGTGTGCAGGTCGAGCCCGAAGGCGCGCGCGATCGAGCGCGCCGAGTAGTGGCCGTCGAGCACGACCGCCTCGTGGCGGGCTGGCTCCATCTTGCGCAGCGCGCCGAAGTAGCGCACGTGGTCGCGGTCCACGTCCACGGCGGCCAGGAACGAGGGATAGAAGTTGCGCGAGGCGAAGCCGAAGCTCGGTCCCTCGTAGCGCGTGAGGATCGTGCCGATGTCGTCGGTGCCGAGCGCGCGGCGCGCGCGCAGCACGCCGCCGGGCCCGTGGTTGTAGGCGATCAGCGCGAGCGGCCAGCTGCCCGTGACGCGGTGGTTGTTGGCGAGCAGCGCCGCGGCCGCTTCGGTGGCGCGCCAGGGATCGAAGCGCTCGTCCACGACCTGGTCCACGCGCAGCTTGAACAGCCGCCCGGTGGAGGGCATGAACTGCCACAGCCCGGCCGCGCCCACCTTCGAGTAGGCGTTCGGGTTGAACGACGACTCCACGTGCGGGAGCCGCGTCAGCTCGAGCGGCAGCCCGCGCTCGCGGAACACCTCGCGGATGTAGGCCTCCCACTGCCCGGAGCGGATCACGCCGTCGCGGAACTTGTCGGCCTGGCCGCGCTGGAAGCGCACGCCCTCGGCCGCCTGGCGCAGGCGCGCCCGCGAGACGCCCGGCGGAAACAGCGCGAGCACCCGCCGCTCCTCGGCGGAGAGCGCGTCGTGCGACCCGCTCGCGAGCCGCTTCAGGATCGCCGCGTAGTGCTTCTTCGCGGCCTCGAAGCGTCGGGTGGCCTCGGCCTCGGAGAGCCCCTTCGGCCAGCGCACCACGTCGTAGATGATCGACAGGTCGCGGTTGTCGTGGACGAAGCCTTCGTTGGTTTCGATCTCGCTGTAGACGCGGGTCCAGAAGCGCACCCGGTCTTCGATCACGGGCGGGCGCGGGAACAGGATCGGGTCGGCGCCGGGCGGGCGCGCGGCGGTGGCGGCCCCGGTCGCGGCGCCCGCGGCCTCGGCGGCGGCCGGCGGCGCGGCCGGAGCCGGGGCCGGCTGGGACTCGGGGCGCGCGCTCACGGGCGGCGTGAAGCGCTTGCGCTGGCGGCCGAACGCCGGCGAGGCGGCCTGCGCCGACAGCGCCCCCGCCAGGACGGCGATCACGAGAGCGAAGACCAGACCTCTGCGCATCGAGACCTCGGACGACCTCTGATCGGCACTGCAGGGGGTCGGCGTGAGCCCGGCGGGCTCACGATGCGAGGGCGTCCGAGGGGGGCGCGGACGACCGCCGGGATCGGGCCATTCTACGCGCAGCCCACGCGCGCGGGCAACGGGCGCTCAGCGCCCCCGGCTCTTCTTGCGCGCCTTGCGGGCTTCCTTGCGCTTCTTCTTGGCGTCCTTGCGCCGGCGCGCGGCCACGCTGGCCGGCACCGCGCGCGTGCGACCGGCCGGTCCGCCCAGGCCCGACAGCATCGAGGGATCGATCCCGCCCGCGCCCGCCAGCCGCCCGAGGCCCGGGATGCGCGAGAGCAGCCCGCCGCCCCCGCCGCCCAGCATCGCCATCACGTCGCGCATCTGCACGAAGCGCTTCACGAGGTCGTGCACCTCGCTCTGCTGGCGCCCGCTGCCGCGCGCGATGCGCGAGGCGCGGCGGCGGTCGATCAGCTCGGGCCGGGCGCGCTCCTCCGGCGTCATCGAGTGGATCATCGCCTGCACCTTCACGAGCTCGCGCTCGTCGACCTGCTCGGCGATCTTCCCGAAGCCCGGCATCTTGGCCATCACGTCGCGCAGCGGGCCCATGCGCTGGATGATGCGCAGCTGCTGGAGCAGGTCGTCCATGCCGAAGCGGCCCTGGAGGATGCGCTCGGCGTCCTCCTCGGCCTTCTGCGCCTCGTGCTCCTCGACGACGGCGTCGAAGTCCTCGACGAGGCCGACGATGTCGCCCATGCCGAGGATCCGCGACGCCAGGCCCTCGGGACGGAAGGTCTCGATCCGGTCCAGCGACTCGCCCGTGCCCAGGAACTTGATGGGCACGCCGGTCACCGCCTTCACCGCGAGCGCGGCGCCGCCGCGGGCGTCGCCGTCCAGCTTGGTGAGGATCAGCCCGTCGAGCGGGATGCGCTCCGCGAAGGCGCGGGCGACGTTCACGGCGTCGCGACCCATCAGCGCGTCGCACACCAGGAGCGCGTTGGCAGGCGCCGCGCGGCCGCGCACCTCGGCGAGCTCCTGCATCAGCTCCTCGTCGACGGCGAGCCGGCCCGCGGTGTCGTAGACGACCGCGTCGAAGCCCTGGCGCTTCGCGCGCTCGGCGGCCGCCGCGCAGATCTCCGGCGCGCGCTCGCCCGGCCCGCCCACGTGCACCGGCACGTCGATGCGCTGGCCGAGCTGCTGGAGCTGGAGCACGGCGGCCGGGCGCTGCACGTCCGCGGCCACCAGCAGCACCTTGCGGCCCTGGCGCTGGAGGTGGCGGGCCAGCTTGGCGGCGACCGTGGTCTTGCCGACGCCCTGGAGCCCGAACAGCATGACCGACGTGATCCCGCGCGCGTCGCGCGCGAGGCGCGTGTCCACCGGGCCCATCAGGGCCACCAGCTCGTCCTGGCAGATCGCGACGAAGTGCTGGCCGGGGGTGGTGCGCAGCAGGCGCCCGCTCTTGTCGCGCACGCGGGTGCGGACCTTCTCCCCGAGCGCGCGCTCCTTCACCCGGGCCAGGAAGTCCTTGACGACCGCGTAGTCGACGTCGGCCTCGAGCAGCGAGGTGCGGACCTCGCGCAGCGCCTCCTCGACGTTCTCCTCGGACAGCTCGCGCACGCCCTGCAGGCGCTCGCGGGCTGCGGTGAAGCCGCGGGTCAGGGTCTCGAGCATCGGGGGTCTCCACGGCGAAGGGCCGGGCGCGCAGGATAACGGACGGCCCCCGGCGGCGTTGCCGCGGCACCGGGTGGCGTGCTAGAGCCCCGCGCAACGCGGGGCGCCGAGCCCAGCTCCGATTTCATCTGCGTCCAGCTCAGTCCAGCCAGCGAGGGGGGTGCCGATGCCGACGCCGGTCGAGGCCCAGATCACGGGAAACGTCTGGAAGATCGAGAAGGCGGTCGGCGACGCGGTGGAGGAGGGCGACACCCTCATCATCCTCGAGTCCATGAAGATGGAGATCCCGGTGGAGGCGCCGTGCGCCGGAACGATCGCCGAGATCCGGGTGTCCGAGGGCCAGAGCGTCGAGGAGGGAGCGGTCCTCGCGGTGATCTCGTGATCCCGCCGGATCCGGCCCTGATCTAGAATCGGGCGGTGGCCACCGCTCCCAAGCCGGGCGCCCGCGCGGCGGGCCGCATCGAGGTCCGCACGCTGCGCAACCGCGACCGCGAGCGCGCGCTGGAGCGCCTGCGCCCGCACGCGCGCGACGACCTGTTCCTGATGGACCTCGTGCACCAGGTCGGCCGCCCCGCCCCGGGCGACGTGGAGGCCGAGGTGCTCGGCGCGTGGCGCGGCGACGAGCTCGTGGGGCTCGCCTCGGTGCGGCCGACGATCGTGCTCGAGAGCGCGCTCGAGGACGAGGTGGCGCGCGCGCTGCTGCGGACGCTGGCGACGCTCGGGAGCGGGCTCGTGCGCGCGCCCGCGCGGCTGGTCGAGCCGCTGTGGGCGGAGCTGTCGCGGCGCGGGCGGCGCGCGCTGGTCGACCGGCTCGAGGCCTCGCTCGTGGCGGAGCCGGGCGCCGCGCCGCTGCCCGAGCCGCCGGCCGGCGTGCGGATCCGTCCGGCCACGCCCGACGACCTCGATCCGCTGGTCGAGGCCGCCCGCGCGAGCCTGCGCGAGGAGAACCGCCCGGACCCCTTCCTGGGCGACCCGCGCGGCTTCCGGCGCTGGGTGGCGTCGCGGCTCGCGAACGCGCTGGTGGCCGACCGGGGCGGGCGCGTGGTGTGGGTCGGCTACGCCGACGTGCGTCTGCCCGAGGGCTGGCTGCTGCAGGGCGTCTACACCTGGCCCGACGTGCGCCGCCAGGGCCTCGCGGCCGCCGGCGTCGGCGCGCTGTGTCGGCTCGCGTTCGACGGTGGGGCGGACCACGTCCAGCTCTCCGTCGTCGAGGGCAACCGGGCGGCGCTCGCGCTCTACGCCCGCCTCGGCTTCCGGCCCCACGCCACGCTGCGCACCCTGCTGTTCGCCTGAACGCCGGCCCGACGCCGCTCGTCGGGCGGTCCCGGAGCGATCGTGGTGGTTCGGAAATTGCGCCTGCCGCGCTCATCCGCGGTTCGGGCGCGCCCGACGCAGGTCCTCCGCGCGCGCCGAGCCGCCACGCGCCGCGGCGAGCGGTACGGGTGTCCACACCGGGCCGCAGGCGCAATTTCGGGAGCACCCCGTGCGGGCTACAGTGCCCGCCCTTTCACGGAAGCACGGCGAGGAGGAGCACCATGGGTCTGCTCGACGGCAAGGTGGCGATCGTGACGGGCGCGGGCGGCGGCATCGGCCGCGAGCACGCGCTGGCGCTGGCCGAGGCGGGCGCGGCGGTCGTGGTGAACGACCTGGGCGGCGCCCGCGACGGCACGGGCGCCGGCCACTCGATGGCGGACGCGGTGGTGGAGGAGATCCGCAAGGCGGGCGGCACGGCGGTCGCCAACTACGACAACGTCGCCACCGTGGAGGGCGGGCGCGCCATCCTGAAGACCGCGCTCGACGCCTTCCACCAGGTCGACATCCTGGTCAACAACGCCGGCATCCTGCGCGACCGCACGCTCGCGAAGATGGAGGAGGCGGAGTGGGACGCGGTGATCGCGGTCCACCTGAAGGGCACCTACTGCGTGACCCGCCCCGTCTTCAACCACATGCGCGAGGCCGGCCGCGGCGGCTCGATCATCAATACCTCGTCGACCTCGGGCCTCGAGGGCAACTTCGGCCAGACGAACTACGGCGCCGCCAAGGCCGGCATCGCCGGCTTCACGCGCTGCCTCGCGATCGAGGGCCAGAAGTACGGGATCCGGGTCAACGCGATCGCGCCGGTCGCGCTCACGCGCATGACCGAGGATCTCCCGCTCGCCCAGAACGAGGCGTTCAAGCAGCGCATGTCGCCCCGTCACATCGCGCCGCTGATCGTCTATCTGGGAAGCGACCTCGCCAAGGACGTGACCAAGAAGATCTTCTTCGTGGGCGGCGGACAGATCTCCGAGATGCGGATGGTGCGCACCCAGGGCGTGACCAAGGGCGACGGCTTCTGGACGCCCGAGGAGATCGCGAGCCGGATCGGCGACATCCTCGCCTGAAGCGCGGCGCGGCGCCGGCCGCGCGCGCGCGGCGCGCCGCGCGCGGCCGCGCCGCCCTCGTTCGGCCGCGCGCAGCCCGCGTGTCGGCGCCGGCACGCCGGGCGACGGCACGCTGCTGCTATGCTGCGCCGCATGTCCGACGCATCGACGGTCCGCGTGCTGCACGATCCGGGCGGCGATCGTCGCACCCCGGCCTTCGCTCCGGGAGCCGATCCGCTCTCGGCGATGACGCCGCGCTTCAACCTGTTCTTCCGCTGGTTCGCGCGGCGCTTCTTCCGCGGCATCACGCTCGACGAGGCCACCGTGGCCCGCCTGCGCGCCCTCGAGGCGGCCGGCACGGTGATCTACGTGATGCGCTACGCGAGCCGGCTCGACTACTTCCTGTTCAACGCGCTGTTCCTGCGCCACGGCCTGCGGCTGTCGTCCTTCGCCAACGGGATCCACTTCGACTACTACCGGCCGCTGTGGCAGTCGCTGCGCGCGCGCTGGCAGGCCTGGCGCGCGGG
>Ga0207873_1004012_pt1 | contig 10094 bp, 10 predicted proteins | sample BGWIniCompost_FD_187373 | JGI IMG/M metagenome (GOLD analysis project Ga0207873, IMG submission 187373) | Cellulose adapted compost microbial communities from Newby Island Compost Facility, Milpitas, CA, USA - BGW Initial Compost (SPAdes)... ... | reverse complement strand
CCCCCGCCACACCGGCAAGCTGACCCGCGGCAGCGACGGCGCCATCGGTACGCCGACCCACGTCGACGGCTACTGGGTCGCCGACCTGGTGGCCAGCTACGAGTTCCAGAACGGCGTCGAGCTGCAGCTCAACCTCAACAACATCTTCGACGAGGACTACGTGGCGGCGATCAACAAGAGCGGTTACCGTTACGTCCCGGGCGCGCCGCGCAATGTCCTGCTGACGGTGGGCTACCGCTTCTGAGGCCACGGCCATGCTTATTCACATCCCCGGCGTTCTCGACCGCGAGCAGGTCGCCGCGATGCGGCGGGCCCTGGACGCGGCCGAGTGGGTCGACGGTCGCGAGACCGTCGGCCCGCAGGGCGCGCAGGTCAAGCGCAACCTGCAATTGGCCGAGGATTCGCCCCTGCGGCGCGAGCTGGGCGCGCAGGTGCTGGCGGCGCTGGCGCGCAACCCGCTGTATTTCGCCGCGGTGCTGCCGCTGCGCACGCTGCCGCCGCGCTTCAACCGCTACGAGGGCGGCGGCGAGTACGGCTTCCACGTCGACGGTTCGGTGATGACGATGGCGGCGGCGCCCGGCCAGGCGGCCAGCCTGCGCAGCGATGTCTCCTGCACGCTGTTCCTGGCCGAGCCGGACGAGTACGACGGCGGCGAGCTGGTGATCGACGACACCTACGGCCAGCACGAGGTGAAGCTGCCGGCCGGCGACCTCATCGTCTATCCCTCCAGCAGCCTGCACCGGGTCGCACCGGTCACCCGCGGCGCGCGCCTGGCCGCCTTCTTCTGGGTGCAGAGCCTGGTCCGCGACCAGCAGAAGCGGCAGATGCTGCTGGAACTCGATACCAGCATCCAGCAGCTCACGCGGGATGGGGCTGACCGGGGGGCGCTGCTGCGGCTCACTGGCGTGTACCACAACCTGTTGAGGCGGTGGAGTGAGACGTGACTGCGTGTTGTCCTTGGGCGGGGTGAACACCGGGGTCTGACCCCTGAAGGGGTCAGACCCCATGCCGGGCCGCTTGTTCAGGCGGCGTGGCGGGGGACGCGGTAGTCGGCGGGGCCGAGCAGGTCGGCGCCGCAGTCGAGTTCCGACAGCCAGTCCAGGAAATCGCCGATGGCAGCGCCGGCCAGGGGCAGGCCGTGCTGCGGCACGATCATCGTCGGGTTGAGCTCGCGCACCATGTCGCACCAGAGCCGGGCGACGCGACGCGAGGCCATGTAGCGGCGATGGAAGCGCTCCATGGTGCGGACGTGGCGGCTGAACTCCTGCACCGGCACGTAAGGCACTTCCTGCGGCACCAGCGAGGAACCGACGTCGCCGGACAGCAGGATGCGGCTGATCGGATCGTAGAAGCTGAAATTGCCCACCGAGTGCAGGAAGTGCGCCGGCAGCGCCAGCAGGTCGGCGTCATCGCCCATCGGGATCAGGCCGCCGCTGTCTTCCAGCAGCAGGTAGCGGTCGGAGCCGGCGTTCTTCTGGTAGTGCGGCACGCTGTGCGGCACGAAGCGGCCCCAGAGCTTGGAGCAGACCACGGTGGCGCCGGTGTACATCAGCCAGCGGTCCACCGCGCCGATGATGTCCGGGTCCTGGTGCGAGGCCAGGATCCAGGTCAGGTCCTTGACCTGCATGTAGCGGCTCAGCGCCAGGGTCAGCGGCGTGTACAGCAGCGCGCCGCCAGGATCGATGAGGGCAGTCCGGTCGCCGTGCTGGACCAGGAACTGGTTGGCCTGCACGCCGTCCTCACCACGAACGAGATCGTTGAACACCACCACGCGATGGTCATCGCGCTCGAACAGCACCGTAGGCATCGGGCACCGTGAATGTCTTTGGGGAGAGGCCCGCAGACTACCGCTGCCCCTGCCGCAAGCATTTGACCCGGCTCAAATCGCCGGCGGGCCCATTCGGGAAAGCAACAGCTCGCCGCCGCCGCTGAGGATCAACCGTGACGGACCGCCCGGATCGGGCTGCAGCAGCACGCTGTCGCCGGCGGCCAGGTGCAGGGGCCGCGGCAGGTCGCGGAAGGCGGCCTGGCCGGACAGGAGATGTACCAGCCATCGCACGCCCGGTTCTTCGAAGAAGACCATGGGCCCGACCAGCGGGCGGTGCAGCAGGGTCGCCGAGACGCGGTCGCGGCGCCAGATCAGGTTGAAGTCGTGGGTGGCGCCGGCCACCAGCTCGGCGTGCAGCTCGCGCTCGCCGGCGAAGCGGTGGCCCTGGTGCGGCGGCCGCAGCGGCACGCGCTCGCCATCGGCGAACACCAGGTCCATGCCCTCGCCCGCCAGCAGCACCAGCTCGCGGTCGCAGCCGGGGAAGGCGGAGAACGGCGCGTCCTGGTCCACCTCGGCGATCGAGACGCGCCACTCCCAGTCGCCGCTGCCCTCGGGGTGGCGGTAGATCTCGCGCGTCCAGCCGCGCTCGTTGCGCCAGCGCTCGCGACGGTACTCGTTGGCGGGCAGCGACAGCAGGCGCATCGGCCGGGCGGGGGCAGCGGGACGGAGGCCCGCAGTCTAACCCGGCGCCGGCAGCCATCGGCTGTTCCACCAGGGCCAGTCGCCCGGACGCGCCGCCAGACCCTGCTCGCAGGGCAGGCGCAGCAGGCGCGCGGCCTCCTCCTCCAGCACGGCCGAGGCCGGCAGCAGGCGGTCGCGGAAGCCGCGGCCCCAGAGCCAGCCATTGATCCGGTGCCGGTCCTCGACCGCGCGCGAACTCAGCGCCTTGAAGCGACCCATCAGCCCGGCGAGGGTGTCGCGCTCGCCCAGCAGCAGCAGCGCCTGCCAGCCCGCCGGCAGCAGCACCCAGGCCAGCAGGCGGCTGTCCCGCCAGACACCGGCCGTGCCGATGACCCGGCAGACACCCTGGGCCGCCTCGGCATCCGCGAAGACCGGGCGCCGGTACAGCGTGCACAGCTCCAGCCGGTAGGCGCGGCCCGGTACGGAGCGCTGGGCCAGCCGTTGCCGGCGCAGTTCGGCCAGCGGGGCATGCAGGCGCAGGGGTCGGTTCATGGGTGATCTCCGCGGCCGGCCCGACCGGGGGACGGACGGACCGGCCGACGGTCCTCACTGCTCCGGCGGCTGCGCCGGCGGGGCCTTGGGCGCGGCGGCCGCGGCGCCGACCGAGATGCGGTCGCGGTTCTGCTCGATCAGGGCCAGGCCGATGCCCTTGACCTCGGCCAGTTCCTCGGCGCTCTGGAAGGGGCCGTGCTTCTCGCGGTGGGCGATGATGGCCGCGGCCTTGGCCGGACCGACGCCATCGAGCACCCGGTCCAGGGTGGCGGCATCGGCGGTGTTGATGTCCACCTTCTCCTGGGCATGCGCGCCGGCGGCCAGGAAGGCCGACAGCAGGAGGGCGGACAGGACGGATGCAAGCGGTTTCATGACGGTTTCCTCCTGGGGATCGCCGCGCTCTCGCGGCGCCGCCAGTCTCCGGCCCGGCCCGCGCCCGCCCTATCGCCGGACCGCCCGCACGGGGCTCGGAAGCCGGCGCGCACCCGGGTCGGCGCCTTCCTACCCGCCCGCCCGGCCCGGCCGAAGGGAGTAGAATCGAAGGCCGTTTTCCGCAGGATTTGCCATGGACGCCGCCAAGACCGACCGATTCATCGCCGACGCCTGGGACGGGGACATCGTCCCGCAGCTGGTCGAGTACATCCGCATCCCCAACAAGTCGCCGATGTTCGACCCGCAGTGGAAGCAGAACGGCTACATGGACGCGGCGACGAAGCAGCTGGCCGACTGGGCCCGCTCGCAGCCGATCGAGGGCATGACCGTCGAGGTGGTGGAGCTGGAAGGCCGCACGCCGCTGATCTACGTCGAGGTGCCGGCCTCGGGCGCTTCCGCCAATGACGGCACCGCCGAGGACACCGTGCTGCTCTACGGCCACCTGGACAAGCAGCCGGAGATGACCGGCTGGGCCGAGGGCCTGGGCCCCTGGACCCCGGTGATCAAGGGCGACCGCCTGTACGGCCGCGGCGGCGCCGACGACGGCTATGCCCTGTTCGGCTCGCTGACCGCCATCCGCGCCCTGCGCGAGCAGGGCCTGGCGCATTGCCGTTGCGTGATCCTGATCGAGGCCTGCGAGGAGTCCGGCAGCTACGACCTGCCGCACTATGTCGACCACCTCGCCGAGCGCATCGGCAAGCCCTCGCTGGTGGTCTGCCTGGACTCGGGCTGCGCCAACTACGACCAGCTCTGGTGCACGACCTCGCTGCGCGGCCTGGCCGGCGGCAACCTCAAGGTCAGCGTGCTGGAGGAAGGCGTGCACAGCGGTGACGCCTCCGGCGTCGTCGCCTCCAGCTTCCGCATCCTGCGCCAGCTGCTGTCGCGCCTGGAGGACGAGGCCACCGGCCGCATCGTCGTCGAGGACCTGCACGTGGAAATCCCGGCCGAGCGCCTGCAGCAGGCCAAGCGCGCCGCCGAGGTGCTGGGCACCGCGGTCTGGGACAAGTTCCCCTTCCTGCCCGGCATGAAGCCCATGCACGAGGACCTGGCCGAGCTGGTGCTCAACCGCACCTGGCGTCCGGCCCTGTCGGTGACCGGCGTCGACGGCATGCCGCCGCTGACCAGCGCCGGCAACGTCCTGCGCCCCCACACCGCCGTCAAGCTGAGCCTGCGCCTGCCGCCGACCCTGGACCCGAAGAAGGCCAGCGAGGTGCTGCGCAAGGTGCTGCTGGACAACCCGCCCTACGGCGCCAGGGTCGAGCTGGAACTGGAGAAGGCCAGCACCGGCTGGAACGCGCCGGCGATGGCGCCCTGGCTGGAGCAGGCCATCGACCAGGCCAGCCGCGAGACCTTCGGCGCCCCGGCCATGTACATGGGCGAAGGTGGCTCGATTCCGTTCATGGGCATGCTCGGCGACAAGTTCCCGGGTGCGCAGTTCATGATCACCGGCGTGCTCGGCCCGCACTCGAACGCGCACGGTCCGAACGAGTTCCTGCACATCCCGACCGGCAAGCGCGTCACCGGCGCCGTCGCCCGGGTCATCCATGCCCACTTCCATGCCAGCGGCAAGGGCCTGACCCGTGGCGTCGCCGCCCAGGCCGGGCAGGCGCAGTTCGGCGACCACGGCTGCTGCTGACACCACGAGGACACCGCTCCACATGAACGCGACCGCCCGGGACAACGAAATCGCCGCACTGGTCGCCGAAGCGGAGCGGCTGGGCCGCAGCGGCCAGCGTGATGCCGCCGCTGCGGTCTGGGAGCGGGTGCTGGCCCTCGACCCGGGCCATCCGCGCGCGCTGACCTTCCACGGCCTGCGCGCCTTCCAGCGCGGCGACGTCGCCGGCGCCCGCCGCTTCCTCGAGCCGGCGCTGCGGCGGTCGCCGGTGCCCGCCCTCACCCACGCTGCCTGGGGCCGGGTGCTGGAGGCCGAGGACAGGCTCGACGACGCCCTCGCCGCCTTCGACAAGGCGCTGACCCTGGATCCTTCCGCCTATCCGGTGCACCTGGACAAGGCGCGCATCTATGGCCGCCTCGGCCGCATGCGCGAGCAGGCGCTGTGCTACGAGCACGCCCTGCAGGTGGCGCCGCCGCAGGCGCTGGTGGCGCCGGAGATGGCGCCGGTGTTCCGGCAGGCGCGCGAGGCGGTCCAGCGCAACAAGGCCGAGCTGGGCGAGTTCCTGCAGCAGCGCCTGGCCGATGCCCGCAGCGGCGTGTCGCCGCGGCTGCTGGCCCGCTTTGACGAAAGCCTGGACATCGCCCTGGGCAAGCAGCCGGTGTACGTGTCGCGCTCCAGTGTCTTCCACGTGGCCGGCCTGCCCTCGATCGCCTTCTTCGACCGCGAGGACTTCCCCTGGGCGCCGGCGGCGGAAGCCTGCACCGATGCCATCCGCGCCGAGCTGGAGCAGGTGCTGGCCGGCGACGACGCGGGTTTCATTCCCTACGTGCGCACCCGCGACGGCGAGCCCATGGGCCAGTTCGCGCCGCTGGACCGCAATCCGGACTGGAGCGCCTATTTCCTCTGGCAGCACGGCCGCCGCATCGAGGAGCACATGGCGCGCTGCCCGGCCACCGTGGCCATGCTCGAGCAGGTGCCGCAGGTGGAAGTGTCCAACCGGGCGCCCGCCGCCTTCTTCTCGGCGCTCAAGCCGGGCACGCACATCCCGCCGCACAACGGCTCCACCAATGCCCGGCTGACCGTGCACCTGCCGCTGGTGATTCCGCCGGACTGCGCCATCCGCGTCGGCGCCCATACCCGCACCTGGAAGATGGGCGAGCTGCTGCTGTTCGACGACACCATCGAACACGAGGCCTGGAACCGCAGCTCGCAGCTGCGCGTGGTGCTGATCTTCGACGTCTGGAACCCGCTGCTGAGCGAGGCCGAGCGGGTGCTGGTGCGCGAGGCCCTGGAAGGCATCATGGCCTACTACGGCTACGACGCCCCGCTGGGAGATCTCTGAGGAATTCCGGGCGGCCGTGCCGGCAGGCAGCGGCCGGGCATCAGGCGCCGGCGCTGGCCGGCGCCTCCGGCATCAGCCCTGCTGGCCGGCCATGTCCGGCGGCGTCGCATGCCACCAGCCGGTGATGGCCAGGCGCGGTTCCTGCGCCCAGGGCGCGACCACGCCGACGTAGTGCCGGGCCGGCACCTTGAACAGGTTGAGCGTGTTGTAGCTGGGCATGAAGGCGTCCAGCTGCCTGCCGTTCTCGTCGACGAAGTGCAGCAGGCCGCCCCAGTCCGGCTCCCAGCGCCGCGACAGGTTCAGCACGTAGGCGTAGCGGCGCGCCTCGTCGTTGAAGCCGTCGTCGTGGACGTTGAGGAACTGGCCCGGCAGGTAGCGGGTGGCCTGGCCGCCCACCGCCACCAGTTCCTGGTCGCCGGTCAGGGCGCGGATGAACTGCAGGTAGGGCAGGTCGTTGAAGAACTCCAGCACCGCGTGCAGCAGATGGCCCTTGTCGCGGCCCTCGCGCATCGCCTCGACGATCAGGTAGCGGTCGTAGACGAAATGGAATCCGGTGGCGGCGCGCCGGTACGCCGCCGGCATTCGCTCGCGCGCCACTTCCGGCGGCCAGGGCTTGCTGTCGGGCTGGCCGCGCTCGGCGGTCACCCAGGGCACTTCCCGGCGCAGGCATTCGGCCAGGCGGGCGGCGGCATCGGGCTGCAGGAAGTCGGGAATCTGCACCCGGCCCGCTTCGGCCAGGCGCTTGCGGTAGGACGCGATGTCGAGATCGTTGTTGATCATGGCGACCGGGCGGATGACGAAACCGGCATTCTACGCCGGCCGGCCAGTCCGGGCGGGTAAACTGCCCCGGTTTTCGCCAGGTCCAGGCCCATGTCCAGCTCATTGCCGCCCGCCGTCGACCCGCTGCGCCGCCAGGCCCACGCCGCGCTGCGCGCCGGCCAGCTCGGGCAGGCGCTGGAAGCGCTGCGTGCGGCCTGCGCGATGGCGCCGGCCTCGGCGGAGCTGCGCTGCGAACTCGGTCGCGTATTGGCCGTCGCCGGCCAGGCGGCAGCGGCGCGGGACGCCTTCGAGACCGCCACCCGCCTGGACCCGCAACTGGCCGAGGCCTGGCATTTCCTCGGCCTGAACCTGGGCCAGTCCGGGCAACTGGAAGCGGCGATCGCGCCGCTGCGCCGTGCCCGCGCGCTGGCGCCGGACAACCTGCGCACGCTCGAGCTGCTGGCCCAGGCCGAATTCGAGGCCGGCGATCCGGCCGATGCCCTGCCCCTGTGGCAGGCCCTGCACGCGCAGCGTCCCGATGACGAGGCGACGGTGCTGCGCCTGGGTGAAACCCTGAACCGCCTGGACCGCGCCGCCGAGGCCCGCGAGCTGTACGCGCGTGCCCTGGCGGCACGGCCGGAATCGCCGGGCCTGTGCGTGGCCCTGGCCCAGACCGAGGAGATCCTCGGCGAGCGCGACGCCGCCGAAGCCGCCTATCGACGCGCGCTGGCGCTGAAGCCCGGCTGGGCCTATCCGTTGGCCGGCCTGCTGGGCCTGCGCCGCGGCCAGGCCGCGCAGGCCGACCTGGACCAGGCCGAACAGCTGCTGACCGGCACGCGCCTGGACGATGCCGACCGCGCCCTGCTCGGCTACGAGCTGGGCAAGGTGCACGATGCCCGCGGCGAGTACCGCCGCGCCATGGCCGCCTGGGACACCGCCAACGCCGCCCGCCGCCGCCAGGTCGGCGAACCGGACGTGGCCGCGCTGGAGCGTCGCGTCGATGCCAGCCTGGCCTTCTTCGACCGCGCGCTGCTGGCCCGCGCCGGCGAACTGGGCGATGCCGACACAAGACCGGTGTTCGTGGTCGGCATGCCGCGCAGCGGCACCACCCTGCTCGAACGCATCGTCGGCGCGCATCCGCGCGCCTTCGCCGCCGGCGAGCTGCCGGACCTGTCGATCATCGCCCGGCATCTGCCGCATGGCCGCGGCCAGCCCGAGCGCTGGCCGCATATCCCGGAGGACGTGGCGCCGGCGGACATTGCGCCGGCTGCGCGCCGCTACCTGGCGGCGCTGACCCGGCACGCGCCGGCCGATGCCCTGCGGGTGCTGGACAAGTACCCGATGAACTACTACCTGCTCGGCCTGGCCGGGCTGATGTTCCCCAACGCCCGCATCATCTGGTGCCGGCGCGATCCGCGTGACGTGGCCATCTCCATCTACGGCGAGAACTTCGCCCTGGCCGAACGCCTGGCCACGCGCATGGACGGCATCGGCCACCTGATCCGGCTGCAGGAAAGGATGATGGCGCACTGGCGGCAGGTGCTGCCGCAGCCGATGCTGGAACTGCACTACGAGGATCTGGCCCGCGATCCGGAAGGCCAGGCCAGGCGCGTGTTGGAGTTCCTCGGGCTGGACTGGGATCCGGCCTGCCTGCGCTTCCACGAGGACGCCGGCGGCGTGCAGACGCCGAGCCGCTGGCAGGTGCGCCAGCCGGTGCACACCCGCTCGGTCGGACGCTGGAAGCACTACGAATTCGCGCTGGCGCCGCTGCTCGAGGCGCTGGGCCGGGATCCGGACGCGCCGCTCAGTCCGGCCTGAGCCACAGGCCCCAGGCCAGCAGGCCCTCGGCCTGCACCAGAGGCTGGCAGTCGATGCGGGCGGACGGACGCGCCTGGCGCAGCATGTCCACCAGCGCGTCCAGCTGCGCCTCGTCCAGGGCGTGGGCGACCAGCTCGGCCGTGCGCAGGCGCGCCGCTTCCAGCGCCTGCCGGTACTGCCGCAGGGCCGCCAGGGCGGGCGCGGCATCGGCGCCGGTACCGGCCAGCAGGCGGCCGATCTGGTCGCGCGCCTGCAGCAGCAGGTCGGGCGCCGGCGAGGCGGCGATGGCGCGGTCGAGCGCCTGGGCGGCCGCGTTGTACTGGTTGCGCGCGGCCAGGGCAGCAGGAACGCGGCCGGGATCCTCGCCGCGGCGGGCCATGGCGATCCAGGGCAGGGCCGCCTCGGCGCAGGCCAGCAGGCCCTCCGGCGCCGCCAGCAGCGCCTGGTTGCCCAGTTCCGCCTTCGCGACCTGCACGAGCACCGAACCGGCGTGGTGCATCACCAGCGCCAGCCGGCCGTCCGGCCGCAGCACCCGCAGTGCCTCGGCCAGGGCCGGTTCGCGCCGTGCGTATTCGAAGCCGAACTGGCTGCAGACCAGGTCGAAGGCCTCCGCCTCGAAGGGCAGGCTCGTTTCCATGTCCACGCCGGGGTGGAAACGGATACCGGCGTGCTGTGTCGGGTCATGCCAGGTCGGCCGCAGTTCGGCCAGGTCGACCGCGTCGATCTCCACGCCCTGCCCCTGCCGCTGCAGCCAGAGCATGCGCGGAATGGCGCCGTTGCCCGTGGCGAGGTCGAGCGCCCGCACGGGCGCGTCCGGCAAGGCTTCGAATACCCGCTGCCAGAAGGCGCCGATGGCGCCGGAGTAGCGCTCGTCCAGGCTGCCGACGCAGGAATGGATGCCGCCCGTGGCCCAGTAGGCGGACCAGGCGGCACGGCGGGCATCGTCTCGGGAAGTCGGCATGGCGGGCATTGTCCCGGCTGCCGCCACAAAAAAGAAGGGTATCCGGAATCTGATGTGGGAACTCGTTTGAATCGCCCCGGCTTCTCCGGAGGCCATTTCGTCTGAGTCACGCCGCCATGGCGTGACCCGTGTTGCCGGCGTGGTACGCCGCCTCGGCTTCTGCCGG
>Ga0207873_1004011_pt1 | contig 10096 bp, 10 predicted proteins | sample BGWIniCompost_FD_187373 | JGI IMG/M metagenome (GOLD analysis project Ga0207873, IMG submission 187373) | Cellulose adapted compost microbial communities from Newby Island Compost Facility, Milpitas, CA, USA - BGW Initial Compost (SPAdes)... ... | reverse complement strand
CGGGGGGGAGGTTGGCTGCGCGGCTGGTCCGCCGCAGGCAGCCACCAGGAGCATCAGCACGATCAGGGCGGTCACGGTCGTGGGGAGTCGGAATCGCATACGGCCTCCTATGCTCGGACGCACACCCTTTGGCCGGCGTGGGGCGCCGGCCGCTAGGACACTACGGACTGGGCCACAGCCAGGGCGGCGAAATCGCCCACCTGTTCGCCGAGGCCCGCTGGGACGATGCGACAAGCGTCGAGGGCGTGGGGTAGGCACTCCTCTCGCAGCACCGCCAGCATGGGCGGCTCGAGTAGCGCCTGCTGGCGGGCGAAGATGCTGCCGATCACCAGCAGCTCCGGGTTGAGGATGTCGATTAGCAGCGCCAGCCCCTGGCCGAGCCGCCGGCCTACCAGCTCGAACACCCGTAGAGCGAGCGGATCGCCCTCATTGGCGGCGGCGGCCAGCAGTTCGGCGCTCACCGTTGGCATGGCCTCGCGGCTTGGGCACCAGGCCGGCGGCCGGCCCTGCTGCAGCGCCGCCTCGGCGATCTGCCGCCCCAATTGGGCGATGCCGCCGCCGCTGCAGAAGCCCTCGAAGGAGCCGGGCTTGCCGTAGCCGGCCGGCCCCCACTCGGCCAGCCGCACGTGCCCCACCTCGCCGGCCATATCGCTGGCCCCGGCGTAGAGCTGCCCGTTGAGGATCAGCCCGGCGCCCATGCCCGTGCCGAAGGTCAGGAAGATCATGCTGCTGCAGCCTTGCCCCGCGCCCCAGCGCCACTCGGCAAGGGCGCAGGCGTTGGCGTCGTTCTGCAGCGCCGCCGGCGCCCCAAAGGCCTCCCGCAGCGGCGTCAGCACATCCACCCTGTCCCAGCCCGGCAGGTTGGGCGGCGAGAGGATCAGGCCCCGCCGGCTGTCGAGCGGGCTGCCGCAGCTCACGCCGCAGGCCGCCGGCCGCACTCCCAGCTCAGCGCAGAGGGCCGTGAGCTCGCCGACGATGCGGGGCATGGCTTCGCCCGCGGCCGGCGTGGGGAAGCGCCGCTTGCCGAGCAGGCGGGGCGCCCCTGCCCCCGCCGCGCCCACGCTCACCGCGCACTTCGTGCCGCCGATATCCACTCCAGCCAGGATGGGCTCCATTGACCTCCTCGCTATGCTCGGGCCATTTCAATTGAGGAGTGAGCGCTAAGCAGCTCGGCTCGCTCAATGCTCCCTGCTCAAATGCTCCCGCACCTGCTCCATCGCCAGCCGGGGGCTCGTCAGAAACTTCTCGCGCATCGTTTCGGGTAGCTGCGGCAGGACTCGTGCCATTGAGGCCTGGGCCAGCACCACGCAGTCCACCTGCGGCGCCAGCTCGAGCAGCACTTTGGCCAGGGCGGCGTCGTGGCCCTCCCGGTCGCCGGCCATCAGCCGCTGGTAGGCCGTATCGGCGAGGGCAGGGACGAGCGTCACCGTCCGCCCCGCCAGCGCGGCCCGCTCCTGCAGCAGACGCTTCGTCGGCTCGAGGGTGGTGGCGAGGGTGGCCGCCACACCGATACGCTCGCCGCGGGCCACCGCGGCGTCGGCCATAGCCTCGTCGATCCGCACCACCGGCACATTCACCAGCTTTCGCCCGGGCGCCACCAGCTCGCCGATCGAGGAGCAGGCCTCCAGGATCACGTCGGCCCCCGCCTCCGCGGCGAAGCGCATGTACTGGTGCACGCGCCCGGCGACCGCCCCGATGTCGCCACCATTCTCCGCCAGCTGCGGCAGGATCGAGTCGTCGACAAAATTGATCACCCGGTGGCCGGGCAGCAGCTCCTCCGCGAGAGCCCGCAGCGGCTCCACCGTCGCCGTGGTGGTGTGGATGATCGCCAGTTTCCCCATTAGGGCGCCCTTTCTGGCTGAGCGGCAGGGCCGCGCGTTGCGCAAGGCGCTAGATTCTGTCGGTGTGTGTGTGCCAGAGTAGCATAAGGCCCGTGTGATGTCAACACAACTCATGTTAAAAATGAACATCTTCGGTGCACAAATCGTGACAACGATGCGGCGCCATGTTATACTCAGGGTTGCCAACACAGGCCGCCTGCCGCCCACGGCGCGGCCAGCCAGTACACGACAGCAGAGGAGAGCATGGTGAGCGAAGGGAACGGTCTGCTCAAGCCGGCGGAGCGGCGCCAGCGGATCATCAACGATATCGATCTGCTCGACGACAATATCATTCCCCGGCTCAGCCAGAAGTACGGCGTCTCGGAGATGACGATCCGCCGTGACCTCAAGGTGCTGGAGGAGACGGGCCTGATCAAGCGCACCTACGGCGGCGCTGTGCGCTGGCCGCTCGCCGCCGCCGAGCCCACCCTGCTTGCCCGCGATAAGCGGCAGACCCTCGCCTCCGCCCAGAAGCTGCGCATCGCCCGCTACGCCGCCGAGCAGCTGGTGGATCGCAACGACATCATCATTCTGGAGGGCGGCACCACTGCCACCGCCATGGCCCCTTTCCTCTCCGACAAAGAGGACCTCACGGTGGTCACCAACGGCCTCGCGACCGCCGAGGAGCTGCGCCGCCACCTGCCCCTCTCGGCTACTATCCTCAGCACCGGCGGCATTCTGCGCCCCGAGTCATCCACCTGTGTCGGCCCGATCGCCGAGCGCTTCTTCCGCGAATTCCACGTCAATCGGCTGTTCCTCTCGGCCTCAGGTCTCACCCTGGAAGATGGCATCACCGACCCGAAGATGCTCGAGACCCAGGTGAAGCGGGCGATGATCGAATCGGCCCGCGAAGTGATCATGTTGATCGACAGCAGCAAGTTCGGCCTGCGCTCGCTGATGCGCGTGATCGAATTTCACGAGATCGACCTGCTTGTCACTGATGCCGACGCTCCAGAAGCCATGGTCGCCGGCCTTCGTGCCCGCGGCGTCGAGGTGGTGATCGCATCCTGAGCGCGGCTCCGCACGCCTGAGCCGGCTACAGCTCTGTTCGGAGGCGCCAATGCCCTCACGGATCGAGGACTATGCCCTGATCGGCGACTGCCAGACGGCGGCGCTGGTCGCCCGCAACGGCTCGATCGACTGGCTCTGCTTCCCCCGCTTCGATAGTGGCGCCTGCTTCGCCGCGCTGCTCGGCACCCCCGACCACGGCCGCTGGCAGATCGCCCCCACCGCCACCATCCGCGCCATCCGTCGCCACTACTGGCCGGGCACCCTCGTCCTCGAGACGGAGTATGAGACCGACGCCGGCACGGTGGCGATCGTCGATTGGATGCCGCCCCGCCACCAGGCCCCCGACGTGATGCGCATGGTGATTGGCAAGCACGGCGCCGTGCCGATGCGCATGGACCTGGTGATCCGCTTCGACTACGGTTGGGTTGTGCCCTGGGTGCAGCGCACCGCCGATGGCATCAGGGCCATCGCCGGCCCCGACACCCTCTACCTCCACACGCCGATCCCCACCCACGGCGAGAATTTCCATACCGTGGCGGAGTTCACCGTGTCGGCAGGGGATCGCGTGCCCTTCACTCTCACCTGGACGCCCACCTACGCCCCTACGCCGGACGTGCTCGATCCTGAGCATGAGCTGGAGGCCACCGCCGCCTGGTGGCGCGAGTGGTCCAGCCGCTGCACCTACCGCGGCGAGTGGAGCGACCAGGTGCTGCGCTCGCTGATCACGCTCAAGGCCCTCACTTACGCGCCCACCGGCGGCCTTGTGGCGGCGGCCACCACCTCGCTGCCCGAGCAGCTCGGCGGCGTGCGTAACTGGGACTACCGCTACTGCTGGCTGCGGGACTCCACCTTCACGCTCTACGCGCTGATGGCCGGCGGCTATGTGGACGAGGCCCGCGCCTGGCGCACCTGGCTTTTGAACGCCGCGGCCGGCGAGCCCACGAAGCTGCAGATCATGTACGGCTTGGCGGGCGAGCGACGGCTCACCGAGCTCGAACTCAGCTGGCTGCCCGGTTACGAGGGCTCAGCGCCGGTGCGGATCGGCAACGGCGCCTACAAACAACATCAGCTCGATGTCTACGGCGAGCTGATGGATGCGCTTCACTACGCCCGGCGCATCGGCATCGAGAGCGACGCCGATTCCTGGCGCATCCAGCGGGCGATTACCCGCGTGCTGGAGGAGCGCTGGCACGAGCCCGACGAGGGCATCTGGGAGATCCGCGGCCCCGCTCGCCACTTCACCCACTCCAAAGTGATGGCCTGGGTCGCCCTCGACCGGGCCGTGAAGGCTGTGGAACAGTATGGCCTCGCGGGCGAGCTGGAGCGCTGGCGGGCCCTCCGCGACACCATCCGCGCCGAGGTCCTCGCCCGCGGCTTCGACCCGCAACTGAACAGCTTCGTGCAGACTTACGGCTCCAAAGAGGTGGACGCCAGCCTGCTCATGCTGCCTCTCGTCGGCTTTATCCCCGCAGACGACCCGCGCATGGTCGGCACGGTGGCGGCAATCCAGCAGCGGCTGATGCACGACGGGCTCGTGGAGCGCTACGCGACGACGAGCGGCGTGGATGGCCTCCCTCCCGGCGAGGGCACCTTCCTGATCTGCTCCTTCTGGCTGGCCGATAACCTCGCGCTCCAGGGGCGCCTCGCCGAGGCCCGCGAGCTATTCGAGCGGCTGGTCGGCCTCTGCAACGACGTGGGCCTGCTCGCCGAGGAGTACGACCCGCGCACCGGCCGGCAGCTTGGCAACTTCCCTCAGGCTTTCTCCCACGTCGGCCTGATCAATACCGCTCTCAACCTCACCAGGGTCGCCGGCCCCGCCCAGCACCGCCAGGGCTAGTGCAATTTCAGGCGGCCTTTTGGCCCTTTCGCTTGGCTTTTTGGCTTTGTGAGGCCCTCGCTGTACGGACACTAGTGCTGCGCGAGAGCGAGGAGAGCCCTCCCCGTCGCCATCTCTGCCTGGAAATAGGCAGATGCTACAATCGCTGGTGCTTGGTCGCAGATGGCCATATCCGTCTAGGCTGGAGGTCCTCGCATGGCGCCATCGCTATCCGATCTGTTTGGGGAGCATCTCCTTGAGTTGGCTAAGGCGATCACCGAGCGCACGGTCACGTCTCCCGAGAACACACCTGGTGCGCCGTACGAGGTGGTGTACCCTGGAGTCGAGGATGGCATGCGCCGCATCCATCGCGACCTGATCGAGGGCGGGACGGCGCACTATAGCATTATCTGGTCATCGCTTGGTGGCGATCTGGCGGCGGGCGGAATGTCCCTCGAGCATGTGAACCATCTGATCGACTGGACGGAGGAGATCATCATCGACCGGCTCAAGCCGGCCTACAGCGACGACGTGGCGATGACAGCGCAGCTGTACGAGCGCATCCACGAGATCTGCCGGGCCGCCCGGACGAGCATGTTCACAGCTTTCGCCGCTACCCGCGAGGCGACGATCCGCGCCCAATCGGTGGCGCTCCAGGAGCTCTCCGCGCCGATCATCCCGATCTATGGCGGGGTGCTGGTGCTGCCGCTGATCGGCGCGATCGACACCCAGCGCGCCACCCTGATCATCGAAACGCTCCTCCAGGGGGTGGCGGGGCGCAACGCCAAGGTCGTGCTGCTCGATATCACCGGCGTGCCCGTGGTTGATACCAGCGTCGCCCACTATCTCATCCAGGCGGCGCGCTCGGTGCGGCTCCTCGGCGCCGAGATCGTGCTGGTGGGCATCAGGCCGGAGATCGCCCAGACGATCGTGCAGCTCGGCGTCGATCTCACTGGCATTGTCACAATGGCCGACCTGCAAGGCGGCGTGGCCTACGCTCTTGAGCAGCTCGGCCTCGCCATCGTCTCGCGCCCCCGCGCGGCGTGAGTTCCGGGCCAGGGGTAAGATGACAAGAGGCCTGACGGCGAGCACTCGCACTCTCCGTCAGGCCTCTTCATGCCGCTACGCTGTCGAGCTGTGCGGCGAGCCGGGCGACGTCGGCGAAGCCCTGGTTGAGGAAGCGCACGCGGCCCTCGGCGTCGAGGACGGCGGTGGCTGGCACGGTGAGGATGCCGAGCTGCGCCACAAGGTTTGGGTAGGCGTCGGCCGGGATCGTGGCGAGGGCCGCCATCGCGCCGCGCCGCGCGCGGAGCTGCTCCAGGGCCGGTGCCTGCCGGGTGCGGCACTCGGCGCAGCTCGGCAGGGTGAAGGCCACCACCGCCGGCTTGCCGGGCGGCACAAGCCCTTGGAGCGGGCGCTCGCCCGCCAGAGCCCTCAGCCTATGGGCCTGCCATAGCCGCAGCAGCGCCCAGGCGCCCACGATCAGGAACGCGAGGCTGGCCACGATCAGCAGTCGCTCGACCATGGCTCAGCCGGCCCGCCGCAGCCGCGCCAGCTGCAGGTAGAGGAAGCAGCCGGCGCAGAAGCCGAAGAACAGGTTGATCGCCGCCAGCGCCACCACCAGCAGCGCCAGGCTCCATCCCAGGCCGCCGAGCCCCCCGAAGAGCGCCAGGCTCGCGACGACGAGCACTCCCGCGCCCAAGCCCTGCGCGAAGCGATGGGGCGCCGCCGGCTCGTCCCGCAGGTCGGGGCGCAGCAGCCCGGCCGGCCGCAGCACATCCCGGTAGAGGCGCTGGAAGAGCGCCAGCTGCGGGCTGATTGTGCCCAACACCATCACTGCCGCGACCACCGCCACGAGCCAGGGCTGGCTCGCCACAAAGGCGATCAGCAATAGCACGACGATCGCCGCCTGATTGACCTTCAGCGCCGTGCGGTCGAACCCCGCTCCGTCTGTTGTCTGCGTCCTCGCCTCGATCTGCGCACTCATAACACGCCCCACTCGTTAAAATCTCGTATGGGGCCATATCATACTGAATTACACGATTTTGTCAACAATACGCCGCTGCGAACGCAGCGGCGCCGGGGTGATGAGGCAAGCTGTGCTATCCTGAGGCGGAAAAGCAAAAGCGCTGAGGTTTTACCTCAGCGCTTGATCTGGTAGCGGCGGCAGGATTCGAACCTGCGACCTTCGGGTTATGAGCCCGACGAGCTGCCACTGCTCCACGCCGCGTCGAACGCCTATAGGATACCAGACCAATGCCGCCCTGTCAAGTGAATTGGCTCCGGCACATCGCCGGTGTATGGCAGACCGCACGCTCCGTCGCGGCGCCCGCCCTGCTCAGCCTGTTGCTTCTGGGCTGCAGCGGGGAGCCCGTAGCTGCGCCGCAGCCTAGCGCGTCCTCTGCTGTCGCCGGCCCTTCGCCGACGGCTGCTCCTGCGCTGACCTCGACGCCTCCTCCGTCGCCGACGGCCGCTCCCACGCCGACAGCCACACCTCCTCCATCGCCCACGGCCCCTCCGCCGACGGCCACACCTGCTCCGTCGCCGACGGCCTCGCCGAGCCCTACGGTCCTGGCGCAGCCTCTCCGCTTCGGCTATCCCATCGGCTTGGCGGGGCGCGCGCCCGGCGATGGCTTTTTTATCAGGCACGGCTATGCGAGCGAGAACACCTGGTATAACCCGGGCCACTGGCACACCGGCGAGGATTGGTACGCGCTCGCAGGTGACACGGCGGGCGCCGAGGTGTACGCCGTCGCGGCGGGCGAGGTGGTCTACGTGGGCTCGAACTACCCCGGCCGCGTGGTGATCGTCGCCCACGACGGCGGGCTCTTCTCGATGTACGGCCATCTGGATCCAGCCGTAGCCGTTGGGGAGGGCGACGTGGTGGAGCGCGGGCAGCTCCTCGGCACGGTGCTGCGCCGCGGCGACGCGGTGCCCAACCATCTCCACTTCGAGATCCGCACCTTCTTGTTCACCGACGCTGTGAACGGCTCGACGCCCCGCTATGGCTTCCGCTGCGGGCCAGGCTGCGCGCCCGGCCCCGGCTACTGGCCGATCACCGCCCCCGACCACCCGAGCGACCTCGGTTGGCGCAATCCCACCCACGTGATCGCAGGGCGCATGTTCGGCGAGCCTGGCGGCCTCGGCGAGGTGGTGGTGCCCGAGCGCCCGCCTCGCACGAGCCTCACCCTCTGGTCTGCGCCGCCGGGCGAGCCTCAGGAGGCCTTGGACGAGCTGCCGCTGGCGCCCGGCGAGCGGCTGCGGCTGTTGGAGGTGCGGGCCGGGCCCGAGGATAGCCGCGAGACGAGCGCGCAGGGCTATCTGCTCTGGTACCGGGTGGCCACGCTCGATGGGGCCGAAGGATGGGTCGAGGCCGCCGTCGCCTCCCCATTCGAGATGGGGAGCGACGGGCGGCCCTCTAGCGTGGAGTTGGTGCTGCTGCCGAGCCCGTGAACGCCTTTACGGCACGCTCGGGGCCGTGAGCTGGTCGGCGACCACGCGGTGCACGATGGCGCGGAAGATCCCCCAGCTGCGCCAGTTCCCGCCGATCGCCCGATCCACCTTGTCGTCCAGCCCTTCCAAATAGCTCGCCAGCGCCGGCAGCTCGGCGGGCTCGACATCGCGGAAGGCCTCCACGCGCTCGTCGAGATCCTGGGCGGCCAGGCTGCCGCTGAGCTCGTCGAGCAGGAAGGCAAACGTGTAGAACGAGAAGACGCCGGCGGGGCTCTCCGGCGCGCTGTAGCCGATCACCGCCATCAGGCGGCGCAGCGCTACCGTCAGGCTCGTCTCCTCCTCCACCTCGCGCAGCAGCGCCGCCTGCACGCTCTCGCCGTGGTTGATGCCGCCTGTGAGCAGGCGGAACACGCCTTGGGGGTAGACATCTTTGCGGAATGTGAGCAGGCGCCCGCTGGGTCGCCTGATCACCATGCAAACCTCGCCCACCCGGTCGCGCCTGGTGAACGGGTCGAACACGCCGTCGGGGAGGGCGGCCGTCACGAACGCCGTGGGGCCAAAGCGGGCCGCCAAGTCGGCGACCTCGGTCTCAAGGCCGGGCGGAAGTTGCATCCTGGGATCCTCGCTGCTACGTGGGGCGGCGTGTATAGTGGGGAGAATTCAAGGTGAGAAGGGAGAGGACGGCAGTGTATGAGCAAGATCGTCTTTCTCAACATCCCAGCCCACGGCCATGTTAATCCGACGCTCCCGGTGGTGCAAGAGTTGGTTCGCCGCGGGGAGCAGGTGATCTATTTCAACGCAGAGGAGTTCCGGCCGCAGATCGAGGCGAGCGGCGCGGAGTTCCGCCCGTATCCAGCGAGCCCGCTCAGCTCGGGCGCGATCGCCGCGGCGATGGGCGATGGTGTCATCGCCCGCGCCTCCGTCTTGTTGTTCCAGGCCACCGAGGCGCTGCTGCCCTGGACGTTGGAGGAGCTGCGGCGCGAGCGCCCCGACCTGATCGTCTTCGACTCGACCGTGCTCTGGGGGCGGATGGCGGCGACGTTGCTGGACGTGCGGGCGGCCGGCTCGATCAGCACCTTTGTCTTCGATCAGAACACGGAGGGCGTGAACTGGCGCGATGTGCTGTGGCTGCTGCGCCAGACGCTGCCGCTAGTGCCGGGGCTGCTGCGGGCGCGGCGGCGGCTCAGACGCCGCTATGGCGCGGCCTATCCCGCGAGCCGCTCGCTCTTCCCGATGCGCGGCGGCCTGAACCTCGTCTTCACCGCCCGCGATCTGCAGCCCCGCACCCCGCTGATCGACGAGACGTTCCGCTTCGTCGGCCCTGCGATCAACCCGCAGACGCGGGGCGCCGCGGAGCCGTTCGAGCTGCCGCAGCAAGGGCCGCTGGTCTATATCTCCCTCGGCACCGTCCACTCCGCCCACGAGGCTCAGAGTGCGTTCTACCGGCGCTGCTTCGAGGCCTTTGGCGACTACCCGGCGCAGTTCCTGCTCGCTGCGGGCCGGCAGCTCGATATCGGCGCGCTCGGCCCCATTCCGGCGAACTTCACTGTGCGCCCGACGGTGCCGCAGCTCGAGGTGCTGCAGCGGGCCGACCTCTTCATCACCCACGGCGGCATCAACAGCATGCACGAGGGGCTCTACTACGGCGTGCCGCTGATCCTCATCCCGCAGCAGTTCGAGCAGCTGCTCAACGCCCGCTGCGCTGCGGCCCACGGTGCCGGGCTGATCATTGAGGATCAGGTGCGGGGCCGCCCGGTCTCGGCCGCTGCCCTGCGGGGCACCCTGGAGCGGGCGATGGGCGAGCCGGCCTTTCGGGAGGGTGCCCGGCGCGTGCAGGCGATGCTCCGGGCCACCGGCGGCTACCGCGCCGCTGCTGACGAGTTGCAGGCTTACATCCAGGCTGAGCGGGCGATTCCAGCGTAGCTCGCCGGCAACT
>Ga0207873_1004010_pt1 | contig 10098 bp, 16 predicted proteins | sample BGWIniCompost_FD_187373 | JGI IMG/M metagenome (GOLD analysis project Ga0207873, IMG submission 187373) | Cellulose adapted compost microbial communities from Newby Island Compost Facility, Milpitas, CA, USA - BGW Initial Compost (SPAdes)... ... | reverse complement strand
CCCTCACCGGCGGGCCCGCCCCCGAAGTCGCCGCCCGCCTCGCCGCAATCGGCCGCCGCATCCCCGACGAAGCCGCCGAGCAGCTGCGCCCCTACCGGCCCGTGCGCGCCCAGCGAGAAGCCCTCGCCGCCGCCGGACTGCCCGACCCGCTCGACGTGCCGTGCACGTGGTGCCACGCCGCCCCCGGCAAGCCGTGCCGCTTCCCCGGCACCCACCGCACCCGCCGCACCCCGCACCCGTGCCGCCTCGAGGACGCCCAGGCCCACCACAACACCCGACAGGAGCGCGCATCGTGAACCGCAACAGCAAGCACCCCGACCGGCCCGGATACCGCCGCCGCGCCGTCCCCGGCGACCACACCCCCAACACCCGCGGCTACCGCGTCACCGCATCGTGGGACGCCCGCCCCGACCGGCCGGCCGTCCGCGTCACCCCCGACAAGGCCAAAGCCCGCCGCATGGCCCGCGAGTTCGCCGAGCAGGGCGCGTACGTGATCCTCGAGGAGCACAAGGGCCGCAACAAGTGGCGCACCCTGCGCGAGCTCGACGGCCCGGCGATCCTCGCCGAGCAGCGCGCCGAGCAGGCCCTCGCCGACGAAGGCCACCCGCCCACCCCGAGCAGCTACCGGCCCGGCGAACCGGACCGGCACCGCACGTGGCTCGACTGGATGCGCGCCCGGGCCGAGGCCGAACGCCGCGCCGCCGAGCAGGCCGAACGCGAACGCGCCGAGGCCGAGCGCCGCCGCCGGCGCCTCGCCGCCGAAGCCAAGGCGACCGCCCGCGAGCTCATGACCCCGCCGACCATCGTCCGGCCCGAAGAACGCCGCCGCGCCCGGCACGTGACGGGGGCGCAGCGATGACCACTCCCGCCGCCGTCGCCGTCATCCGAGCCGCCCTCGAGGACGCCACCACCGCCGAACTGATCAGTAGGCCCCGCGCCGCCGCCGTACGCGTCGCACGCGCCCTCGAGGCCGCCGGATGGACGATCACCCCAACCCCGGGCGAGATCGCCGACGAGACGCCCGCACAGCCGTTCGTCACGAACCGATAACGACCCACAGGGGGGCGCCCTCGAGAACCCCACCGCGCCCCCCTGTCGGCTAGCTTTCAACCGAGACAGATAGATGTTCTGCCGAGACAAGAACATCCAGGCCAACCCTTAGATCCCGTTGGAGGTAGATCCCATGGCCCGCCGACTCATCCCCGCCGCCGAGCGCTTCGCCGCCAAGGTCGACCACAACGGGCCGACCCCCATCGCTCAGAACGTCACCGGCCGGTGCCACCAGTGGACCGCCGGAAAGATCAGCAGCGGATACGGCGCATTCCACCCCACCAAGGGCACGACCGTTCTCGCCCACCGCTACGCGTACGAGCAGGCGTACGGCCCCATACCCGACGGGTTGGTCATCGACCACCTGTGCCGGAACCGCGCGTGTGTCAATCCGGCCCACCTCGAGGCCGTCACGAACGCCGAGAACCTGCGCCGCGGCGCCGGATACGCCCTGCTCAACGGCATGCGCACGACGTGCGTCAACGGCCACCCCTTCACCCCCGAGAACACCTACACGTCCCCCGCAGGCAAGCGCTACTGCCGCGAGTGCGCCCGCGAGCGCGACCGCCAGCCGCACCGCCTGTCCAGCTACCGCCGAGCCCAGAAGAGGAGTGCCGCCTAATGTCGGGCGAGACAGCAATCACCATGATCGGGAACGTCGTCAACGACGTTGAGCTTCGCTTTACCCCGTCCGGCGCCGCCGTCGCCAACTTCCGAATCGCCTCGACGCCGCGGAAGTTCAACCGTCAGACCAACGAATGGGAAGACGGCGACCCGCTGTTCCTCGGCGTCGCCGTGTGGCGCCAGCAGGCCGAGCACGTTGCCGAGTCCATCACCAAGGGCATGCGCGTGATCGTCGTCGGCCGCCTCACACAGCGCCAGTACGAGGACCGCGACGGCAACAAGCGCAGCAGCTACGACATTCAGGCCGATGAAGTGGCCCCGTCCCTGCTCCGCGCCACGGCCCGCGTCACCAAGACCAGCGGCAACACCGGCCAGCAGGGCAACGGATGGAACGGCCAGCAGCAGCCCCAGTACGGCAACCCGCCGGCCGACCCGTGGGCCACCAGCCCCCAGCAGGGCCGCGGATACAGCGACGAGCCCCCGTTTTAGCCCACCGCGCCGCGACCGGGCGCCGAGTCCGGTCGCGGCCCGCCCCGCGCGCACGCGCGACCCCCTCGACTCCACCGAGACACGAACAGGAGCACCCCGCCATGCCCGAGAACCAGCTCACCCCCGACGACGCGCCCGCGCTGAACCGTCCCGCGATCGCCGTCGCCTGCCCGGCGTGCGGGGCGCAGCCGGGCGCCCTGTGCACCTCGCACGGCGGAACCCGCGTACGCCGTCACGACGTGCACCGCGCCCGCACCCTGGCGCACCAGTCCGCGAACGCCTGAACCCCTCGACTCCACCGAGACCCCGACAGGAGCAACCCGGCCATGGTCCGCATCCCCGACGCGATCAGCGTCGCGAGCCTCGACACTCACTGTCTGATCGTCACCGTGCCCAACGACGGCCCGGCCGACGTGGCGTCGTCCCTGCCGCGCCCCGTCGCCGCCGGCATCCTGCGCCGCCTCGCCGACGCCCTCGAGAACGACACCACCCCGTGCGGGCGCGCCGCCGCCACCGGCGAACCCTGCCCCGTCCACGACGCGCAGCGCCCCCGCAGCCTCGACGACCTGCTCGACCACGTGGCCGACCAGCTCGCCGACGACGGCAAGCACCCCGCCGACGGCGAGCAGCCGCGCCCCCACCCGAACCCGTTCGCCCTCGACCCCGAGCAGGTCGAGCACGCACAGCAGCAGCTCGGCGCAGCATTCGCCGAGTTCGGCCGCAAGCTGCGCACCGCCATGGAGCAGGCCGCCGCCAACCTCCGCGACCTCGCCGAGCAGCACGCCGACACCACCGACCCGCGCCCGCGGCTCGAGGTCGACCTCGAGCCCACCGAGCGCGTCGAGCCCGTCGACGCCGCGCCGGCCGTGCCGACCGTCGTCGACTGCGCCCACGGGTACGGCCTGCTGCGCGACTCCTGCCCCGGATGCGACGCCGAGCAGGAAACCCCCCACGACGCCGACCCCGTGACGATCCGGCCCGAGTGGGCGAAGCGGAACATGCGCCGCTGCCGACGCTGCACCCTGCGCCCCTCGCACCCCATCCACAAGGCCGCCAAGTGAGCGCCCTCGACCGCGCCCTCGCCGCCCTCGCCCGCAGGGCGGCACGGCGCCGCGCCGACCGCGCCCTACTCCGCCTCGCCCGCAGCGAAGGCGCCGCATGCCACCCCCACTGCCCCACCTGCCGAACCCTCGCCGAAATCGCCCGAGAGCCCGCCATGCCCACCGAAGACGAGATGCGCTCCCCCGACTGGTGCTGGACCCACGGTTGCCACCGCTCCCAGTGCCCGCAGCCCGAACCGCAGGGAGGCGACAACCAGTGACCGCCCCAACCCTCGACCACCACGCCGCGGCCGAGCCCGCCGAATGCACCGAGTGCGGCCGGCCGCTCAAGCGCCCCACCGTCGACGGACTCGGCCCCGTGTGCCGCCGCAAGCTGCGCGCCGAGCGCGCCGAGCAGGCCCCCGCCCCCACACCCGCCCGCCGCGAGCCCGGGCCCGGGCAACTCGACCTCGACGACCAGGCCGCGGAGGACACCCCGTGACCGCCCACCGCGACCCCCTCGACGACGTGCTCGACCCCTTCGCCGCCATCCGCGCACAGGCGTACCGCGACGCCGCCGACGAAATCCGCCGCCGCGCCGACCAGATCCACCCCGCCGAGGAGCAGCAGCCGTGAGCCACCCCCGCACCGGAGCCCACCGCCCCAACCAGCACGAACGCCAACAGCGACGCGCCGCCATCGAGCACCTGCTCGCCCGCGCACTCCGCGGCGCCCTCACCGTGCCCGAGGCCGCCGTACTCGCCGACTACTGGCGAGCCGAGCAGCGCGCCGCCGACGCCACCCGAAAGAGCCTCACCGACACCACCCGCGCCCTCACGAAGCACCGTGAGGCCGCCGACGCCGCCATACGCGAGCTGGAGCAGCGCGCCGAGCGGGCAGAGGCCGAGCTGATGGCGCGCGTCGAGGCCGACAGCGCCGACGCCGCGGCCGGCTCCTACGCACACCGCGCCGAGCAAGCCGAGCGCGCCCTCGCCGACATGAACCGCGACCGCGACAGATGGTGGGAGGCAGCCGGGCGCGCCGCTGAGCAGCGCGTTGAGCAGCACCGCCGCGCCCTCGCCGACGCCCTCGCCGTCGACCCCGACACCACGTGGCCGCAACTCATCCAGCACGCCGAGGCCCTGCTCGAGGCCGCCACCGGCGGCGCACCGATCCCCTACCAGCTCACCGAGCAGGCCGAGCGCGCCGTCGTCACCGACCGCGAGGCGATCCGGAACGCCCTCGACGAACCCGAACCCGTCGAGTGCCGCCACCCATACCACCGCCACGAGGTCATCCCACCCGGGCCCGAGTGCCAGTGACCACCCCGGCGCCCCGCCCGCTGGCCGCGGGGCGCCCCTCGACCACACGGAGCCACCCGCCATGAACACCCCCGCCCGCGCCGCCCTCGCCGGGGGCGCCGCCGTCGTCGTGCTCGCCGCGACCGCCGTCGCCTGCTCGACCGACGCCGCATGCGCCGCCACCAGCCCGCGGCCCGCCCCCGCGCCCGCACCGCGCCCACCGGCCGCCAAGACGCCCCACAAGCCGAGCAAGCCGCGCCACGTCGACGACGGGCCCGACCTGCTGCCCCTGCCCCCGTTCGTCGACCACGGCCAGTGCCAGTAACCCCCGGAGCACCACCCATGACCCACAACAGCCGCGCCCTGCTCGACGAGTTCGACCGCGCCACCGCCCCCGTCGTGCAGACCATCTACGACCTGCGCGCCGTCCGCGAACAGTGGGGCGACCTGCTCGCCGCGATCGAGCGCCCGCCGGCCGCCGAGTGGCCGCCGCGCGAGGCCCGCGGATTCCTCGACCAGCTCGCCGCCGCGTTCGACCGCCGCGCCGACGACGACGCCCTCGACCCCGCGGCCCGCGTCGGCCGACTCCCGCTCGTCCTGCGCGAGCACCCCGCACCGGTGAACCTTGACGCCCTCGACGCCGCGATCGCCGTCGAGCGCGACCTGTTCGACCTCGCCGACCAGATTGCCGCCGAGATACAGCGGCCGGTGCGCACCGGCCGCGACCAGACCGGCCGTTTCGTCCGCGACGAGGCCGACGCCGCCAATCCCGCCCGATGGCACCCGCCGACGCACCGCGACGCCGGGCCCGCCGCGGTGAGTTCGGCCGGATCGCGCGCGTACGGCCTGCATTGGGCGTGCGTGTGGATCGAGGGCCGCGTGTGCGGCGAAGACCTCGACGGCGACCTGTTCGCCCCCATGCCGCCGCGCCTGCTCGACCGCACGGCGAGCGTCGCCGCGTGGGCGCGCCGGCATGTCGAGCGGGCCCTCGAGCGCGACGGCCGCACGACGACCCTCGACGACCCGTGCCCGTGGTGCGGCGGGCAGCTGGTCGGCCGGACCCGGCCCGGCGGCGAGCCCGTCGTCACCTGCTCGACGGGCGAGGGGTGCGGGGCGCCCGTGACCCTCGACCACGGCCGGCGCACGTGGCGAGGCGCCGAGCTGGTCGGTCTGTTCGCCGCCCTCGACGCCCGCCGCAGGGCGTAGGCGACGGCCCGTCAACGCGTGGGAGGGGGCGCCGAGTTCGGGCGCCCCTCTTTCCCCGCCCCGCTTGTGTAGCCACTACACAAGCCGCTACAGTCTGAGTACGGCCGGACTCCACCCGGCACCACCAACGAGCAAGGGAGCAACCCCCTATGCGCACCTACGCCGTCCGCGGCGCCACCCGCAAGATGACCGGCCACTACCGCCGCCCCGGCACCCGCGAACTGTTCTGCGGCCGACCGGCCGGCGCCCCCAACGACGACGCCCGGCAGCTGCCCGGATTCCGCCTGTGCGCCCTGTGCGTCAAGGCCGAAGCCGCCGACCGCGCCACCGCCGAGCACACCCTCGCCGCCCACACCCTCGACGGCCTCGCCCTCGCCGACCGCGCCGGCGTCACCCTCGCCATGGTCGGCCGCGGCAAGCTCCCCCACTACGCCTACGGCGACAACACCCTCTGCGGCCGACCCGTCGACGGCGCCCGCCGCACCGAGCAGGCCGCCAAGCTGGTCCGCGACGGAATCGCCGTCTGCGCCCGCTGCACCAGCGCCGCCGACGCCCGCGCCTACGCCCGCCGCCTCGCCACCACCGCCCCCCTCGCCCGCGCCGCCGTCGCCCTCGCCGCCACCGTCGAGCAGGCCGACACCGACCGCGCCACCGGCCGCGTCCGCTGCACCGTGCACGGCGACCAGTGCGACCACAACCCCCGCCGCCGCCACATCTACCGGCCCGCCGCCGACCAGGACCCCACCCCCATCGAAGACGCCGAGGCCATGCTCGCCGTACAACTGGTCACCGAGGCCGAGGCCACCGACGGCACGTGGCGCGGCGGGTGGATCGGCGAGCAGCCCGACGCCGACACCCTGTTCACCATCGAGCCCGCCACCGAACAGGGCGCCCTGTTCACCCCCGGAAGCCGCGTCGTGTGCGCCGACGGCCGCGAGCGCACCGTCGAGCGGATCGTCGAGCGCCCCGGCGAGCCCGCCTGCGTCGTCGTCGAGGGCGGCGCCGAGTGGATCGCCGACAACTGCCGCCCTGCCACCACCCCCGCGCGCCGCGTCATCGAGGGCGTCGTCGTCGAGCACAACGGCACCGCCACCGGCAGCACCCCCGCCACCGCCACGCACCCGAACGTGATCGCCGCCCGCGCCGCCCTCGACGGCCTCGCCGCCGCCACCCTCACCGACCACCACGACGTGACCGACCCGACCGACAACGAGCTCGACGTACGCGGGTACATGGTCGACCCCCGCGAGGGTGATCGCGTCGCCGTCTACTGGCTCGAGGCCGGCCGGATCATCCGACGCGACGACCCCGCCCACGGGCCCGCCCTCGACTGCCTCGCCGACCGCCTCACCCGCCGCGGCTGGACCGTCGAGCCGATGCTCAAGTCGAGCAAGTGCGTGTTCGCCCACCGGCCCCAGTAGCCGCCCTCGACCGGCCCGCCCCACACCGGGGCGGGCCCCAACCCACAGGAGCAGCACACGTGAACGACCAGCCCGAACAGCACCACGACGCCGAGAGCATGCTCGCCGCTCGCGGATTCCTGCCCGCCGACCGGCCCGGCGTCGCCGACCACAACCGCCGGCGCCTCATGCGCCACCTCGAACGGGACCACGACCCCAAGGCACAGCTCATGGCCGACATGTTCGAGCTGATCACCCGGCACGAGGCCGAGCAGGCCGCCGAGCGCGCCCTACGCGGCGACACCAACCCGTACGACCTCGACGAGCTCGAGCCCGTACGCGATATCGCCGACACCTACGCCGAGACCCGCGACGACCCCGACCAGCTCGCGTCCACCCTCGAACACCTCGCCGCCGAGCTCAGCCTCGCCGACATCCGGGCCCTGCGCCTCGCCGGAGAAGCCGCGGTAGCGGCAACCCCCCGCGCCATCAAGGCCGCCCGCGACAACGGCATGACGCCGCCCCGGATCGCCGAAGAGCTCGGCCTCACCCCGAGCCGCGTCTATCAAGTCCTGCGCGACCTCGACGCCGCCGAGCAGACCCCGCCCGTCGACGAGTACCGGCTCAGCACCCGCCGCACCGACAACAACCGGTAGCCACAACGAGCGCGGGCCCGCCGCGGCGACTCCACCGCCGGACGGGCCCGACTAACCACGAGATCGGAGCAACCCCGAACCATGGCCAAGACTCAGCTTACCGACCCCGAGATCGCCGCCCGCCGCGCCCGCGTCGCCGCCATGCGCGGCACCATGAGCAACCGCGCCATAGCCGCCGCACTCGGCGTCGGCGAATCCACCGTGCGCCGCGACCTCGCCGCCCTCGACGCCGAGCGCGCCACCCTCGCCGCGGCGCACGCCACCACCCGCGCCACCATCCCCCAGCAGCCGACGACGCAGCGCGCCACCACCCCGCGCCACGACGCGCCGCAGCGCCACCGCCTCGAGCTCGACCTCGACGACGACCTCGCCGCCGCCCTGCGAACCCTCGTGAGCTTCGTACCCGGCGCGCGCCACACCCCCGCCACCTACCGCGCCGCCGCCCGCGCCGCCATCCGAGCCATGGCCGACAGCATGCGCGAGGCGCACGGCCCCGACCTCGCCGCCGCCGCGCCGTCCGGACGCGCCGCCGCGCCGCGCGCGTAGCGCCACCGTGCGCCGCGAGGGTGCGTGACGCACGGCGCACCCCACCACGTACCACCGCGGCGCACCTCACACCCCTACGTCGCAACCGTTCGCGACGGCCGCGAGTCATACCCAGCACACCGAACGAACCGCAGGGAGGTACCCCGCCATGGCCAAGATCAAGACCCGCCGGAAGATGGGATGGTTCGCCCTCGCCGTTCACTGGACGCTCATCATCTGCACGTGCGGCCTGTGGACGCCGATGTTCCTCGCCGCCCGCCGTCGGCGCGTCACCGTCACGCACGTGCCGGACGGGTACGCGGGCCCCGTGCCCGGGCAGCAGTGAACTTGCCCGTGATCGTTTCGTGACCTACCCTGGGCCCGTCTTCGGCGTGCCCAGAAACGGGCCGCACCACGAACCACACGAACGCCCCGCCGGCCACCCGCCGCGGGGCGTTTCGCATGCCCGCACACGCAAGGGGGGGGTGACGCGATGGCTCGACCGATCACCGACCACGACCGCGAGCAGGTGCGCACCCTCCACGCCGCGGGCAAGTCCCGTAACGAGATCGCCCGCATGCTGCGCCGCTCGCCGTCGACAGTCTCGAAGATCGCCGCATCGTTCGACCCGCCCCTGTCGTTCGACCGGGCCGCCGAGGTCGCCACCGCCACACAGGTACGGCAAGCCGACCTCGCCGCACGCCGCGCCACCCTCGCCCTCGCCCTCCAAGCCGACGCCGAGCAGCTGCGCGCCCAACTGTGGGCCCCGTGCACCGTCGGCGAGTTCGCCGGCCGCGACGGCGACTGGCACACGGCCGACCTCGACCGGCCGCGGTTCGCCGACCAACGACAGATCATCGGAGCCGTGCAGACGGCCGTATCCACGTCCCTGCGCCTCGCACCCGCCGAGGGCGGCGAGGGCGCCGAGCAGGTGCGCTCGATGCTCGGAGCGCTCGGCGAGGCGTTGCAGCAGGCCGCGGCCGACGACGCCGACGACGACGGGGGCGCCGACGGGGGGTGAGCCTGTGCTCGACCTCGACGGACTGCCCCTGTCGCGCAAGCAGCTGCGCAGCATCGGGCAGGCCACCGCCCGCGTGAACATCTGGCACGGCAGCGTGCGCAGCGGGAAGACGATCGCGAGCCTGCTCGCGTTCGTGATCGCCGTCGCCACCGCGGGCCCGTCCGGGCTCATCATCATCTGCGGGCGCAGCTTGCAGACCATCGAGCGGAACGTGTTCGAACCGCTCACCGACCCCGCCTTGTTCGGGCCCCTCACCCGCCACGTGCACCACACCCGCGGAGCGACCACGGCGACGATCCTTGGCCGCACCGTGCACCTGATCGGCGCCGCCGACACCCGCGCCGAAGGCCGCCTACGCGGCCTGACCGCGCAGCTCGCCTACGTCGACGAGGCGACGCTACTCCCCGAGGGTTTCTGGACTCAGCTACTCGCCCGCCTGTCCGTCCCGGGCGCGCGCCTGTTCGCCACGACGAACCCCGACAGCCCGCGGCACTGGCTCAAGGTGGGGTACCTCGACCGCGCCGCCGAGCTCAATCTCAGGGCGTGGCACTTCCGCCTGTCCGACAACCCGTCGTTGTCGCCCGAGTACATCGCGGACCTGTCCGCCGAGTACGTCGGCCTGTGGCGCCGCCGCATGATCGACGGGGCGTGGGTGGTCGCCGAAGGCGCCATCTACGACATGTGGGACGAGGCCGCGCACGTCGTCGACACCCTGCCGGACATGCGCCGCTACTGGCTCGGCGTCGACTACGGCACGACGAACCCGTTCGCGGCCGTGCTGCTCGG
>Ga0207873_1004009_pt1 | contig 10101 bp, 11 predicted proteins | sample BGWIniCompost_FD_187373 | JGI IMG/M metagenome (GOLD analysis project Ga0207873, IMG submission 187373) | Cellulose adapted compost microbial communities from Newby Island Compost Facility, Milpitas, CA, USA - BGW Initial Compost (SPAdes)... ... | reverse complement strand
GGCCGGCAGGAAGTGGGTGGTGCGCCGGCCTTCGGCGTCCACCTGGAAGCCCAGCGGCACCGCCAGCTGTCCCTCGAAGAAGTACGCCGGCGCAGCGGGAATGCCATGGCCCTCGTCGAAGGCGGGAAAGGGCACGAGGGACAGCTCGCCCTGGCCGGTGTCCACGATCTTGATCGGCCAGCCGGCGGCGTCGGCGATCTCGCGGCTGATGGCGTTCCAGCCGCCGCCGGACGCCCGCCGGCCGGCCCGAAGCGCCAAACCAAGGTCGAACTGACGCCGGCGTGCGCGGGTGGCAGGCTGGCCGGGTGAACACCCCGCCGCCCGGCCTGGACCTGGACGCGCCGCCCTTCGACCTGCTCGAACCGGCGCAGCGGCAGCGCCTGGCCGCCGCCGTGGACCTGGTCTTCCATCCGGCCGGCACCCCGATCCTCAAGGCCGGCCAGCCGGCGCAGGCGGTGCAGGTGATCCACAAGGGCCTGGTGCGCGCCTTCGACGGCGAGGGCGAGGAAGCCCGGCTGTTCGCCGACTACGGCCCCGGCGACCTGTTCGGCGCCTTCGCGGTGATCACCGGCCGCGCCCGGCATGGCTACCGCGCCGAGCAGGACACGCTCTGCTTCCTGCTGCCGGCGCCGGTGTTCGAGCAGTTGCTGGAGGAGAACAGCCGCTTCGCCGCCTGGTTCCACCAGGCCCTGAGCGTGAAGCGCAAGCTGCTGGCCGAGCGCGAGCAGCCCGGTGAGCTCAACCGGCTGATGCTGACCCGCGTCGCCGACGCGCAGCTGGCGCCGCTGCACGTGCTGCCGCATGACGCCAGCATCGCCGACGCGGCGGCGGCGCTGCGCGCGCATCGGGTGGACTGCCTGCTGGTGCGCGCCGCGCCCGGCAGCGGCGAAGGCCCGGGCATCGTCACCCGCACCGATCTGCTGGACGCGCTGACCGCGCGCGGCTGCGGGCAGTCCGCGCCGGTGGGGCCGCTGGCCAGCCGGCCGCTGCTGTCGGTGCGCGCCGACGAGGTGCTGTTCCAGGCCCTGGTAACCATGACCGAGCACCAGGTCGAGCGCGTGGTCGTCCGCCGCGGCAAGGATTTCATCGGCAAGCTCGGCATGGCGGAAGTGCTGGCGCATTACGCCAGCAGCTCGCACCTGATCAGCCTGCGCCTGGCCAGGGCGAAGGACCTGGCGGACGTGGCCGAGGCCGCCCGCGGCATGACCGGCCTGGTGCGGCAGCTGCACGCCCAGGGCGCCAAGACCAGCTATCTGATGGAGATGGTCAGCGCCCTCAACAGCCGCGTGCTGTCGCGCGTGTTCGAGCTGGTGGTGCCGCCGGCGCAGCAGCAAGGCATGTGCCTGCTGGTGCTGGGCAGCGAGGGCCGGCGCGAGCAGATCCTCAAGACCGACCAGGACAATGCCCTGGTGCTGGCCGACGGCTTCGACTGGGACGGGCTGCCGGCGGCCATGGATGCCTTCTCCGCGGCCCTGGCCGACATCGGCTATCCGCCCTGTCCGGGCAAGGTGATGGTGAGCAATCCGCACTGGCGCCTGGACCAGGCCGGCTGGCGCGAACGCATCCAGGAATGGTCGCGGGTGGCCGATGGCCGCACCTCGCTGGACCTGGCCATCCTGCTCGACGCGCGGCCGGTGGCCGGCAACACCGGGCTGTTCGCGCCGCTGCCGGAGGCGATGCTGGCCCTGGGCCGCGACGAAGTGCTGCTGCGCTACCTGGCCGAAGCGGCGCTGGCCAGGGGCAATCCGCTGACCTTCTTCGGCCAGCTGAAGGCGCGCGACGGCCGCGCCGATCTCAAGCGCGGCGGCATCTTCCCCATCGTGCATGGCCTGCGCACGCTGGCGCTGAAACACGGCATCCGCCACCGCAACAGCTTCGACCGCTGCGCCGCCCTGGCGGCGGTGGGCGCGCTGCCGGCCGGCCTGGACCGCGATCTGCCGCAGGCGCTGGCCGTGCTGGTGCGCCTGCGCCTGGGCCAGCAGCTGGCCGATCTCGAGGCCGGACTGACACCGGGCAACGGCATCGACGTCGCCGGCCTGCGCCATCTCGACCGCGAGCTGCTGCGCGACGCGCTGCGCGTGGTCAACGACTTCAAGGCGCACGTGGCCGACGTCTTCCACCTGCACGGCTGAGCATGGGTCCGTTGCGGCGCTGGTGGCTGGGCAGGCGGCACGGCGATGGGCCGTGGGCAGACCTGTTCGGCACGCCGCCGGACGGCGAGTGGGTGTCGCTGGACCTGGAAACGACCGGCCTGGACCCGCGCCGCGACGCCGTGCTCAGCCTGGCGGCGGTGCCGGTGCGCGATCGCCGCGTGCTGCTTTCGCAGCGCTTCGAAACCCTGGTGCATCCGCAGCGCGGATTCGACATCGCCTCGATCCGGCATCACCGGCTGACGCCGGCCGAGGTGGCCGGCGCGCCGCCGCTGCGCGAGGTGCTGCCGCACTTCCTGCGCTGGCTGGGCCCGCGCCGGCTGCTCGGCCTGAACATCGGCTTCGACCTGGCCATGCTCGATCCGGCAGTGCGGCTGGTCACCGGATTTCCGCTGCCCAACCCGAGCGTGGACCTGGCCCGCGCCTACCGGCCACAGGCGCGGCTGGCACGCCCCGAGGGCGTGCTGGACCTTTCGCTGGAGGGCATCGCCGCCGATCTCGGCGTGCCGGTGCTGGCCCGGCACACCGCCCTGGGCGATGCGGTCACGGTGGCGCTGGCCTGGCTGGCGCTGCGCGCGCGCTGAGGCTCAGCGCACCAGCCGTATCAGCCCGCGCCGTGGCGCGCCGGCCGGCAGGTGCCGGGTGACCAGGTCGGCGAAGCGGCGGGCGCCGATGGCCAGCTCGCGCGCGCTCAGGCTGCCGAAGCCCATCAGGAAGCCGGCCCGCGGCGGCGGCGAAAAGTAGCAGGGCGCCACCGGGTGCAGGCCCAGGCCATCGGCGGCGGCGCTGGCGATGATCTTCCCGGCGTCGTCATTGCTCAGGCCGTTGACCCAGACCAGCAGGTGCATGCCGGTACGGGCCGGATGGATCTCGACGCTGGCGCCCAGCGTTTCGTTGAGGATGGACAGCAGCAGCTGCCGCTTCTCGCGCAGGCGGCGTGACAGCTGCACCAGGTGCCGGTCGTAATCGCCGGACTCCATCAGCTCGGCCACCAGCGTCTGCTCGAGCATGGAGCAGCCGAAGTCCATCGCCCACTTGCTGTTGAAGAAGTCCAGGCGCAGGCCGGGCGGCACCACCATGTAGCCCAGGCGCAGGGCGGCGAACAGGGTCTTGGAGAAGCTGCCGGCGTAGATCACCCGGCCATCGCGGTCCATGGCCTTGAGCGAGGGCAGGGCGGGGCCGTCCTGGCGGAACTCGCCGTCGTAGTCGTCCTCGAGGATCCAGGCGCTGGTGCGGTTGGCGAAGTCGACCAGGGCCTGCCGTCGCTGCTCCGACAGCACCACGCCGGTGGGGAACTGGTGCGAAGGCGTCACGCAGACCAGCTTGGCCTGGCTGCCTTCCAGCTTGTCCACCTGCATGCCCTCGCCATCGACGGGGATGCCGCGCATCTGCGCGCCATGCATCTGCAGGGTGCGGCGCAGGCTGAAGTAGCCGGGATCCTCCACCGCCGCCACGTCGCCCGGTTCCAGCAGCACGCGGCAGACCAGGGCGGTGGCCTGCTGCACACCGTTCACCACCAGCACGTCCTCGGGCGAGCAGACCACGCCGCGGGTGCGGGCGATGTGCTGGGCGATGGCCTTGCGCAGCCGCATCGAGCCGGCCGGCGGCGGATAACCCCAGTGGTCGAAGGGCCGGGCGCGTGCCAGCAGCCGCTTCCAGCGCGCGCGCAGCAGCGAGGGCGGCGAGGCCATGCCGTACTGGAAATCGATGCGCGCGCCCGCCACCGGTCGGCCGGGGATGCGCGAGTGGTCGTGCGCCAGGCGGGCGCGGCGGGCGTAGCTGGTCTGCGGGTCGCGCGGCGGCGAGGTCACGACTGGGCGGCAGCCTGTCGCCGGGATGCAGCCGGCCTTCGGCGATGGCCGCGCGGATGGCGTTGAACAGCTGCCGGGATACCGGGCCGTTGCCGTCCAGGAAAAGGTCCATCGCTCGCCTCCTCCCCCTTCGCGCCGCTTGCGCTTGTGGCCGATTCTACGGCCGCAGGGCCGCCGCGGCGCCGGAATGGACCGGACGGCACACGCCCGATCCATTCCGGTCGCCGCTCAGGCGCTGGCCAGCATCTCCCGGCCCCTCGCACGCGCTTCCGACGTCGTGATCCCGAAGCTGCGGCGGAAGGTGCGGCAGAAAGCACTCTTGCTCTCGAAACCGACCGCCTCGCAGACATCGGCGATGGGCAGGCTGGTGGAGGTCACCAGCTTCCAGGTGTGCGCCACCCGCAGCTGCATGGCGTGCTCGCCCGGGGAAATGCCGAACACGTCGTGGTAGCTGCGCTTGAAGTGGGTCACCGAGTAGCGGGCGATGCCGGCCAGGTGGGCCACGCCGTCGGTGACGCCGTGGCTGTGCTCGAGCACATTGCGGGCCCGCAGCAGGCGCTGCAGGGTGTATTCCTTGCGGGCGGTGTTCTGGCCGTTGCAGCGCTCCAGCCAGGGCGCCAGGTCGGTCTGGCTGTCGAAGACCGCGTCCTGCAGCGACTGCACCAGCAGGGCGCTGGCGCCGCCGGCCCGGCATTCGCGGCCCAGGCGCACCAGCAGCCGGCGCAGCTCGCGGACCTCCTCGCGCCGGCGCGAGTGCAGCATGCGCGGCCGGCCCCAGCGCAGGGCGGGGCTCGGTCGCCACAGTCCCGAGGGTGCGGCAAAGCCCAGCAGCCAGCCATCACGGCGGATGGACAGGCGCAGCGGGCCGTCGCTCCAGGTCAGCATCTGGCCGCGCGCCAGTTCGATGTCCACGTAAGGGGTACCGGCCTGCGCCTCGCCGTGCAGCAGCACCCAGACCGAGCTCCAGCCGGCCGGAACATGCACGGTGGCGCCGCGCTCGGCCAGCGAAAGCAGCCAGCCCTGGCCCGGCGCCTCGTGGGCCAGGTCCAGGCTGCGTCCCAGGCCGATGTGGCCGTGGCGGATGTCAGAGTGGATATGCGGTTCCATGGGGACGTTTCCTTGGTGGCTTTCCCATGGCCGAGGCTAGAAAAGTGGCGGGCCGGGCCGACCGACCAAATCCGGAGCGTGTTTGGTGGACCAATTGGCCCGTTCATGATCGTGGGCATTACTTCCGGCACCCCCGGCGGACGACGGAGGCCGGGCCGGCACATCGGCGCCGTCATGGTCCGGCTACAGTCGCTTACCGATTCCCGCCATGCCCGCCCCGATGCCCCTGAGCTTCCGCAAACGCCCCGCCTGGTCCTGGCTGCTGATCGGCACCCTGATCGCCGGCAGCCTGGACCTGGCCTACGCCTTCACCCGCGCCTGGCTGCAATGGGAGGTGACGCCGGAGCGGGTGCTGCAGGTGATCGCCAGTGGCCTGCAGGGCCGGGCCGCCTTCGAGGGCGGATTGGCCTCGGCGGCGCTCGGCGCCAGCGCGCACTACCTGATCATGCTGGGCATCGCCTTCGGCGCCGCCGTGCTCGGCGGCCGGCGGATAGCCACGCCGCGCCGCGCCGTCGTCGGCGGGTTGCTGTATGGGGTGCTGGTCTTCCTGGTGATGACCTATGTGGTGGTGCCGCTGTCGCGGGCGCCGCTGAAGACGCCCACGTCGCTGCTCGAGGTCCTGCCCGACCTGGCGGCGCACATGCTGCTGATCGGCGTGCCGCTGATGCTGGCGGCGCGCCGGGCGCTGGCCCGGACCTGGTCCGGGGCCGGCGCCTTCTGAGGCGGCTCAGTCCGCGCCGCCCAGGCCCGCGTCTCCGGCCGCCGCCAGTTCCTCCTTGCCCGCCGGTGCGAAGCGGGTGGACCACAGCGGCGCCGGCCATTGCTCGGCGCCGATCAGCACTTCGCCGGGCGTGCCGGTGAGGGTCAGTGCCTCCGCCTTGCGCATGGCCGGCCGCGGCAGCGCTTCGGGCGCGCGCGCCAGCACCTCCGGCCAGGTCTCGCCGGGCAGGCGATGCCAGCGGTAGAGGCCGCCGTAGCTGAGCACCAGCAGGTCGCGGCCATCTTCGCTCAGGTCCAGGCTGGTGACCGCGCCGGCGATCGCTTCTTCCGGCAGCGAGGCCAGGTATTCGGCCTGCACGATCCCATCGCCGTGACGGGCCGACAGCGGCACGCGGTAGAGCCGGGCGGGGCGGTCGCGCTTGCTCAGCACCAGCAGGTCGCCGGCCTGGGCATCCACGGTGATCGCCTCGGCGTCGCGGGCACCGTCGGGATAGCGGAAGCGCAGGGACCAGGCGATGTCCACGTCCTCCTGGCCGGGCGCCGGCTCCGGTACCGCATGCACGACCACGCTGCCGCGCCAGCCGCGGTTGTCGCCGACGTCGCCGATCAGCAGCCAGTGCCGGCCGTCCTCGTTCCAGTAGGCCAGCGATTCGCTGTCGCGCAGCCAGGCGCCGTCCACGTCGACCCGGCCCAGGGCGCTGCCGTCCTCGCCCAGGCGGAACAGGCGGCCGGCGTTGCCACTGTCGTTGATCGCCCACAGCACGCCGGGCTGGGCGCGCGAGGCCGCCAGTCCGCTCATTTCGTCGAGCTTGCGGTCCTGCACGGCGACCGCGCCCTCCGGCAGCGGAGCGGGCTCGCCGCCGCAGCCGGCCAGGGCCAGCAGGGCGGCGGCGAGCATCGGGGATGCGGACGCGCGCATCAGTCGTTGTCGGGCTGGGCGGAGAGGATGCGGCCGTCGTAGCCGCTGATGCGCAGCTCGAAGCGCCGGCCGTCGGCGTCATAGGCCTCGGCCTCCCAGAGCGCGCCGTCGCGGTCCAGGTCGTGCACGCGGCGGTAGCCGGCGCGCTCCACGGCGGCGACGACCTCGTCGACGCCGATCAGCGGGCGCTGGGACAGGCGGTCGAAGACCTCGCCGGTGGCGGGATCGACGGCGACATCGTCCCAGCGGCCGTCGGCGCGGCGGACTTCGGCCTCCCACAGGCCGTCCTCGTATTCCAGTTCGCGGATCTCGCCGTAGCCGGCGGTCTTGAGGGCCTGGGTGGCCTGCTCCGGGCCGAAGCCGGTCTCGGCAGCGCCGGCGGTGCCGGCGAGCAGGATGGCCAGGGCCAGGGCGGCAAGGGTGGGGGAACGCATGATCGACTCCTTCGCGGGTGGCGCCGGAATGGCGCTGTGGCACGCACTATCCGCAGCCGCGCTAACCCCACCGTGACGCGGTTGTTAATGAACCCGTTAAGGGCTTGCGGCATGCTTGGCCGATGCGCAATGGCCTGCCCCTGCTGCTGATCGCCCTGCTGCTGCCGGGCTGCGCGCCCGACCCGGCGCCGGCCGGGCCGTCGGCGCCGGCGGCCGGGCACGGTGCCCAGCTGTCGCCGCGCGACCACGATCGCGTGCGCGAGGCCGTCGCCCGCGGCGAGTACGTGCCGCTGGCCGGCCTGATCGACGACGCCCTCAGCCGGCATCCCGGCGAGGTGCTGGAGGTCGAGCTGGAGAACCACGAATATGAGATCGAGATCCTGGGCGCCGACGGCGTGATCCTGGAGTTCGAGTACGACGCCCGCACCGGTGAGTTGCTGGAGATCGAAGTCGAGGACGACTGATGCGCGTGCTGCTGGCCGAGGACGATGCCGAACTGGCCAGCCGCCTGGCCGAGGCGCTGGGCGAGGCCGGTTTCGCGGTGGATCGCGCCGCCGATGGTCGCGATGCCGAGTTCCGCGGCCAGACCGAGGACTACGACGCGGTGGTGCTGGACCTGGGCCTGCCCGGCATGGACGGTCTGTCGGTGCTGGACGCCTGGCGCGGCAATGGCCGGCGCATGCCGGTGCTGGTGCTGACCGCCCGCGGCCGCTGGCACGACAAGCTGGCCGGCTTCGACGCCGGCGCCGACGACTACCTGGTCAAGCCCTTCCCGATCGAGGAACTGGTGCTGCGCCTGCGCGCGCTGATCCGCCGCAGCACCGGCCACGTGCATCCGCTGATCGAGTGCGGCGCGCTGGTGCTGGACGACAACGCCAACCGCTTCACCCTCGCCGGCGAGCCGCTGGCGCTGACCGCGCAGGAGCAGCGCATCCTCGCCTACCTGATGCACCGCCAGGGTGCGGTGGTCAGCCGCGCCGAACTGGGCGAGCACGTCTACGAACAGGGTTACGACCCCGATTCCAACGCCCTGGACGTGCTGATCGGGCGGATCCGCCGCAAGATCGGCGCCGCCCGCATCGTCACCGAGCGCGGCAAGGGCTTCCGCCTGGAAGCGCTGCCGTGATCGACCGGCACTCGCTGCGCCTGCGCCTGCTGCTGGGAGGCCTGCTGGGCGTGGCGCTGGCGGCGCTGGTGGCGGCGCTGTGGCTGGGCGAGGCCTTCGCCGAGGCCAGCGAGCGCGCCTTCGACCGGCAGTTGCAGCAGGAGCTGGAAAGCCTGCTGGCCAGCGCCGAAGTGGACGAGGCCGGCCGCTTCGAGCTGCGCAGCGAGCCCGAGGACCAGCACTATGCCCAGCCCTTCTCCGGCCACTACTGGTGGGTGACGGTGGGCGATCGACGCTTCCGCTCGCGCTCGCTCTGGGATGGCGAGTTGGCGGCGCCATTGCCGGAGCGCGCCGGCCCGGCCCGCAGCCTGGACCTCACCGGCCCGCGCGGCGAACCGCTGCGCGCGCGCCTGCAGGCGGTGCGCTTCCCGCGCCTGGAGCAGCCGGCGGTGTTCCTGGTCGCCGCCGACCGCACCCAGCTGAGCGCCGATGCCGCGCGTTTCCGCCGCGTGGCCGCCGTCACCGTGGCCATCGTCGCCGGCGGCCTGCTGCTGGTGCTGGTGCTGATGGTGATGCTGGGCCTGCGGCCGCTGTCGCGCCTGGCCGAGGAGGTGACGCGGGTGCGCCGCGGCGAGATCGATCGCCTGGCGACGGGCGGCCTGCCTTCCGAAGTCGCGCCGCTGGCCGGCCATCTCAACGAGCTGCTTGAACACCACGACCGCACGGTCCGCCGCGCCCGCACCGCCGCCCAGGACCTGGCGCATGCGCTGAAGACGCCGCTGACCGTGCTCTCGCTGGAAGCCGAGCGCCCCGGCCCGCGCCTGCCCGAGGTGGTGCGCGAACAGGTGGCGCAGATGCGTGCCTCGGTGGACCGCCACCTCGGCCGCAGCGTCACCGTCGACCAGCGCGCGCGCACCGGGGTGGCGCCGGTGGTCGAGCGCCTGCTGGCGCTGATGGCGAAGGTGCATGGCGACCGAAATCTCCGCTTCGAAGGCGATGTGCCGGGCGGCCTGGTGTTCGCCGGCGGCCGTGAGGACCTGGAGGAGATGCTGGGCAACCTGCTGGACAACGCCGGCAAGTGGGCGCGGGCGCAGGTGCGGGTGGGCGCGGGACGGGAGGGTGAGCGCCTGTGGATCGAGGTAGCCGACGACGGCCCCGGCCTGCCCGCCGAGGCCAGCCCCGCCGACCTCGGCCGCGGCGTCCGCCTGGACCAGCGCACGCCCGGTTCCGGCCTCGGCCTTGCCATCGTCCAGGACATCGCCGAGGGTTACGGCGGCCGGTTGCGGCTGGACAGCAGTCCCGCCGGCCTGCGCGCGCGGCTGGAACTGCCGGCCGGATGAGGGAGCGGGACGATGCTGAAAGCACTGATGCTGGTGGGCGTGGGCGGTGGCCTGGGCGCGATCGCCCGCTACGCCCTGGGCGGGCTGGTGCTGCATCTGAGCCTGCAGCAGCGCTTTCCCTGGAGCACCTTCGCGGTGAACGTGCTGGGCTGCTTCGTCGCCGGCCTGCTGGCCGGCCTGGTCGAGCGCCAGCACGTGCTGGGGCCGGAGACGCGGCTGTTCCTGTTCACCGGCCTGCTCGGCGGCTTCACCACCTTCTCCGCCTTCGGCCTGGACGCGGTGGTGCTGCTGCGCCGGGGCGAGCTCCTGCTGGCCGGCCTGTACGCCGGCGGCAGCGTGCTGCTGGGCGTGGCGGCGCTGTGGGCGGGCATGCGCCTGCTCGGCGCCGGCGCCGGCCAGGGCTGAGGCAAAAGAAAGGTTCTTCACCCAAGTCCGGGGAAGGCCGCCCGGATCTTCAGGAAGAAGTAGGCGTCGTCCCGGTAGCCGTAGGCCACCCGCTTGATGACCTTGATCTT
>Ga0207873_1004008_pt1 | contig 10106 bp, 9 predicted proteins | sample BGWIniCompost_FD_187373 | JGI IMG/M metagenome (GOLD analysis project Ga0207873, IMG submission 187373) | Cellulose adapted compost microbial communities from Newby Island Compost Facility, Milpitas, CA, USA - BGW Initial Compost (SPAdes)... ... | reverse complement strand
CAAGTCGCCCGCGCCGCCGGGGCGATCGCCGCTGCGGATCTGCACGGCCGAGGCGCCGGCCGAGAGCGTCGGAAAGCGGTCTGCGCCCGCAATCGCGCGACGCGCACGCGCCTCGCGCACGCGCGCCGCGGCTTCGCGCACGGTGGTGCTTCCCGCCGCCGCACGCGCGACGAGATCGGAGAGCACCGGATCGTCGAAGAGAGTCCACCAGCGGGCGAGCGCGGCATCGTCGGTGGCAGGTGCACGCGGAACGGTCCGGTTCCATCGGGCGGGGACATCGAGCTCGGGTTCCACGTAGTCCGGACCGACGGTGACGCAGCCCGCGAGCAGGCTCATCGCCAGGGCCAGGCCGAGGCGGCGGCGAAGGTGGGGCGCGTGCTGCATTCGTTGATAACTAGGGCGGGTCGGGCTCCGTTGAACGGGCGCAAGGGTAGCACGGCAGCGCGAGCGGGTTGCAGATCGTTCCGGCGCGGCGGGCTCCTCGCATTGCCCGCACTAACGCGCGGGGCGCGGGAGCGGTTGACGGATCGACGACGGGCGGTGCGCGCGGGTAGATTGCATGCGCATGCGAGAGATCGACGGTTCCTACGGCGAAGGCGGCGGGCAGCTGCTGCGCCTGGCGTGCGCGCTCGGCGCGATCACGGGCGAAGCGGTGCGGGTGCGGAACGTCCGGGCGCGCCGGCGGCCGCCCGGGCTCGCCGCACAGCATGCGGCGGCGGTGCGGGCGGTGGCGCTGCTTTGCGGCGGGGAAGTGGAGGGCGCCGAGGTCGGATCGGCCGATGTGATCTTCCGGCCGGGCGCGCGCCGCGGCGGCGAGTTCACGATAGACGTCGGCACCGCGGGCAGCGTCATGCTCGTGCTGCAGGCGCTCCTGCCGCTCGCGGTCACCGCGCCCGCGCCGACGGAGCTGCGGCTCATCGGCGGCACCGACATTCGCGCCGCACCGCCCGCCGATTACGTCCGCTTCGTGCTGCTGCCGCTCCTCACGGCGATGGGCGCACGGGTGGAGCTCGCGCTCGTGCGGCGCGGCTATTATCCGCGCGGCGCCGGCGAGGTCGTGGTGCGGGTGCAGCCGGGGCCGTTGTCGGCGCTCGTGCGCGAAGCCGCCGGGAAGCCGGAGCGCATCGAGGGCGCGGTGCACACGGCGCATCTCCCCGCTCACGTCGCGGAGCGCATGGAGCGGCGAGCGGTCGAGTTGCTGCGCGATGTCGCGCCGGTGCGGCTGACGCGACAGGAGGTCGATGCCGGCTTGGCATTCGGCCCGGGCGGCGGCATCGCCCTCTGGACGGCGGGCGCGCCGTCGCTGCTCGGCGCCGCCGAGGTGGCGCAGCGCGGCGTTCCGGCCGAGCAGATCGCCGAGACCGCCGCATGCACGCTGCGGGGCGATCTGGAGGCGGGCGCCACGCTCGACATCCACGCCTCCGATCAGGTACTGATTTACGCGAGCCTCGCGCGCGGGCGATCCTGCTTCATCGCGCGGGCGCTCACCTCGCACGCGGCCACGGCGTTGTGGCTGCTGCAGCAGTTCCTGCCGCTCGACGTGCGCACGGCGCCGGCGGGAAACGGCATACGCGTCGAGATCGAGCCGCGTGCGTAATGAACCGGCACCGGCACCCGGTGTACGTCACTGCCTAAGGAGGAATGAGCATGTCGAGAGCGCAGGCAGCCGGAGACGGTCGAGGCACCTACGCGCGCCCCTCGCCCGAGGAACGGCGGCGCATGATCGCGGAAGCGGCTTATTACAAGGCGCTCAACCGCGGCTTCCAGGGCGGTGATCCGGTCGAGGACTGGCTGGCCGCCGAGCGTGAGATCGACGCGATGTTCCCGAATCCCGAGCAGCAGCGCGAGGAAGCAGACCTCTACGAGAAGCTGCGCGCTGCGCTCAAGGACCTGCTCGCCGAAGCGCAGGCCGTGAACGCGGACACGCTGCGTCAGGCGTTCGAGCGGGCGACGGCCGACCTCAAGCGCACCGGACGCTACACGGCGGAGACGATCGCCAAGGTGGCCGCGTCGCTGCGCAAGGACATTGCGAGCACGGCGGTGAAGCTCGGACCGCGCTGGGAGGATCTGTCGCGCCGCGGCGGCGATCTGTTCGAGGTGTGGCGCGACCGCGGCGCGATATTTCTGTCGCAGGCGGCGACGGCGGTCGGCGAATGGCTGCGGCAGACGGGCACCCGATTCGGCCAGCAGACCTACCGCGCGGGCGAGATGGTGTACAAGGGCGCGTTCGAGTGTACCGCGTGCGGCGAGCGCCTGACGTTGCCGGAATCCGCGCACCTGCCGCCGTGCCCGCGCTGCCAGGCGCTCGAGTACCGGCGTCACTGACCGGCGCTCGATCTCTCCGTCGAGACTCGGGCGCGAGCACGGTGCGGGTTTCCTTCCACCGGTCGGCGCGCCGCGTTCCGCGCGGCGTGCAGCTGCGCCGGCGCGCAGCGGACCGACTCGCGGCGTTCTGGGAGATGGTTCAGTCCGCCTCGCGCTCCGGCACGCAGCAGAGCCGCGCGGCCTCCGGTGCGGCCTCGAGCACGCCGCCGGTGATGGTGTTCGGCCGGTAGGTGGTGCAGCCCTTCAATCCCTGCGCGTAGGCGTAGCGGTAGATGTCCTTGAATTCCTCGAACGGGAAATCCGCCGGCACGTTGATCGTCTTCGAGATCGAGCTGTCGACGTACGGCTGCAGCGCCGCCTGCATATCGAGGTGCGCGGCCGGCGGCAGCTCCTGCGCGCTCACGAACGCGCGCGGGAGCGGCTCGTCGCCGCGCAGCGCGCGCCAGCGCTCGAGCGCGTAGTCGGTGAGCTCGTACTCGCGCGTGCTGCCGTCGAGCTCGAGCACGCGGCGGCGGTAGCGGAACGCGTACACCGGCTCGATGCCGCTCGAGACGTTGTTCGCGAGCAGGCTTATCGTGCCGGTCGGTGCGATCGCCGTCAGGTGGCTGTTGCGGATGCCGTAGTTCCTGATCCCTTCCTGGATGTCCTCGGGCAGCCGACGGACGAACTCGCCCGCGAGATAGCGCTCGTGCTCGAAGAAGGGGAACGGGCCCTTTTCGCGCGCGAGCGCGATCGAGCAGCGGTAGGCTTCGTGGCACACGGTGCGCATGACGCGCGCCGCGAGCTCGCGGGCCGGCGGCTCGCCGTAGTGCAGCCCGAGCATGAGGAGCGCATCGGCGAGGCCGGTGAGGCCGAGACCGATGCGCCGCGCGCCGTTCGCCATTTCCGCCTGGCGCTCGAGCGGGAAGCGCGAAACGTCGATGACGTTGTCCATCATGCGCACCGCGATGCGCGCCGTCGCGGCGATGCCGTCGAGATCGAGCGAGGCTTTCTCGGTGAACGGATCGCGCACGAACGCGACGAGATTGATCGAGCCGAGGTCGCAGGCGCCGTAGGGCGGAAGCGGCAGCTCGCCGCACGGGTTCGTCGCGCTGATGTGCTCCCGATACCAGAGGTTGTTGAGCCGGTTGATGCGATCGACGAAGAGCACGCCCGGCTCGGCGTATTCGTAGGTCGCGCGCATGAGCTTTTCCCAGAGCGCGCGCGCCCGCACGCGCCGATAGACGCGGCAGGGCACCGGCGCGAGCGCGCCGGACCAGCGGCGCATCACGATTTCGCCTTCGTCGGCGCGCGCGGGGAACACGAGCGGCCACTCCGCATCGGCCTCGACCGCCTGCATGAACTCGTCGGTCACGAGCACCGACAGGTTGAAGTTCCGCAGCTCCCCGGGCGTCTGCTTCGCCGCGATGAAGGTCTCGATATCGGGGTGATCGCAGCGCAGCGTCGCCATCATGGCGCCGCGGCGCGCGCCGGTGGACAGCAGCGTCGCGCACATCGCGTCCCAGATACGCATGAACGATACCGGTCCGGAGGCGACGCCGCCGACCGCGCGGGCCGGCGCCCCGCGCGGACGCAGGGTCGAGAAGTCGTAGCCGACGCCGCCGCCCTGCTGCATGGTGAGGGCGCCCTCCTTGAGACCGTCGAAGATGCCGTCCATGGAGTCCTCGATCGTGCCCATGACGAAGCAATTGAAAAGCGTCACGCGCCGCCCCGTTCCCGCGCCGGCCTGAATGCGCCCGCCGGGCAGGAAACGGAATCCGGCGAGGGCCTCGTAGAAACGCTCCACCCAGGACGGATCCTTCTCCGGCGCGGCCAAGGCACGCGCGATGCGGCGCCACGTGTCCTCGATGGTCGCCTCGAGCGGCCCTTGCTCTGTCCGGAAGCGGTACTTGGTGTCCCAGATGTGGTACGCGATCGGAGTCGTGAACGGCGCGGTGGTCATCGCTGGTTCCTTCGGACGACAGCTAACAGCATAACCAAGCGTGCCCGGCACGTCTCGCGGCAAGCGGTTGATTTGGATCAAAGCGGCGCCGCCGCAGTAAGGTAGCCTCTTTTTTCGAGGGCATTTCTGGGTGAGGATTGCGGGACAACGACGAAACCGCGGAGCAGATAATGTACAAGAACCTGTTGATCGCCACCGATGGATCGCCTAGGTCCCGCAAGATGGTGCAGGAGGGAGTGAAGCTCGCGAAGGCGCTCGATGCCCGGGTCGTCGGGGTGCACGTCTACCCCGCGCATTTCGGCCTCACGTACGGGAAGGTGGGTGTCATCGATGCGCGCACGCAGGTGCGGTTGCGTGCAATCGCGCGCAAGGAAGGAGAGCGTTATCTCGAACAAGTGCGCCAGGCGGCAGAGCGCGCCGGCGTTCCCTGCGAGACGGCGCTGCTCGAGCACGATCAGGTCTGGAAGGCGATCATCGACACTGCGCGCAAGCGCCGCTGCGACTTGATTCTCATGGCGGCGCACAGCCGCGGGCCGCTGGCCCGGCTGGTGCTCGGGAGCGAGACGAACAAGGTGCTGATGAACTCGAAGATCCCGGTGCTGGTGTACCGCTGATCCGGCGGGCACGCCGCTCGAACCACGCGAGGAGGTGCGCATGTTCAAGAACATCCTGATTCCGACCGACGGTTCCGAGATGTCCGAAGACGCGGCGCGCAAGGGGGCGGCGCTCGCCAAGCTGCACGGTGCACGCATCGTCGGCGTGCACGTGTTCCCGGTGAGCCTCGGCATTTACTACGGCGAGGCCGTGTGGGTGGACGAGACCATGCGTACCCAGATGCAGGAAGCCGCGGCGGCCGAAGGGCGCAAGTACCTCGACAAGCTGGAAGAGATCGTGCGCGCCGAGGGGGTGCCGTTCGAGCGCGTGCTGATCGAGGGCGACAGCCCGTGGCAGGGGATCGTCGAAACCGCCGACCGCAAGGGCTGCGATCTCATCGTGATGGCGGCGCACGGCCGGCGGGGCATCGCGGCGGTGCTGCTGGGAAGCGAAACCAACCGGGTGCTGACGCACACCAAGATACCCGTGCTGGTCTACCGGTGAGAGTCCCGATTCCGGCGGCGCCCGTTGCGCGCTTTCCCCGTTCGACCGGGGTGGTCCGCCGCTATAGACTGGCGTCGTCGGCCTCCGGACGGACCACAGGCCGCACGGACGACACGGAGGTGTCATGCGCTTCAAGGATCGCAAGGACGCCGGCCGGCAGCTCGCGGAGCTCCTCGCCGGCCGTTACGCCGGTATCGACGGCATCGTCTACGCTCTGCCGCGCGGCGGGGTGGTCCTCGGCGCCGAAGTCGCACGGCGGCTCGGGCTTCCGCTCGATCTCATCATCGCGCGCAAGATCGGCCACCCGCGCAATCCCGAGTACGCGATCGGCGCCGTCACCGAGCAGGGAGAGCTCGTGACGAATCCGCGCGAAATCGAGTCGGTGCGGCGCGAATGGCTGGCGCGCGAGATCGAGAAGGAGCGGCGCGAGGCCGAGCGCCGCCACGCGGTGTACCTCGATGGGCGAACGCCGCTCTCGGCCGCCGGCCGCACGGCGATCCTCGTGGACGACGGCATCGCGACCGGCCTCACCATGCTCGCGGCCATCCGCGCGGTGCAGCGCCAGAACCCCGCGCGTGTCGTCGTCGCGGTTCCGGTGGTGCCCGCCGACACCGCGGCGCAGCTCGAGCGGGAAGCGGACGAGGTCGTCGCGCTCGATGTGGCGGCGGACTACCTCGGTGCGGTCGGAGCCTACTACGACGACTTTCCTCAAGTCACCGACGGCGAAGTCGTCGAGCTCCTGCACGCGATGGAGCGCGAGACGTCCGCGTAGCGAGACGTGCGTATGGCGGCGGGTTCCGGGTGGCGTCGCGCCGAGGGGCGCCTGTCGTACGAGGCGGCGGCGTGACGACGGTCGATGGTGCGCTCGCCTGGCCGCTCGAACGCAAGGTCGCGCTGCTCGCGCGTCCCGACTGCTACCCCGAGCGCCCCGCGCGTGTCGAAACCATCGAAACCCACATGTCGTGGGTGTTCCTGACTGCAACGCGCGCCTACAAGCTCAAGAAGCCGGTACGCCACGCCTTCCTCGACTACAGCACGCTCGCGGCGCGCGAGCACTATTGCCGCGAGGAAGTGCGCGTGAACCAGCCGCTCGCGGCGAGCGTGTATCTGGGCGTCGAAGCGCTCACCGTGGACGCCGACGGGCGCGCCGCGCTCGGGGGTCGCGGCACGCCGATCGAGTGGCTTGTCGTGATGCGCCGGCTCCCCGCGGCATGCCTGCTGGACGCGGCGATCCGGGCGGGCACCGCCACGCGCCCGGCGGTCGCGGCGGCGGCCGAACGGCTCGCGGAATTCTACCGCAACGCGGCGCCCGTGACGCTGAGCGGCGAAGCGTATCGCCGCGCCTGCCGGACGCGCATCGAGGAGAACCGCGCGGTGCTCGGGGATCGGGCACACGGTCTTGCGCCGACGCTCGTGGCGCAAGTGCACGACTGGCTGACCGGCGCGCTCGAACGCGAGGCGGCGGCGTTTGCGCGCCGCGCGGAGGAGGGACGCATCGTCGACGGGCACGGCGACCTGCGGCCGGAGCACGTGGCGCTCGAGACGCCGCCGGTCGTCATCGATCGGCTCGAGTTCGACCGCAACCTGCGGCTGCTCGACGCGGTCGAGGAGCTCGCGTTCCTCGCGATGGAGTGCGAGCGCCTCGGCGCGCCGTGGGTGCGGGCGGTGCTGTTCGACGCCTACACCCGCGCAACCGGCGACGCCGCGCCCGAAGCGCTCGTGCGCTTCTACACCGTGCACCGCGCCTGCGTGCGCGCGCGCCTCGCGGCGCTACACACCGTCGATCTCCCGCCCGCCACTTGGCCGAAGTGGCGCGCGCGGGCGCGCGAGTATCTCGAGCTCGCGCGGGCACACGTTTCCGGCGCGTGACGCCTATGCAGCCAGGTTCGATCGAGACGAGCGGCCGGCGGGCGCTATGTGCGACGGTGCGCGCTCGAACGCCGCCGCTCGTGCGCGTGCCCGGCCGGCGCCGTCTAGTGCGGCGGCAGCGGCGGGCGCTGCGCGCTTTCGCGCAGGCGCTGGCGCGAAATGAGCTTCACCATGGACTGCAGCTCTTCCGCGACGATCTCGAGCAGATCGTCGAGGCTCACGATGCCGACGAGCCCGCCTTGGGCGTCGACGACGGGCATGCGCCGCACGCCCCGGCGGCGCATCTGCTCCAGCGTCTCGAAGGCGTCGTCCTGTTCCCGCGCGGTCACGAGCTCGCTCGTGCGCAGATCGCCGATGGTCACGGTGTCGAACGGCGCCTCTATCGCGAGCACCTCGACCACCAGGTCGCGGTCGGTAACGATGCCCACCGGCACCCGGCGTCCGTCGCGATTCTCGGCGATGACGAGGGTGCCAACGTGGTACTCCCGCATCAGCCGCGCCGCCTCGCGGATACCGGTTTCGGGGGGACAGAAGACGACGTCGCGGGTGCAGATCTCTCCGATACGCATATGCATCCTCCTGGACTTCGTGTCTCGCGCGCGTTGGTGACAATCCTTTCGCGCTCCACGTATCGACCGTCGCAACGGCCGCTAGCCCGCGAGCAGCTCGATCAGCGAGCCGCCCGTATGCAGCCTTCGGATCGCGTCGGCGAGGAACGGTGCGAGCGGCAGGGTGGCGAGCTTCCCGCGGGTGACGTCCGCGGGAACCCGTTCCGGGGCGACGCTGTCGGTGACGACCACCCGCGCGAGCGCCTCGGTCGCGAAGAAGCGGTCGGCGTCGCGCGTGAACAGGCCGTGAGCGGCGGCGGCGTAGACGAAACGCGCGCCAGCCGCGCTGCAGGCCTGCGCGGCGAGCGCGAGCGTGGTGCCGGTGCTGATGAGATCGTCGACGAGCACGGCGGCGGCCCCGGCGACGTCGCCCGCGAGCCGTCCGGGTGTCACGCGGCCGTCCTTGCGCGTCTTCTGCATGAACGCGAGCGCCGCTTCGGTTCCGCGCAGGCGGCTCAACGCCTCGCGCAGACGCTCCGCGCGCTTGATGCCGCCCGCATCGGGCGAGACCACGACGAGCGGCATGGCCGCGGGCAGCGCGGCCGCGAAGTGACGCGCGAACAGCGCCGCCGTGTCGAGGTGCTCGGCGCGGCAGCGAAATGCGTTCTGGAATGCCGCCACGTTGTGCACCTCGAGCGCGACCACGCGATCCACACCGACCGCCTCGAACAGTGCCGCGACGTAGCGGGTGGTGAGCGGGTCGCGCGGCTTGGTGCGCGCGTCCTTGCGGCCGTACGCGAGATAGGGGAGGACCGCGGTGACGCGGGCGGCCCCGGCGTCGCGCAGCGCACCGAGGAAGAACAGCAGGCGCAGCAGCTTGTCGTTGACGCTCGCTCCGGGTTCGCCGTGGAGCGAGTGGATCACGTACACGTCGCGATCGCGCACGCTGACGAGGGGGCGCGCCTTGTGCTCGCCGTCCTCGAACTCGCGTTCCTCGTGCGGGCTCAGGGCGACCCCGAGCGCCTCGGCAACGCGCAGGCCGAGGGCACGGGTGGCGTTGAGCGCGAACAGAAGCAAGCTATTCCTCGCCGCCGAGCGGGCGGAACCGGGGCGAAAGCGGGTGCGTCGAAACCGATACACCGGCTCCGCCCCATCGACACTATGCGGCATACGGCGGGCGAGTTCCACCGGAGGAGCCATGATTGCACTCAGAGTCGAAGAACGTCGGCGGCATAGCGCCGACCGGTCCAGGGTCATGACGGAAAGGTTGCGCGGGGCGCAAGGCGGTTGGCGGTGCGCCGGTCAGGGCGGCGGGGCGGAGGTGCGGAAATGAGCGATGCACGCTACCCGCGGCTCTTCAGCGAAGGCCGCATCGGCCCCCTGCGCCCGCGCAATCGGCTCGTCATGGCGCCGATGGTACGCAATTACGCGGACGCCGAGGGCTGCGTCACGCCGCGCTATCTCGCGCATCTCGAACGCATCGCGCGCGGCGGCGTCGGTACGATGATCCTCGAGGCGAGCTACGTGCGCGAAGACGGCAAGACCTGGGTGCGGCAGCTCGGCCTGCACGCGGACCACGTCCTGCCGGGACTGCGGGACGCGGTCGGGGTTTGCCGTCGGCACGGCGCGCTCGTGGGAATACAGCTGGCGCACGGCGGGCGCGACGCGGCGTCAGAGGTGTCGGGATCCCAGCCGATAGGACCCTCGGCGATCCCCGATCCGGTGGTGCAGACGCTGCCGCATGCGCTCGAACCCGGCGAGATCGCCGACCTCGTAACGGCGTTCGGCGATGCGGCGCGCCGCGCGCAGAAGGCCGGCTTCGACTTCGTCGAGATCCATGCCGCGCACGGTCAGCTGATCGCGAGCTTTCTTTCGCCGTTCAGCAACCGGCGCGACGACGACTACGGAGGAACACCGCCGAAGCGCCGGCGCTTTCTCGAAGAGGTGTACGCGGCGGTACGGGCCGCGACCGGTCCCGATTATCCGATCGTCGTGCGGCTGTCGGCCGAGGAGACGCTCGCGAGCGGACTCACGCTCACGGAAACCATCGGAACCGCGCAGCGTCTCGAAGCGCTCGGCGCGGCGGCCGTCCACATCTCCAACGGCAATCGCGCGACCTACGCGCTCGGCACCGTGGTGCCGCCGATGGCGATCCCCGACGGCGTGCTCCTGCCGTACGCCGAGGCGGTGAAGCAGGCGGTGGGCATCCCGGTGATCGCGGTCGGCAAGATCCGCACCGCAGCGCTCGCGGAGGAAGCGCTCGCGAAAGGCCAGGCCGATTTCATCGCGCTCGGGCGCGGCCTGCTCGCGGACCCCGACTGGCC
>Ga0207873_1004007_pt1 | contig 10106 bp, 7 predicted proteins | sample BGWIniCompost_FD_187373 | JGI IMG/M metagenome (GOLD analysis project Ga0207873, IMG submission 187373) | Cellulose adapted compost microbial communities from Newby Island Compost Facility, Milpitas, CA, USA - BGW Initial Compost (SPAdes)... ... | reverse complement strand
GCCGCCGGCGCGCGCGGCGCGAAGAGCGCGAGCTGCGGGGAGGGCGCGCCGACCGCGTCGGGCCCGGCCTCCTGCGCGCCCGGGGCCGCCGAGCCGCGCGCCGCGAGCGGGTCGGCCGCGTGCGCCTCGAGCGTCGCCAGCACCTCGCGCGCGCGCGCGATCACCGACTCCGGCAGCCCGGCGAGGCGCGCCACCTGGATCCCGTAGGAGCGGCTCGCCCCGCCCGGCACGAGCCGGCGCAGGAACACCACGTCCTGGCCCCACTCGCGCACCTCGAAGTGGGCGTTGCGCAGGTGCGGCTTCACGGCCGCCAGCTCGACCAGCTCGTGGTAGTGGGTGGCGAACAGGGTCCGGCAGCGCAGGTGCGGGGCGTCGTGCAGGTGCTCCGCCACCGCCCACGCGATCGAGAGCCCGTCGAAGGTGCTGGTGCCGCGGCCGATCTCGTCGAGGATCACCAGGCTGCGGCGGGTCGCGCGCGCCAGGATCTCGGCGGTCTCGCGCATCTCCACCATGAAGGTCGACTCGCCGCGCGCGAGCCGGTCGGAGGCGCCCACGCGCGTGAAGATGCGGTCCACCACGCCCACGTGCGCCGACTCGGCGGGCACGAAGCTGCCCATCTGCGCGAGCAGCGCGATCAGCGCCACCTGGCGCAGGTAGGTGCTCTTGCCGGACATGTTGGGGCCGGTGAGCAGCAGCAGGCGCGCCTCCTCCGGGTCGAGCAGCGCGTCGTTGGGCACGAACGGCTCGCCGCCGCGCGCGAGCAGCATCGGCTCCACCACCGGGTGTCGGCCGCCGCGGATCTCGAGCCGCTCGCTCGCGTCGACCGTCGGGCGCACCCAGCCGTCGCGGCGCGCCACCTCGGCGAGGCTCTGGAGCGCGTCCAGCTCCGCCACCGCGTCGGCGGCGGCGCGGATCGCGTCGCCGTGCTCGAGCAGCGCCGTGCGCACCTCCTCGAAGAGCGCGCGCTCGAGCGCCGCCGCGCGCTCGTGCGCGCCGAGCACCCTCGCCTCCATCTCGCGCAGCTCGGGGGTGGTGAAGCGCTCCGCGCCGGCGAGCGTCTGCTTGCGCTCGTAGTCGGGCGGCACGCGGCCCAGGTTGGCCTTGGTCACCTCGAGCGCGTAGCCGTGCACCGGGTGGTAGCGGACCTTGAGGCTCGGGATGCCGGTGCGCTCGCGCTCGCGCGCCTCGAGCCCGGCGATCCACTCGCGTCCCTTGCGCGCGGCGTCGCGCAGGGCGTCGAGCTCGGCGCGGTAGCCCTCGCGGATGAAGCCCGTCTCCGAGGCGCCGCGCGAGCCGCGCGGCAGCGCGGGCGGGTCGTCGACCAGCGCCTCCTCGAGCAGCCGCCAGGCCGCCTCGACCGGCTGCGGCCGCGGGAGCGAGGCGGGCGGCGCGCCGTCGGCGCCCGGCAGCCAGGTCTCGTCGGGCTCCGGCCCGAGCGCCGCGGCGAGCGCGGGCAGCGCGGCCAGCGAGGCGCGCAGGCCGGCCAGGTCGCGCGGCGTGGCGGTGGGGCGCGCCGCCTTGGCGAGCCCGCGCTCGAGGTCGCGCACCGGGCGCAGCCGCTCGCGCAGCGCGGCGCGCCGGCGGTCGCGCTCGGCGAGCCAGGCGACCGCGTCCTGGCGGGCCCGGATCGCCGCCGGGTCGAGCAGCGGATACGCGAGCCAGCGCGCGAGGCGCCGCGCGCCCATCGGCGTCAGCGTCTGGTCGATGCGCTCGATCAGGGTGCCGCGGCGGCTGCGGTCCTCGGCGCTCTCGAACAGCTCGAGGTGCGCGCGCGTGGCGGCGTCGAGCACCATGGCGTCGGCCAGCGCGTAGCGGCGCAGGTGCGCGGCCTGGCGCAGCGCGAAGGGCTGGAGCGCGCCCAGGTAGGCGAGCACCGCGGCGGCCGCACGCGTGGCGGCGTCGCCCGCATCCGGGTCGAAGCCGCTCGGCCGGGTGGGCGCGCCCGCGGGCGCGAAGCTCTCCGGCGCGACCGCGGTCAGCACTGCGTCGGGCAGCACCACGCGCAACTGGGCGGCGAGCGCCTCGTCGATCGGGGCGGCGAGCAGGATCTCGCGCGGCGCGATCCGCTGCAGCTCCTCGACGAGCGCCGTCGGCAGCGCGCCGGCGCCCGCGCGCAGCGCCGTGGTCGCGCGGAACTCGCCGGTCGAGGCCTCGAGCGCCGCCAGCCCGAGCTCGCCGCCCGGCGCGGCGAGGTCGAGCGCGACCAGCGCCACCTCGCGCGCCGCCTCGAGGCCCTCGGGATCGCCCACGAGGCCCGGCGTCACCACCTCCACCACCTCGCGGCGCACGAGGCGGCGGCCGCCCACGGCGCGCGCGTCCTCGACCTGCTCGCAGATCGCGACCCGGAAGCCGAGCTCGGCGAGCCGCTTCAGGTAGGGATCGGCGCCGTGCACCGGCACGCCGCACATCGGCACCGCGTCGGGCTTGCCCTTGTCGCGCGTGGTGAGCGTGATGTCGAGCAGCGGCGCGACGCGCTCGGCGTCCTCGAGGAACAGCTCGTAGAAGTCGCCCATCCGGTAGAAGAGGATCGCGTCCGGATGGCGCGCCTTGATCGCCAGGTACTGGCGCATCATCGGCGTGTCGAGCGCGCTGCGCGCCGTCATGCGAAGGGATCCGTCTCGGCCGCGTCGGCGTGCGGCGCGAGCGCGCCGGCGCGGCGCTCGAGCACGCCGAGCAGCTCCTCGTGCGCCTTGGCGGCCGCCTCGGCGCGGCCCTCGGCGAGCAGCAGGCGGCCGAGCGCCACGTGCGCCGCCAGCGCGTCGGGCTCGCGCTCGAGCGCGGCGCGCAGCTCGGCCTCGGCCTGCTCGGCCGCGCCGCGCGCGGCCAGCGCCGATGCCAGCGCGAGGCGCGCCTCGCGGTCGTCGGGCTGCTCCTCGACGCGGGCGCGCAGCCAGCGCTCGTGCTCGCCCGCGCGCCCGGCCGCCGCGGCCAGCGCCGAGAGGCGCGGGTACGCGTGCGCCCCCGCGCGCCGGTCGAGCGACACCGCACGGCGGAACGCGGCGAGCGCCTTGCGCATGCGCCCGAGCTCGGACTCCACCTCGCCGAGCGCGAGCCAGGCGCGCACGCAGGCGGGATCGCGGCGCAGCGCGCGGCGCAGCGCCTTGCGCGCCGCCTCCGCCCGGCCCGCGCCGCGCTCGAGCTCGGCGACCTGCGTCCACAGCACCGCCTCGGCGGGGCCGGCCGCGCGGCGCTCGACGCGCGCCAGGCGGCGCGCCAGCGGGATCGCCTCGCGCGGCTCGCCCGCGTCCGCGAGCAGCTCGACGAGCGCGCGCAGCGCGCGCGGGTGGTCGGGCTGCTCGGCCAGCACCTCGCGATAGGCCGCGATCGCGCGGCGCAGGAAGCCGCCGGCGCGGAAGTCGTCGGCGAGGCCGAGCAGCGCCTGCAAGCGCACCGCGGGCCCGACGTCGCGGCGCAGCAGCAGGTTCTGGTGCACGTGGATCGCCCGCCCGACCTCGCCGCGCTGGCGAAACAGGCGCGCGAGCGCGAGATAGGCCTCGAGCTCGCCCGAGTCCTGCTGCACGACTCCGCCGAGCAGGCGCTCGGCGCGCTCGAGGTCGCGGTCGAGCACCGCGACCAGCGCCCGGCGCACGGCGCTCCCGGCGTCGTGCGGGGGGTGCTCCCGGCTGCGCCCGCGCCACCAGCCCGGCACGGTGGTCAGCGGCCTCGGGAGGGGTCGAGGGCTCCGGGGAGGGGCGTGGCGGGAGGCGCGGTGCCGGCCGAGCCGCGCGCGCCGCGCTCGGAGGGCGAGGCGAGCGGAAGGTTGCGCAGCTCGTGGAGCTCCCCCTCGAGCCCCTGGGCCACCTTGCGCCAGCGCCGCGCCAGCAGCGACAGGCGCGCCATCTGGTAGAGGCCCACGAGGCCCGCCAGCGCGAAGCCCAGACCGAAGGCGCCCACCAGCGCGCCCCACAGCGGCACGCCCTCGCGCACGCCGAGCAGGTAGTCGATGCGCACCGGCTCGAGGTTCACGGCGGCGAAACGCCAGCCGATCACCAGCGCGGCCACGAAGACCACGAGCGCGAGCAGGCGGCGCAGGACCCGCATCGAGGATCTCCGGGGGGGAGGATCGGACTCAGGCCAGGAGGCGCTCTCCGGAATCGCTGGCGGCGCCGCCGCCCTGCACGGGCGCCCGGTCCACCATCTCCTTCAGCTCCTTGCCCACCTTGAAGAAGGGAGTGCGCTTGGCGGGGATGTTCACCATCTCCCCGGTCTTCGGGTTCCGCCCGTCGCGCGCCTCCCGGACCTTCACCTGGAAGCTCCCGAAGCCGCGGATCTCGATGCGCTCGCCGCGGCGCAGCGCATCGGTCATCGCGTCGAAGATCGTGTTGACCACGACCTCCGTGTCCTTCTTCGAGATGTGCGGCGTGCGTTCCGCCACCTTCTCGATCAGACCGCTCTTCGTCATCGCCTCCCCCCCGAACCCCGCGTCGGGCCCGGCCTTCCTACTCCTCGCTCCGGCGCCCGAGCTTCTCGGCGAGCAGGTCGCCGAGCGTCGAGCGCTGGCTCTTCGACTGCTGCGCGGCCTGCTCCGCGAGCGCCTGCCGCATCTGCTGGTCGTGGATCGCCTTGATCGACAGCGAGATCTTCTGCTCGTTCGGGTCGACGCGGGTGACGATCGCGCGGACGCGGTCGCCCTCCTTCACGACGTCCGAGGGCTTCGCCACCGGCTCCGCCGCGAGCTCGCCGGTGTAGATCAGGCCCTCGATGCCCTCGTCCAGGCGCACGAAGGCGCCGAAGTCGGCCACGTTCGTGACCACGCCCTCGACCTCGGAGCCGAGCGGGTAGCGGCGCTGGATGTCGTCCCAGGGATTGGGCTGGAGCTGCTTGATGCCCAGCGAGAACTTCTCGTTCTCCTTGTCGATCTTGAGGACGACCGCCTCGATCTCGTCGCCCTTCTTGAACTTCTCGCCGGGGTGCTTGATCTGCTCCGTCCACGAGATGTCCGAGACGTGCACGAGGCCGTCGATGCCCTCCTCGAGCCCGACGAAGATCCCGAAGTTGGTGATGTTGCGGACCGTGCCGCGCACGCGGGTGCCGACCGGGTACTTCTCCTCGATCAGGCTCCACGGGTTCGGCTCGATCTGCTTCATGCCGAGCGAGATCTTGCGGTTGCCCTCGTCGATGTCGAGCACCACGGCGTCCACCATGTCGCCCACCGAGACCACCTTCGAGGGGTGCTTGACCCGCTTGGTCCACGACATCTCCGACACGTGCACGAGGCCCTCGATGCCCGGCTCGAGCTCGAGGAACGCGCCGTAGTCGGTGAGCGACACCACCTTGCCGCGCACGCGCTTGCCGATCGGGTACTTGTGGGCGGCGTCCACCCACGGGTCGGGCTGGATCTGCTTGAGCCCGAGCGAGACGCGCTCGGTCTCGGGGTCGAACTTCAGCACCTTGACCTTGAGCTGGTCGCCGACCTGGAACATCTCGCTCGGGTGGTTGACCCGGCCCCACGACATGTCGGTCACGTGGAGCAGGCCGTCGATGCCGCCCAGGTCGATGAAGGCGCCGTAGTCGGTGATGTTCTTGATCACGCCGTCGACGATCTGCCCGACCTCGAGGGTCTGCAGCGTCTCGCGGCGCTGGCGCTCGCGCTCCTTCTCGAGCAGCGCGCGGCGCGAGAGCACGATGTTGCCGCGCCGCTTGTTGAACTTGATGATCTTGAACTGCGAGCGCTCGCCCATCAGCGCCTCGAGGTTCCGCACCGGGCGCAGATCCACCTGCGAGCCGGGCAGGAACGCCTTGACGCCGATGTCGACCGACAGGCCGCCCTTCACGCGCGCCACGATCACGCCTTCCACGGGCTCGTCGGCCTCGTAGGCGCGGCTGATCTCGTCCCACACCTTGAGGCGGTCGGCCTTCTCCTTGGAGAGCACGATGCGCCCGTCGGGGTCCTCGGTCTCCTCGATCAGCACGTCCACCTTGTCGCCGGGCTTCACCAGCACCCGGCCGTCGTCGGACATGAGCTCCCACAGCGGGATCAGGCCCTCCGACTTGAAGCCGACGTCGACGTGCACGTGCTCGTTGTCGATGCTGAGCACGGTGCCCTGGACGACCTCGCCCTCCTTGATCGTGCGCACCGACTTCTCGAAGAGGTCGGCGAAGCGTTCGCTGGTCTGCGCTTGATCCGTCATGCGATTGGTTCGAGCTCCCTTCGCGACCGCGCCGCGCGCGGTCTGGATTTCCGGGTTTGCGCCCCCGGATCGGGCGAGATGCGGATCGGGTCCCTGGTGGTCCTGATCAGTCCCTGGTCAGTTCCTCGTCGGTCCCTGGTCCTGGTCCTCGCGGCCCTCGCTGCCGAGGAGCCGCGCACGAGCCTCCGTGATCCATCGTTCGAGGGCCTCGGGGTCGCCGGCCTCGAGCCGCCGGGCCGCCTCCGCGAGCTCCCCGGCCACCCGCGCGAGCGGGCCGGCCACCGCCTTCGCGTTGGCGGCCAAGATGTCGGCCCACAGCTCCGCATCGCTGCGCGCGATGCGGGTGAAGTCCCGGAACCCCGGCCCCGCAACGTCCAGCGCGCCCGCCGGCGCCTCGGCGAGCGCCCGCGCGAACGCGAAGGCCAGAACATGGGGAAGGTGGCTCATCCACGCCACCTCGCGGTCGTGCTGGCTCGGGTCGCGCCGCACCACGCGCGCGCCGAGCGCCCGCCACAGCGCCTCGACCCGCGTCACCGCGGACTCCGGATCCCCGGCCCGGGGCGTCACCACGCACACCGCGCCCTCGAAGAGATCGGCCCGCGCGTGGTCGGCGCCCTTCTCGTGGCTCCCCGCCATCGGGTGCGAGCCGACGTACGTGGCGCCGGGGGGAAGGAGCCCCGGCAGCGTGTCGGCCAGCACGGCCTTCACGCTGCCGACGTCGGTGACGAGCGCGCCCGGCGCGAGCCCCTCGGCCGCCGCGGCGAGCACGGGCGCCATCGCCCCCACCGGGCAGGCGAGCACCACGAGGTCGGCGCCGGCCACCGCCTCGGCGGGGTCGCGCGTCACCCGGTCCACGAGCCCGCGCGCGCGAGCGCGCGCCAGGGGGTCGGCGCGCCGGCCCTGCCCCACCACCTCGCCGGCCAGCCCGCGCGCGCGCGCCGCCGCGGCCAGCGAGCCGCCGAGCAGCCCGAGGCCCAGCACGGCGATCCGTTGGAAGCGCGGGGTCGGCGGCTGGCTCACGACCCGCGCTCCTCGGCGATCCGGCGCAGCGCCTTCACCAGCCGCTCGTTCTCCTCGGGCAGGCCCACCGTGATGCGCACGTGCTCGGGCATGCCGAAGCCGCCCAGCGGGCGCACGATCACGCCCTCGCGCAGCAGCCGCTCGTAGGTGCCCGGACCCGGCTTCGCGAGCAGGAAGTTGGCCTCGCTCGGCCACACCTCGATGCCGAGCGCGCTCAGCTCGCGGGTCAGGTAGTCGAGCCCCTCGGCGTTGAGCCGCAAGGTGCGCTCGAGGTGCTCGTGGTCGTCGAGCGCGGCGAGCGCGGCCACCTCGGCGAGCAGGTTCACGTTGAAGGGATGGCGCGCGCGCTCGAGCCAGCCCGCGAGCTCGGGATCGGCGATCCCGTAGCCGACCCGCAGCCCGGCGAGCCCGACGCTCTTCGAAAAGGTGCGGATCACGAGCGTGCCCGGGCGCCGGCGCACCCAGCCCAGCGTGTCCGGGAAGTCCGGGCGGCGCGCGAAGTCGACGTACGCCTCGTCGACCAGCAGCAGCACGTCGTCGGGCAGCGCGGCGGCGAAGCGGTCGAAGGCCGCCGCGCCCACGCTGGTGCCGGTCGGGTTGTTCGGGTTGCACACGATCGCGACGCGCGTGCGCGGCGTGAGCGCGCGCGCCATCGCGTCGAGGTCGTGCACGAGGTCGCCGTCGAGCGGCACCGCCACCGGCGTGGCGCCCATGCCCTTCGTCACGATCGGGTACATCGCGAACGAGGGCCACGCGAACAGGCACTCGTCGCCGGGGCCGAGGAAGGTCTTCGCCACCAGCTCGAGCAGCTCGTCGGCCCCGCAGCCGAAGACGAGCTGCTCGGGCGCCACCGAGAGCCGCTCGGCGAGCCGCGCGCGCAGGCGGAAGCAGGCGCCGTCCGGATAGCGGTGCACGCCGGCCAGCGCCTCGCGCACCGCGGCCACCGCCTTGGGCGAGGGCCCGAGCGGGTTCTCGTTGGAGGCGAGCTTCACCGCCCCCGCGATGCCGAGCTCGCGCTCGAGCTCCTCGATCGGCTTGCCCGGCACGTAGGGCGACAGGTCCCGGATCCAGGGCTTCACGCGCTCTGCGAGGCTCACGCCGCCGATCCTCCCGTCGCCGCGGCCGCGCGCGGGAACGAGCCCAGCACGCGGTGCGAGTGCGCGCATGCGGCCGCCTCGTCGAGCGCGGCGCGCACCGGCGCGTCGTCGCGGTGGCCTTCGAGATCGAGGAAGAACAGGTACTCGAACGGCTTGCCCGGCATCGGCCGCGACTGGATCGAGGTCAGGTTCACGCCGTGGCGCGCGAACGGCTCGAGCAGCCGGTGCAGCGCGCCCGGCTCGGCCTTGCGCACGGTGAACACGACCGAGGTGAGGTCGACGCCGCTGCGCGCGACCGGCTCGCGGCCCAGCACGAGGAAGCGCGTGGTGTTGTCGTGGCGGTCCTCGATCGCGCGCGCGACCGGGACCAGCCCGCAGCTCTCGCCCGCCACCGCGCTCGCCACCGCCGCGACGGCGTCGTCCTCGGCCGCCAGGCGCGCGGCCGCCGCGGTGCTCGACGTCTCGATGCGCTCCACGCCCGGCAGGTGGCGCTCGAGCCAGTTGCGGCACTGCGCGAGGCCCTGCGGATGGGAGGCGACGCGGCGCACGTCCTCGAGCCGGCCGCTGCGCGAGAGGAGCTGGTACGAGACGCGCAGCAGCAGCTCGCCGCACAGCGCCACCTCGCTGGTCACCAGCGTGTCGAGCGTCTCGGTCACGACGCCCTGGGTGGTGTTCTCGACCGGCGCCACCCCGTGGTCGGCTTCGCCGCGCTCCACGGCCGTGAAGATCGCCGCGATCGGGCTCACCGGGACGAGGTCCACGAACGGACCGAAGGCGCGCCGCGCCGCCTCGTGGGCGAAGGTGCCCTCGGGCCCGAGGTAGGCCACGCGCAGCCGCCGCTCGAGCTGGCGCGTCGCCGACACGATGGTGCGAAAGATCGTCTCGACCACGTCGTCGGCGAGCGGCCCGGGGTTGGCGGCGCGCAGCGCGGCGAGCAGGTCGCGCTCGCGCGCCGCGGAGTACACGGGCCGGCCCGCGCGCTGCTTGAGCTGCCCCACCTCCTGGACCAGGCGCGCGCGCGCGTTGAGCTGCTCGAGCAACGCCCGGTCGACCCGGTCGATCTCCGCCCGCAGGCGCGCCAGCTCGGCGTCGGCGGCGTCGCGGGCGGCGGCCTCGTCGGCGGCGGGCTGCGACGGATCGGAGCTGGGTTCGGGGCGGCGGGTCATCCGGGTTCCGATGGGCCCGGACGTCGAGCCGGGCTCCGACTCGCTTCGGGGCGCGGACGACGAGCAGGCGATGGCGGGTGGGGCCAGCCCCGGCTCTCCGGCCGCCCATGGGCCATCGAAGGAGCCGCGGCCAACCCCGCGAAAAGGCGGGCGCATTCTACTCGACGCCGCCGGCTCGTGCAAAGAATCACTCGGATTTCCAGGAAGTTGGCTCGGGGAAACAGCGGGGCCGCGAAGGGCTGACCCGCCATCAAGCAGGCCGTCTCGGGAGCCGATGGTCCCAGACACCGGGGGACCCCGTCCGATGGCCGACTCCTGGCTCGCCACCGAGCGGCAGCCGCGCGACAGCCTCGCCGCGAAGATCATCTTCTTCGTCTTCGTATCGACCTTCGTGAGCTCGCTGGTCGTGAGCTGGGTCGCGGTGCACTCGACCTTCGCCTTCCTGCGCGGCCAGCTCCAGCAGCTCTACCCGGTCACGCTGCACGCCGCCGCCCAGGCGCTCGAGCGCGCCGAGCAGGATCTCGCCCCGCGCCTCGGCCAGCTGGCGCGCGAGCCCGCCATCGTCCGCGCCGCGGAGGGCCAGGGCGCGGCCCGCGCGCTCGCGCTGATGACCGAGCGCGCGGACGCGCACGGGCTGCTCCAGGGGCTCGCCCTCTACGACGCGCACGGCGCGCTGCGCGCCGCCACGCCGG
>Ga0207873_1004005_pt1 | contig 10114 bp, 4 predicted proteins | sample BGWIniCompost_FD_187373 | JGI IMG/M metagenome (GOLD analysis project Ga0207873, IMG submission 187373) | Cellulose adapted compost microbial communities from Newby Island Compost Facility, Milpitas, CA, USA - BGW Initial Compost (SPAdes)... ... | reverse complement strand
CATCCCCACCGCTCGCACCACCGCGGCCACCGGCACGGCACCGTCCCCCGCCGCCCCGCGCAGGCGCGGCGGCATAACCGCCTGGGCCCGGCGGCTGGCCGGCGGGCGGGCGGCGGCCGGCGAGCCGCAGGCACCCGAGGAGGCCGCCACCGAGCGGGCGCCCGAACCGGCCGGGGTGCCCGAGACCTGGCCGGACCCGGCCGCGCTGCTGCTCACCGCGCTGGGCCCCGGGCCCCGTCTGTGGGAGCGCGGTCCCGGCCACCCGGAGGCGCTGGCCGTGCGGCTCGGGACGGCGGACCGGGCGGCGCCGGACGGATCGGGGCGGCTGCTGCCCGCCGTCCCGGTGACGGTGGGTCTGCGCGAGGTGGGCGCCCTGGGCCTGGCCGGCCCGCGTGAGCGGCTGGCCGGGCTGGCCCGTGCCGTGCTGGCGCAGCTGGCCGCGCTGCACTCCCCGGACACCCTCGAGATCGTGCTGATCGCCGCCGACCGCTCCCGCCCCCTGGCCGAGCGCACCGCCGAGTGGTCCTGGCTGGGCTGGCTGCCGCATCTGCGCCCGGCGCACGGCCAGGACTGCCGGCTGCTGCTCGCCCACGACCGGGAGCAGGCCACGGCCCGCACCGAGGAGCTGCTGCGCCGCCTGGACGACCCCGCGCACGTCCCGCCGCCCTCCGGCACCCCCCGGCGCCCCTCCTGGGCCCGGGAGGAGGACGGCCCCCGGGGCTTCCACAGCGTGCTGGTGGTCGACGGCGACCCGGGCGGTGCCGATGTGCGCGAGGCGGTGGCGCGGCTCACCGTGGAGGGGCCGCGGGCCGGGATCCACGTGGTGTGTCTCGCCGAGACGCCGCCTGCCTCGCCCGCCTCTCCTGTGGCCAGGACGTACGAGGCGGCCTGCGCGGTGGCTCCGGCGTTCCGGGAGTGCGGTGCCGTGGCCCTGCTCAGCGGGGACGTGGCGACGGCCCTGCGGCTGCTGCGCGTGGCCCGCACCGGTCCCGGGACGGATCCCGGTCCGGTCGGGCACGGCACGCTCGCCACGGTCGACGCGGTCTCCGCCGCCTGGGCCGAGCGGTTCGCGCGTGCCCTCGCCCCGCTGCGCAGCGAGGCCGCGCCCGGCGACCGGCAGCCGCGGGTGGCCGCGCCGCTGCCCCGGTCCGCCCGCCTGCTGGACGAGCTGGGGCTGGCCCGTGCCACCCCGGCGTCCCTGATGGCCCGCTGGGCCGACGCCGCCGACGACACCGGGGCGCTGGGCGGCCGGGTGACGGCCGTGCTGGGCGCCGGGGAGCGCGGCCCGGTCGCCGCCGACCTCGCCGCCGACGGGCCGCATCTGCTGATCGAGGGCCCGCCCGGCAGCGGCCGTACCGAGCTGCTGCGCGCGGTGGTCGCCTCGCTGGCCGCCGCCGAGCGCCCCGACCGGCTCGGCCTGGTGCTGATCGACGGCCGGGGCGCCGGCACCCCGGAGGCCGCCGGGCACGGCGAGGGCCTGCGGGTGTGCACGGACGTGCCGCACGTCACCACCCACCTGGCCGCCAACGACCCGGTGCGGATGCGGGAGTTCGCCCAGTCGCTGAGCGCCGAGCTGAAGCGGCGCGCGGAGCTGCTGGGCCGCTCGGACTTCACCGAGTGGCACACCGGCCGGGAGCTGTCGGACCGGATGGTCGCCCAGCGCGAGGGCGATCTGGACACCCCGCCGAGCTCCACCCTGCGGCTGCGGCCGGGCTCTGCCCGGCGCCGGGCGGAGGCGGCGCCGCCGCTGCCCCGGCTGGTCGTGGTGGTGGACGACATGGACGCGCTGGTCTCCCCCGCGCTCGGCTCACCGGGGCGGCCGGCCGCCGGGTCGGTGATGCGGGCGCTGGAGGCCGTGGCGCGCGACGGCGAACGGCTCGGGGTGCACCTGGTGGCGGCCACGGGCCCCTCCCCGCGTACGGCGCAGACGGAGCCGGCGCGGCGCGCCCGGCTGCGGATCACGCTCGAGCAGCCCGCGTCCGGCCCCGACGAGCCGGCGCCCGGGCGCGGCCGACTGGCGTGCGCCGACGGCCGGGTGACGGTGTTCCAGGGCGGCCGGGTGACCGGGCGCATCCCGCGCACGGCGACGCTGCGCCCCACCGTCGTCCCGCTGGAGTGGCACCGCATGGGCGACCCGCCCACCCGTCGCCCGGTGCGTGAGCTCGGCAACGGTCCGACCGATCTGGCCCTGCTCGCCAGTGCGTTGGAGCGTGCCGCCCGGGAGGTCTCCGCAGCCGAAGTTCCGTCACTTCTGTAACTCCCGTACCGGCCCGCCGCATTGCCGTCACGACACGATCACGATCGCGGACTTGACACCTGACGCACTCTTGCCGACCCGACCCGCCGGGCGTAGACCAGAGCGCACGGGACAGCGCTCGACGTTCGACGAGGAACGAAGAACGGGGCAGTCATGCGCAAGGCGAGCAGGATCATCCGGATACGCAGGTCGCCTGAGAACCCCACGGCGGCCCCCGGCACGCGCAGAGCCGCACGGACGGCCGCCGCCCTCGCGGCGGGTGTGCTGGCGGTCTCGCTCACCGCCTGCGGAGGCGGCGACGACGGCGACAAGAACGAGGGCGACGACAAGGCCCGCACCAATGTCACCCTCCCCAAGCTGGACGGCGAGACCCTCGAGGTGGCCGCCGTGTGGACCGGCGCCGAACAGGACAACTTCAAGAAGGTCCTGGCGGAGTTCGAGAAGCGCACCGGCGCCAAGGTGTCCTTCGTGCCGGCGCAGGACCCGATCATCAACTTCCTCGGTTCGAAGGTGGCCGGCGGTGCCCCGCCGGACGTCGCGATGCTGCCGCAGCCCGGCGCCATCAAGCAGGCCGTGGACAAGGGCTGGGCCAAGCCGCTGGGCGACGCGGCGCTGAAGGAGCTGGGCGAGAACTACTCGCAGGGCTGGCAGGACATCGGCAAGGTCGGCGGCAAGCAGTACGGCGTCTACTACAAGGCCGCCAACAAGTCGCTGATCTGGTACAACGCCAAGGTCTTCGAGAACGCGGGCGTTTCGGAGCCCAAGACCTGGGACGAGCTGCTCACCGCCGCGCAGACGGTGTACGACTCGGGCGTCACCCCGTTCTCCGTGGGCGGCGCCGACGGCTGGACGCTCACCGACTGGTTCGAGAACGTCTACCTCTCCCAGGCGGGCCCGGAGAAGTACGACCAGCTGGCCAAGCACGAGATCAAGTGGACCGACCCGTCGGTGAAGCAGGCCCTGACCACGCTGGCCCAGATCTGGGGCAAGAAGGACTACGTGGCGAGCGGCGCCCTGCAGACCGACTTCCCGAACTCGGTCACCCAGACCTTCACCGGCGGCGAACAGCCCAAGGCCGCCATGGTGTACGAGGGCGACTTCTCCCAGGTCAACATCACCGAGGCGGGCGCGGAGATCGGCACGGACGCGAAGGTGTTCCCGTTCCCCTCGGTCGGCGACACCCCGCCGGTGGTGTCCGGCGGTGACGCCGCGGTGATCCTGAAGGACTCCGAGGCGGCGCAGGCGCTGGTGACGTTCCTCGCCTCGCCGGACGCGGCCGAGATCCAGGCGAAGCTCGGCGGCTACCTCTCGCCGAACAAGAACGTGCCCAACTCGGCGTATCCCAACGAGGTCCAGCAGAAGATGGCCAAGGCGCTCATCGACGCGGGCGACGACTTCCGCTTCGACATGTCCGACCAGGCCCCGCAGGCCTTCGGCGGCACGCCCGGCAAGGGCGAGTGGAAGGCGCTGCAGGACTTCCTGAAGAACCCGAAGGACGTCGCGGGCACCCAGCAGCGGCTGGAGGCCGACGCGGCGGCGGCGTACGGGAACTGATCCGGCGATGGCGGCGGACACGGCGGCAGGGGTCAAGGCACCGGCCCCTGCCTCTCCCAAGCGCAAGAGCGTCACCGGCACCCGCAGAACGGTCGCGGCGCTGTTCCTGCTGCCCGCCCTGGTGCTGCTCGGTGCGCTCGTGGTCTACCCGATCGGGTACTCCGTCATCCGCAGCTTCTACGACCAGTCCGGCGACAGCTTCGCCGGGTTCGACAACTACCGGCAGCTGTTCACCGACGACGGCATCCGCACGGCGCTGAAGAACAACGTCATCTGGGTGGTGTTCGCGCCGACGATCGCGACCGCGCTCGGTCTGGTCTTCGCGGTGCTGACCGAGAAGGTGCGCTGGGGCACGGCGTTCAAGCTGGTCGTCTTCATGCCGATGGCGATCTCCATGCTGGCCGCGGGCATCATCTTCCGGCTGGTGTACGACCAGGACCCGGACAAGGGCGTGGCGAACGCGGTGTGGGTGGGGGTGCACGACACCTTCGCCCAGTCCTCGGCGTTCCCCAAGGCCCACCCGGGCCGGGAGTCGCCGCTTCAGCCGGCGGGCGGCGGAGCCTTCATCACCAGGGGCACGGTCAGCGTGGGCGAGACGGTGTCGCTGCCGCTGGTCGGGGTGGCCCCCGATGTGATGCCGGACGACGCCAAGGCCGCGCGGGCGCCGGAGCCGGAGGAGGGCCGGATCAACGGCACCACCTGGCAGGACTTCACCCGCGGCAAGGGCGTCGGCACGCTCAACGCCATCGACTCCACCGAGCTGGGCTACGCCGGTATGAAGATCGAGGCGGTGAAGGACGGCAAGGTGGTGGAGACCGCCACCGCGGCCGACGACGGCACCTTCTCGCTGTCCGCCAAGGCCGACGGTGCCCAGCTCAGGCTGCCCGCCGAGAACTTCAAGGAGCCCTACAACGGCCTCGACTGGCTCGGCCCGTCGCTGGTCACACCGGCCATCATCGGCTCCTACATCTGGATGTGGGCCGGATTCGCGATGGTGCTGATCGCGGCAGGGCTGGCGAGCATGCCGCGGGACCTGCTGGAGGCCGCGCGGGTGGACGGCGCCAACGAGTGGCAGGTGTTCCGGCGGATCACCGTGCCGCTGCTCGCACCGGTCCTCGCGGTCGTCACCGTCACCCTGATGATCAATGTGCTGAAGGTGTTCGACCTGGTCTTCATCATCGCGCCCGGCTCCTCGCAGGACGACGCCAACGTGCTCGCGCTCGAGCTGTACCGGCAGGGCTTCGCCGCCGACCAGCCGGGCATCGCCAGCGCCATCGCGGTGTTCCTGCTGCTGCTGGTCATCCCGGTGATGTGGTTCAACATCCGACGGCTGAGGCGGGAGGTGCGGCGATGAGTGCCGGCGCCGGGAGTGTCACCAAGGCGGCCCCGCCGCCCGTGCAGGAGGTCAGGGCCGAGCAGTCGCTGGGTTCCCGGATCGCCGGCTGGGTCAGCGGCGGGTTCGTCCGGGTGTTTCTGATCGTGGTCGGGCTGTTCTGGCTGGTCCCGACGATCGGCCTGCTGCTGGCGAGCCTGCGCGCGCCGGAGGACATGGCCTCCAGCGGCTGGTGGAACGTGTTCACCGAGCCCTCGCAGCTGACCTTCGGCGCCTACGAGGCCCTGCTGAAGAACGACGACATCACCGGCTCGCTGCTGAACACGGTGTACATCACCGTGCCGGCGACCGTCCTCGTGGTGGTGATCGGCGCCCTCGCCGGATACGCCTTCGCCTGGATGGAGTTCCCCGGCCGGGACTGGTGGTTCCTGGGCGTGGTGGCGCTGCTGGTGGTCCCCGTGCAGGTGGCCCTGCTGCCGGTCGCCGAACTCTTCGGCAAACTCGGCATCTTCGGTTCGCTGACCGGCGTGATCCTCTTCCATGTCGGCTTCGGCCTGCCGTTCGCGGTGTTCCTGCTGCGGAACTTCTTCGCGGAGATCCCGAGGGAGCTGCTGGAGGCGGCCCGACTGGACGGCGCGGGCGAGATGCGGCTGTTCGTCCGGGTCGTGATGCCGCTCGCGGGGCCGGCGATCGCCGCGCTCGGCATCTTCCAGTTCCTGTGGGTGTGGAACGACATGCTGGTCGCGCTGATCTTCACCGACTCGGACAGCCAGCCGATCACGGTGGCGCTGACCTCGCAGGTGCGGCAGTTCGGCAGCAACATCGAGGTGCTGGCGCCGGGCGCGTTCATCTCGATGGTGATCCCGCTGATCGTGTTCTTCGCCTTCCAGCGGCAGTTCGTCTCCGGTGTGATGGCGGGCGCCGTGAAGTGAGCCGGGGCGGGCCGGGGGCCGGCAGAGCCCGACGAGAGGTCAACTGAGCCGAAGGGGCGGGCGATTGCTCAAGTCCGCCCCTTTCGGGTGACCGGATTCCCCCGGATGCCGCAGCGGGCGTAACCAGGACGGCCCAGTGGGCGTTCCGACAGCGCCGAACGCCCGCGCCGACCCATGGATGCCCGTTGCCCAGGTTCAGTGTCATCGTCCCCGCGTACCAGGTTCAGGCGTATCTGCCCGCGTGCCTGGAATCGGTGCTGTCCCAGTCCTGCCCCGACCTCGAACTGATCGCCGTCGACGACGGCTCACCGGACGCCTGCGGCGCGCTGATCGAGGAGTTCGCCGCCCGCGACCCCCGCGTACGGCCCGTCCACCTGCCGGAGAACACCGGCCCCGGCCCCGCCCGCAACGCGGGCCTGGACCGGGCGGCCGGCGACTATGTGCTGTTCCTGGACGGCGACGACACCCTCGCCCCCGACGCCCTGCTGGCGATCGCCGACCGGCTGAAGGAGACCGACGAGCCGGATGTGCTGGTCTACGACCACGCCCGCGTCCACTGGTCCGGCCAGGCCGTGCGCAACCGTGCCCTGTCCGCCCCGCTCACCGAGCACGGCCCGGCTCCGTTCCGGGCCGAGGACCGGCCGGGACTGATGCACCTGCCCGCGGCGGCGTGGAACAAGGCGTACCGGCGGGACTTCCTCGAGGCCGAGGGCTTCCGCTTTCCGCCCGGCTGCTACGAGGACGTTCCCTGGGCGTACTCCGTGCTGATGGCCGCGCGGACCGTGGCGACCCTGGACCGGGTGTGCGTGCACCTGAGGCAGCGGCGGGTGGGCAGCCTGCTGTGCACCGCCGGCGAGCGGCACTTCGACGTGTTCGGCCAGTACGACCGGGTCTTCGCGTATGTGGAGCGGCGGCCGGAGCTGGCGCACTGGCGGCCGCTGCTGTTCCGCCGCATGGTCGGCCATCTGACGGCGGTGTACTCCCGTCGTGAGCGGCTGCCGCACGGCTCGCGCGCCCTCTTCCTGCGCCGGGCCCGCGCGCACTACCGCCGCCACCGCGCCCCCGGTGTGCCGCTGCCGCCGCGGGAACGGATCGACCACGCGGTAGTCCGCTTCGGCCTGCACCGCACCCACCGGATGCTGCGTCTGGCCCGCGCCCTCGGCCGCGGCACGGCCAGGCGCACCGGCCGGCTGCTCGGCGCCCTGCGCTCCGCCGCGCTCCGGCTGCACTACCACCTCCAGCGTCTGCTCCCGCTGCGCGCCGACTGTGCGGTGTTCGCCTCGGGCGAGGGCCACGGCGGCGATCCGGGGGCGCTGGAGTCCGCCTTCCGGGAGTTCGCCCCGCACATCCGCACCGCGTGGGTGGTCGAGCCCGCAAGCCCGCACTCCGTCCCGCCCGGCCCGCGCCGCCTGGCCCCCGGCACCGCCGCCTACTGGAGTGCGCTCGCCCGCTCGACGTACCTGGTGAGCGACAGCCACTTCGAGCCCGGGCTGCGCAAGCGGCGGGGCCAGGTGCTGGTGCAGACCGGGACGGGCACCCCCCTGCAGCACCGGGGCCTGGACCTCCTCGACCGCCCGGCCGTCTCCCCCGGCGCCGGCGCCGCGCGCCTGGTGAAGGACGCCGGCCGCTGGGACTACGTGGTCTCCGCCAACCGCCACGCCACGCTGACCTGGGAGCGGGCCTGCCCCGGCCGCTACACCGTGCTGGAGTACGGCCGGCCGTGCACCGACCGGCTGTACACCGCGACCGAGGCGGACGTGGCCCGGCTGCGGGAGTCGCTGGGCATCCCCGCGGGCGCGGTGGCCCTTCTCTACGCGCCGGCCCGCCGCGAGCACCGCCGCAGCCAGCCCCGCCTGCTGGACCTGGAGCGCGTGGTGCACCGCCTGGGCCCGCGCTTCGTGATCCTGGCGCGGATCCCCGGCCCGGCCGGCCCGCCGCGCCCGGCAGCCTCGGGCCGTGTCCTGGACGTCAGCACCCACCCGAACCTGGCCTCGCTCTGCCTCGCCTCGGACGCACTGATCACCGACTACTCCCCGCTGATGGCCGACTATGCGGGCCTGGACCGGCCGATCGTGCTGCACACCCCCGACCGGGAGACGTACGAGGAGATCCACGGCAGCTACCTGGACGTGACCGCGTTCCCGCCCGGGGCGGTCACGTACAGCGAGGACGAGCTGATCGACGTCTTCACCAGCGGCCACTGGCGCGGCTCGCGCTCGGCGCAGCTGCGGGCGGCGTTCCGCGCCCGGTTCTGCCCGCACGACGACGGCCGGGTCGCCGAACGGGTGGTGCGCAGGGTGTTGTCCGGCGAGATCGAGCAGCCGCCCGCGATCCCCCTGCCGGAGCGCCGGCCGGTTCCCTCGGCGGCCGCGCTGCACGACCGCCCGCGTCTGACCGCGGTGCCGCCGCAGCACGCCGCGGCCCCGCGGCCGGTCGCCGCCGAGCACGTCTGACCTCCGCTCCACCGCTCCCTCCCCCCTTCTCCTTCTCCCTCCCTTTCCCCGATCGCCCTGTCCTGTACGGGAGTTCCCATGTCCTCCGGCTCGTCGCGGCCCACCCCGTCCCGGCCGACCACCTGGCGTCCGGCGGGGCGGCCGGGTGCCCGTCCCGGCGCAGGGCGCCCCGGTCGAGCCGCCCGCTGAGCGGGGGCCTCGGGCGCCGGTCCCCGTCGGCCGCCCGAGCCACCCGGTCGGGTGAGTCGACGTCATCGCCGTTGACCTGGGCGGGAACATACGGCAAATGCCCCGCACACCCCGACTCCCCACCGCCCGATGAGCGCCGGCCTCCAGCTCCGGCGGCGTACCGCACGCGGCGCCACGGCCCTGCGCGGCGGCGGTTCCTGGCGGCCCACCCCGTACCAGGCCGCCGGCTTCCTCTGCTGGCTCGTGATGTCGCTGGCGTTCCTGCGGGTGCCGCTGTGCTGCGACGCCGGGCTGCAGGCGGCGGCCGTCGAGCGGCTGCGGGCGGATCTGCTGCATCCACGGCATCCCTCGGCGGACCTGCCGGGCGCGGGCAGCCTCGCCTACTCGCCGCTGGCGCTGGTCCAGGGTGCCGGCGCACGGCTGAGCGGCCTGGGCGGCTGGGAGCTGGTCCGGCTCACCGGGCCGCTGAACCTGCTGGTGCTGCTCACCGGAGTCGGCCGCCTGATGCGGGTGCTGACCCCTCGTCCGTGGGCGCCGGTGGCGGCACTGGCCGCGCTCACCCTGCTGTGGGGCGCCGGTCGGGGCACCGCCGGGCCCGGCCCGGCGCAGCTCGTGGCGGACCTCTCGCACCCCGCGGTGTGCGCGGCCGGGCTCACTCTCCGGGCCTGGGCGCTCACCGGCGAGCGGGCCCGTGACGACGCGGCGGTGCGCTATGTGGGGCCGAGCGGGCTGCGCGGACTGCCGGGGTACGCGGCCCTCGGCGTGCTCTACGGGCTGATCGCACTGGTCCACCCGGTCACGGGCGCGGCGGCGGCGCTGGGCGCGGTCGCCTTCGTCGCCGGATGGCAGCGGGGCCGGTCCGGCGCGGTGGTGGGACGGTGGCTGCTCGCCGGTGCGACGGGGGCGCTGGTCGCGGTGTCCTGGCCGTACTTCGACCTCCTGCCGGCGGCGTTCTCCGGCGGGCCGTACGAGCCCGTGCGCGCGGAGCTCGAGGGCGTGATCTGGCCGGCGCTGCTGCTCTGGCTGCCCGGGCTGCCTGCGCTGTGGCTGCGAGTCCGGCGCGGCTCCTGGCGCGACCCGCTGGTGCTGCTCTTCGGGTCGGCCTGTGCGCTGGCGGCGTACGGCTGGGTGAGCGGTGCGAACGTCCCCGCCGGCGTCATCGGACCGCTGCTGGTGGCGCTGCCGTGCGCGCTCGCGGTGGAGCTCGCGGCCGCCCGGCCGTGGCCGGTGTGGCGCAGGGTGCTCGGCGGTGCCGCGGCGGCCGGGGCCTGTGCGGGGTTCCTGACCGTGCAGGGCGGGGCGGTGGTGCCGCGGGCCCTGGACCCGGCGGGTCTGGACCGGCCGCCCGGTCGGCCCGACTACGCCTGGGCCGCACGGCACATCGGGCCCGGCGAGG